>Ga0302314_10005931_pt1 | contig 22188 bp, 20 predicted proteins | sample III_Palsa_N2_3_FD_200533 | JGI IMG/M metagenome (GOLD analysis project Ga0302314, IMG submission 200533) | Peat permafrost microbial communities from Stordalen Mire near Abisko, Sweden - III_Palsa_N2_3 | ecosystem: Environmental > Terrestrial > Soil > Palsa > Peat permafrost | place: Sweden...
TTTGGGCCCGCGGGGGGGGTGGGGGGGGGGGGGGGGTGGGTTACCTCTCCCCACCCCCCCCCCCCCCCCCGCCCCTCGCCCACCCCACTGCTCAGAGAGTTTGGGTTCGGTAGTGGCCGCCGAGCTCCTGGTGGTAGCTGTCATCACCGAAGTGCTTGTCCTCATCGAATCTCCGGGGAGCTCCTGATCTCGTCCCCGGTGCGGTCGACGTGAGCGAAGGAGCGTCCACAGAAATCATGCGAACGACATTCGGCGGATCCGTTTCCCCATGCCTTCCAGGCCCATTCGGCTGCTGCGCGGGTCCGCCACGGAATGCCGGAAAGTGCTTCCCCGCGCCGTGCGCGAAATTCAGCCCGCCGACGAGGCGAGCGAATCGAGGAAGTGCGGACTGCTGCGCCGTCAGCGGCGCCGCAGGAACATGACGATGGCCACGATTATGACAATGATTACCACTGTTCCGAAACCTATGTACATGCGATTTTCCTCTTCCCTGTCATTACTGGTCGACCGCGGCCGAGCCGACCGGGACGCGTCATGATTCCCTGCTTCTCAAATCGCTCCTACCCGCCACGCCAGGGGCAAACAGCGAAATCTGGCCAGTACTGCGCGACCCGCTCGACGGCGGACGGAAATGACCGGACGGTGCTGCCGACCGGGCGGGTCTCTTTGACACGCATGTCCGGTCCGGTGCCGGCCACGACACCGGCGCGGATTCGCTCAGCGGATGCAGGGCATGCGCAACCTGCGGCTCGGTGAAGTGGCGTCGCGCACCCACCGGCCGGGCCCGCCACGGATCATCCTTCGCCTTCAACGGAGCTCAGGGGCTACAGAGAGTTGAGGCAGCAGTGCGATGAGGAGAGCACCCCGGCTTCCGATGGCGCCTCGCCTGCCGAGAGCGCTGCAGCGCAACTGGGAGTGGCAGGTCGACGCCGCCTGCCGCGAGGTCGACGCCCGGATCTTCTTCCATCCGCCCGGGGAGCGAGGGGCCGAGTACGAGGCGCGTGATCAGGCAGCGAAGACGGTCTGCGAGCGCTGCGCGGTCCGGGAACCGTGCCTGCGGTTCGCGCTGGACACCCACGAACCGTACGGGGTGTGGGGTGGTCTGACCGTGGAGGAACGGCTGGGACACGGACCCGCCGAATTGCTGCCCGAGGTCATCGAGGGGGATACCGTCGACAGTCGGTTGCAGTCGCGCCCCTCATCGGTCCCCTGAGCCTTCGTGCCCGGCCGCTCCGACGGCCGTAGCAACCCCCGAGGCGGCGAGAATCGGCTGCCCGGCAGCCAACTGTCGGATCGATGCGAGGACTATGCTGCGTACTGGACGCCCCAGACCCCGGCGGTGAGTTGCCATGTGACGCAGATGCGCGCGGGGAGCGGATGATCCGTCCGATCGCCCAGCGCATCCCTGAGGGGAATCGGCTGGGGCCGATGGCTCGCAACGCGGGTCACCGGACCGGCCCTTCGCCTGCCGACCCGCAAGCACGACCGCAACGGGAGCGCGCCAGGAGGGGCCGGGAGACCGGCGCCGCACCGTGGGGCGCTGCCGGGGGCGGTCCTGGGAACCGAGGGGCCATGCCCATCCCGCACAGACTGGACCACTACCGCCGCGACACCCACGACCTGGCGCTGATCGCCCTGGTCGGAGAGATCGACCTCGACTCGGCGCCCCGGCTGCGCACGGTGCTGGAACAGTGCCTGCGCGAGGGCATGAGCACCATCGACGTCGACCTCACCGCCGTCGCCTTCTGCGACTGCCACGGGCTGGGTGCCCTGATCGACGCCTCGCAGCAGGCCTTCGCCGCGGGGGGCGGCTTGCGTCTGAGCCATCCGAGTGCGGCCGTGGCACGGCTGCTCGCCCTCACCGGCACCGACTGCCTCCTCTCGGGCCGACCGGTCGACGCGGCCACGAGCCCCCGGCAGTTGCAGTCGGCGGCTCCCCGTCACCGGGTGGTACGCCGAGCGGGCGCAGCCGCCCCTGTCCTGACGGCCGGTGTCCGGTGATGCCAGAGCCCGGACCGGGGCGGGTTCCGGAGGGAGGCGGGCCCTTCACCGTGGACCGGGTGATCCTGCGTCGGCTGAACCGGTGGCAGGCGGAGGAACTGCGGGAGGACCTGGCGGATTTGCACGTGGAGTCCTACGACACCTCGGCCGGAGAGGAGTTCGAGGGCCGGGAGGAGTTCCTGGGACGGTTGGCCGAGGACGTCCAGCGACCCGGGCTGACCATGCTGATCGCGGAGGCGACCACTCTGGTGGGATGCGCCTACGGCTATCCGGTGACTCGCGACGGTTCATGGTGGGAGGGCTTCGACGGGGACCTCCCACAGAACATCGAGCAACTCACGGCCTCCGGGCATGTGTTCGCCGTTGCCGGGATGGTGGTCCACCCGCATGAGCGGCACCTCGGCCTGGCCGACCGGCTCCAGGACCACCTCCTGGCCAAATGCCCGGCGTCGCTCGCCGCCACCCTGCTCGACCGGTCCGACCGCGCGGCCATCGACGTCTTCCGGGCCTGGGGCTGGCAGGAGATCGGCAGGGTTCACCGCTCCCCGGGGCAGGCTGTGCTCCGGGCCCTGGTCCGTCCCCTGGGCGAGCGCACCCAAGCGGCGCCGGACGGTCTGGCGCACAACGCCCGCACCCAGCGCCCCGGGCACTCGGCCGACAACCCCTCCAAGCCCAGACTCCCACCACCCCCGAGGTAGCGGGACGCACCGGCCCGCTGGCCGGCGGCCGGGCGGACGGGACTTCCGGCGCGAGCGACGTTTCCCGCCGGTGCACAGGGCAGACGTAGCCCACCGCGCCACAAGGAGCAGGACCGGTCCGAGGAGAATCCCGATGCCGCACCGCGGAATGCGCCTGGCAGCCGAACTGATCGGCTGGTGGGCGCCGCTGTTCCTGATCTACCTGGTCTTCATCAGCACCCTGTCCCCACTGGAGCTCTTCGTCGGTGCCGCTGTCTCCGCACTCGCGGCGGTAGGCGCCTGCGCGATCCACCGCGCCGTACGCCCGGAGGTCGGACCCGCCGCGCACTGGATGGCGGCAGCGTGGGCCTGGCCGGGCACACTGGTCACAGAGACCGTCCAACTGGCCCGCGTCGTGGACGTGGACCCGAAGCCGGGTGCCGCGACGGTGCTGACCGTGCATGCGCTGTTCGACTCGTGCTCCTGCCTGGAGTCGGTCCTGACCGAGGCGGACGAGACGTGAACGCCGGCGCAGCGGCGCCTACCTGACCGTCAGCGAGATCTTCCCGCCGGAGACCCGGGCCGTGTGCATCGCCTTCTTCCATGCGATCGGCACCGCACTCGGCGGCATCGCGGTGACCTCCGCACCCACACCGACCGCGCAGTAGGGACCGGTGAGCGAAGAGGACGGCAGCAGCGACAAGCCGGGCAGGATGTGCTGCCGGCTCCCCGCAGCCGTCCCGGAGCAGAGCGAGGTTACGCGGGCGCGCCGGCCCCTTCGTCGAGAGTGTGGGGCAGGTGAGGCACCGTCGGGCCGGGGGCGGGGCCGGAGTCGGGGGCGGACGGGTTGGCCGGGAGCTTGCGCAGCAGGGCCGGAGTGAGGCGGCGGTAGGCCGCCGGGTTGATCGGGTTGAGCCAGTGCGAGGCGCGCACCAGGACGTTGATGTTGAGGTCGAGATCGCCCAGCACCTCGTCGGCGTTGTGCATCGAGAACGGGATGATCTTCGTGCCCCTGCAGTGGTGCCGGTCGGTCGCGGCGTCCAGGAACGCCAACTGATCGATGACTGCCTGGCGTACGGTCTCCGTGCCCGGCAGCCGGATCGCACCGGCGATCGCCGCCGCGATCCACAGGGCTGCCAGCTCGGCGTTGAGCGGGCTGAAGAACGACGAGTTGTAGCCGTTGAAGTACAGCCCCGGGAGGTCGACGGGCATGATCTGGCGGTAGAGCATGAAGTTTCCGCGCTCGTCCAGCAACCGCTGCTGCACTTCCGCGGAGAGGAACGGCACTGCCTGGGTGAAGCCGGTCGCGCACACGACGAGGTCGGCCGGGAGCAGGGTGCCGTCCGCGAGCTCGGCGAAGGGCTTGCCGTCGCGGGTGAGCAGGCGGGTGATCGTCTGGTCCCGGTGCACCCCGATGCTGCCGTCGGCGACTCCTTCGAAGAAGCCCTCGGTGGCGAGCCCGATGGCGCCTCGGACAATGCCCTCCATGCTGCCGCGGGGGACGAGGGCGAGTCGGTCGAGGCCGAACTGGCGCACCGACACGGTCCCGATGGAGTCGAGCATGCTGCGGCGCAGGCCGTTGCCCGGGCCGTGCAGGAACTTCTCCAGCCCGCGCAGCCGCCGGTAGCGGAAGAGTGCTTCGCCCATGCGGGTCAGCAGCAGCATCTTGAAGTTGAGGAGGCCGCCGATCCTGCGTGGCACCTTCCACAGCAGCTGCCGCGCGATCACGTCAGTGGTGTCGGACACCGGGCTGATGGCAACGGCCACGTCGCAGGCGGACTTTCCGTAGCCCACGACCAGGACGTGTCGGCCCCGGGCCTCCTGGGCGTCGTGGAACTCGGTGGCCGCGCACAGCCGCCCGCCCGCCGCGGTGAACTCCGCCGAGCCGGGGTAGGAGGGGACGGCCGGTTCGCAGAACACGCCGTTCGCCACGACGAGTCGGTCGAAGTCCTCGGTGGAGTGTCTGCCCGCGCTGTCCGTTGCCTCGATCGTCCAGCCGCTGTCGGCGCCGGTGCCGACGCGTGGGCGCGCGGCGGTCACCTCGGTGCTCAGCCGGAGCGTGCGGTCGAGACCGAACGCCGCGGCGTAGGCGGCCAGGTAGGCCTGGACCTGCTCGCCGCTGGGCCACTCGGGGTACTCCCTGGGCATGGGGAAGTCCGAGAGCGAGTACTGGACCTTCGGGCTCTGGGTCGTCACTCCCGGGTAGCGCCGGGTCCGGCTCCACACGCCTCCGACATCGGGCGTCCGGTCGAACACCTGGATCTCGTGCCCGGCCTGGGCGAGCACCTTCGCGGTGGTGAGGCCGGCGACGCCGGCACCGATGATGGCGATCCGCATGGTCAGCCGACCTCGGGCGGGAGTTGGAGCTCGATGCCGAACTCGGCCATGATCTTCTTCATCAGCGAGATGTCCTTCGGGCCCGGGGGCATGTCCGCCAGCGCCTGGTAGTACTTCTCCAGGCCGGCGGGCGAGACCACCGAGATGACCCGCGACTCCTCCCCGTACGGGTTGCGGAACGCGTGCACCACGTCGCGGGGCAGGAAGAGGTAGTCCCCGTGCTCAAGGACGAAGTCCTCGTCGCCGAGGCGGACATCGAGCCGCCCGGCCAGGCAGATGAACGACTCGTCCTCGCGGGTGTGGAGGTGCGGGGGAGGCCCGTCCACCCCGGCCGGAACCGTGTACTCGAACAGCGAATAGGCGTCGTGGGTGGACGCGCCGTCCGCCTTCAGCGTGATGCCGAGCCCGATCGCTGCGATCGCGTGTCCCCCACGCGAGGGCAGCAGGTAGCCACCACCGAGAGTCATCGTCGTCTCCTCAGGTCGCCGCACCGACAGGTCGTCGGTATGCCAGGGATCACAGCATTGGTGCCGGGTGCGCGCAGTGCAAGCATCCGTCCCGCTCACCGGGACCGGGCCTGTTCGGTGCGGGTCAGCGTCGGTGCGAGTAGGCCCGGGACGCGGCCGCTGCGGCGAGCCGGACCGCCGGACCGATCCGGTCCGCGCGCACCAGGCCGGTCGGGCCGGTCACCGACAGGGCCGCCACCACCTCGCCGAGCGGTCCGAAGATCGGGGCGCCCACGCAGCTGACGCCGATGTTGCCCTCCTCGCGTTCGACCGCCCAGCCCCGGGACGGGATCGCGGTCAGCTCGCGCATGACCGCGACCGGGCTGGTGAGGGTGCGCGGCGTCCTGGCCGGCAGGCCGGCGCCCAGGACCGCCTCGACGGTCCCGGTGTCGCTGTAGGCGAGAATCGCACGGCCCAGGGCCGAGCAGTAGGCCGGGACGCTGCCGCCGACTTGGGAGAGCATCGGCATCGGCCGGTGCCCGGTGATCTTCTCGACGACCAGAACCTGTGTTCCCTTCAGGACGCCGAGCTGCACCGTCGTCCTGGTCGCGTTGTGCAGGTCCTGCAGGAACGGCAGTACGGACTCGCGCAGTTCGTGCCGGATCGGCGCCAGGCCGGACAGCTCGAACAGCCGGTTGCCGATGCGGTAGCGGTCCCTGGGCTTGTCCAGCCAGCCGAGGCGGATCATCCGGTCGGCCGTCCGGTGTGTGGTCGAGCGCGGCAGGCCGCAGCGGTCCACCAGGGCCGCGAGGGTCAACTCCCGGTGCTCGGCGTCGAAGGCGCCCAGGATGGCCGCCGCGCGGTCCAGCCCGCTGAGGCTGCCCTGGGCACGGTCACTGTCCCGCTCTGCGGGACTCATCGTTGGCTCCGGGGGTCCATGGGGTCAGGCTAGACCCGTCGCGGACCATCACGCGAGGCCGCCGAGCACCACGCGAGGCACGGAACCATGCGGAGGCAGACATCAGCAAGCGAACCGCTCTCGTCGGCGGAGGCAGTGCGGGCATCGGCTACGCCGCAGCCGAGCACCTGGCGCTTTCAGGACACCGGGTGGTCGTCACCGGCCGCCGGGCCGGTCCGCTCGACGCAGCCGCGTCCGCACTGCGGGAAAGCACCGGATCCGTGGTCGACGCGCTGGTCAACGACGTGTCAGCGCCGCAGAGCGCCGCAGCCGCGGTCGCCTGGGTCGAGGAGCGCCACGGCGCGCTCGACATCCTGGTGCTCAACGCGGGTGGGCCGCCGCCCGGCCGGATCCTGGACGTCAGCGACGACCAGTGGCAACAGGCCTACGAACTGCTGCTGCTCGGACCGTTGCGGCTGTCCCGGCTGGTCCTGCCCCGGATGGCCGAGCGGGGCTTCGGCCGCGTCCTGTTCGTGACGTCCTCGGCCGTCCGTCAGCCGCAGCCCGACCTCGCCGCCTCCGTCGTCCTGCGGTCCGCGGTCAACGCGGCGGCCAAGCTCCTCTCGCGGGAGTTCGCGGCCGAGGGCGTGACGGTCAACTGCGTGGCACCGGGCGCGACCGCCACCGAGCGCCGCAGGCAGATTCTGGAGAGCCGCGCCCGGCAGGCAGGGACCGACTACGCCGAGCTGGACGCCGCGGACGCCGCGGCCGTTCCGGCCGGCCGGGCCGGGCGCCCCGAGGAGATCGCGTCCGTGGTGGCATTCCTGGCCTCCGAGGCCGCAGGCTACGTCAACGGCACAGTGATCACAGTAGACGGCGGACGAACGGAGACCATCTGATGGCGCAATCCGGACCCGAATTCTCCATGGCCGAGTTCCTCGGCGCGATATCCGACACCGTTCGGCCGAGCAGCGCACGCCCGATCGTGGTGACCGCAGGCGAGTTGGAGCCGCTTCCGGCGGGGCAGGTGCACAACCCGACGACACTGTCCATCGCGGGCAAGCTGCCGACCGCCACGTTCGAGATCTTCCGGCAGTCGATCCCGCCGGGCCTCAGCTCCGACATGCAGCGCCACCACCACGAGACGGTCCACTTCGTCATCGCGGGCGAGGGCCACAGCGAGGTCGAGGACGAGACCGCGTCCTGGTCCGCCGGCGACTTCGTCTACACCCCGCCGTGGACCTGGCACCGCCACTACAACGACTCCACCGAGCACCCGGTGGAGTTCCTGACCATCGAGAACTCGCGCCTGCTCGGCCTGCTGGGGGTCGGCCGACGCCAGAGCGCCGGCCTGGCGACCGTCGAAGAGGCCCGTGCCCGCTTCGGTGAGGACGAACGGCAGCACCACCCGCAACCCCACGGATCCACAGCTGAGGAGAGCCCAGCATGAGCGACCTGCCCGCGCACACGAGCATCTGGGGCGAGCTCGCGGACGTCGAGCACGAGCTGCGCCACGTCGACGTCGGCGGGGTCCGCACCCGCGTCCTGCGGGCCGGGTCCACCGGCCCGGACCTGGTCCTGCTGCACGGCACCGGCGGACACCTCGAAGCCTACGCCCGCGACATCGCCGGTCTGGCCGCGGACTTCCGGGTCACCCTCTACGACATGGTCGGCCACGGCTGGTCCGACCTGCCCGACCGGCCCTACACCACCGATGTGCTCTCCGACCACCTGCTCGGCCTGATGGACGCCCTGGACATCGACGCCGCGCACCTGTCGGGGGAGTCACTGGGCGGCTGGGTGGCCGCCTGGACGGCGGCGCACCACCCGGGCCGGGTGAACCGGCTGGTACTCAACACCCCGGGGAACATCGCCAACAAGCCCGAGGTGATGGTCCGACTGCGGCAGAGCACCATGGCCGCGGTCCTGGACCCGAGTGACGACACGGTGCGCCGCCGCGTGGAGTTCCTGTTCCACCACAAGGAGATGGTGACCGACGAGCTGGTCGGGCTGCGCCGCACGGTCTACAGCCGCCCCGGCTTCGTGCAGGCCATCACCAACGCCCTCGTCCTGCAGGACCCCGAGGTGCGCAAGGACTTCGCCTGGGATCCGGCCTGGGTCGGCCGGATCACCGCACCCACGCTGCTGCTGTGGACCGACAACGACCCCACCGGCGGACTCGACGAGGCCGAGCTGCTCCTCAAGTGGCTGCCCCGTGCCCGGCTGCACGTCATCGAGGACGCCGGCCACTGGCCGCAGTGGGAGAAGCCCGAGGAGTACCTCCGCGTCCACCGGGACTTCCTGCTCGCAGAGGCGGAGACGGCATGAGCGAGATCATCGGCCTGGTCGGCATGTCCCACTCCCCGTTCGCCACCATGACGCCGCCACAGGGAGCCGAGCAGCCGGGCGGCCGGTTCATGGCCGACGCCGATCGGGTCGCCCGTACCGTGGCCCGGTTGGCCCCGGACGCCGTCGTCGTCATCGGCCCCGACCACTTCCACGCCAACTTCTACGACGCGATGCCGCCGTTCGTCCTCGGGGTCGAGCAGGTGACCGGTTTCGGGGACTTCGACAGCAGGTCCGGTCCGCTGCCGGTCGCCACCGAGCTGGCCTGGTCGGTCCACGACGGGCTCGCCCGGGCCGGATTCGATCTGTCGCTCTCCTACGCGCTGACCGCCGACCACGGCCTGGCGCAGAGCTACGACATGGTCTGCGGCACGGCCGGGATCCCGCTGGTACCGCTGATCGTCAACACCGCCGCACCACCACTGCCGAGCATGGAGCGCTGCGTCGAACTGGGTACGGCGCTGGGCGCAGCCCTGCGCGCTGCGCCGTACCCCGGGCGGGTCCTGGTCATCGCCAGCGGCGGACTGTCGCACTGGCTGCCCTCCAACGACCCGCGCGACCCCTCGCTGGTGGAGGAGCGGCGCACCATGCTGATCCACGGGCGCAGGGACCCGCACGCCTACGACGCGGTGCGGGAGCCCAGGATCCGCGCGATGGGCGGTGACCCCACCGCCCACGTCAACCTCCTGTGGGACACCTGGTTCCTCAAGCAGCTCGGCACCGCGGACCCGGAACCGGTCGTGGCCCTGGGCGACCTCGGTCTCGAAGAGCAGGCCGGGAGCGGTGGACACGAGGTGCGGACCTGGCTGATCGGGCAGGCAGCCGTCGGCGGTCCACTGATCTGGACCAGCTATGAGCCGGTGCCGCAATGGATCACCGGCATGGGCATCGGCACGACCTTCGAGGTGGACTGACATGTCGCCGCATTCCAGCACGCGCGACCTCGGCACCGCCGAGGCGCTGCGGCAGCTCACCGAGGCCCGGGCCCGGCGCCGGCCCGGCTCTCCGGTGCGGGACCTGCTGCCCGCGGACGACATCGACGCGGCCTACGCTGTCCAGGCCGCGTGGGTCCAGGCCGGCACGGCGGCGGGAGCCCGGGTCGTCGGCCGCAAGATCGGTCTGACCAATCCGGCCGTGCGCGCCCAACTGGGCGTGGACCAGCCTGACTTCGGCGTGCTCCTGGACACCATGCAGAGCGCGGACGGCGCGCTCATCGATGTCGCCCGAACGCTGCAGCCCAGAATCGAGGCGGAGATCGCCTTCGTCCTGGCACAGGACCTGCCGGCCGCCGCCGTCACGGAGGCCGAGGTCGTCGCCGCCACCGCGTACGTCGTCGCCGCGCTGGAGATCGTCGACAGCCGGATCGCCGACTGGGACATCGACATCGTGGACACCGTCGCGGACAACGCCTCCTCGGGACTGTTCGTCCTCGGCGCGCAGCGCCGCGAACCCGACGGCCTCGACCTGGCCGACTGCACGATGACGATGTGGCGCGGGCAACAGGTCGTCTCACGGGGCACAGGCGCGGCCTGCCTGGGCAATCCCCTGTCCGCCGTGGCCTGGCTGGCCGGGACCGCACACCGCTACGGCCGGCCGCTGAGGGCCGGGGAGATCGTGCTCTCCGGCGCACTCGGCCCGATGGTTCCCGTTGTTCCCGGCGACGGCTTCCGCGCTGAGATCAGCGGCCTCGGCGAGGTCAGCGCGACGTTCACGCAGGCACCGCAGTACCCGACTTCGCAAGGAGACGCTGAATGAACGGGGCCACACGACCCAGGACCAGGGCCGCCGTGATCGGCTCGGGCAACATCGGCACCGACCTGATGGTCAAAATACTGCGGCTGGGCGAGCAGCTGGAGATCGGGGCGATGGTCGGGATCGACCCCGACTCCGACGGTCTGGCCCGGGCCCGACGCCTCGGCGTGCCGACGACCGCCGAGGGCGTCGCGGGGCTCATCGCCATGCCCGGCTTCGACGAGATCAAGGTCGTCTTCGACGCCACGTCGGCCAAGGCCCACCGGGCCAACGCCCGCGCCCTCGCACCGCACGCCAAGCGACTGATCGACCTCACCCCGGCCGCGGTGGGCCCCTTCGTCGTCCCGGCAGTGAACCTGGAAACCCACCTGGACGCACCGGACGTCAACATGGTCACCTGCGGTGGCCAGGCCACGATCCCCGTGGTGGCAGCGATCGCGCAGACGGCACCCGTGCCGTACGCGGAGATCGTCGCCTCGATCGCCTCGAAGTCCGCCGGTCCCGGCACCCGGGCCAATATCGACGAGTTCACCGAGACCACCGCCGCCGCGATCGAATCGGTCGGCGGCGCACGGCGGGGCAAGGCGATCATCGTGCTCAACCCCGCCGAGCCGCCGCTGATCATGCGCGACACCGTCCTGTGCCTCGTGGACGCCCCGGACCCGAGCGTCCGCCGGCAGATCGTCACCTCCGTCGAGCAGATGGTCGCGCAGGTCGCGGCCTATGTCCCCGGCTACCGCCTCAAGCAGCCGGTACAGATCACCCCCGTCACCGACCATCCGCACACGCTGATCGGCCGGAGCCGGGCCACCCACCAGGTCGCCGTCCTGCTGGAGGTGGAGGGCGCGGGCCACTACCTTCCGGCCTACGCGGGCAATCTCGACATCATGACCTCGGCGGCCCTGCGCGTCGGCGAGCGAATCGCGGCGCAGCTGTTCGAGGTGGCGAAATGACCAAGCGACTGTTCATCCAGGACGTCACCCTGCGGGACGGCATGCACGCCGTCCGCCATCGCCTCCGGCCCGGGACCGCGTCCCGGATCGCGGCCGCACTCGACGCCGCGGGCGTCGACGCGATCGAGGTGGCACACGGCGACGGGCTCGCCGGCAGCAGCCTGAACTACGGTCCCGGCAGCAACACCGACTGGGAGTGGATCGAGGCCGTCGCGGGCAGCCTCACCCAGGCCAGACTGACCACGCTCCTGCTGCCCGGCATCGGCACCGTCAGGGAACTCCAGCAGGCGTTCCGACTGGGCGTGCGCTCGGTGCGCGTCGCCACCCACTGCACGGAGGCTGACGTCGCGGCCCAGCACATCGCCACCGCGCGCGAGCTCGGCATGGACGTGTCGGGATTCCTGATGATGAGCCACATGGCCCCGGCGCCCGAACTGGCACGGCAGGCCGCACTGATGGAGTCCTACGGAGCGCACTGCGTCTATGTCACGGACTCGGCCGGCCACCTCACCATGAACGCGGTGCGCCAGCGGGTCCGCGCCTACCGCGAGGTTCTCGACCCGGCCACCGAGATCGGGATCCACGCGCACGAGAACCTCTCCCTGGCGGTCGCGAACTCCATCACCGCAGCCGAGGCCGGAGCCACCCGTGTCGACGCCTCGCTCGCCGGACACGGTGCGGGGGCGGGCAACTGTCCGATCGAGGCGTTCATCGCCGTCGCAACGCTCGAAGGCTGGGAACACGGCTGCGACCTGCACGCCCTCCAGGACGCCGCCGACGATCTCGTCCGGCCGCTGCACGACCGGCCGGTCAGGGTCGACCGCGAAACCCTCAGCCTCGGCTATGCCGGGGTCTACTCCAGCTTCCTGCGGCACGCCGAGACCCTGTCCCGCACCCACGGTGTCGATGCCCGCACCCTGCTGCTGGAGGCCGGTCGGCGCGGCCTCGTGGGCGGCCAGGAGGACATGCTCGTCGACATCGCCCTGGGGGAGTCGGCCCGGCGCCGCGGCGCCCGACGCGCCGAGCGGCCCTGACCGAGTCGCCCGGGGGTTCCGGACCTGGCTGTGAGCTCGTCGCCGTCCGACGGTTCGAACGGCTCGGCCACCCGGAGCCCCGCGACGCGGCCCGTGACCGGAGCCAGGGGCCGTGCCGCGCGGCGCAGTTCAGCAGGTGCTGGTCGGGGTGGTTCCGGCGAAGCGCGCAGCCAGGAACAGCTGGACCGAGGTCTCGCGGGCCACGGCCTCCTCCGAGTGCTCGCCGATCAGGTCGCGGACCTCCTGGACCGTGGCGCCCTGCCGGCACCAGTTGTCCACCAGGGTGTTGTCCTGGCCGACCGGGACGATCTCGTCGGTGTCCGCGTGGTAGTCGTAGACGGGTGTCGCGGGGGCGGTCGCGCCGAGGGCGTTCTGCTGGAGCACGGCCGCGACCGAGGGAACGTCCAGCGGGTCGCTGACGGTGGTGTCCTGGTTCAGGCTCCGGAAGGGGAACTGGGCGAGGATGGTGGTCTCGCACTCCCCGTCGATGGTGGCGAAGTCCTGCACGCCACGGGAGTTGAGCAGGGCCTGGATGCCTGCCTGGGGGAACTCGGTGGCGATCCCCTCGGCGGCGGCGAACTCGAAGCCGGAGAACAGGCCGCCGTCCATGAACTGGGCCACCGCGGCCGGGTCGGCGGGGGTGCCGCCGATGGCCGCGCCGACCAGCGGCACGTCCGGGGCGTAGCCGGGCTGCAGCTGGGTGGCCCAGCCGGTGGCCTCGGCGCCGCCCGAGTAGCCGTCCACGGCCCAGGGGTTGGCCGGGCCGACACCGTCGGTGTCGAAGTTCTTGACGGCGCGGATGCCGTCCAGCACCGCGTGGCCGGCCTGCGGACCGGCCATGAACACCGACTTGGGCCCCTCGAAGTCGGGGAAGGCCACCGCCCAGTTGGCGAGCAGCAGTTCGGCCGCCAGGCCGACCTCCTCGACGTCCTGACCGGTGGCCAGCACATATGAGGGGGCGCACTGGGTACCCAGGCTGTCCTCGGGCGCCTGGAGCGAGACCGCGGGCCGTGCGCCGTGCCCGGTCCAGGCGGTCTGCGGGACGACCAGGGTGGTGACGGCCATCTCCGGCTGGTTGTTGGAGTCGTTGGTGCGGTAGGAGATCTGCCAGGCGTCGAGCGGGACGGGCACGCCCTCGATGGTGACGTTCGGCACCGGGCGGCTGCCGACGATCTGGCCCGGCTGGTAGGAGCCGATGTCGGCGGGCGCGGTGTAGAAGGGGTCCTGGTCGGGGACGACGGAGCCGGGCGCGGGTGCGGGGGTGGTGCTGTCCGGTCGCGGTGCGGCCAGGGCGGCCGCGCCGCCGACGGCCGCCGGTACCAGGGTCAGGGCGCAGGCCAGAGCCGCAGTGGCCGCGCTCGCGAGAATGGTGCGCATGGGTCTCCCCGATCTGCAGAGGACGTGGGCTGCCGTGGGGGTGGATTACCAGTCGGTAGCCATGCAGTGAGCTTGACTGCGCCGTGTCAAGTGGTCAAGCCCCGTGCAACGAACCGTCAGCAAGGGCCCGCCGGGTGAGCGTTCACACCGCGGCACGGGCCGCGGCCCTCTCCCGCAGGGGCGCCAGGGCTCGGTCGGGGCCTGGGAAGTGGTGGAGGGGATTCCACCTGCGCCGACTGCATCGTCCGGTTCGGACGCAACCTCTTCACGGGTCTCGACGAAGTCGGCACCAAGGCCCGGCACCCGATCCGCGAGCGTGACTCGGAGTTCACGGCCCTGGAAGGCCGGATCCAGACCTGCCGACACGAACTCCTGGACCGGCGCTGATCTGGCACCAGCGCCGCCTCTGCCCCGTCTTCCGCCCCTCCGCCGCGTCGGCGGGACGCCGAGGCGGCGGAGGGCCCGGCCGGACGGCCGGTGGTGGCGCTAGCGGACCAGGGTGAACGGACGAAGGACCTGGTACGGCATCAGCCAGTCGGAGGTCGGCTGGCCGGAGCGGTTGTAGAGCTGGTAGCTCGCGATGCCGCCCTCCTCCCGCCACTGACCGAGGGGCGCTGCCGAGGTGAAGGCGATCCGGACGGTGATGTGGCCGAACTGGTTCGGCGCCAGCTTCGGCGCCCAGTGTCCGTCCGGGGAGATGAACTCGAACAGATGGTTGGCCTTGTCGATGGTCGGCTTCTCCCAGCGGCCGGTGGCCGGGTCGAGCCAGGTGACGACGACCCCGGTGGTGGTCCAGGTGCCGGCGTGGGTCGGCGTCGCGTTCCGCTGCAGACCCATGCCCCAGCTGAGGGGGGCCACCCACTCGCTGGTGTTCTCCTTGTACCAGTAGGTGATGGTGAGCGTGCTGCCCCGGTGCACGGTCTTGGGAACGCTCTCCCAGGCCCACCAAGTGCCGATCTGCCGTCCCGCCGTTGCCCGCTGCGGCGCTGCGGCCGCGCCGGCCTGCGGTGCAGCGGTGGCGACCAGCCCGAGTGCCGCCATGGCCGCGGCGGCGGAGACGGCGGCGCGCCGGATCCGGTTTCCCATCGGTATTCCCCCTCTGATGACGTGACGGTCGACGGGAGCCCGCCGACGACCGTCCAGGGCCGCTTCATATTGGCCCTTGATTTCCGGTACCCGCTCTTGGCTCGGTGTCCAGAGACTACTCAACTGACTTCGCTGTCAACACGAGGGCCCCGATGGTGACGCAGGCGACCGACGGCTCGATCCCGCAGTCGCCGAACCAGCCCTGCGGTCGCGGTGCGACTCGGCCACGGTGCGGATCCGGTGAACACGCATCCATCCGCCGTCGTTCTCCACCAGGCCCCGCTCAGCACCCGCTTGGCGAACACGCCCGGACCGGGCGGCACCGCGGATCCTGCGAGGCGTACCCGGTGGCCCCGAACCCGGCCCGGTTCTTCGCGGGGGCGACGTGGACGGCCGGGTCTCTTCCCCATCCCGGGAGCTGGAGGCGGTACGGCTTCTCTCGCGGCAGCTGGTGCAGCAGGTGCAGCAGAGCTGCGAGGATGGCGCGGTCGGGCCGGGTCCGGGCCCGCCGACGGCAGCCCGGGACGCCGGGCAGGCCCCCGTTCGGATGTCCCGGACGTCCCCGGTCAGCGGGAGCTGGCCAGCAGCGCGGACATCGCCTCCAGCACCCGGGGCTCGACGCGGTAGTAGACCCAGGTCCCGCGCCGTTCGCTGGAGAGCAGGCCGGCCTCGCGCAGCTTCTTCAGGTGGTGGCTGACGGTGGGCTGGGAGACCCCGACGTCCTGGATGTCGTACACGCACGCCTCCGCGCTCGCATGGGAGGCGATCTTGGAGAACAGCCGCAGCCGGACCGGGTCGGCCAGGGCCTTGAACATGCCGGCCATGGTCCCCGCGTCGGCCTCGGACAGCTCCGCCGTGGTCAGCGGCGGGCAGCGGGGGACGGCGTCGTCCGGCAGTAACGGCGATTCCAGTGAAGTCGGATTCACCATCTGTCTGCTCCTCTTGTGCTCGTCCAGGCGGTGCGCCACGGGGAGGTTCGGCGCGGTCCGCGGTTCCGGGTGGGCCCTGCGTCGCTGACGGTGGCCGGGGCCCACCCGGGGCGTCCGGGACGTCAGCCGGTGAAGGCGGCGAGCCCGTCCGGGGTGCCGAGCCCGGTGGGGCCGTCGTAGCCGACCTCGGCGGTGCAGAGGTAGGCCGGGGTGCAGGTGGCGGTCTTGCCCTTGGTGACGTCGTTCAGGGCGGAGGGGTCGGCGTACAGGTCCGCCGCCGGGTAGCTCACCGTCGGGGCGCCGGCGTCCGCGAAGACGGAGGCGATGAGCGGGGAGGCGACGCTGGTGCCGCCGTAGACCTCCCAGCCGGTGGCGCCGTAGGTCTCGTAGACCGCGACCCCGGTGGCCGGGTCGGCGACCGCGGAGACGTCGGCCACGGTCCGCTTGGCGCAGCCGGTGTCCTTCTGCCAGCTGGGCTTGGCGTCGTAGGCGGAGCAGCCGGAGCCCGCGCCCTCGGTGGACGAGGTGGACCAGACCGACTCGGTCCAACCGCGGGTGCTGGAGGCGGTCTTGAGCGAGGTGCCGCCGACCGCGGTGACGTACTGGGAGGCGGCCGGGTACTCGACGCCGTAGCCGCCGTCGCCGGAGCTGGCGGTGACGGCCACGCCCGGGTGGTCGTAGTACTTGGTGTCGTAGGTCGGGTCGGAGCTGGACTCGGATCCGCCGTAGCTGTTGGAGACGAACTTCGCGCCGAGCTTGACCGCCTCGTTGACGGCGGCGCCGAGGTTGGCGGTGCTCGCGGACTTGGCCTCGACCAGGATGATGTGGGCGTTGGGGGCTATCGCCGAGACCATGTCCAGGTCCAGCGACTCCTCGCCCGCCCAGCCCTTGTTGTTCTTCGGCAGCGTGCTGGTGCCGGTCTGGCTGACCTGCTGGAAGCAGCCGCCGGCGGCGGTGCACGCGGGCAGCCCGTACTGGCTGCGGTAGACGGCCATGTCGGCGCCGGCCTTGGGGTCGTTGTAGGCGTCGATCAGGGCCACGGTCTCGCCGGCGCCGCCGTTGGCGGGCAGGTTGTAGGCGCTGAGCAGGTCGCTCGGGCCGAAGCCGGAGGGGGTGGCGTCGCGGGTCACGCCTAAGGCGTTGACGTGCTCGGTGGCGTTGGTGACCCGCAGCGCGTCGCAGGCCATCTGGCCGACGGCGCTCGGCACGGCGCAGGAGCGGACCCAGGTGGTGGCTGCTCCGGCGTTGGCCGGGGCGGCGTTGGCGGGCGCGGTGGACACCAGGGCGGTGGTGGCCAGCGCGGCGGAGCCGAGCAGCGGGAGCACGATCCAGCGCCGGCGCTGGGACTTCGGGACGGTAAGCACGGTAGTGCCTCCAGGAGTTGGGGTTTCCACGGGTGAAGAGGAGGTCTTCCCCGGTTCGGGCCGACTTGGCGAGAAGGTTACTGACGAGTTCATGACCAAACAAGAAGGATGGAACTTCCGATTTCTCGCTATATCAGGAGGTAATCGGGCAAGCGCCGGATTTCCCCGCCAATCGGCGGGGGGTGCCCCGCCGGTCGGGGGGAGCCGGTCCGGCCCCGTCGCTGGCTCAGTCGGAGGCACGGCGGCGCCGTTTCCTCGACCGGGCGCGGCCGGTGGCCGTGGCGGTCGACCGGGCGGTCGGGGCGGCGGTCGCAGCGGCCGTGCCGCCCGGCCCCAGCCCCTGGATCGAGAACTGCTCCAGTCCGAAGTAGGGTGCGAGCCGCTGCTCGTAGCTGCTCCCGGCGATATAGCTCTGGAGTTGGTCGTGGTCCACCGCGTCGTCGACGGCCATCAGGATCGTCAGCTGGCTCACGGCCAGGTAGCGGCCCGCGATCTCCCCGTTCCCCGGGCTCACCGAGTCCAGGAACCCGTACTGGGTGTAGAGCGCGGGGTAGTCGGCGACCAGCCGGCCGATGTCGGCGTCCGCCTGCTGCGGGACGACCGGCAGCGCCAGGAAGGCCGCGTACGGGGTGACCGCCGCGTCCTTCACCTTGCCCTGGTCGCTGGCCAGGTCGGGCACGCCGTAGTTGGTGTACTTGGGTTTCGCCCCCGGCGCGGTGGCCGGCGCCCAGCCCCAGACCGGGGAGCCGGTGCCGGCCGCGTAGGCTCCCTGGGCCAGCGCGGTGTTGCGGTCGTTCAGGCCCAGGCTGGCCGGCGCCGCCGTCTGCTCGGGGAAGACCAGGTCGGGGGCGAGCGCCTGGTACAGGCTGCCGTCGAAGGTCGGCACGAACTTGATCCGGTCGAAGGTGTAGTGCCCCTCGAACACCGGGTAGCTCTGCCCGCTCTGCGGGTCGGTGTAGTCCTCGGTGGCGCCCTGCGGGGTCTGCCGCTGCCGGTGGCCGGCGGGCGGCGTCCGGTCCAGTCCCCACCACAGGGATCCGGGGACCTTGCCGCTGCCGATCGCCGCGTACTCGGCGATCCGCGGTCCCGAGTACGCGTTCAGATAGGTCGACTTCGAATAGCCTCCGCCGACCTGGTAGCCGTTGTACAGCACGTTCCCGGCCCGGTCGTACAGCAGTTGCCACTGCATCGCGCCCAGCAGCGCGGCGCAGCCGGGCGCGAGCCGGGGGAACGCGCCCTCGGTCACCAGCAGCCCCTGGGCCAGCCAGCCGTTGTCGACGGTCGAGACATAGCCGGCCGGGTCCTGCTCGCCCTGGGGGGTGGAGATGGCCGCGCCGTTCTGCGTGCTGTACCAGCGGAACAGGAATCCCTGGTACTTCGGCAGACTCCGGATCTCCGCCAGGGTCGCCGCCGCGTCCGCCTCGGCCTGCGCCGGGGAGGCCAGGCCGAGGTCCCTGGCGGCCACGATCGCGGAGAGGTAGCTGCCGATCAGCGAGGGGTTGGTGTACTCCCGTGCGGCCGCGGCCGGTTGCAGCGCCGCGCCGGTGCCCGGCGGGCCGGCCAGCGGGACGCTGTCGAGCAGCAGGTGCGTCGCCGGATCCAGGTCGGGGCCGGACAGGAAGTTCCAGGTCCTGGCGGCGACCTGGCGCAGGAAGCCGAGCTGGGACGCCGTCAGTTCGCTGGTGGGGTCGGTCACCAGGGTGTTCCCGGCGGCCGCGGCGGTCCATCCGGCTGCGCCACTGCCGGCCGAGGGGGCCGAACCGGTCGGTCCGGAGGAGCCTGAGGAGCCGGACGGGCCCGAGAAGGCGCCCTCCAGCTGGGCCGCACCCAGTCCGCCCGCCACCAGCACGACCGTCACCAGCAGCCCGACAGCGCCTCGCCCTCGCCTCATCGAATCCGCCTCTCGCCGTGGTTGACGTCTCGTCCGACGGTCATGGGGTCTCCGCCTCCGGCAGGTAGCGCGGCCGGAGCACCGGCCAGGTGATGTCGGCGTCCGGCTCCGTGCGCCGCACCGGGTGCAGCCACGGCACGCTCACCGGCCGGGTTCGCAGCAGCAGCAGGGCCTCGATGTTGGCCAGGCGTTTGATCATCATGAAGACGAGGAAGAGCGGCCACCACAGGAACGCGCGCCACAGCCCGCGGTAGAACATGGCACACATGACCATGATCAGCATCGGCAGTTTGGCGATGATCAGGAACGCCAGCAGGTGCATCACGTTCCGGCGGACGCCGGTGTCGAAGAAGGCGCCCTGGACGGCGAACAGGTAGGCCGCGAACTGCATCGGCTGGACCAGTCGGCGGGCGCCCTTGAAGAACTCGGCGAACCAGAACCGCGGACCGGCCGAACCGCAGGCCGGCGGCACGAAGCGGGCGAAGTTGTAGATCGAGCCCTGGCTCCAGCGGCGCCGTTGCAGCCGCAGTTGCGCGGCGTTCTCCGGGACGTCCTCGTAGGCCCAGATCCGGCGGTCGTAGACGGCCCGGTAGCCGAGCCGGGCGAGGCTGCAGGTGAAGTCGATGTCCTCACCGAGCATCCCCTCGGGCCAGCCGCCGATCTCCAGGGCCGCCTCGCGGCGGACCGCCGTGTAGTTGCCCGGAACGCACGGTTGGGCGTCGACCACCGCGTAGGCCAGCCGGGGCAGTCCGAACCCGGCCGCCAGCTCCATCGAGCGCATCCGGTCCACCCAGGTGGTGAACGGCCGCTTGACGAACATGAATGCCCCCACCAGGCCGATCCGCGGGTCCGACTCGAACCACGGCACGGTGTGGCGGAAGGAGTCGGGATGCACCTCGCAGTCGGTGTCGTGCCGGATGACGTAGTCCGCCGTGCACCGGGTGAGCGCCAGATTGAGCGCGGTGGCCTTGCCGACGTGCGAGCCGGCGATCACCTCGCCGCGGACCGCGACCGCGCGGGCCATCGCCTCCTCGGCGAGCCTGCGGGTGTCGTCCTGGGAACCGTCGTCGCACAGGATCAGGTGCACCGGGCCGCCGTAGACCACCGCCGCGCGGTCGATGCACTCGACCCAGCGGACGATGTTGGTCTCCTCGTTGAAGGCCGGCCCGATGACGTCGATCGGCGGCGGGTCCTCGCCCGGCTGCGGCAGCCTCTGGCCGCCGCACAGCCGCAGCAGGCACAGCACCACGTAGATGCCGAACTTCAGGTACACCGGCACCGCGATCAGCACGAAGGTGTACTCGACCGGGTCGTTGGCGCTCAGGTTCACCAGTGCTTCCGCGCCGACCGCCACGAACACCAGGACCACCAGCAGCACCGTGCCCATGATCAGGGTGTCGAGGGCGTCACCCCTCCGCCGGATCGGCACCTGGGTGGGCCGGGGCAGCTGGTAGGTGGTCAGCGCCAGCCGCATGGCCAGCAGGTAGGCGATCACGTAGTGCAGCAGGATGCTGATCAGCGGGAACCGCCCGAGCGAGAGCCCGGCGTCGATGCCGACCACGCTCAGCAGGGTGTCGGCGGCGATCGAGGCCGCGATCGCCAGTGGGGCGTGCAGCAGGATCATGATCCGCCGCCCGGGGGTGGCGTGCACGCACAGGGACAGGGCGAGCGCGAACGCCAGGAAGCTGAGCGGGATCACCGGGCGCAGATGCGAGTCGTAGGCCCCCACCACGCCCGGCTCCGGCAGGATCCGGGTGGTGGAGAACGCGACGGCCGTGCGGTAGTCCTTGGCCAGGTCGGGGGTGCGCAGCCCGACCAGGGCGATGCTGCCCCCCAGGCAGATGGTGACGAAGGCGGCCACCCGCCACAGTGACGGCGGATGCGGTTTGGGCAGCACCACCACGTTGCCCACGCCGCGGTCGGCGTCGTCGAAGCGGCGGCGCAGCGCGTGCAGGATGATGCCGACCAGCACCGCCAGGTCGAGCAGGAAGATCAGCAGGCCGGGGAGGCGGAGCACCGCAGTCCCTCCCTTCCGGGGTCGGTCGCCGTGGTCGCGGTCATCGCCGTGGTCGCGGTCGGACCGGCGGGCTCAGGGGAAGACCACATCGGCGCTCATCCCGGTCATGGTCCCCTGCGGCCAGCTGGGGACGGCCAGTCGTACCGGGTACTCCACGTTTCCGTCCTGGTCCACCGGGATCGGGCTGATCTGCGTGATCGTGGCGGCGACGGTCCTGCCCAGGGCGTTCACGGTCACCTTGGCCGCTCCCCCCAGCCGCAGCTTCGCCGCCTCGTCCTCGCTGACCTGCGCCAGCAGGTACCGCTGCGAGCTCACCAGCCAGATCAGCGGCTGCTCGCTCGCGCCGGAGTTGCTGGACCCGGACGAGGAGTCCGGCGGGAAGAGGCTGAACGCCGGGCCCGAGGTGGCCTGGGCGGTGCCGGGGCCGGAGAAGCCGTGCACCCCGTCGGTGCCGTCCAGGTCCCCGACGATCCCGCCGACATCGGCGACGACGCCGCTGATGGGGGAGAGGAGGGTCAGCGCGGCGAGGTTCTGCTGGTCCTGGTCCACGGCGGTCTGTGCGGAGGCCACGTTCGCCTGCGCGGTCGAGAGCTGTGCGCCGGTGGCCGGCGCGGTGTCGACCGCCTCCTGGTTCTGGGCGAGGGCGAGGGCCGAGCCGGCGCTGGAGGCGGAGTGCGCCGCCGTGTCCTGCAGCTGCTCGGCGTCGGCCCTGGAGTTGGCCAGGGCGGCGGCGGCGCTGGCGATGGCGGTGGAGTCCTTCTGGAGCTGGGACTGGAGGCCGAGGCAGTAGGTACTGACCGTGGCCGGTGCAGTGGCCTGCGGCGGCTCCGTGGCCGCGGATCCGCCGGACGCGCGGGTCGGACCGGGCGTACCGACCGCACCGACGGTTCCGACCGTACCGACAGTTCCGACAGTTCCGACCGGGCCGGGGAGGTCGGGCGCCCGGACCGCGCCGGGTATCCGCACGGAGTCGGCGGGCGGCGTCGAGCAGTCGGTCCGGTACTGGGCGGTGTCCGCCCTGAGCGTGGCCTGGGCGTTCTCCACGGTCTGCTGGGCCTGGGCGATCTGGGTGCCGCCCTG
>Ga0302314_10005932_pt1 | contig 22187 bp, 23 predicted proteins | sample III_Palsa_N2_3_FD_200533 | JGI IMG/M metagenome (GOLD analysis project Ga0302314, IMG submission 200533) | Peat permafrost microbial communities from Stordalen Mire near Abisko, Sweden - III_Palsa_N2_3 | ecosystem: Environmental > Terrestrial > Soil > Palsa > Peat permafrost | place: Sweden...
CGCCGCTCTACCGGATCGAGAAACACCCCGACCTCGCCCGCCGCCAGGGCGCCTGGGCCGTGGTCGGCCAGGGCGGGGTGGTGCTGAGACGCGGCCACGAACTGAGCCAGGTGCTGAAAATGTTCGATCGGGGGCGGCTGAAGCTGGTGGACTGAGGGTTGGGTGAGGGCGCGTGCGTGCGTCCTTCGACACGCCGCTTCGCGTCGGCTCAGGATGACCTGGTTTTGTGGGCTCTATGATTCTACATCATGCTGAGCCGCGCCTAACGGGCGCGTGTCGAAGTACGCACAGACCCACTCAAAAAAAGCCCCGGAGATTGCTCTCCGGGGCTTTTGTCTTGGTCCTGAACCTTGGGGCTTAGCGGCGACCGCCGCCCATGGTGAGGATGAATTGGAACAGGTTGATGAAGTCGAGATAGAGGCTGAGCGCGCCATAGTTGGTGGCCACGCTGAGGGCCGCCTGGTCGCCGCCGAGACGGTAGTAGGTCAGCTTCAGACGTTGGGTCTGAAAGGCGGTCAGGCCGGCAAAGATCAGCACGCCGGCGCAGCTGACGATGAAGTCCATCATCGCCGAGTGCAGGAACATGTTCACCACCATGGCGATCAGCAGGCCGATCACCCCCATGATTAGAAAGCTGCCGAACCCGGTCAGGTCCCGCTTGGTGGTGTAGCCAAACAGGCTGAGCGCGCCGAAGGCGGTAGCCGTGATCAGGAAGGTCGAGGCGATATGGGCGCCGGTATAGGCCAGCACCACCGTGCCAAGCGAAGCGCCGATCAGGGCCACGATGGACCAGTACCGGATCCCGGAGCCTTGCGGGGTCATGGTGCGCGCGAAGTTGCTGAACAGGATGATCGCCAGCGGCGCGAAGGCCACGATCAGGCCGAGAAGCGTGAAACCGATGGTTCCGTTCGGCCGGAGGACGAACATCAGGTCGCGCATCGGCGGATAGGTCCCGGTCAAGTAGGCCATGCCGGCCGAGAGCACGAGCCCCAGGGCGACCTTGTTGTAGACGCCGAGCATGAACGCACGCAGTCCCGCGTCCACCGACATGTCGGCGATCGGCGCCGTTGCGGTGCGGGGATAGCCGCGATTGAAGTCGCTCATCGAGAAAAAGTCCTTATCTGACGCCCTGAGCGGGCTAGCTCAAAATATCGGCCACCGCGAGGCTTACCGCAAGGGGGCCTGGAAATGGCGTAACCCAAGTTATCGCAAGGGATTGTGGCCGCATCATTACCGGGCCGGTCCGCGCAGGATCAGCTGGTCGCCCTTGAACTCGAAGGACTCGAGCCGCCGCAGGAAGGTCATGCCCAGAAGCGAGCGGCTCATCGGCGTCTGATTGACCGAAACCGCGACGTCCGAAAGCCGGATCGGGCCGACGGCCAGGCTCTGGACCTTCCAGTCCGCGCCGAGGCCGACGCCGTTAGCGGTCTCGTAGTGGTGCTCGAACTTGAGCGCCCCCGGATCGGCGCCCAGCCGCTGGGCGTCCGCGGGGCTAAGCACGATCTCGCTGGCGCCGGTGTCGACGACGAAGGTCACCGGCTGGCCGTTCACCTGGGCCACCGCCTCATAGCCGCCGCCCTGGCTCTCGGTCAGGACCACCGTGTTTGGTCCGGTGGGGACCGCATAGCCGGGGATCAGCGCCGATCGGACGCGATAGAAGGCCTCAGCGGCGTCCTGGCGATAGACAAAGCCCAGGCCCAGCACTCCGCCGATCACGCCCCAGATGGCGACATAGCGCACCACCTGACCCAGCTTCAGCCGCTGCGACAGCAGGGAGGCGCCGATCAGGGCGACGAAGCCGATGTTGATACCGGCGGACGACCAGCGGTCGTCGCCGGCCTGGCTCGGAAACCGGCTGGACAGCCAGAGGACCAGCAGGCCGCAGACGGCGATGATCGCCAGCATCATCAGACCGCGCCGCAGCCGCCCCGGCGCCGGCGCGCGGGGGGGCGCCGGCTTGGGCGGTGGCGGGAGCGAACTCCAGGGGCCTTCGTGGTCGGACATACAGCCAAACTATCCGCTATGGCTCAGCCGGACCAGGGCGGCGACGGTGCTAGCTCATTCGCTCCGCAGCACCGGCGCTGGCCGCTTGGACAGGGCCTGCAGCGCCGCGATCAGGCCGCCGCCGCCGGTGAGGGCGACCGCGCCGACGATCAGGGCGAGGAGGCCGGCCCAGTCGACGCTCCAGTGGGCCTCGAACAGCAAGACCACCGGCCAGGCGGCCGCCACCCCGAGGGCCGCGCCGGCCAGACCGGCAATGACGCCTACCGCGCCATATTCCACCACATAGGCGGTGAGGATCTGCGCCCGCTCGGCGCCCAGGACTTTCAGCGTCGCCGCTTCCCGCGCCCGCGCGCCCGCGCCGGCGGCGATGGAGCCGGCCAGGACCAGCACCCCGGCCAGGCCCGCCACGGCCGCCGCGCCGCGCACGGCCAGGGCCAGGCGGTCGAACAGGGCCGCGGCGGTCTCCAGGGCCTCGCGGACGCTGATCACATTGACAGCGGGAAAGTCGTGGCCGAGGTCGCGGGTGAGGGTCTCCTCCTGCGGCCTGCTCATCTTGGCCATGGCGACGCTGCGCAGGGCGGCGCCGTCGAGGGCGGCGGGGTCGAGCACCAGGGCGAAGTCGGGGCCGAAGCCGCCGAAGTCCACCTTGCGCAGGACGGCGATGCGAACGTCCAGAGGCCGGCCCAACACCTGGACGGTGATGTGGTCGCCGGGGTGCAGGTCGGCGGCCTTGGCCACGTCGGAGTCGAGGGCGGCCAGGGGTGGGCCGGAATAGTTGGCCGGCCACCATTGGCCCGCTGTAATCCCCGCGCCGGCCGGCTCGGGGCCGATGGCCGAGAGGCTGATGTCGTTGTCGTAGGCCCAGCGCTGGGTGTCGTTGATCTTGTGCCGGTCGACGACGGCGCCCTTGACGCCAATGATGCGGCCGGTGGCGAAGGGCAGGCGAAGATAGCGGTCCGGGGTCAGCGGCCCGGCGTCCCTGGCCACGGCGGCGTCGAAGGCCGCGGCGCGGTCGCCGGGGATTTCGGTGAACACCACCGCCGGGGCGGCCTTGGGCGCCACGGTGCGGATCTGGTCCAGCAGGCTGGACTGGATCAGGACGATGGCGCCCAGCAGGGCGACGCCCAGGCCGATGGCGGGGGTGGCCGTCCGCGCCGCCGAGCGCGGGCCGGCGAGATTGGCCAGGCCGAGGCGGACGGGGCCCTTGGTGAGCCGGCGCAGGCGCCCCGACAGCCAGACCGCGCCACGCCCCTGCGCCCAGAGCAGGGCCAGGGAGGCGGCCACGGCGGCGATCATCACGCAGGCGATGACGGGGGTGGGGGCGGTGGCGATGGTCAGCCCGGCCAGGCCGAGGCCGGCGATGATCGCACCCAGGGTCTCCAGGCTGAAGCCGGCCGGCCGGGTGAGGGGACTGCGGAACAGGGCGGCGGGGGAGGTGGCCCGCGCCCGCGCCAGGGGCTCCAGCGAAAAGGCGGCGGCGGCCAGCAGGCCGAACAGGCCGGCCTTGGCCAGGGGCGCCGGATAGACGGCGAACAGGGCCGGGATCGGCAGGTCGGTCCCGGCGATCAGGCCGATCAGGAAGGGCGTCGCGGCGCCGACCGCGAGGCCGATGGCCACGCCCAGGATGGCCAGGACGCCGATCTGCACCAGATAGAGGTTGCGGATCAGCGCCCCATCCGCGCCCAGGGCCTTAAGGGTGGCGATGGAGTCCCGCCGGGTCTCCAGATAGGCCGACACTGCGCCGAACACCCCAAGGCCTCCGGCCAGCAGGGCGGCCAGACCGATAAAGGCGAGGAAATACTCCAGCCGGTCGATCAGCTTGCGCGCGCCGGGCGCCGCATCACCGCGGTCGCGGATGTCGAGCTCGGCGCCGGGCAGGGCCGCGCGCAGGGCCTTGGACGCCTTGGCGGGATCGACGCCGACGGGCAGGACGATGCGGACGGTCTCGGAATAGAGGCCGCCGGGTTGCAGCAGGCCGGAGCCCTGCACCGCGCTCATGGTGGTCAGGACCCGGGGGCCGAGGGAGAAGCGGCCGATACGGTCGGGCTCGGACACCAGGATGGCGCGGGCGATGAAGGGGGTGTTGCCGACCAGGAAGCGGTCGCCCAGCTTCAGGCCCAAGCGGTCAATCAGGGCCGGCTCGACGGCGGCGCCGGCGACGCCGTCTGGTGAGGTGGCCAGGGCGGCGTGCAGGCTTGGCGCGCCCGACACCTGCACCGCGCCGGCGAGGGGATAGGCGCTGTCGACCCCGCGCAGCTGCACCAGCCGCCGCTCGCCCGAGGGGGACTGGGCCATGGCCTGGGCGCCGGCGGCATAGGCCGTGCGGCCCATCCGGCCGATGGCGGCCTGTTCCTTGGGGGTGAACTCCCGCTGGGCGATGGTGACGGACAGATCGCCGCCGAGGATTTCCCGGGCCTGGGACGAGAGGCCTTGCCGGAAAGCCTCCGCCGTCGACGCCGCCGCCGCGATCGCCGCCACACCGACCGCCAGGCAGGCGAGGAAGATGCGGAAGCCCTTGACGCCGGAGCGCAGTTCGCGGGCGGCGAAGCGAAGGGAGAGGGGGGTCATGACCCGGAAGTCCCAGGCGCGTCCTCATGCTTCGACAGGCTCAGCATGAGGACGAATGTGAGTCCGGAGGAGTGGAGGGCTCGATAGAAATCCTCATGCTGAGCCTGTCGAAGCGTGTGGATTTCGGCCCCGCGACCGCTGCCGCAGCTCATACCGCCCGCCCGCCGGCCATGGTCACGGTCCGATCAGCGCGGGCGGCCAGGGCCGGGTCGTGGGTTACGAGGACCAGGGCGGCTTTAACCTCGGCCACCAGGGCGAACATCATGTCGGCGACCAGGACGGCGTTCTCGGCGTCGAGATTGCCGGTGGGCTCGTCGGCGAACAGCAGCTGGGGACGCACGGCGAGCGCCCTGGCCAGGGCCACGCGCTGTTGCTCCCCGCCGGAGAGCTGGTGGGGATAGTGGCGCAGCCGTGGGCCGAGGCCGACCCGGTCCAGCCAGTCGCGGGCCAGGCGGGTGGCGTCGTCCACCCCGGCGATCTCCATTGGCGCGGCGACATTCTCCTCTGCGGTCATGTTGGGGAGAAGATGGAAGGACTGGAACACCAGCGACACGCGGCCACGCCGCAACCGCGCCCGGCCATCCTCGTTCAGGCCGCCGAGATCCTCGCCGAACAGACGCACCGTCCCGGCCGTGGGCCGTTCCAGCCCGGCGGCCACCGAGATCAGCGACGACTTGCCCGATCCGGAGGGTCCGACCACCGAGACCCGCTCGCCCGTCTCCACGGTCAGGCTGACTCCCCGCAATATGTCCACCGGCCCGGCGGCGGACGGCAGGGTCAGCGCCACCTCGGTCAGTTGCAGCGGCGTTGCGGTCATGGGCGCTTTCGGATTTGGGATCGGGGCCAGCTCGCCTACATAAGGCTTCGACATGAGCCGCGCACCCTTACACCGCCAAACACACAGCGCCTTGGCCCGCCGCGCCGTCGTCGCGGGCCTGGGCGCCGTCGCCGCATCCGGGCCGGCGTGGAGCGCGCCTGTGAGCGCGTCTGGGCAAAAGATCGTCACCCTGCTCGGGGACTCCATCACCGCCGGCTATGGGCTGGCGGCCAAAGACGCCTTGCCGGCCCAGCTGGAGCTGGCGCTGCACCGGCTCGGGGTCGGCGCCCAGGTGCGCGGGGCGGGGGTGTCCGGGGACACCACGGGGGACGGGCTGGCGCGGGTGGAATTCAGCGTCCGGGCCGACACTTCGCTCTGCTTGGTCGCCCTGGGGGGCAACGACCTGCTGCAGGGGGACGACCCGGCCCAGACCAAGGCCAACCTGATCGCCATCCTGGCCCGGCTGAAGGCGCGCCATATCAAGGGCGCCCTGGCCGGCATGCGGGCGCCGACCCAGATCGGCGCCGGCTTCGCTCACGACTTCAACGCTGCCTTCCCCGACGCCGCCGAGGCCGGCCACGCCCCCCTCTATCCCTTCCTGCTGGACGGGGTGGCGGGCAATGCGGCCCTGCTGCAGGGCGACCACATCCATCCCAACCCGGCGGGGGTGAAGATCATCGCCGCCCGTCTCGCGCCCTTCGTGGCGAAAAACCTGAAATGATCAGACTGTTCGCCGCCTTGGCGATCCCCTTCGACATCGCCGAACACCTGGCCGGCCGGCAAACCGGCGTTCCCGACGCCCGCTGGCGGCCCGCCGAGGCGCTGCACATCACCCTGCGTTTCTTCGGCGACATCAAGGAAACCGTGGCGGAAGATCTGGCCTCGGAACTGTCGCGGGTGGCCGGAGCGCCGCTGACCCTGAGCCTGAGCGGCGTTGGCGCCTTTGGGGAGGGCGCGAACATCGAGGCGGTCTGGGCCGGTGTGGAGGCCAACCCCAGGCTGGACATTCTGGCCGGTCGCTGCGAGGCCGCCGCCCGCCGCGCCGGCCTGGCGCCCGACAAGCGGGTCTATAAGCCCCATGTCACCCTGGCCTATCTGCGCCGCCCCGCCCCGGCGCCCGTCATCGCCTGGATCCAGGCCAACAGCCTGCTTAAGTCGCCAGCCTTCACGGTGGGGTCATTCGGGCTCTATTCCAGCCGGCGGACCTCGGAGGGGAGCCGCTACCAGGTCGAGCAGATTTATCGGCTGGTGTGAGGGCGCAACGAAATCTCGCGCCTCTCTCAATCGCCTGTTAGGCCGTATCGCCTATCCTGATATTCCCCTGGCGCACGAGTTGCTGCGTGTTCCTTGAGCCGACGACGATTGGGTCAGTTCGGTACAGGACGAGTTGCGATGCGCGCTCCGGCCAATCTGAAACCCCTGACCGCCCTGCGGATTTTCGCCGCCCTCTGGGTCGTGCTGTTCGACTATTGGCCGAACCTGGGCCTGCCGACGCCGATGATCGTCGCCAAGGGCTATCTGGGGGTCGAGCTGTTCTTCACCCTGTCGGGCTTCATCCTCTGCCACGTCTATCTGCGGCAGGTGGAAGAGGGCCGGTTCCAGTACGGCTCCTTCCTCTGGACGCGGCTGGCGCGGATCTATCCGCTGCATCTGGCGGCCATAGCCGGGATCGCGCTGATGGGCGCGGCCGCCATGGCCCTGGGCCATCCGGTGGACGCCAATGCGGTGTCCTTGCGGGCGCTGCCGGCCAACCTTTTGCTGATCAACGCCTGGGGGTTCGCGCCGGTGTCCGGCTGGAACCACGCCTCCTGGTCGATTTCCGCGGAGTGGCTCGCCTATCTGCTGTTCCCGGCCTTCGCCTTCGCCGCCCTGAAGCTGAAGGACCGCCCCCGGCTGGCGATCGGCCTGGCGGTCGCGTTTCTGACCGGCCTCTATGCGGTGTTCAGCCGGCTGACGGGCCAGTCGCTGACCCATGCGACCATCGCCTGGGGCGCGCTCAGGATTGTTCCCTGCTTCGCCTTCGGCTGTGCGGCCTATCTGGCCTGGCGCGCGAATCTTGTGCGGTCCAGCGCCGCCGCCTGGGTCGGCGCCGCAATTTCAGGCGCCGCCCTGATCACATTTGCGCAATTTGGGTCGCCGGATGCGGCCATTGTCACGGCCAGCGGCGGACTGATCCTCAGCCTGGCCTTCGTCGCGAAGACTTGGACCACAGGCCGAATCCTGGATGGTTTCGTGTATCTGGGTGAAATCAGCTATTCGGTCTATATGTTATTCGTGCCGTGGCAGCTTCTGTTCGTCAATGTGACATCCAGGGCGTTGCACTACGACAAGGATCATATGCCAATCTATATTTGGCTGGTATTCGTCGTCTCGATCATTCCGCTCGCGGCCCTCTCCCATCACCTCATTGAACGCCCGGCCCGCGACCTGATGCGGCGTGGCCTGCCCCGGTTCGAACGACCGTTTGCAACCGTGGCCTAAACGCCACGTCAGGGAATAATTAGCTTTTCATTTCCAATGTCGGTCGCTATTCCGACCTCAGTATCCGCGACGGGGGAACCTCGCATCATGCGTCACCGCGTAAGAGCCGCTCTTGGCTCCCTAGCGATGGCCGGCCTGTTGATGTTTTCAACAGCGGGCTCGGCGAAAGCCGACGACTACCTGCAGTGCGTGCCGTTTGCGCGCGCCATGTCGGGTATCCAGTTGTTCGGCGACGCCTGGACCTGGTGGGAGAAGGCCGCGGGCAAATATGCTCAGGGCTTCACCCCCAAGGCCGGCGCTGTGCTGGTGTTCCGGCCCAATGGCGTGATGAACAAGGGCCACGTGGCCGTGGTCAGCCATGTGCTGACCGATCGCGTGATCCAGGTCAGCCATGCCAACTGGTCGATCATCGAAGGCGCGCGCGGCCAGATCGAGAATGACGTCACCGTGGTGGACGTGTCCCCCGCCGGCGACTGGAGCCAGGTCAAGGTCTGGTACGACCCGATCCGCGACCTCGGCCACACCGTCTATCCCACCTATGGCTTCATCTATCAGTCGACCCAGTCGGCGGCCCAGAGCGCGGCGCGGACCGTGGCCCAGACTGCGATGAGCCAGCTGGCCGGCGCCGTCCCCCAAGCGGGATCAGGGCCTGCCCAGATCCTCAGCCAGGCCGCCAGCGCGCCTGATCGGATCGCCGCCCTGCTTCAGGCGGTCACCGGCGGCGGCGACGATCGCGGAAACCGCTAAGAGCCCTCGGCTGGGCCGAGCTGGCGTCATCCTCTGACGCCGGCATAGCGGCGAAGCCTGCTCTCGACCGTTTCGCGGTCCCCGCCCTCCAACAACGACGCCATGAAGGCCCTGGGAGTCGCCCTGACGGCGCGTCCTTAGCCTCGCTTGGCGCGAACGCCGGGTAGCTCGGCCGCCCCCTGGCGCCTTACGCCGCCACCCCTTGTCATCGATGCATTTTAGATATATCGGCCTATTTCGATAACTTAATTGATATATCTATAGGTATCGATATGACCGAGCACACGGACGACCGGAGCCACAACCAACCCCTGCCTTGGCTGGGTCAGCGCGGCTGGCTGCGGCGGCGGCGCGGGCAGGTGCGGCGGATGATGGTGGTGGGCCAAGCGCCTGTGACCCCGCGCATGCGGCGGGTCAGCCTGGTGTCGGAGGACCTGGGCGACTTCGACTGGGCGCCCGGCCAGGACATGGTGCTGGAGCTGCCCCTGGCCGGCGGCCAGATCGCCCCACGCCACTACACCATCCGCCACTTCGACGAGGCCGAGCAGCGGGTCGACATCGACTTTGCCCTGCATGGCGACGGCGCCTCCGCCCAATGGCTGGAGCGGATGAAGATCGGCGATCGGGTCATCGCCATGGGCCCGCGCGGCCATACCCGACTGGCGCGGGACGCGGACCTGCATATCTTCCTCGGCGACGAGACCTGTATTCCCGCCATCGCCGCCATGGCGGCGGCGCTCAAGGGACCCGCGCGGGCGATGGCGCTGATCGAGGTCAGAGACGAGGCGGACGTCCAACCCGTCGAGTCCCCGGCGGACCTCACCCTCGGCTGGCTCTACCGCCATGGGGCGCCGGCCGGCGGCCAGCACCTGCTGCTGAGCGCGGTGGAGGGGCTGAAATTCGATCCCGCCGCCGCCCACGCCTATGTGATCGGCGAAACCAGCCAGGTCCGCGCCTTGCGCCAGCACCTCATCGCCCGTGGCCTGCCCAAGAGCCGGATCACCGCCGAAGGCTATTGGCGCCCCGGCCGAGTGGGGGGCCACGACCACGTCTGAGACTCCGCGATGGCCCCCGACTTGCGCCGGCGCCGGCAAGGCGCCATCTGACGCATTGAGGAAGGCCCCCGCATGTTCATCCAGACCGAAGCCACGCCCAATCCAGAAGTGCTGAAGTTCCTGCCCGGCCGCGACGTGCTGGGCGAGGGCTCGCGGGAATTCATCGATGTGGAAGAAGCCCGCGCCTCCCCCCTGGCCGAGGCCATCTTCGCCCTGGACGGGGTGACCCGGGTCTTCTTCGGCGCCGACTTCGTCACCGTCACCCGCGCCCCCGACGCCCCGACCTGGCCGCAGATGAAGGCCCCGGTGCTGGCGGCGATCATGGAACACTACACCTCTGGCGCCCCCATCGTGGTCGGCGCCGGCGAGACCGAACACGACCACGCCGGTGACTATGACGGCGAAACCGCCCAGATCGTCGCCGAGATCAAGGATCTGCTCGACACCCGCATCCGTCCGGCGGTGGCTCAGGACGGCGGCGACATAATGTTCAACCGCTTCGAGCCCGACACCGGCGTGGTCTGGCTCACCCTGCGCGGCGCCTGCTCCGGCTGCCCCTCCTCGTCCGCCACCTTGAAGGCCGGCGTCGAGAACATGCTCAAACACTATGTGCCCGAGGTGACGCGGGTCGAACAAACCCTCTGATCCGCCTTGGCCGCCGACCTCAATCGCATCGCGGCCCGACCGGCCGCGTCTGGTATCTTCCCCAACGGAGCGCGCCCGTGAGCCAAGCCCTGAACGACACCTCCCTCGACCAGATCTTCCGCACCGCGCGGACGCGCAATGGCTGGTCGCCGGAGCCGATTCCCGAAGCCGATCTCCAGGCCATCTACGACCTGGCCAAGATGGGCCCCACCTCCGCCAATATGAGCCCGGCCCGGTTTGTCTGGGTGACGTCCCAGGCTGGCAAGGAGACCCTCGCCAGCCTCGCCTCGGCCGCCAACGCGACCAAGATTCTGGCCGCGCCCTGCACGGTGATCATCGGCTACGACCTGGACTTCCCCGAGCAGCTGCCCAAGCTGTTCCCGCACAATCCCGGCGCCAAGGACTGGTTCGGCGACCCCGTGTTCCGGGAATCCGCCGCCTTCCGCAATTCCTCGCTCCAGGGCGCCTATCTGATCATCGCCGCCCGGGCCCTGGGCTACGACACCGGCCCCATGAGCGGCTTCGACAACGCCGGCGTGGACGCGGCCTTTTTCGAAGGCACGCGGATCAAATCCAACTTCATCTGCTCCATCGGCAAGGGCACGGACGAGAACCTGTTCGCCCGCTCGCCGCGCCTGACGTTTGAAGAGGCCGGCCGGATCGTCTAACGCTTTGGCATGATCCGTCCGCTCACGGTCGTTCTGGCCCTGGCAGGCCTCGTCGCCGCCTGCAGCGGCGGCGGGGACCGTGTCACGGGCGGAGCCGCGCCGCCCCAGGCTCCCTATCGCTTCGGCCCGATTCACATGGGGCACTGGGGCATGGGGCCGATCCGCGAGACCACCTATTTCGAACAGCCGGCGATCCATGACCTCTTCCCCCGGGCCCAGGTGGAAGACGTCACCTTGCGAATCTCCCACGACGAGACCCGCGACGGCATCACCGTGGTGCAGGACGGGGTCGAGCTGTTGGAAATCGGCGACGGGTTGGACAACTACCCCGGCACCGACGATCCGATGATCGGCGAGGTTCGCGCGGTGGGCGGCCCGATTACGGGACCCGGCGGCGAGACCATGGGCATGAGCTGGAAGGCCGCGCGGTTCGACTTGTCTCAGTGCGAAATCGGCGTCGACCGCGACCGCAACACGGTCATCTGCGCCCGCCAGGGCGAAGGCGCCATCACCTACCAGTTCGCGGTCCCCGGCTGGGACTCCGAGGAGATTCCGCCGGAGGCGCTGATGCGCAAGGTCGCCTTCCTGAAGACCATCATCTGGACGCCGCCGCCCCTGGCCAACCAGCCCGCCAAGCCGGCGTCCGACGACGACCAATGAGCCACCGCTCGTGAAAATCCTCGCCCTGGACACCTGTCTCGACGCCTGCTCGGTGGCCGTCTGCGAGGACGCCGCGCCCCTGGCCGTGCGCGGCGAGATCATGGCGCGCGGGCATCAGGAACGGCTGGCGCCCATGGCCGCCGCAACCATGGCCGAGGCCGGGCTGTCCTTCGATGCCCTGAACCTGATCGCCGTCACCATCGGCCCCGGCTCCTTTACCGGGCTGCGCGTCGGCCTGGCCTTCGCCAAGGGCCTCGCCCTGGCGCTGAACATCCCTTGCGTCGGCGTCGGCGCGCTGGAGGCCCTGGCCGAAAGCGAGGATGACGCAGGTTTCGTCGTCGCCGCGGTGGACGCCAAGCGTGGCCAGATCTGGCTGCAGGCCTTCATCGACGGCCACCCGGTGATGGCGCCTGACGCCCTGGCCCCGGAAACCGCCGCCGCGCGGCTGGCGGAGCTCTGGCCCGGCGGCCCGGCGACCGTGGTCGGATCGGCCGCCGATCAGCTTGGGGGCATGATCCCCCAGGGGCGGATTTCAGCCCGCCTCGCCCCCGACCCCGTGGCCGTGGCGCGATCCGCCCTGCGCCTGCGCCCACCCTATCCGCCGCCCCGGCCGCACTATCTGCGCGCGCCCGACGCTCGCCTGCCAGGCGCCCCCGCGCCAGTCGGATGAAGATCGCCCCCGCCAGCGCCGCCGACGCCGAGGGCCTGGCCCGCGTCCACGCCGCCAGTTTCGCAACCCCCTGGAGCGCCGCGGACATCACCATCCTGCTTGAGGGTCCCGGCGCCTTCGCCCTGTCCGCCGGCGATGTCGGGATGCAGGGATTCATCCTCGCCCGCGTGATCTCGGACGAAGCCGAAATCCTGACCTTGGCCGTCCATCCGGATTTTCGCCGCCGGGGCCTGGCTGGGATGCTGACGCAGGCGGCGGCTAACTTCGCCGAAAGCCTGGGCGCGCAATCCCTGTTTCTGGAGGTGGCCGAGGACAACCCGGCGGCCATCGCCCTCTATGCCGGCGCCGGCTTCACCCAGGTCGGCCGGCGGCGCGGCTACTATGCCCGGACGGGCGCCGCGCCCATCGACGCCCTGGTGATGCGGCGCGACCTTAACAGACGCCTCGGTTAAGCCTATCCTGCGCGCATTGCTCAGGGAGCCCCAAGCTTGGATCGCGTCGAGAAGCTCTGCATTGAAAAAGGCATGCGCATGACCGATCAGCGCCGGGTTATCGCCCAGGTGCTGTCGACCGCCCATGACCACCCGGATGTGGAGGAGCTGTACCGCCGCGCCCACGCGGTGGACCACCACATCTCCATCGCCACCGTCTATCGCACCGTGCGCCTGTTCGAGGACGCCGGCATCATCGCCCGCCACGACTTCCGCGACGGCCGCGCCCGCTATGAAGAGGCGCCCGACGTCCACCACGATCACCTGATCGACATGAAGACCGGCCAGGTGATCGAATTCGTCGACGAGGAGATCGAGGCCTTGCAGGAAGCCATCGCCCGGCGCCTGGGCTACCGGTTGGTGGACCACCGCCTGGAACTCTACGGCTTTCCGCTTGAGGACAAGGATCATTGATCCCCACCTTGCGCCCGCGGGCGCCGACCTTCATATGCCGCCCATGACCGACGCGACGGGGACCGAACAGACGGCGAAAAAGCGCCTCTATATCAAGACCTACGGCTGTCAGATGAATGTCTATGACAGCGAACGCATGGCCGATGTCCTCAGCCCACTGGGCTATGGCCTGACCGACACCCCCGAGGGCGCCGACCTGGTGGTGCTGAACACCTGCCATATCCGCGAGAAGGCCACCGAGAAAACCTATTCGGAACTGGGCCGGATCAAGGAGCTGAAGCTGGCCAAGGCGGCCGCGGGCGGAGTCATGACCATCGCCGTCGCCGGCTGCGTCGCCCAGGCCGAAGGCGAGGAAATCATGCGCCGCCAGCCGGCGGTGGATTTCGTGGTCGGCCCGCAATCCTATCACCAGCTGCCGGAACTGATCGCCCGCACCCACCGCGCCCTGGGCCAGCGGTTGGCGGCGGATTTCGCCGCCGAAGAAAAATTCGACGCCCTGCCCGCCGAGCGGGCCGTCACCGGCGTCTCCGCCTTCCTCACCGTGCAGGAGGGCTGCGACAAGTTCTGCACCTTCTGCGTGGTGCCCTACACCCGGGGCGCGGAATATTCCCGCCCCGTGGAGGCCATCCTGGCCGAGGCCGAGCATCTGGCGGCCAAGGGCGTGCGCGAGCTCACCCTGCTGGGCCAGAACGTCAACGCCTATGCCGGCGAGGGCGGGCTGGCCGGTCTGGCCCGACGGCTGGCGAAGATCCCGGGCATCGACCGCATCCGCTACACCACCAGCCATCCCCGCGACATGGACGAGGCGCTGATCGCCGCCCATGGCGAGTTAGAGGCCCTGATGCCCTTCCTGCACCTGCCGGTGCAGTCGGGGTCGAACCGGGTGCTGAAGGCGATGAACCGGGGCCACACCGCCGATCACTATCTGGGCCTGGTGGAGCGTATCCGCACCGCACGGCCGGACATCGCCCTCTCGGGCGACTTCATCGTCGGCTTTCCCGGCGAGAGCGACCGGGAGTTCGAACAGACCCTCGAGCTGATAAGGCAGGTCCGCTACGCCCAGGCCTTCTCGTTTAAATATTCCGCCCGTCCCGGCACCCCGGCCTCGGCCCTGCCCGGCCAGGTTCCGGAACAGGTCAAGGAAGAGCGGCTGGCGCGGCTGCAGGACCTGCTGAACGAACACCAGACCGACTTCAACCTCGCCCAGGCCGGCCGCACCCTGCCGATCCTGTTTGAGCGGGTCGGTCGCCGGCCGGGCCAGGTGGTCGGCCGCAGCCCCTATCTGCAGCCTGTGCGTATCGACGGTCCCGAAAGCCTGATCGGGACCATAGCGCCGGTGGAAATCACCCTAGCCACGCGGGGCAGCCTCACCGGCCGGCTCGCGCAAGACGCCATGGCCATCGCTTGAGCCGGGCCACGCGGGAGTTCGTGCCCCTGACCGACGCGGCCCTGCGCGCCGTCTCCGGACCCAACAGCCGTCACATCGCCTTGCTTGAGGACGCCTTTCACGTCCTGGTCGAGACCCCGGGCGGCGGGGTGTCTATCGACGGCGATGTGCGGGCGCGGACCTCGGCCAAGCGGGCCATCCAGTCCATCGCCGCCAGGGCCGACGACGGGCTTGACGTTTCGGAGGCCGACATCCGGGTCGCCGCGCGCATGGGCACGGCGGAGGACGGCCCGGCCACCAAGGCCAGGTTGCCAGCCAGCAAGCGCGGCGCCATCGCCGCCAAGACCGCGGCCCAGGCCCGCTATCTCGAGCTTCTCGCCGACCACGAGCTGGTGTTTGGCGTCGGCCCCGCCGGCACCGGCAAGACCTTTCTCGCCGTCGCCCACGGGGCTGGAATGCTTTTGCGCGGCGAGGTCGACCGTCTGATCGTCACCCGGCCGGCGGTGGAGGCCGGCGAGCGCCTCGGCTTCCTGCCCGGCGACATGAACGAGAAGGTCGACCCCTATATGGCGCCGGTGTGGGAAGCGCTGTCCGACATCCTCGGCGCCGAACAGCTCCGCCGCCGCCGGGACCGGGGCGAGATCGAGGTCGCCCCCATCGCCTTCATGCGCGGCCGCACCCTGAACCAGGCCTTTGTCATCGTCGACGAGGCGCAGAACACCTCGCGCTTGCAGATGAAGATGGTGCTGACCCGTCTGGGCGAAGGCGCGCGCATGGCGGTGACCGGCGACCCCAGCCAGGTCGACCTGGTCAACAGCAACGACAGCGGCCTGTCCCACGCCGTCCGCATTCTCGACGGGGTCAAGGGCGTGGCCGTGGCCCGGTTCGAGGCGTCAGACGTCGTGCGCCACCCGCTCGTGGAGCGGATCGTCAAGGCCTATGACGCCGACACCAGCGCGGCCGCGGGCAAGGACCGGCGATGATCGAAGTCGAGATCGGCGACGAGGCCTGGACCTGGGCCCTGGCCGACGCCGCGGAAATCGTCGAGTTCGCCGCCGACGCCGCCATCGTCGCGGCGCTGACGGCCACCGACGCCAGCCATGAGGGCGATCTGGTCATCCTGCTCACCGACGACGCCCAGGTCCGCGACCTGAACGCCCGCTTTCGCGGCAAGGACGCCGCCACCAACGTCCTGTCCTTTCCCGCCCCGCCCAACGCCCGCGACCTTCTGGGTGACATCGCCCTGGCCTATGGGGTCTGCTCGGCCGAGGCGGAGGCCCAGGGCAAAACCCTGGCCGATCACCTCCGTCATCTGACCATCCATGGCGTGCTGCATCTTTTCGGCTACGATCACGAGATCGACTCGGAGGCTGAGGCGATGGAAGCCTTGGAGCGACGCATTCTGGCCGGATTGGGCGTCGCCGACCCCTATGCGGGCGATCACGACCTGGGTTCCGAGCACGGCCCACATCATGGCCCACATCATGGCTAAGTCCCCGCCAAGCTGGCTCGCGCTGCTGAACTGGCGCAGGGGCGTCAGCGCCAGCGTTCCGTCGGAGCCAGCCCCCGCCTCCGACCCCGCCGAGGACATCGTCGACCACGCCGAAGCCTTCAAGACCCTGCGCGTCGGCGACGTCATGACCCCCCGCGCCGACATCGTCGCGGTGGAAATCTCCTGCCCGTTCGAGGATCTGCTGGCCCGGTTCCTTGAGGCCGAACATTCGCGGATGCCGATCTATCGCGAAACCCTCGACGACCCGGTGGGCCAGGTCCACGTCAAGGACGTGTTCAAGATGCTGGTGGACGAGAAGTTGCGCCCCGCCGCCAATGAGCCGGTGCTGCGCCGGCTGCGGCGCGAGGTCCTGTATGTTCCTGGCTCCATGCGCGCGGCGGACCTGCTGGTGAAGATGCAGGCCAGCCGCATCCACATGGCCATGGTGATCGACGAATACGGCGGCGCCGACGGCCTGGTGACCCTGGAGGACCTGGTCGAGGCGGTGGTCGGCGAGATCGACGACGAGCATGACGAGGCCGCCGCCACCTGGGTGGTGGCCCGGCCCGGTGACGTCTGGGAAGCTGCTGGCCGCGCGCCGCTGGAGGACCTGGAAGAGGCCCTGGGCGCCAGCCTGGCGCCCCCGGACCTGGAAGAGGACATCGACACCATCGCCGGCCTGGTCAGCGTTCTGGCCGGCCGCCTGCCGCAGCGGGGCGAGGTGATCCTGCACCCCGAGGGCTTCGAGTTCGAGATTATCGACGCCGATCCCCGGCGGGTGAAACAGGTTCGCGTGCGCAAGGTCGAGGCGCCGACCGCGCCCGAGGCCCTGACCGATACGCCATGAGGATCGCGCTGACCGGCCGCTGGGCCATCCTCGGCCTTAGCCTGGTCGCGGGCGCGGCGTCGGCGCTGGCCTTCCCGCCATTCGGCTTCTTGCCAGGCCTGCTGGCCTACGGCGGCATGATGTGGCTGTGGGACCACGCCGACGCCGACCGGCCCCTGCGCAGCGCCTTCTGGCGCGGCTGGCTGTCCGGGTCGGTCTTCTTCCTGATCTCCACCTGGTGGGTCTACGAGGCCTTCCAGGTGGACGCGGCCAACCAGGGCTGGATGGCGCCGATCGCCGTGGCGCTTCTGGCCGCCATCCTGGGCCTGTTCTGGGGGGTCGCCGCCCTGGCCTATCGCGCCATCGCCGCCAAGGGCCTGCTCCGCGTCGTCGTCTTCGCCGGCGTCTTCTGCGGCCTGGAATGGGTGCGCGGCCATCTGTTCACCGGCTTTCCCTGGGACCTGCCCGGCGAGGCCTGGCGCGCCGGCTCGGCGCCGTCCCAGGCCGCGTCGATCTTCGGCGCCTATGGCCTCAGCTTCATCACCGTGGCGGCCAGCGCAGCCCTGACCCTGGCGGCGGACTATCGCGACCGCCGCGCCCTCGCCGGCGCGGGGGTCGGCTTGGCGGTGGTGCTCAGCCTCTATGGTTTCGGCGCCTGGCGGCTGGCCCATGTCGCGCCACCCCTGGCCAACGCCCCCATCGTCCGCATCATCCAGCCTGACGAACACGAGCAGCCCAGCTATAGCGCCGACGACTTCCGCGCCATCGTCGCCCGCTACGCCACCCTCACCAGCCAGCCGGCGGCCAAGGCCCCCGACGTGGTGATCTGGCCCGAGGGCGCCATTCCGGCGGCGGCCAACGACTTTCTGGGCCCCGGCAGCTGGACCCTGCCGGCCATCGAGGCGGCGCTGAAGCCCGGCCAGTCGCTGATGATCGGCGCTTATCGCGTGGGCGGAACAGAGGCTGCGCCGCTCTACTACAACACCCTGGTGGTCTCCCGCGAAGGCTCGGCCGGCCTCGTCCTCACCGCGACCTACGACAAATACCGGCTGGTGCCGTTCGGCGAATATATGCCGGCGGACTCCATCATGGGGCGGCTGGGGTTCAAGAAGCTAGTCCATGTGGGCGACGGGTTTTCGCCAGGCCCCCGGCCCACGCCGATCCGGCCGCAGGGCCTGCCGGCGGTCCAGCCGCTGATCTGCTACGAGGCCCTGTTCCCCGGCCTGCCGCGGGGTGGATCGGGGCCAGGCGACCGCGCCGCCTGGATCGTCAATGTCTCCGACGACGCCTGGTTCGGCCGCACCTATGGGCCGCTGCAGCACCTCAACCTGGCTAGCTATCGCGCCATCGAGACCGGCCTGCCCATGGCCCGCGCGACCCCCACCGGGGTCTCGGCCATGGTCGACGCCTATGGGCGGATCGTCCCCGGCGCCAGCCTGCCCCAGGGGGCGATGGGGGTGATCGACCGCCCGCTTCCGGCCGCATTGCCGCCCACCCTGTTCGTCCGCTTCGGTGAGATTTTCTTCTATGGTTTTATAGGCTTGGCTGTAGCGGCCGGGCTGGTTTTGCGCCGAGGCGCCTTTCTAAACCCACAATTGACCCTTATGTTAAGCTCTTCCATGAGCCGCGCCCGGGGGGCGGCGCCGGCCCGCTTGCGTGAGTAAAAATGAACAGTAGCAAAGACCCCGACCGGACCCCCAATCCCATCGATGTGCATGTCGGACTGCAGGTTCGCTTGCGCCGCAAGGAGCTGAAGATCAGCCAGGAAAAGCTGGCCGAAACCCTCGGCCTGACCTTCCAGCAGGTGCAGAAATATGAGCGCGGCGCCAACCGCATCAGCGCCTCTAAACTTTATGAGATCGCCCGCTCCCTGCGGGTCTCCATCGCCTGGTTCTTCGAAGGTCTGAGCGATCCCCAGGCCGGTCGGGCCAAGGATGCGGGCGAAACCCAGGCGCCGCCACACGCTCACAACTTCCTGATGACCCCCGAGGGCATCGATCTGGCCAACGCCTTTCCTCGCATCGAGGACCGGCAGATCCGCCGCAAGCTGGTCGACCTGATCCGCGCCCTGGTGGAAGAGGAAGGCGAGGGGCTGGCTGAAGGCGCCTGAGGCGGCAAGGTCGGCGCCGCCGGCTATTTCGCCGGCAGTCGTCCGTCGCCGCGCACGAACATCAGCCCCACGAAGCCCATCGCCAGCAGGATGGCGATCATGCCGAACCCGCCCTGCTGGGTATGGAAGACGTGGGTGCCCAGGTTGACCAGGAAGGACCCCAGCCAGACCGTCGCCGTGCCGGAAACGGCATAGACGCCGAAGAAGCTCGCGGTCCGCTCCGGCGGGGTCAGCCGGGTCAGCAGGGTGCGGCTGGAGGCGTAGTGGGCGGTGATGAAGACGGCGTTGGAGAAGCCGATCAGGACAAAGATCAGGTCCGGCAGGGTGCGGAAGAAGGGCCCGTTCCACAGCGGGGCGTGGGCCGCCGCGTTGAAGTGCCAGAAGAACAGGATGCGGTCCGGCGCCATCCCCAGGATGGCGAAGATGCCGATCAGCGACATGCCGATCTCGATCTGCACCGACCGTTTCGGACCCACCCGGGCGTCGAGGAAGCCGCCAACGCCCCCGCCGCAGGTCGCCAATATGCTCAGGGCGATGCCGTAGAACAGCATGGTCAGGGCGTCCCAGTGCATCACGCCTCGGGCGTAGACCCCGGAGAACAGCAGGATCGCGGTCATGCCGTCGACGTAGAACATCCGCGCGATCAGGAAGATCGCCCCGTCGCGATAATCCTTCATGGACAGGATCATGCGCCACAGGTCGACCGCCGATGTCCTCACCGCCTCGACCACCGAAACCTTGGACCGTGGCGCGTCGGGGGTGAACAGGAAGAGGGGGATGGCGCCCAGGGCGAAAACCCCGGCCGCCAGCAAGGCGACCACCCGGTCAGTCTGGAACTTCGACGGATCAAGGCCGAACAGGGGCATGGCCGGAATGCCGGCCCAGTGGACCTTGCCCGGCAGCGCGAAGGCCCAGGCCGTGAACGCCAGGGCCAGCACGGAAAAGCCATTGCCCAGGGCAAGCGCCAGGGCCGAGGCCTTGTGCGCCGCGCCAAGGCCGGCCGCGCTGATCAGCAGGGAGTTATGCACCACCTCGGAATAGGAGAACAAAACCCCGATCACCGTGGCGATGGCGATCACCTCGCCCACCGACAGCCATTTGTGGTCCGGCGTGGTGAACCACAGCAGGGCGATCAACGGGACCATCAACCCCACGATCAGGCCGAGCCAGCCCTTGCGCCGTCCCAGCTTGTCGATCGCCGCTCCCAGGAAGGGCGCGGTGACCATGACGATCCAGCCGGAATACTGGCCATAGGCGGCCACCGCCTCCTGGCCCTTGACCGGGTCGCCCACCACCACCGAGGCGAAATAGGGCATGAAGATGTAGATGGTGACGAGCATCACATAGGGGTTGCGGGCCCCCTCGAAGAGAGACCAGCACATCGCGCCGAGCGAGAGCTTGGTGGAGGCCGCCGAAGCGGGCGCAGATGGCGGCGCCAGATCGGCTTCGTGGATCAACTCGCTCACTCGATTGGCTCTCCCGACAGCGGTCGTCATTTCCCGCGACCGCGCGAGGCGAACCCTAGAGGGTTTCAAACAGTTGTCAGCCGGAAAAGCGCGCCGGGGGAAGCGGCTAGGCGAGCAGCCTTCTGCGCAGCCGCTCGCGGAACGGTCCATCCACGCCGATTACCCGCTCGAGGTAGGCGTCCAGGTCGCCGTGGGCGTCGCGGATCACCGTGAACGCCGTTTCGAGATAGGTGGGATCGACGCCGATCGCCACGCGCACCGCCTCCGGCTCCGGCGTGCGCCCGGTCTGCGCCGCCATCATCTCGGATACGAGCGGGATCACCAGCTCATAGTTGATCGCCGCATTGGTCAGCAGATAGTCGGCCATGATGTCGTCAGGGTGGACGCCGGCCACATGGTGCGTCAGGGCCGCCAGCAGGCCGGTCCGATCCTTGCCGGCGGCGCAGTGGATCAGCACCGCCTGGTCATTGTCGGCCAGGGCGTGGAAGTAGCGCTTGAAGAGGTCGATGTGCCGTTCCTCGAACGGCGCCTCGCGGTAATAGCCCAGCCCGTGGCCCCGGAAGGAATCGGTGCTGAGGTCCGACGCTCGCACGAAGGCGAACCAAGGGTCTTCCGTGGTGTCGCCGATATCGTTGTCGATGACCATGCCCGCGAAGGTCGGGTGGCGCCGCGAGGGATCGCGGGTCCGCTCGCCGGGCCTGCGCAGGTCCACCACCACGCCGATCCCAAGCGCCGCGATCGCCTCCAGGTCGGCGTCAGTGGCCTTGGCGTGATTGGCGGATCGGTAGAGCAGGCCGGTCTTCATCCGGCCGCCGCCCTGGGTGGGGTATCCGCCGTAATCGCGGAAATTGCTGACGCCTTCCAGGCGGATGACTCGGTCCTGCATGGGGTGGTGGTAGCGCGGGTCGGCGACAATTACGAGACGGGTTGTCGCGGCGCGGGTTAGCCGCCCCAAACAAAATTCCTCATCCTGAGGCGCCCGCATAGCGGGCCTCGAAGGAGGCATTGGCCCCGCCGCTGCGTCCTTCGAGGCTCGGCTTCGCCTCGCGCCTCGGGATGAGGATTTTGTTTTGCGCCGACGGCTTAGTGCGGCGCCGCCTCCGCGGCCCGTTTGGCCATCATGGCGTCGAACGACGACCAGACCCCTTCGGTCCCGTCCCAGCGGCCGCGGGTGGCGGCCTTGGAATATTCGGTGGCGCGGGCTTCGAAGAAGTTGGCGTGCTCGACCCCCGACAGCAGCACCTGCAGCCAGGGCAGCGGGTTTTCCTTCACCCCATAGACCGCCGGCAGCTCCAGCTGGCGCAGGCGCCAGTCGGCGACGAAGCGGATATATTGCTTGATGTCGTCGGGGGTCATGCCCTCGATCGGACCCATCTCGAAGGCCAGGTCGATGAACTTGTCCTCCATCGTCACCACGGTCTTGCAGTTGTCGATGATGTCGTCGGCCACCTGTTTGGTGACGCAGTTCGTTTCCGTGCGGAACGCATGGTAGAGCTTGATGATGCCTTCGCAGTGCAGGCTCTCGTCGCGCACGCTCCAGGACACGATCTGGCCCATCCCCTTCATCTTGTTGAAGCGGGGGAAGTTCATCAGCATTGCGAACGAGGCGAACAGCTGCAGCCCCTCGGTGAAGCCGCCAAACATGGCCAGCGTCCGGGCGATGTCGGCGTTGGTCTCCACGCCGAA
>Ga0302314_10005933_pt1 | contig 22187 bp, 14 predicted proteins | sample III_Palsa_N2_3_FD_200533 | JGI IMG/M metagenome (GOLD analysis project Ga0302314, IMG submission 200533) | Peat permafrost microbial communities from Stordalen Mire near Abisko, Sweden - III_Palsa_N2_3 | ecosystem: Environmental > Terrestrial > Soil > Palsa > Peat permafrost | place: Sweden...
CGGGGATTCGCAGTAAATCCTTTAAGACTTAACAGTGATTACGGTGATAAAAGCTGATTTCAGTGATTAAAACAATGGCTGATTAAAGTGAAAAGGCAAAGACTAGATTAGTTGGTCTTTGCCTTTTCACTTTAATCAGCTTTTATCACTGTCATCATTGTTAAGTTTTTGATCGAAGCGAAGGCTACTTCATGGATTCGAGCATCTGCACCTGCTCGGGTGAGAGCTCTTTGCGGAGTTGCAGCACCAGGGTGGCGCTTTGTTTCTCGAGCTGGCCGCGCAGAGCGCTGACCTTGTCGATCTGCGCGAGGATTGCGTCTTCATCCGGACTTTCGGCGCGCTTCAGTGTGTCCAGCTTCGCCTCTTCGGTCTTCAGCGAGCGATAGGTATTGAAGAGCGCCGTCTTGTTGGTGTTGAAGACGGTGTCCATGCGCAGCTTCTGCTCCTGCTTCAGGCCGATGGCCTTGGCGAAGGCATTGTTGTCCCACCAGCGGCCGGCGGGGCCAAGCTGCAGAGCGGACGACCCGCCGCCACCACTCCCGGCGAGCGGACGACCCGGACCGCCTCCCGGCAGCCCCATAGAACCACCCGGAGCCATGCTGACAGGCGGCGGTGGTGACGGCATGGGAGGACGTCCCTGCGCGGAAGCGATAGCGCATGCGCCCAGGAGAATTCCAGCACAGAGTGCCGCACGCGCTGCGCGCCGCAGAGTGCCCTGCCCCATTATCTGCATTGCTGACCTCTCAAAGCGCATCAGGACTTCTTCCTTGCTGCATGCCGGCCATCATGGACCGGAGTATGCTCCGGTTCCTGCTGTGGACGGAAGGCTGCAAATGATTCTACCGGGGAGATCTCCGGCTGCGATATCTCGGTGTCAATGGCCGTCATCATCTGGTTATCCTCTGCAATGACCGAGGCATCCTCCTGCGGCTGTGCGGCAGGAGCTGCTTGCGGAGCAGGATTGGCGGCGATGGCTGGATGCGCGGCGTGCTCATGCATCAGCGCCATGGGCAGAGCGACGGCAACGGCCAGCACGGCGGCCACGGCGAGCCCGGCCCAGCCTGTCTGCCAATGCGTGCGCGGCGTGGACCTGCGGCCGGGAGCCTGGGTTTCAATGTGAATGGGGTGCGCGGCCGCCTGTTCCCTGCTCCACTCCATTGAGGCCTGATTGAAGGAGGCCATCGAAGCGCCGAAGCTCTCCATCTCTTCGCGGCACTGGGCGCACTCCAGCAGATGCATATGCGCGGAGGCGCTGGAGAGGCCGATGAGATAGTCCGCGAACTCGGCTTCTGTCAGATGGTGCGTCTGATGCGTCATCGTGTGCCTCCCTTCGGGCCGCGTAACTCTTCGCGCACGGCGATGACGGCGCGGTGCAGGTGCGTCTTGACCGTGTTCACCTTCATGTCCATCGCGTCGGCGATCTCCTGTAGTTCCATCTCTTCGGTGAACCGCATCAGGAATACGCTGCGCTGGTTCACCGAGAGCGCTTCCAATGCCTTCTGCACATGCTTTGCCTGCTCGTGGGCCAGCATGGCGGCTTCGGGCGAGCTGCCGGCGCTGGGCAGAACGTTCGCCATCTCGGTCACATCCGAGGCGGACTGGCGGAAGCTGCGCCAGAAGCGGAACTTCTGGGTGCGCACGGCATCGCGCACAAGGTTGGATGCAATGCTGATGAGCCAGGTGCTGACCGCGCACTCCCCGCGGAAGCTGGCGCGGCCGTTATAGGCCTTCAGAAAGCAGTCCTGCGTGATGGACTCGGCGAGGTCCTGGTCGTTGATGCTGAACTGGACGTAGCGGAGCACCCGCGCCTGGTAGAGGCGCACGAGCGAGTCAATATCGTCGAGCTCCGTGGCCGCGCGTTCCTGCACTCTGAAGCCAAGCTCCCTTGCGCCTTCCATGGTTGCATAGATGGCCGTCGGCATACACGTCCCCTCGCTTTACTTGCTGCAACGGTAGACGGGGGTTAACGCTCACCGGGTTACAGCCTGCAAAGAAAGATTTTCAGGGGAGTTAGCCCCATTTCATTACCGGTTTTCGCTTTATAACGTAAAAATACCGGGGTGGCCTGCCCGGACCACCCCGGCACATCCCAGCAGAGGCCCTGCAGCAACCGCCGGGCGAGTTCAGCATTGGGAGACGAGCTCCTGTCGCTGTACCGCACTGGAGTAGACGAGGGGTTTCAGCGGGGGATTACACGGCAGGTTTTCATTCTTTGCGCGATAGCGGATTTTTATGCGCCCTATAGCCCACATAACCGCGCAAAAGTCCCGTGGAATGATGGCTTTTACACATTTTGCCGTCCGGCAGGTGCCGCGCCGCTCTATACTACACAAACTTCTGATGAAATCCATGCAGGCCAGCCAATTCGCTCTTCCGTCGCTGCAGGATTACATGCTGGACTCCGCCTACGACGAGATGTTCGCGGGAGAGGACCAGATCCATCCGCACTATGGACCGCTGCTCGACCTCTTCGGCTCGCTTGGGCCGGAAGAGATCCAGCGCCGCAAGCAGTCCGCCGATCTCTCGTTTTTAAACCAGGGCATCACCTTCACCGTCTACGGGCAGGAAGAAGGCACGGAGAAGATCTTTCCGTATGACCTTGTGCCGCGCATCATCACCTCGGCCGAGTGGGAGACCGTGGAACGCGGCCTGACGCAGCGCATCATCGCGCTCAATCTTTTTCTGCGCGACATCTATAACGAAGGCAAAATTCTCAACGACGGCATTGTGCCGCGCGAAGTCGTCTACAGCTGCAAACACTTCCGCCGCCAGATGCGCGGTCTGCAGGTGCCGCGCAATGTTTACATCGCGGTCACCGGCTCCGATCTGATCCGTCTGGAGAACGGCGAGTTCGCCTGCCTGGAAGACAATCTCCGCGTGCCCAGCGGCGTGAGCTACATGCTCACCAACCGGCGCGTGATGAAGCGGCTCTTTCCGCAGCTCTTCCGCAGCTACAACGTGCGCCCCATTGAGCACTACACGCAGCTGCTGCTCTCCACCATGCGTTCGCTTGCACCGGAAGGCAGACCTGAACCGAACATCGTGCTGCTCTCGCCGGGCGTCTTCAACTCCGCATACTTTGAGCACGCGTACCTTGCGCGGCAGATGGGCATTGAGCTGGTCGAAGGCCGCGACCTGGTGACGCACGACAACATCGTCTACATGCGCACCACGAACGGCCTGCGCCGCGTGGATGTGATCTATCGCCGCGTGGACGATGACTTTATCGATCCGCTGGCGTTTCGTTCGGATTCGATCCTCGGCGTGGCTGGATTGTTCAATGCGTATCGCGCGGGCAATGTGACGCTGGCGAACGCATTCGGCACCGGCGTGGCCGACGACAAGGCGCTCTACGCGTACGTACCCGACATCATCAAGTACTACCTGAACGAAGAACCGGTGCTGAAGAACGTGGAGACGTTCCTGTGCACGCGGCCGAAGGAGCGCCAGCACGTGCTGCAGAACCTGGACAAGCTGGTGGTGAAGGCCGTGGGCGAATCCGGCGGCTACGGCATGCTGATCGGGCCGCACTCGACGGCGAAGGAGCGCGAGGAGTTTGCGCGCCGCATCGAGGCCGATCCGCGCAACTATATCGCGCAGCCGACGATCACATTCTCCCGCGCTCCCTGCCTCATCAACGATGGGCTGGAGCCACGGCACGTGGACCTGCGCCCGTATGTGCTCTACGGCGACAAGGTCTCGATCGTTCCGGGTGGGCTCACGCGCGTTGCGTTGCGCAAAGGCTCCTTGGTAGTGAACTCTTCACAGGGCGGCGGAAGCAAGGACACATGGGTACTGAGCAGTTAGTTTCACAGTTCGCAACACTGGCCGTAAGCACGGAAGAATCTATTTTTCGTACGAGGCGGTCCCGAATGTTATCTCGCGTTGCCGACAGCTTGTATTGGATGAGCCGCTACCTGGAGCGCGCCGAGCATACGACGCGCCTGCTCGACGTGAACCTGAACCTGATGCTGGACGAGCCCACGGGCGTGGAGCGGCGCTGGAAGCGCATGCTCGCCGCGCTGGGCCATCCGCGCGGCGTGAAGTGGACGGGCGATTATCTCGACCTCGTGCGCACCCTTACCTTCGACATGGAGGTCGGCTCGTCGATCACATCCTGCATCGTGAGCGCGCGAGAGAATGCGCGGCACGTGCGCGAGCAGATCTCCACTGAGCAGTGGCAGCGGCTAAACCGGCTTTATTTGCAGATCACCGACACAAACTTCTCCAGCCTTGCATCCAACGATGAACAGAGGGCGGAGTTCTTGTACTCCGTGATGGAAGCCGTGCATCAGTTCCAGGGCGTGACGGATTCGACGATGTCGCACGGCGAGGGCTGGCAGTTCATCCAGATCGGGCGCTACATGGAGCGCGCGACGGCGACGTCCACGCTGCTGGAGGTCTACCACCACGATCTGTGGTCGCATTCGGACCGCGTTGCCGAGGGCAATGAATATCTGGAGTGGATGGGGCTGCTGCGCTCGTGCACGGCGTTCGAAGCGTACTGCAAGGTCTACACCGCCGACCTGACGCCGGAGAAGATACTGGAGTTCCTGCTGCTGGATGCGGACTTCCCGCACTCGCTGCGCTTCTCCATCGACGCGCTGCAGAATGCGCTCAACTCCATCCAGGGCGAAGGCGGCAAACTTCGCGCCGAGCAGCTCACGCGCATCGCCGGGCGGCTGCAGTCGTCGCTGAGCTATGCCAAGGTGGATGAGATCCTTTCGCAGGACGTGATCAGTTATCTGCACGGCATCCTGGTGCAGTGCCGCGAGATCCACGAGACGCTCTACCAGCTCTACATCAACTATTCGATCCAGGCCGCATTAGCCAGCTAGCAGCAGAGGAGTTGCATGTACTATTCGATCCGCCACCTGACGAAGTTCCTCTACTCGAATCCCATTCGCGAGAGCGTGATGGAGACGCACATGCATCCGCGCAGCGACCAGAACCAGCGTTGCCTCACGTTTCATCTCTCTGTCAGTCCACGCTGCCGCGTCTTCAGCTACCGCGACCATCTTGCGAACCATGTGCACCACTTCGACATTCCCGGCAAGCACGGGCAGCTGGTCATCATCGCCGAGTCGCTGGTGGAGGTCTCGCTGGCCGCGTCGATCCCCTCTTTCCTTGCGCCGGATGCGTGGACGGAGCTGGACAACATGGTGCGCGAGGGCGATTACTGGGAGATGCTCTTCGACAGCGAGTTCGCCACGCCCACGCCGGCGCTGGACGAGCTGGCGAAGACGCTCGAGGTCTATCGCCGCGACGATCCGCTGATGATGCTGCATGAGCTGAACGAGCGCATCTACAAGTATTTCGATTACGTGCCGAAGTCGACCAAGGTGGATTCGCCGATCGACACTGCGCTGAACAGCCGCATGGGCGTCTGCCAGGACTTTGCGCACATCATGATCACGCTGGTGCGCCGGCTCGGCATTCCCTGCCGCTACGTGAGCGGTTATCTGCACCACAGCCAGGATTATCACGACCGCTCGGAGTCGTCGGCCACGCATGCATGGGTCGAGGCACTGATCCCGCAACTGGGCTGGGTAGGGTTCGATCCGACGAACCATCTCGTCGCCGGCACGCGGCACATCCGCACGGCGATCGGCCGCGACTACTCGGATGTTCCGCCGACCAACGGCATCTTCCGCGGCGTGGCGAATACGGAGCTGTCCGTTGCGGTGCGGGTCACGCCGAGCGAGCATCCACCGGCGCTGGACCAGGACCTGCCGATTCCCGAGGATTGGTCGATGCTGGTGGAAAAAGCGCAGGAGCTTCCGCCGCCGCCGCCACCCGCGCCGAGCGCATGGCAGCAGGCGCAGCAGCAACAGCAGTAACTCACACGTTCAGCTTCTTAAAGATGCGTTCTGGAATGTGCCGGACGACGAACATAATCACCAACCAGATGCTGGGCGTGTAGAGCACGTCCTTGTGTTTGTCGATGGCATCGAGAATCTGCACGGCGACTTTCTTCGGGTCGGCGAACTTCTCTGCGCCCTTCATGCTGGCGGTCATCGGCGTCTTCACCGGGCCGGGCTTGATGGTGAGCACGGTGACGCCTTCGCGGTCGATGCGGTTGCGCAGGCCGGCAAGGTATGCCGTCAGCCCCGCTTTGCTGGCGCCGTAGACAGTATTCGCCTTGCGGCCGCGGTCCCCGGCAACGGATGAGATCACGGCCAGCACGCCGGCGTGGCGTGAGACGAAGTAATCCGCGAGCCACATGCAGAGTGAGACCGGCGAAATAAGGTTCGTCTGCAGCATCGCATTGGCCTTGGCAAAGCTGGCGTCGAGCTCGGCGGGGTCGCCGAGAACGCCATGCGCGAGCAAGGCAACATCGCAGCCGCCGAGCGCGTTGACGGCATGGGTGAGCAGCGAGGCATGCTGCGCGGTGTCGTCGAGATCGGCGATCGCGGTGTCGATGAACGTTGCGCCGCGTGTCTTGAGGTCCGCAGCGACGGCGGCGAGCTTCTCCGCGTTGCGCGCGGCCAGAAAGAGCTGCGCGCCCTGCTCGGCCAGCAGACGGCAGACAGGGATCGCAAGGCCGGAGGTTGCGCCGAGTACGAGAATTTTGCGTGGGTTCTTTTGTGGATTGCTCATAGTGTCGGCTCCTTGCCGGTGACACGCTCCCAGAAGCTGGACATCAGCAACGGGTCGCGATATTTTTCAAAACTCTCCCAGCGCGGGTAGAAGGCCTGGAACTCCGCTGCCGTCATGCGCGCGTCTTTCGCGGGATAGAGACGGCCGCCGAACTCCTGCGTCATGTGCGCAAGGCGGTCGAAGAGCGGGAAGCTCACGCCGGGCTTGATGGGAAAGTCGAGCGCGAGCGTGATGCCGGGCTCCGGAAAGCTGAGCATGCCGGGCGAGGGCACATCGCCGAAGACCTTCAACACCGCAAGAAAGGATGCGAGGCCGCTCTTCGCCACTTCTTTCAAAATAGCGATGGTCCCCTCGCGCGCGTGCTCCCACGGGATCGCATACTGGAACTGCAGCAGGCCGCGTTTGCCGTACATGCGGTTCCAGTGCAGGGCGATGTCCAGCGGGTAGAAAAAAGGCTCGTAGTCGACGATGCTTTCCACGCGCGGCTTGCGCTGTTTGCGGAAGTAGAGCGCATTGAATGCGCTGACACTGGCGCGATTTAAAAGGAAGCCGGGAAGATCGAAGGGCAGCGAGAGCTTCGGCTCCGGCGAGCGCGTGAGCGGGCCGGGAATTTTTGAGTGATCGCCCCCCATAAAGATCCCGCGCGCAAAGTTCTTCCCGGTCGAGGTGCAATCGATCCAGCTGACGGTGTACTCCACGCCGCTGTTCTCTTTCGAGAGCGCAAGGAACTCGTCGACGCCGTGGTACTGGATGCCCACGTAATCGATCGAACGGGAGACGATGGGCTTCAGCCGTATCTCCGCCCAGGAGATCAGACCGGTGAGGCCGAGGCCGCCGATGGTGGCGGCGTACCAGTCCGGGTTCTGCGTGGGCGAGCAGAGGGTGCGCGAGCCATCGGAGCGCAGCAGTTCAAAGCGGCGGACATGGGCGCCGAAGGTGCCGGCGACATGGTGGTTCTTGCCGTGGATGTCGTTCGCGATGGCTCCGCCGACGGTGACGTACTTCGTGCCCGGAGTGACGGGGAGAAAGAAGCCGCGCGGAACGGCGAAGTCGAGGATGGCGGCAAGGGTAATGCCGGCCTCGCAGGTGAGGATGCCGGTCTCGGCATCGAAGGCGAGCAGGCGGTCCAGCGGGAGGGTGGAGAGAAGATTGCCGTCCTTGAGCAGGCAGACGTCGCCATAACTGCGGCCCATGCCGACCGGAAGCGCGCCGCCGGAGACGACGCCGCGCGGAGGAAAGTCGGCGGCCCACTGCAGCGGGAGGATGCGCGCATCATGCGCGGGGTAGCGGCCCCATGATTCAAATTTATTTTTCGCGCTCAATGCACTCCGTTACGACATATGATGCGATTGCCCGGCGGGAGAAAAGCAGGTCCCTCCGCTGCGCTATGGGACAACAAAAGGTCAACGCCCGGCGGCGGCGAAGAGCACAACACCGGCGCCGAGCAGGCCGAGCAGAAGGCTGCGTTTGTCCGTCAGTGCATAGACCACGGGGTCCTCATCCATTTCTCCGCGCGAGGCCTTCAGCCAGATGCGGCAGAGCCAGAGGATCAGAATGGGGACGAGCAGCCAGAGCCGCACCGGATGGCTGTAGAGCGCCGAGACCATCGGATTGTTGATATAGAGCGTGAAGACAAGCACCGCGGCAAAGGCCGAGGAGCTGCCGAAGGAGCGAAGCTGCTCCAGATCGCTGACCTGGTAGCCGCGGCCGCTGGGCGCTGCGCCGCCGCGGGCGCGCAGGTTCTCCAGCTCACTGAAGCGCTTGATGAAGGCCAGCGAGAGAAAGAAGAAGATACTGAAGCCGGCCATCCACGGCGAGATGACCGCACTCGTCGCCGCGGAACCGGCCAGGAGGCGCAGGGTATAGAGGGCCGAGAGAACGATGGCATCCACCAGCACCATGCGCTTCAACCGCAGCGAGTAGGCGAGCGTGACCACCACATAGACTGCGAGCCAAAGCAGGAAGCCGCTGCGGCCGGAGTGTGCCATGCCACTGGCGATGGAGCCATGAGGCAGGCAGAGCGCGGTGCCGAGAGAGGCAGCGAAAAGCACGGCCATCAGGCCAATTCCAGCGAAGGCGGAGAGATCGCCGGCGGCGAAGGGACGGCGGCGCTTCACCGGATGCCTGCGGTCGGCGTCGATGTCCAGCAGGTCGTTCAGGATATAGGTGGCCGAGGCGCAGAGGCTGAAGCTCAGGAAGGCGAGCACGCCGGCGACGATGGTTTTTGCATTGTGCTGATGGGCCAGCAGGAGCGGCAGAAAGATGAGCGTGTTCTTGGCCCACTGGTGCAGGCGGATGGCCTTGATGAGCCGCGGCAGCAGCGGTGTGCTATCGGCGAAGCTCCGGGCGGGGACGATCTGCGCGCGGCGCATCGCCGTCCGCAGATCGCGGTGCGGGTTGGCGACCATCGGCTCGGAGGCGGCGGCGAGTATGGGAGCGTCGGGCATGGCGTTGCCGATGTAGCAGAAGCCCTGCGGAAACTGCGCGCGGAAGGCGGCAAGTTTGTTCGCGCCGGCCAGGTTGGTGCTGCCATCGCTGGCCAGCGTTGCGGTGAAGAGGCCGAGATGGGCAGCGACGGCGGCGGCCAGTTTGGTGTCTGCGGCGGTGGCGAGGTAGATGGAACGGCCTGCCGCGTGCTGTTGCTCCAGAAACTGCAGGAGCGGGCGGTTGTAAGGGAGGTGCGCGGCGTCCAGCGTGACGGCCCTGGCAATATGCGCCTTGAAGGCGGCTTTGCCCTGCATCAGCCAGAGCGGAAGCTGCAGGAGTGCGATGGGGCTCTGCCGGACCATGACGAGGACGGAGTCCACCAGGGTGTCAGACTTGACCAGCGTGCCGTCGAGATCGACGCAGAGCGGCAGCGCCGGGGATTCGGCGGTGTCTGCAACGGTTCGCTGCTGGAGTGTGTCAGTCAATCTGTACCGGCTGGGCCTTCGTAAGTGATTATAGTGGGCGCTCCTGCAAGAAGTGCGGGCGAAGATGCGCCGAAGGGCGCGGGGCTTGGTATACTCGGCTTTCGTAGCCGCTGAGCGTGAATGGCAACTTTTACCGGAAACCATTCGTCCATTCTTTTGAACAAGTAACGAGAAAACTGCATCAAACTACGCGAACCACAACTGGATTCCTGAGCCCTTTTATGTCCCCTGAAGAACTGCATCAGCACGAGCCGCCGCTGGAGTTGCCCCCCGCGCATGACGAGGAAACCGCTCCGGCGAAGCGCTCGTCGCGCCTTTGGATCGTCCTGCTCATCATCCTGGTGATTGCGGCATTCATCGTCTGGCGGGTGGTCTCCTCGCACCAGCAGGCGGCCGCAGCCGCGCAGAAGGCCGCAGCCGCCGCGAACCGGCCCACCCCGGTGCTGGTTGCCGACGTGCAGCAGCGCACCATGCCTATCTATCTGACAGCACTGGGCACAGTGACCGCGTACAACACCGTCACCGTGAAATCGCGCGTGGATGGGCAGCTCATCAAGGTGAACTTTATCGAAGGCCAGCAGGTGAGGAAGGGCGACCTGCTGCTGCAGATCGACCCTGCTCCGTATGCGGCGGCCGTGGCGCAGGCCGAAGGCCAGTATGCCAAGGACCTGGCCGCGGTGGAAAACGGCAAGGCTGAGTCGAAACGCTATACAGCCCTCTATCAGGCCGGGGTGGTCTCCAAGGAGAGCGAGGAGTCGCAGATATCGACTGCCGGGCAGGCAGAAGGCTCTTTAAAGGCAGACCTGGCCGCGATTCAGGCGGCCAAAGTGAACCTGGCCTACACGCGCATTACGTCGCCGATCGACGGGCAGGTTGGCCTGCGGCAGGTGGATATCGGCAACATCGTTCACGCCGCGGACACCAATGGGCTGGTGGTGGTAACGCAGCTGCAGCCCATCTCCGTGATCTTTACGCTGCCGGAAGACCAGCTCCCGCAGGTGCGGCAGAGGCTCGCTTCCGGACAGAAGCTGGAGGCTGACGCCTACGACCGCGCCGAGACAACCAAGCTGGCCAATGGCAGCCTGCTGACGGTGGACAACGAGATCGATCCCACCACCGGCATGGACAAGCTGAAGGCAGTCTTTCCGAATAAAGACAGTGCTCTCTTCCCCAACCAGTTTGTAAATGTGCGCTTGATCCTGGAGGAACGGCCGAATGTGCTGGTGGTTCCGGCGGCCGCCATGCAGACGGGGAGCGCTGGAAACTTCGTGTATGTGGTAACGGCGCAGAACACCGTGGAGGCACGGCCGATCGTAAGCACGGTGACCGAGGGCTCCAACATGCTGATCGACAGCGGCCTGCAGGCGGGCGAGCAGGTAGTGATCGACGGGCAGGAGAAGCTGCGCGCCGGCAGCGCAGTGGCGCCGAGCCACGGAACCAGCGGCGCAGGCGGCTCGAAGAAGAGCAGTGCTCCCGGTACCCCCGGCACCACCAATCCTCCGCCATCCACCGGTGAGGCATCGCCAAGTGCAACGCCGAACGCGCATCATCATCAGAATGGCGGAGCCGGCGCAGCAGCAGGGCAGACGCCATGAGTCCCTCCCGGCCATTTATTCTTCGGCCGGTTGCCACATCGCTCTTGATGGCGGCGATTCTGCTGGCAGGCTTCGTCGCCTATAAGCAGCTGCCGGTCTCGGCGCTGCCTGAAGTCGATTATCCAACCATCCAGATACTTACCTTCTACCCCGGCGCAAGCCCGGATGTGATGGTCTCGTCGGTAACGGCACCGCTGGAGCGGCAGCTGGGTGAGATTCCCGGCCTGGCGCAGATGACCTCCACCAGTTCGGGCGGCGGCTCAGTGATCACGCTGCAGTTTGCACTCACCGAGAGCATCGACGTAGCCGAGCAGGATGTGCAGGCCGCCATTAACGCCGCATACACCTATCTTCCCAAAGACCTGCCGCAACCGCCGGTCTACAGCAAGGTAAATCCCGCCGACGCGCCGATCATGACGCTGGCGCTCACCTCGCCCACGCTGCCGCTGGAGCAGGTGGAAGACCTTGCGGACACCGTGCTCGCGCAGAAGATATCGCAGGTCACCGGCGTTGGCCTGGTTTCCATCAACGGCGGAGAAAAACCGGCGGTGCGCGTGCAGGGCAATCCCACGGCGCTTGCCAGCTACGGCATGAGCCTTGAAGACCTGCGCTCGGCGCTGGGCGCGGCGAATGTGGACCAGGCGAAGGGTTCGCTGAACGGATCGCGGCAGTCCTACATCATCGGCGCGAACGATCAGCTCACATCCAGCGCAGACTACCGCAACGTCATCGTGGCCTATCGCAACGGCAATCCGGTACGGCTGACGGACGTGGCCGACGTGATCGACGGCGCGGAGAACACGACGGAAGCGGCGTGGATGAACAAGACGCCCGCGGTCATCATGAACATCCAGCGGCAGCCGGGCGCGAACATCATCGGCGTCGTGGACGCAGTGCAGAAGCTGATACCGCAGCTGCAGCAGACGCTGCCGGCGTCCGTGCAACTGGTGATATTGACCGACCGCACCGTGACCATTCGCGCCTCAGTTAAAGACGTGGATTTCGAGCTCTGCCTCACCATCGGTCTCGTCATCATGGTGATCTTCCTCTTCTTGCGCACATGGAGAGCGACAATTATTCCGGCAGTCGCTGTGCCGCTCTCCATCGTGGGCACGTTCGGCGTGATGTACCTGCTGGGCTATTCGCTGAACAATCTTTCGCTCATGGCGCTGACCATCTCCACCGGCTTTGTGGTGGATGACGCCATCGTGATGATCGAGAACATCGATCGCTATCTCGAGATGGGCGATTCGCCGCTGGAGGCCGCGCTCAAAGGCTCGGAACAGATCGGCTTCACCATCGTCTCGCTGACGGTCTCGCTGATCGCGGTTTTGATCCCGCTGCTCTTCATGGGAGACATCGTCGGCCGGCTCTTCCGCGAGTTTGCGGTCACGCTGGCGGTGACCATCCTTGTCTCGGCGTTCGTCTCGCTCACGCTGACGCCGATGATGGCCGCCAAACTGCTGAAGCACAAGAAACCCTCCGAGCAGGGCTGGTTCTACAAGAAGACGGAGACCATCTTTGAAACCGTGATCGCCAAATATGCCGTGGGCGTGCGCTGGGTGCTGCGCCATCAACGCACCACGCTGCTGGTCACGCTGGGCACGCTGGTCTTTACGGCGATCCTGTTCTGGATCGTGCCCAAGGGATTCTTCCCGGTGCAGGACACGGGCGTTCTGCTGGGCATTACAGAAGCGCCGCAGAGCATCTCGTTCTCCGCGATGTCGGCGCGGCAGCAGCAACTGGCGGCGATCATTCTGCAGGACAAGGATGTGGAGAGCCTGTCGTCGTTCATCGGCGTGGACGGGACGAACACGACGCTGAACAGCGGCCGCATCCAGATCAATCTGAAGGACCGCGATCATCGCAAGGATGATGCGACGGCCATCATCGCGCGGCTGCAGCCGCAGGTGGCGCAGATCGACGGCATCCGCTGCTACCTGCAGCCGTTGCAGGACCTGACAGTGGAAGACCGCGTGAGCCGCACGCAGTACCAGTACACGGTGGAGGACGCGGACGCCACGGAGCTGGCGGACTGGGCCAATCGCATGGTGACCGAGTTCAAGAAGCTGCCGCAACTGCAGGATGTGGCCAGCGATCAGCAGAACCAGGGGCTGGATGCGCATCTTGTCATCGACCGCGATACCGCGTCGCGGCTGGGCATTACGCCGCAGAACATTGACGACACGCTGGACGACGCCTTTGGTCAGCGGCAGGTCTCGACCATCTTTACGCAGCTGAACCAGTACCACGTGGTGCTGGAGGTGCAGCCGCAGTTCTCGCACAATCCGGATTCGCTGGACCACATCTATGTGGCGAGTTCGCTGGGCACGGAGGTTCCGCTCTCCGCCTTCACTCACTTCGAGACGCAGAAGACCGCGCTGGCGATCAACCACCAGGGCCAGTTCCCTGCGGTGACGCTCTCGTTCAACCTCGCGCCCGGCGTCTCCATCGGCGAGGCGGTGAAAGCGGTCAACAAGGCAGTGAAAGCGATGAACCCGCCGGCAAGCGTGAACTCGAGCTTCCAGGGATCGGCCGCGTCGTTTGAAGCCTCGCTGGCGAACGAACCGCTGCTGATCCTGGCCGCGCTCATCACCGTGTACATTGTGCTGGGCGTGCTCTACGAGAGCTACATTCATCCGATCACGATCCTCTCCACGCTGCCCTCGGCAGGCGTAGGCGCGATCCTTGCGCTCATCATCACGCGCACGGACCTTTCCGTGATTGCGCTCATCGGCATCATTCTTTTAATCGGCATCGTTAAAAAGAACGCCATCATGATGATCGACTTTGCGCTGGAGGCCGAGCGAGAACACGGCAAGTCTCCTGAAGAGGCGATCTACGAAGCCTGCCTGCTGCGCTTCCGTCCCATCATGATGACGACCATGGCCGCGCTGCTGGGCGGCGTGCCGCTGGCGCTGGGTTCGGGCACCGGTTCCGAGCTGCGGCGGCCGCTGGGCATCACCATCGTCGGCGGCCTGCTGGTTTCGCAGGTGCTTACGCTCTTCACCACGCCGGTGGTCTACCTGTTCTTTGACCGGCTGGGCCGCAAGTATCTGCACACGGACGAAGCGGACCGCGAGTTTAAAGAGCACGCGCAGGCCGGAGAACACGCTCCCGAAGCCGCCGGCGGCGACTAGAGACGCAGCATGCCTCTACATACAGCATGAACGATGAACTCCAACCCGGTGAACGTCCGCACGATGACGCCAAGCAAAGCAAGACCGTGAACGGCGGCTTCCACCTCTCTGCGCCGTTCATTCGCAGGCCGGTCGCCACGTTTCTGCTCTCGGCCGCGATCATTCTTGCGGGCGCAGTTGCGTACTCCCTGCTGCCGGTGGCTTCACTGCCGCAGGTGGACTTCCCCTATGTGAACGTAAGTGCAAGCCTGCCGGGCGCGGACCCGGAGACCGTGGCTTCGTCGATCGCGACGCCGCTGGAGCGCCAGTTCGGGCGCATCGCCGGCGTCAACCAGATGACGTCGGTCTCCGGCATCGGCACCGCGAGCATTACCATGCAGTTCGACCTGGACCGCGATGTGAACGGCGCGGCGCGCGATGTGCAGGCGGCGATCAACGCGGCGCGCACCAACCTGCCCGCGAACCTGCCCGGCAACCCAACGTATCGCAAGGTGAATCCCTCTGACTCGCCGATCTTGATCATCTCGCTCACCTCGGACACCATGCCGATAGCGCAGATCTATGACGCGGCGGACTCGATCCTGGCGCAAAAGATCGCCCAGGTAGTAGGGGTCGGCCAGGTGAACGTGGGCGGCAGCGCCAAGCCCGCTACGCGCATCATCGCCAATCCGACGGTGCTGAATGCCTATGGCCTGGGGCTGGATACGCTGGCAAACTCGCTGGCCGATGTGAATGTAAACCGGCCAAAGGGGTATCTGAGCAACGGCACAACGCGGATGTCGATCAGCACCACGGACCAGCTCAGCGGCGCCGCAGCCTATAAGCCGCTGATCATCGCCTATAAAAACGGCGCTCCGGTGCGCATTGAAGACGTAGCCGATGTGCAGGATTCCGTGGAAGACATCCATACCGGCGGCCTGGCCAACGGACAGCCGGCGATCCTGCTGATGGTCTTCAAGACCCCGAATGCGAACGTCATCGACACCGTAGACAAGGTGCTGGCGCTGCTGCCGATGCTGCGCGCCGCCATTTCGCCGGCGATCAAGATCACCGTGGTATCGGACCGGACCACTACCATTCGGTCCTCCGTCCACGAAGTAACGCGCACCCTGATCATCTCCATCTTCCTGGTGATCCTGGTGGTCTTCCTCTTCCTGCGCGAGATCCGCTCGACGCTGATTCCCAGCGTGTCCGTGCCGCTCTCTCTGCTGGGCACCTTCGGCGTGATGTACATGCTTGGCTATACGGTGGACAATCTGTCGCTGATGGCGCTCACCATCTCCACCGGGTTCGTTGTAGACGACGCAATCGTGGTGATCGAGAACATCAACCGGCATCTTGAGAACGGGCTCTCGCCGTTTGACGCCGCCATGCTGGGCTCCAAAGAGATCGGTTTCACCGTGCTCTCCATGAGCACATCGCTGATCGCCGTCTTTATTCCCATCCTGCTGATGCCGGGCATCCTGGGGCGTCTCTTCCGCGAGTTCGCGGTCACGCTCTCCGTCTCCATCATCATCTCTCTCGTGGTTTCGCTCACGACGACACCGATGCTGAGCGCGAAGTTTCTGCAGCCGTATGACAAGCACGGCCACGGACCAATCTACAAATTTGGCGAGCGCATGTTCAATAAACTCGTGACCGAGTATGAGCGTGGTCTGCGCTGGGTGCTGCGCCACCAACTCATCACCGGAATGGTATGGCTGGGCACGCTTGTGCTCACCGTGGTCCTGTACATGATCGTGCCCAAGGGGTTTTTCCCGCAGCAGGACCTTGGCCGGCTCTCCGGGCAGATTCGCGGGCAGCAGGACGTCTCCTTCATCGAGATGAAGCGCAAGATGCTGGAGCTCTCAACGATCGTGAAGCAGGAACCTTCGGTGGACATGGTGCTGACCTTTCTCGGCGGCGGTGGCGGCGGTGGATCGTCCAACCAGGCAGGCATGTTCGTGACGCTGCTGCCGCAGAACCAGCGGCCCAAAGGCGACACCGCCGACGTGGTCATCAACCGTCTGCGACCGAAGCTGGCCAAGGTGCCGGGCGCGCAGCTGTTTCTGCAGGCGTCGCAGGACCTGCAGATCGGCGGGCGCAGCAGCGCGGCGCAGTATCAGTTCACGCTCTCCAGCGACAGCCTCGACGATTTGAACCAGTGGGCGCCGAAGCTGACGGCGCAGATGCAGAAGCTCCCCGAGTTGCGCGATGTGGTGACCGATCAGCTCAATAATGGATTGCGCGAGCAACTGGTGATCGATCGCGATACCGCATCGCGGCTGGGGCTTACGCCGTCTGACATCGACAATGCGCTCTACGATGCCTTCGGGCAGCGCCAGGTCTCGACCATCTATGCACCGCTGAATCAATACCACGTGGTGATGACGGTGGGCGACGACTTCCAGAACAATCCGGATGTGCTCAACCAGATCTACGTGCGCCACGGCTCTACGGGCACGGCGGCGGCGAACTCCGCCAGCTCCGCGCCTGCGTTGCTGGCCGCCAGCGCAGCACCACCGCCGGATGGAAGCATACGCACGGAGCCTGCAGGTACTGCGGCTCCGGTTGCTTCTGTAGAGGCCAGCGCAACAACGGCAGCCGTGACACCGCCGGCAGTGGCATCCACCAATCCTGCCGTACCGCTCTCGGCCATCGCGCACTTTGAGGAGACGCGCAGCGCGCTGGCGGTGAACCACCAGGGGCCGTTCCCTGCTGCAACCGTCTCGTTCAATCTTGCGCCCGGCGTCTCACTCTCGCAGGCCACGGACGCAATCGACAATGTAGAAACCAAGCTCGGCCTGCCGTCTACGATTCACACCGGCTTCCAGGGCACCGCGCAGGCCTTCCAGTCGTCGCTGAGCAGCGAGCCGATCTTAATTCTGCTGGCGCTGGTCGCGGTCTACATTGTGCTGGGCATGCTCTATGAGAGCTTCATCCATCCGCTCACGATCCTCTCCACGCTGCCGTCGGCGGGCGTGGGCGCGCTGCTTGCGCTGCTCCTCTTCAAGCTGGACCTGAGCGTGATCGCGATGATCGGCATTCTTCTGCTCATCGGCATTGTGAAGAAGAACGCCATCATGATGATCGACTTCGCGCTGGTCGCGGAGCGCGAGCATGGGAAGTCGCCCGAGGAAGCGATCTATGAGGCGTGCCTGCTGCGCTTCCGGCCCATCATGATGACGACGACGGCTGCGATGCTGGGCGGGCTGCCGCTGGCGCTCAGCACCAGCGTGGGTTCGGAGCTGCGGCGGCCGTTGGGCGTAACCATTGTGGGCGGCCTGATGGTCTCGCAGATGCTGACGCTGTTCACCACGCCGGTGGTCTATCTCTTCTTCGATCGCCTGCGCGGCAGCGCGCGAAAGCTTTCGGGGAAAACCGGGCCTGCCTCGATGCCGAACCGGCCACCGTACATCTCGCCGCCGGAGCCGCAGGGCGCGATGGGCGACTAAGTTCTTTGGGGGAAATAAAAAGGTGCGAGCTTCGGCTCGCACCTTTTTATTTTGCACTGAATATCTTCTAGACCAGAACCGGCATGCGCACGTCGGCTTCTTGTCCCGCGCCTGTCTCCGGGAAATAAGCGTTTGCCACGTACTGGCCGACCATGCGGTGCGTGTTGAAGAACGATCCGTTCATCGCGATGCAGGTCTGCATCATCTTGGCCCACTGCGCCGGGTTGCGGTACATCGGCACGATGGAGTGGCGCAGCTTCTCGTAGAGAGAATCGGCCTCGCCGCTCTCATCGTCACAGTCTTCGATCGACCATCCGGTTGAGTTTTCGACAGCGCCTTCGATCCACCAGCCGTCGAGCACGCTCAGGCTGGGCACGCCGTTCAGCGCGGCCTTCATGCCGCTGGTGCCGGAGGCCTCATACGGACGGCGCGGCGTGTTCACCCAGACGTCCACGCCATTGGTGAGCAGCTTGCCGAGGTCCCACTCGTAATTTTCCAGGTAGATGATCTTCAGCGAGCTGGAGTTGATGCGCTGCGCGGCTTCAAATACCTCGCGGATGAGGCCCTTGCCCGCGTTGTCCTGCGGATGAGCCTTGCCCGCGTAAATAATTTGTAGCCCGCCGCAGGCCTTGGCGATTGCGGCCAGGCGTTCCGGATCGTGGAAGAGCAGGCTGGCGCGCTTGTAGGTGGCAACGCGGCGCGCAAAGCCGAGCGTGAGCACATCCTCATGCAGCTCAATACCGGTGCGCTTTGCGATCTCGGCGAAGAGCTTGCGCTTGCCGACATGGTGCGCGGCTGCGATCTCCGTGGGTGCAATGCCGGTTACAGACCGGAAGTAGCTGTTGTCTTCGCGCCAGCCTTCGATATGCGTGTCGAAGAGCTGCTGGAACTCGTCCGAGAGCCACGTGGCCGCGTGCACGCCGTTGGTGATGGAGTGCACGGGATACTCGGGGAACATCACCTGCGAGACCTTGCCATGCTGCATGGCCACGCCGTTCACGTAACGCGCGAAGCGCAGGGCGATGTAGGTCATGTTGAGCAGGCCGTTGTGCAGGCAGCCGAAGTGCTCCAGCGCATGGGCGCGGTCCTGGCCGAGCACGTTGTACATCTGGTCCAGGCCGAACTGGTCGTGGCCGGCGGGCACGGGCGTATGCGTGGTGAAGACGCAGTGGTTGCGCACCCAATCCACATCCTCGGGCGTGGCCGAAGTGAGCGGCTCATTCTGCATGCGCTCTTCGAGCAGGCCGAGAGCGAGCAGTGACGCGTGGCCTTCATTCATGTGGAAGACGGACGGCTTGTAGCCGAGCGCCTCCAGCAGATGGCCGCCGCCGAGGCCGAGCACGGCCTCCTGGCAGAGGCGGTAGTGCGAGTCGCCGCCGTAGAGATGGTCGGTGAGCCGGCGGTCCCACGGCTCGTTCTGCTCCATGTCCGTGTCCAGCATGTAGACCGGAACGACGTGGCCGGTGACGCCGACAACATCAAAGCGCCATGCGCGGATCATCACCTCGCGCCCCTGGATGGTGATGGCGACGACCTGACCGGCTTCGGGCAGCAGGGCTTCGGGTGTCCACGGAACATCGCTCTCGGTCTGTTGACCGGCGGCGTCAAGATGCTGGTGGAAGTATCCGGCGCGGTGCGCCAGGGTCACGGCCACAACCGGCAGACCGAGGTCTGCCATGGAACGCAGCGTGTCCCCGGCCAGCACGCCGAGCCCGCCGGAGTAGGTGGGCAGGTGCGGGGCGAGCGCAATCTCCATCGAGAAGTAAGCGACCTTCTGGGGATGGATGGGGGAATTTTCAGAGGAGTAGGCCGATGCGTGAAGGTCCATGTATTGGCGGAAGCCTTTCGTGGTCAAAAGAGAACAGTATTGGCGTACACAGACCGCAAGACCGGGAGCTGAACTTGACCTGCGAAAAACCTGACTGTTGAACCATTTTACCAAAGAGATAACAGCAGACCCAGCATTTTTCTGCGGGCTTACCAAGTTGTGACATACCCAAACACTGAAAAGGAAGAGGTTAGCTTGTTGCGGCTTCATTCAGGCGGCACCAAATCTGGTCCAGCCACTCGGCGTGCTCCGCCTTCATGAGTACAGACCGCAGGCAGGTGACGTTTGCCGATTGATTGGCCGAGGCCGGCCAGGTGCCCGCCGGGAAGAGTTCTACCGGCAGATTCGCGAGGGCAAGATGGAGGCCGCGCTGTGCAGCCGCCTCCATGACCTGACGTGCTTTCGCGGAGGAGGCCGCTATGTCAGTGGCCGACATAGACCAGATAACGATGTCCAGTTGCGGCGGCGCGGAAGGAAGAATGAAGCGGGAATCTTTTGCCAGCCGAGAGTGCAGTGCGCGTGCGGCGGCAAGGCTGGCATCCAGCCCGCGTGCAAATTCGCCGCCCGGCACCATCGGCAACAGCAGCTGCGTGGCCCAGAGCGCGACCGCAGCCGCGCCGGGGCGTGAGCACTCCAGGCTGATCTCGCCCAGATGTAGTTCGCCGGAGGTGAAATAGGTGTACGGCGAATCATGTTTATAGAAGCGGCCCAGCCCGGGATCACGGAAGAGCACGCAGCCGCAGCCGTAGGGTTGCAGGCCATGTTTGTGCGGATCGATGACGATGGAATCAGCATGCGCGATTGCATCGAATGCTGCGCGTGTATGCGGCGCGAGGGATGCAGCCAGCGTAAAGTAGCCGCCGTAGGCTGCGTCGACGTGAATGCGGAAGCCAAATTCTTTATGCAGCGCGAGAATCTCGTCCAGCGAATCGACAGCGCCGGTGGCCGTGGTGCCGAGTGTTGCGACAACCGTACCGACGCTTCCCTCTTCGAGTGCGGCACGGAGTGCGGTGAGACTCATGCGGCCGTCAGACTCCGTCGCGATGGATGCAAATTCAATCCCCAGCACGCCGCAGATGCGGCTGTGCGTGTAGTGCGCCTGCGCGGAGGCGACGATCTTTTTACCCGGCGCAAGTTTGCTGGCAACCCACAGCGCCTCGAGGTTCGCCATGGTGCTGCCGCCGGTGAGATGGCCCAGATGCTGCGGGAAGCGTAACATCTCCGCCAGCGCGGCAACAGCTTCCACTTCCATCTGCGAGCTGGCGCGTCCGCCGTCGAGCGCATGGTTGTTCGGGTTCAGCCACATCGCCAGCGCGTAGGCCGCGCGGGCCACAGGATGCGGCGGCTTCAACATCTGCCCGGCGTAGAGCGGATGAAAGTAGGGATAGTCGCCGGCGAGCCGCGCGGCGACTTCGTTGAGCACGGTTTCGATGCGCGGATCGCTCGTATGCGCGAGTTCAGGCAGCGCACTGAAGCCGGCATCCAGCTGCGCAAGCGCGGCTGCGAGCGCTTTGAGCGAATCGTCTTCCAGCATGCTCATGGATGCGGATACGTCTCGAAGGCAAGCTGCCCGGCCTCAAAGTCATGGAAGCGCCGCTCGAGCTCCATCTCCTGCCGCGCTTTCTCGCTGCCCTTCAGGAAATTCGAGCATGCATCCGACGACTCATTCGAGCATGCATCTACAAAAAGTTTGAACTTGTCCGGCTTCGCCCATAGATCAGCGCCAGGCAGAAAGCTGTGTTCGATCGAAGTGCGCGCGCTGCGCTTGAGATCGAGATAGCCGAAGCCATACTCGTTCACTGCAAGCTCATACTCATGCGTGAGGTCGATGCGCGAGACGCCCTCATCATCCGTCGAGAGCGCGATCGGCACGCGCGCCGCAAGATACAGCGACAGCGGATGCTCGGCCCCGCTGACGCCGAGGATCACATCGTTGCTGGTGAGATTGATCTCCACCATGATGTGCTTCGCCGCCATCTCTTTGAGCAGTCCCCGCGGATCGTTCTCATACATCACATCCACACCGTGGCCGATGCGTTCGGCGTGGCCGAGCTCAATGGCCTCGCGGATGTGGAACTTCAGGCCATCCGGCGGCACCATGCCGTAGGCGAGTTCGCCGGCATGCAGGCTGATGTGGACGTTCGGATAGACGGAGTGCAGATAGTCGAGCATCTGCATCTGCAGATGATAATCGCGCATGGAGATGGCGCCGTCCTCCGGCATCACAAAGTTAATGCCGACCACATGCGGGTCTACGCTTGCTACCTCAAAGCCGAGCAGCGTCTGCGCAAAGACCTGTTGCGGCGGAAAGCCGCGCAGCACCTGGTAGAGATAGCGCACCGTGACCGCGCATGCGGGCAGCGCCTGCGGCGTGCCGCAGTGCTCACGCAGATTGCGCACTGCATCGTCGTCCGCCAATTCGGCGCGGTCGAGAGCGATGTCTTTCTTTAAATCGCCTGCCAACAGCGCTGCACGCAGGGCTGGGAGATTTGCATTCCATCCCAAGGCGTAACCGGCTTTGGCCGCATTGGAGAAGGGCGGCGTGGTCATGATCTCGAGGTACTGTTCATTCTGGGCAGCGGCGCGGGTGGCGACCTCGTCCACCCATTCGCCACCATGCGCATTGCCGATAGCGTCAAAGCGCGCGAAGGTGGCGAAGAACTGATCGTGGCCATCAA
>Ga0302314_10005934_pt1 | contig 22185 bp, 18 predicted proteins | sample III_Palsa_N2_3_FD_200533 | JGI IMG/M metagenome (GOLD analysis project Ga0302314, IMG submission 200533) | Peat permafrost microbial communities from Stordalen Mire near Abisko, Sweden - III_Palsa_N2_3 | ecosystem: Environmental > Terrestrial > Soil > Palsa > Peat permafrost | place: Sweden...
TCGGGGCGCCTGCCGCCGAACATGGCGCGCTACGCGCGCGGGGAGTTCGGTCGAGCGCTCGGGCCTGCGTGCCGCTTCTGGCGCCGAACTCCCGGGGGGCGGTGGCCGTGGAGTGTAGGATCGCGATCTGGCCCCGAGAGAGGAGTCGTCGGATGCGTCGCGGAGCGGTTGCTGGGATCGTGGTGCTGGCCTACCTCGTCGTCGTCCAGTGCGCCGGCGCGCAGGTGCTCAGGGTCGGAACCTACAAGGGCATACCCGGCCAGTACGCGACGATCCAGGCCGCCGTCGACGCGGCCTCCCCCTACGACGTGATCCTCGTCGGGCCGGGTGACTACAAGACGGCCTCGTACCGAACGGTGACCGGGACAGACGAAGGGTTTCCCGCCGGCGTCCTGATCACGACGCCGGATCTGACCCTGCGCGGGATGAACCGCAACACCGTGGTCGTCGACGGCACCAAGCCGGGCACGCCGCAGTGCAGCAGCGCTCCGGCCGACCAGAACTACGGACCTACGGCCTCGGGAGGGCCGGCCGGGCTCAACGGCGTGATGGTCTGGAAGGCCGACGATGTCTCGGTCGAGAACATGACGGCCTGCAACTTCATCGGCGGCCCGGGCGGCGACGGCGGGAACACCGGGGGCGCGGGGAGCGTGGACATCGCCGGCAACGAGTTCTGGTGGAACGGCGGCTACGACAGCGGCGCGGTCGGCGGCTGGGGGTTCTACGGCTCCTACCTGACGGCGACGAGCACGTTCTACAACAGCGCGCTGCCGCCGATGCAGGCCGAGGCGCAGGCGGCCGAGTACGGGATCTTCTCCAGCGACTGGAGCGGAGGGACGTGGGACCAGACCTATGCGAGCAACTTCAACGACTCCGGTCTCTACATCGGAGCGTGCCAGCAGATCTGCGATCAGACGGTCGACCACACTTGGGCCGAGTACGACGCGCTCGGCTACTCGGGCTCGAACTCGGGAGGCAGCCTGGTGGTCGAGAACTCCCAGTTCGACAACAACGAGGATGGCTTCGACACCAACAGCCAGAACGGCGACAACCCGCCGCCCCAGAACGGCGCCTGTCCCGGCAACGGCATCAGCCCGATCACCCACACCCACTCGTGCTGGGTGTTCATGGACAACTACGTGCACGACAACAACAACCCGAACGTGCCGACGGCCGGGGACGCCGCGGCGGGGCCGGTTGGCACCGGGATGTCGATCTCGGGCGGCCGCAACGACACCGTGATGGACAACACGTTCGCGAACAACGGCGCCTGGGGAAACATCATCGTCCCCTACCCCGACAGCGGGCCGCCGTGCGACGGAGGCTCCGCCAACAATCTGCTCCTGGGACCCGGAAGCTGCCTCTACGACGAATACGGCGACGCGGTGATCGACAACAAGTACCAGAACGACGGCTTCTTCGGCAATCCCACGAACGGCGACTTCGACCAGTTCAACATCAACGACGGTGAGCCGAGCGACTGCTTCAGCGGCAACACCGTGGTCGGCGGTGGCGGCCTGTCGGCCGACGCGGCCTCGCTCCAGGCCACGTACCCCACGTGCGGTGGAACGACCGCGGGGGCGAACCTGAACGCGCTGTTCCTCGACGAGACGGCCTGCGACTCGCAGATCGCGTTCCTCGCCGGCCAACCGGTGCCGTGCCTGCCCACCGACCATTACCCGCGCACCACGGCGATCGTCATGCACCCCCTGCCGTCGAACCTCCCGACCATGCCCACGGTGTGCGCGGGTGTGCCCGCGAACCCGTGGTGCAGCGGCGAGGTCGCCGCGGTCAAGGGCTGCGTGGCCAGAAAGGGAACCCGCGTGGCGTTCGCCGTCGCGCTGCGTGAGCGCTTCGTGTCGGTCTCGGTCAAGGTGGGCAAGGGGAAAGCGGTGAGCCATAAGGCCCACGGACGGAAGACCAGGCTGACGATCGACCTTGGATCGGGACCCGGGCGTAGGTTGAGGGTCAAGTTCGTCGAGCACATCAAGGTCGGACGCCACAAGGAAACGGTCAGCTTCACGCGGATCTATCGCCGCTGCTAGCGGGCGGTTCGGCCGCAACTTCGGGCGCACCTCGTCTCAACCTGGCAACGCGGCGGCCGCATCGGCCGTGCGAGCGAGGAGGATGATGATGAGGACGCGTCTTCGCGCGATGCTGATCGCGCTGGCCGTGGGCGGGGCGTTGGTGTGCGCGTCGAGGGCCGGGGCGCAGGTGTCCACTGCTCATTCGGGCTGGTTCTGGGGGAGTCCGGCGCCGCAGGGGGAGCCGCTCACCGACGTGAGCTTCGCGGGCGGGGTCGGCTATGCCGTCGGTGACTTCGGGACCGTGCTCCGCAATCTCCTCCTCGGGACCGGCACGCCGGCGAGCCTGAGCGCGAACGCCGCGGCCTTCGCCAGCCCCAGGAACGGCAAATACTCGCTGGGCGTCCGAATCGCTCGCAAGACCGCGTTCGTCGCCCAATGGGCAGGCGACGTGACGAGCAGCGGGGCGGGGTCGGCGGCGGAGTCGACTGGGGTGGGAAGGGGCTGAGGGTTGAAACTCGGGTGACTCCCAGGCGCTGGGCGACGGCTCCGTAAGCTGTCGCCCGATGAGCTGTCTGGTGATCAAGCTGGGGTCGAGCATCGTCGCGGACGAGCGCGGCGAGGTGCGGGCGGACGTGCTCGGAAGGATCTGCGGTGAGGTGGCAGAGCTCCACGCCGCGGGCCGGGAGGTCGTGATCGTGACCAGCGGCGCGATCGCCCGGGGCATGGGGGTGATGTCGCTGCCGCTGCGGCCGCGGGCGATGGACGAGCTGCAGGCGGCGAGCGCGGTCGGTCAGGGCAAGCTCTACCAGGTGTACGACGAGCTGCTGCGCGCGCGGGGGGTTCCGACGGCACAGGTGCTGCTGACCTTCTTCGACATGAGCGCCCGCACGCACTACCTGAATGCGCGCGGCACGCTGCGCAAGCTGCTGGAGTGGCGGGTGGTACCGGTGATCAACGAGAACGATACGACCACCACGGACGAGATCTCGTTCGGCAACAACGACTTCCTCGCCGCCCAGGTGGCGATCCTCCTCGGGGCCGAGCGGCTGCTGCTGCTGACCGATGCCGCGGGCGTGTACACCGCCGATCCGCGGTTGCGTCCGGACGCCGAGCTGGTGCAGGACGTGGTCGACTTCGACGCGCTCGACGGGCTCGAGATCGGCCACAACACATCGCCGCTCGGGTCGGGCGGGATGCGCTCGAAGGTCGTCGCCGCGGAGATGGCCACCGCGGCCGGCATTCCCACGGTGATCGCGAGCGGGCTGGCCGCGGGAACGATCCCGGCCGCCGCGGCGGGCGAGCCGGTCGGCACGCGGTTCGCTGCCCGGGAAGGCCGCTTCTCGAGCTTCAAGCTGTGGCTGAAGTACGCCAAGCCCTCGCGTGGGCGCGTGCTCGTGGACGCGGGCGCGGCGCGGGCCCTGCGCGAGGGCGGGACGAGCCTGCTCCCGGTCGGCGTCGTCGACGTCGCGGGGGAGTTCGAGGCCGGCGACGCGGTCGAGGTCGCGCACGACGGCCAGGCGGTGGGCAAGGGCATCTGCAACTACTCGGCCGGCGAGCTGCGCCAGGTGCGCGGCCTGAAGTCCCCGGCGGTGCGCGAGCTGCTCCCGAGCTCGAGCGAAGAGGCCGTGCACCGCGACTACTTCGTCCTCTCCTGAGGCGCCGCTCGCGTAACCTTTGCCGCGATGGCCACCACCGCAGTCTCAGTCGCGGATATCTGCGCCGCCGCCAAGCGGGCGTCGCGCGTCCTCGCCACGCTCGACTCGGCGACCAAGGACGCAGCGCTCGAGGCGATCGCGTCCGCGCTCGTGTCGCGCACGGCGGACATTCTCGAGGCGAACGCACGCGACCTCGAGGCGGCTGAGTCGAATGGGCTGGCCGCCCACCTCGTCGATCGGCTCGCCCTGGACGCGGGCCGGGTGGCGACGATCGCCGCCCAGGTGCGGGACATCGCGGCGCTGGCGGATCCCGTCGGCGAAGTGATCGGCGGCTCGCGGCTGGCGAACGGGCTCGAGATGCGCAAGGTGCGGGTGCCGCTGGGAGTGATCGCGATTGTGTACGAGGCCCGCCCGAACGTCACGATCGACGCCACCGCGCTGTGCCTGAAATCCGGTAACGCAGTCGTGCTGCGAGGATCGAGCATGGCGATGAACTCGAACGCCGCGCTCGCCGCGGTCGCGATCGAGGCGGCCGAGTTGGCGGGCCTGCCCGCCGGGGCGATCGCCCTGGTGGCGGGGGGTGGCCATCGTGAGCTCGCGGAGCTGGCGACCCAATCCGGCGTGGTCGACCTGATCATCCCGCGCGGAGGCGAGGGTCTGAAGGCCGCGCTGAAAGACGTGGCCACGATTCCCGTGATCTACGCCGCTTCAGGAAACTGCCACGTCTACGTCGACGCGACCGCCGACCTCGACGCGGCGGAGGCGATCATCCTCAATGCCAAGGTCCAGCGCCCGAGCGTATGCAACGCGGCCGAGAAGCTGCTGGTGCACGCCGACGTCGCCCACGCGTTCCTGCCGCGGGCGCTCAGCTCGCTCGCGGACGCCGGGGTCACGCTACGCGGCGACGAGCGAGCACGCGCCGCGGCCGGGCCGGTGACGATCGGCGCGGCGACCGAGGCGGACTGGGACACCGAGTTCCTCGCGCTCGAGCTGGCGGTCGGCGTCGTCGACTCAGTGCAGGAGGCGATCGACCACATCAACGCTCACGGTTCTGGCCACTCCGAGGCGATCGTGACCCACGACACCGACGCGGCGCGGGCGTTCCAGCTCGGCGTCGACGCCGCCTGCGTGTACGTCAACGCCTCGACCCGCTTCACCGATGGCGGCGAGTACGGAATGGGCGCCGAGATCGGCAACTCCACCCAGAAGCTCCACGCCCGCGGGCCGATCGGCATGCGCGAGCTGTGCACCTTCAAGTACCTGGTCGAGGGCTCGGGCCAGATCCGCCCCTAGCGGCTGTGCGCATCGGCGTCTTCGGCGGCACCTACAACCCGCCACATCTTGGTCACCTCGTGTGCGCGCAGGAGGCGTACGTTCAGCTCGGCCTCGACCTCGTGATGCTGATCCCCGTGTGCACGCCACCCCACAAGCCGCTCGACGATGAACCCGGTCCCGAGCATCGGCTCGAGCTGTGCCGACGGGCGGCGGCCGGAGACGACCGGCTCGCCGTGTCCGGGATGGAGATCTCGCGCGCGGGACCGTCGTTCACGGTCGATACCCTTGTGGAGCTGCACGCGAACGAGCCAGACAACGAGCTGTTCCTGATCCTCGGCGGGGACGTCGCCGCGGGTCTGCCGAAATGGCGCGCGCCCGAGCGGGTCCTGGAACTGGCGACGCCGGTGATCGCCAACCGCCGCGGCACTCCACACGCGCGCGCAGCGGCGGCGCTCCGCGGCCTGCGGGGCGGCGACCGTGCTCGATTCTTCTCCATGCCCTGGATCGGCGTCTCCTCGACGATGATCCGCGAGCGGGTGAAGGCCGGCCAGCCCATCCGCTACCTGGTCCCCGACCCGGTAGCGGCCTACATCGACGCGAAGGGGATGTACCGCTGACTCCAGAAGACATCGCAGGCGCCGTCGCCGCCTATGCCGAGGATCGCAAGGCGCTCGAGATCGTCGAGCTCGACCTCCGCGGGGTGATCGGCTACACGGACTACTTCGTGATCTGCTCCGGCCGCACGGACCGCCAGGTCAAGGCGATCCACGACGCCATCCACGAGGGGATGAAGAAGGAACACGGCATGCTGCCGCGCCGGGTCGAGGGGCTGCCCGAGGCCCACTGGGTGCTGATGGACTATCTCGACGTCCTCGTCCACGTGTTCACTCCCGACACGCGCGAGTACTACCGCCTCGAGCAGCTGTGGGGCGAGGCCCCGGCTCGAACGGTGGGTGGGCAGTCGGAGGCCGCGCCGGCGCCGCTCAGCCCGTCGCGCTCCTGAGCGCGCAGCCGGATGCCAAAAGGGCCCGCGCATCGCTGCGCGGGCCCTTGGCTTTACTTACTTACCGTGGTGTTCGGTCAGTGCGCGGCGAGCGCGGCGACCAACTGCGCCCCGTCGGACGTGCCGAGTCCGCTGGCCAGGTCATAGCCAGGGACCGCGTTGTAGCCCAGCAACGTGGCCCCCGTGGGCAGCGTCACGGTGTTGTTGCCGAGCGTGATGTCGACGATGCCAGAGGAAGGCCCGTCGCCGATCGCGTACAGGCTCGGGTTCAGTAGCCCGAGATCATGGCCCGCCGCCTGGTCGGCGACGGCGACGATTCCGGAGAACTCCGGTGACGCCTCGCTCGTACCGCCGATGATGTAGTACCCCGGCCCATCAATGCCGCCGAAGCTCATGTACACGAGTGCGCCGCCGTTGACCGCCGCGCTCATGCTGATGTCCGGGATGCCGCGCTGGGCACCGACTACGCCCGCGACACCGTCCTGGTAGAACGGGCGCGAGAACACCGCCGAGACGCCGCCGGAGCCGGCGCACTGGATCGAGCCGCACAGATTGCCGTCGTTCCAGACGTTGTCGGGCGCGGTTCGGGCCCCTGCGTTGTTGAGGTGGAGCTGAGTGCCGCCGACGGCGGTGACGAGCGGATCGCTCGCCGGCCATCCCACGGCCTTGAACGGGTAGAGGCTGGCGCCGCTCTTCTCGTAGTTGGCGGCACCGGTGTCGCCCGTGGAGGCGAGCACCGTGACGCCGTGGGCCTCGGCATTCTCGTAGGCGCCCCGCAGCGCGAGCAGCGCCGTGCGGCTCGGGAACGTCTGCTCGGTCGCGCCGAAGCTCTGGCTGATCACGTCGCCGAGGCCGTGGTTGATCACGTAGTTCTCGGCCTCGACGATCTCCGGGAAGCCGTGGACGCCCTCGGTCTCGGCGATCGGGGTCTCGACGAGGAGGATGTTCGCGCCGGGGGCCATGGTGTGGGAGTACTCCACGTCCAGTGAAGTCTCCTCAGCCCAGCCGACCTCTGTCCCATTGGCGGGGTTGAAGGGCGGCACCGGCCCGTCCGGCTGAATGACCTTGAACGACGGCGGGGCGGGCAACTTGTAAGCCTTGTCGAACGTCGCCAGGTCGCTCGCAATCGTCGGCGAGCCGTAGGAGTCGACGAGCACGATCGTCTTGCCGGCGCCCGTGAGGCCCTTGTTGTAGAGCGGCCACATGTCATACGCCCGCTGGAACTGGTACGGCGCGTAACAAGCGATGCCGTTGCTGGCTACGCATTGAGACGTGGTCGGCGGCGAGCCGTAGTGGCCCGGGTAGAGAACGTGCAGGGGCTTCGCCATCGCGGGAGCAGCCCCGCAGACGAGGGCCGCAGCGGCCACCCCGATGGTTGAACACAGCGCTGTCAGACCTCGAGCGCGCACAAGAAACCTCCCGGCTTAGTGAGTTGCGGACGGGGAATCTACCCACTTCCACCCGTTTGCACGCCGCCTGCGCAAAAACCCCGTGCCCGTGCCGGGGAAGGCTACTACAGCGCTGCCAGCAGCCTCGGCGCTACCTCCTTCTTGCGGCTCATCACGCCCGGGAGCTCGATCGTGCTGTCGGTGCTGGGAGCGTCGAAGGTTCGCGCGACGGCGGCCACGTCGCCGGCCACGAGCAGCTCGGTGCCCTTGCTGAGGATGTCGGTGACCATCAGCGCGTACAGCAGGTAGTCCTTGTCCTCGCGCCGGCGCTGCATCGTCTCGAGCAGCTCGCCCGAGCGCTCGAGCAAATCCTTGCCGACCACCTCGATCTGGGCGATGGCGATGGTGTGACCGCCGCGGACCTGGTACTCCTTCGCGTCGCGGGAGATGATCTCCTCGGCACTGACCTCCGAGACGTCGGAGGTGGCCTCGAACATTTGGCGCCCGAACTGCGTCGCGTCGACCGCCAGCACGCGCTCGAGGTACTCGATCACCGCGTGGTCGCGCTCGGTCGTGGTGGCGGAATTCAGGATCACTGTGTCGGACAGGATCGCCCCGAGGAGCATCAGCGCGGCGGGCCGGCTCGGCTCCATGCCGTTCTGGCGAAAGCGCTCGATCACCAGCGTCGCCGTCGAGCCCACCGGGTCGAAGGTGGCGGTGACCGGCACGCGGGTCTCGATCGACCCGATGTGGTGGTGGTCGAGGATCTCCACGATCTCGGCCTGCTCGACGCCCACCACGCTCTGACCCTCCTCGGCGTGATCGACGAGGAGGACCCGGCGCCGGGGCGGGTCGACCAGGTCCGAACGGGTGACGAGCCCCACCGGCCGCCGCTCCGCGTCGACCGCGATCGCGGCTCCGTAGTGGATCTCCTTGATCTGCTCGGAGACGTCGGCGAGCAGGTAGTCGGGGGTGATGGTGAGGGGGTCGCGCTCCATGATCGCGCCGCTGGGGGCGGCGAGGGTGATCATCCGCCCGGTGACGTAGGTGTCGAGCGGCGAGACCACGACCGCGGCCCCCCGCTCGCGGGCGAGCGCAAGCACGTCGTCGGAGGGCGTCGCGGAATTGCTGGTGACCAGCAGCGCGGCGCCGAGCTCGATCGCGAGCCGTTGCGCGTCCGGGCGGTTACCGGTCACGACCACATCGCCGTCCGAGATTCCGCTGGGAGAGCTGACGTCCATCGAGTGGACCCACACTCGTCCGGCGAGGCGCTGATCCTCGCCGGAGATCAGGGTGCCCTGGAGCACGTCGACGATCGCCCGCACGAACGTCGGCGCTTCCTCGAGGGTCGAGGTCTGCCGCGACTCGCGGATGTAGCGCCGCGCGAGCGCGCGCTCGTCGACGACGCCGACCAGCCCGCCGTCGTCGTCGACCACCGGGACCAGGTGGAGATTCGCGCGCGCCATCGCGATCCCGGCTTCACGGATCGGCTCGTCCTGGCGGGTGATAGGAAAGTCGGTCTGCATCACGTCCGACGCGCGCAACATCACGTGGGGCAGCAGGTCGGGCTCGGGTGCGCCGCTGCGCGCGAGCACCCAACTGGTCTGCGCGTTGAGGTCGCCGAGCCGCACCGGGATGTACTGGTTGTGGGGGTCGAGGCGTGCCTTCAGCTCGGCATAGCCGATCGCCGAGGCGACCGAGTCGGTGTCTGGGTTGCGGTGACCGGTGACGTAGATCATGGACACGACGGTCCTCGGCGTCAGCGCCGATCCCGGCCGTGCGAGGCGGGACGGTGGTGCGAGATCGCCGTCGATTTCGTCGACGACGCAGGGCCCGCGGGGGCGAGCTCTCCGACCGCAACGCCGGCGATCGCCGCGAGGACGACGAGGATGATGAGACGCCGGCGATACGGGCGCAGCTCGCTCAACGCCCCCCGCGCCCTGCTCTCGGCGGCGGGCGCTTCGAGGTCGTTTCCCATCGCCGCAGGCTAGCTCAATGTCTATGGTTCTCGGCGTGAGACAGCCGCCGCCGTCCGGGTCTCGGGATGCGCCTGCCGGCTGAGCGCCCTCTGAGCTTGGCGCGTGTGCTCGCCGAGATCCGCGACGAGCTCCGCGAGCCCCCGCAGCTGCCCCCGGGCGAGACCCGCTTCAGCCTGATCCGCACGCACCGGCTCCAGCGCGACACGCTGCGACTCGTGCTCGAGCTCTACGAGCGCTACGGGCAGGTGTTCACGATCCGCAGCTTCCACCGCCCGCTCGTCGGCCTGATCGGCCCGGAGGCCAACCACTTCGTGACGGTCTCCGGCGCGGATAACTTCAGCTGGCGCAAGGGGATGTTCGGCGAGCATCTGACGCCGCTGCTCGGGGACGGGCTGATCACCACCGACGGCGAGCCTCACGACCGCGCGCGCCGGATCATGATGCCGGCGTTTCATCGCCGGCGCCTGGACGCCGCGGTCGCGGTGATGCTCGACGAGGCCGGTCGCGCACTCGCTGACTGGCGCCCGGGCGACGCGGTCGACGTGTATGCCTGGGTCCGAGACCTGGCGATGAGCATCGCGATACGGGCCCTGGTCGGCCTCGACCCGCGCGAGCGGGGCGTCGGCCATGGGGCGGCGGTCCTGTTCGAGCGGGCGCTCGCGTACACCAACACCGAGGTGTGGGCGATGCTGCTTCGGGGACCCGGCACGCCGTGGGCGCGGATGCAGGCGGCGCGGCGCGACCTCGACCGGATCATCTACGCGGAGATCCGCCGCCGGCGGCGCGCCGCCCACGGCGGCGAGGACATCCTCTCGATGCTGATCGAGGCCCGTGACGAGGCGGACGGCCCAGGGGCCGCGGCGGCCGGCTTCACCGATCTCGAGCTCCGCGACCAGCTGATGCACATGTTGTTCGGGGGTCACGACACCTCGTCGTCGACGCTCGCGTTCCTGCTCTACGAGCTCGCGCGCCATCCCGCGGCCCTTGCCCGCGTCCTCGCGGAGCAGGACGCCGTGCTCGCGGGGCGCCCGCCGACCGTCGAGCAGCTGACCAGCGGGCTGCCCGAGCTGAGGATGGCGATGGAGGAGACCCTTCGCCTGTACCCGCCCGTGTGGTTCGGCCCCAGGCTGGCGGTAAAGAGCTTCGAGTTCGCCGGTCACCGGATCCCGGCCGGGACCCACATCATCCACTCCGCATGGGTGACCCACCACCTGCCGGAGGTGTTTCCCGATCCGGAGGCGTTCGTGCCCGAGCGATTCGCCCCCGAGGCGCGGCGGTCGATCCCGCGGGGCGGCTACATCCCGTTCGGCGGCGGACAGCGCATCTGCATCGGCAAGCGCTTCGGCCAGCTCGTCGTCGAGGCCGTGGCGACGACGCTGCTGCAGCGATTCCGGGTCGAGCTCCAGGCCGGCTACGAGCTGCGGATCGAGAAGGTCCCCACGCTCAGCCCCGGGAACGGGATGCCGATGGTCGTGGCCGGGCGGGGGTGAGTGAGGGTCTCGGGCCCTGGCGCCGGTATTGCCCGGGCGCGCCCATATGATTGGTGCTCGTATGGCGACGATCGACTACGCGAGCGGAGTGCCGACGTCCGAAGCGCAGTGGCGCGAGGCGTACGGGCGATCGCCCGAGCGCGCGGCGTCGTTCACCACCCTCTCGGGCGAGCCGATCCGGCCCCTCTACACCGAGCGCGACCTGCCCGCCGACCGTGAGGCGGCGATCGGGCTGCCGGGGCAGTTCCCGTTCACGCGTGGCATGTATCCGTCGATGTATCGCGGGCAGCTGTGGACGATGCGGCAGTTCGCCGGGTTCGGCACCGCGGCGGAGACGAACAAGCGCTTCCGGTATCTGCTCGAGCACGGGCAGACCGGCCTCTCGACGGCCTTCGACATGCCGTCGCTGATGGGTCATGACTCCGATCACCCGCGTTCGTTCGGAGAGGTCGGAAGGGAGGGGGTCGCGGTCGACACAGCGGTGGACATGGAGACGCTGTTCGGCGGGATTCCCCTCGGCGAGGTGAGCGTGTCGATGACCATCAACGCGCCGGCGGCGATCATGCTCGCGTTCTATGTGATTGTGGCCGAACGACAGGGCGTTCCCTGGGATCGGCTCAGCGGCACGATCCAGACCGACATCCTGAAGGAGTACATCGCACAGAAGGAGTGGTGCTTCCCGATCGATCCGGCGATGCGCCTGGTGACCGACATGGTGGAGTGGTGCTCGAGCCAGATGCCGCGCTGGCACCCGATCTCGATCTCCGGCTATCACATCCGCGAGGCCGGTTCGACCGCCGCCCAGGAGCTCGCGTTCACCCTCAAGGACGGCCTGACCTACGTCGAGCACGCTGTGCAGCGGGGACTGGACGTCGACGATTTCGCCCCGCGGCTGTCGTTCTTCTTCAACGCGCAGATCGATTTCTTCGAGGAGATCGCCAAGTACCGGGCGGCGCGGCGGATCTGGGCCCGCGAGCTGCGGGACACCTTCGGCGCGCAGAACCAGAAGTCGTGGATGATGCGCTTCCACACCCAGACCGCCGGCGTCTCGCTGACCGCCCAGCAGCCCCTCAACAACATCGTGCGGACCGCGATCGAGGCGCTGGCCGGGGTGCTCGGCGGCACCCAGTCGCTGCACACGAACTCCTACGACGAGGCGCTTGCCCTCCCCACTGAGGAGGCCGTCCGGATCGCCCTCCGGACCCAGCAGATCATCGCCCACGAGACCGGGGTGACGAACACCATCGATCCCCTGGGCGGGGCCTACTTCGTAGAGGCGCTGACCGACCGGATGGAGGAGCAGGCGTACGAGTACTTCCGCAAGATCGACGAGATTGGCGGCATGGTCCAGGCGGTCAAGGACGGCTTCCCGCAGCGCGAGATCGCCGATGCCGCGTTCGCGCTTCAGCACGAGATCGACAGCGGGCAGCGGATCGTCGTCGGCGTCAACTCCTACAAGGAAGGGGACAACGGGACGACATCGCTGTTACGAATCGATCCGGCGCTCGAGCGCCAGCAGATCGACCGCGTCCGCGCGGTCAAGGCCTCCCGCGATTCCGCCGCGCTCGAGGCCGCGCTGTCCGAGCTCAAGCAGGCGGCGGCCGCGGGACGGAACCTGATGCCGTTACTGGTCACCGCGGCTCGGTTGCACGGCAGCGAGGGCGAGATCGTGGAGACGCTGCAGCAGGTCTGGGGCGACTACCGCGAGCAGCCGATGTTCTGATCCGCCGCCGGGCGGATACTGCGTTCCGGATTAAGTGAGTCTCCTGCCAAAGACACGACGCGGCGCGCTATGGCGATCTGCCGCTGCGTCACTGATCGTCATCAGCCTGGTCGCCGTCACGACGGCCGTCGCCGGCCTGCTGCAGGTCAAGACCATCGTCGACTATCTCAGCCGCGGGGCGGAGCACATCAACGTGACGCTGCCGCAGCCAGGTCAGCCGGAGACGTTGCTGCTGGTCGGCTCAGACCACCGGGCCGGTACCTCGTTTGCCTCCTCGAACACCGACACGATGATGCTGGTCCGGATCGACGACAGCTCACAGACGATCAACCTGATGTCGATCCCCCGTGACCTCGAGGTCGCGGGAGCGGGGGGCATCCCGGTCAGGCTCAACTCGATCTACTCCTCCGACGGCCACGGCACCAACCAGGGCGGCGACAACGGGCTCCTGCGGGTGCTCAAGACACAGGTATTCCCCGGGCTGCAGGTCAACCACGTGATCGACCTGAACTTCGCCGGCTTCTCCGACCTGGTCGATGCGATCGGCTGCGTCTACAGCGATGTCGACCACCGCTACTACAACGTCAGCTCGGGGGTAACGGGAGATCCCGACGACTACTCGAGCATCGACATCCAGCCCGGCTACCAGAAGCTGTGCGGGGACAACCAGTCGGTCAGCGGGGCGCTGCCGTTTGTCCGCTTCCGCCACACCGACTCCGACAAGGTCCGCAATGCCCGCCAACAGGACTTCATCCGCTGGGCAAAGGCCGGCTACTCGACCGGCCAGCTCCTGGCCCACAAGGGCAAGCTGATCAAGATCTTCAGCGAGCACGTGACGACGGATCGCTCGCTGGCCAGCGAGGACGGGCTGATCGACCTGTTCGATCTGATCATCAACGCGAACAAGCTGACGGTGAAGACGATCCCGTTCCCCGAGAACTTCGGCCCGTGTGGCGGCAACAGCGGCGCCCCTTGCTACGTGTTCGCCTGCCCGACGATGGCGCAGTGCAGCGGGGCGGCCAACACCGGGCCGCCGCTGGGCGAGGCGACGGTGGCCGAGGCCCAGGCCTACGAGAAATTCGTGACCCCGACCGTCGCGAAGCCGAGCGTCTCACACGCCCCCAGCGTTCATCATCACCGGCCCAAGGTCTCGCTCGCCGGGCTGATCGCCGACCCCGGCGACGGCAAGTCGCAGGCGGCGCAGCTCGGCAACGCCGATATGCCGATCTACTACCCGAGGCTGATCGTCGCCGGCGCAGAGGCGGGCTACTGCTCCGGGGTCACCGGCAACTGCAACGATCCTGACGAGCCCGCCAGCGCCTACGTCCGGTCCTACCCGCGCCGGTACATCATCCACACGCCCAACGGGACGCCGGAAGCGGCATACGTGATGACGCTGGTGCTCAACGCCGCACTCGGCGAGTTCTACACGGTGCAGGGAACGACCTGGCGCGACCCGCCGATCTTCAACAGCGCCAAGAAGATTCAGGTCGTCGCGGGCAAGAAGCTCTACGAATACCTCGATGGCGGTGCCATCTCGATGGTCGCGTACCACGCGCCCCGGGGCATCTACTGGATCTCGAACACGCTAGCCAACACCATTCCGAACTCGCAGATGATCGGGATGGCGGCGTCGCTGACGGCGTTCAAGGCTTCCTGATCGCGGGCCGTCTGCTGCGCTCGCCCGCTGCCCTGACCAGCGGCGCGGTGCGGGCCGGCACGTGGCGTGAGAGGACGATGTAGCTCGTGCAGCGGCGGATCGCCGGCGTACGCAGCAGCTCGTTGATCAGCTCGCCGAGGTGGCCGGTGTCGCGGGCGACCGCGCGGCAGATCAGGTCATGGGGACCGCTGACCGCGTCGACCTCGAGGATCTCGGGTACCGCCTCGATCACCGCCACGGCCTCGGCGAGGCGACCCTGAGCGAGCTCGATCTCCACGAACGCGCTGATCGGGTAGCCAAGGGCCACCGGGTCGATCTCGGGCCCGTGGCCGGTGATCACTCCGCTCGCCTCGAGCTTCGCGAGGCGAGCCTGCACGGTGCCGCGCGCGACTCCGAGCCGGCGCGCGACCTCGAGCAGGCCGACGCGCGGGAACTCGCGCAGCGTGGCGATCAGCCGGGCGTCGAGGCGGTCGATGGTCATATTGACCAGGATTCTACGGATAGATACCGCATATCTGCACAATCTGACGTCTAATCCTGGGCAGACTTGCAGTCAAAAGCACATAGTGGTGCACTCTTATGCGATATGTACGAAGAGGCCCAGCTGTACTCGGCTGTCACCACCGACGACGCCGGCGCGGTGACCGTACATCTGGCCCATGATCATCCCGGCGCCAACGATCCCGAGTACCGCCGCCGCCGCAACGAGATCGCCGCCGCGGCCCTGGACTGGCGTCCCGGGGAGCCCACGCCACGGATCGAGTACACCCGGGAAGAGCACGAGGTGTGGCGGACGGTGTGTCGCGAGCTCGCCCCCAAACACGAGCGCTACGCCGTGCGCGAGTACCGCGAGGCCAAGCAGAGCGTGGCGCTCCCCGCCGACCGCGTTCCCGGCCTCGACCTGGTCAGCGCCCGGGTGCAGCCGCTGAGCGGCTGGCGCTACGTTCCTGCGGCCGGGCTCGTACCGCTCGAGGACTTCTACGGCGCGCTCGCCGACCGGGCCTTCCATTCGACGCAATACCTACGCCACCCGGCGGTGCCCCTGTACACCCCGGAGCCCGACATCATCCACGAGGTCATCGGTCATGGCCACCTGATCGCCACCGAGACCTTCGGAGACCTGCACCGGCTCGCGGGCGAGGCCGCGCTCCGCCTGCGCGATCCCGAGAACCTGCGGTTTCTCTCGCGCGTGTTCTGGTTCTCGCTCGAGTTCGGCGTGGTCATGGAGGACGGCGAGCTGCGCGCCTACGGCGCCGGGATCCTGTCGAGCTACGGCGAGATCGAGGAGTTCCGGGCGATGGACCACCGCCCGCTCGATCTGGTCGCGATGGGGTCGGCCGACTACGACATCACCGCCTACCAGCCGGTCCTCTACCGGGCCGAGTCGGTGGCCGAGGTGGTCGAGGTGATCGGCGGGTTCTTCGCCACCTGCGACGACAAGCTGATTCGAGCCCTGCGGCAGTCCTCGCGGGCGATGGCCTGATGGCAAACCAAGCGCGCCGCGCTCCGATCTACAAGCTGGCCCATCCCGATGAGAGGAAGCACTGATGTCAGTCACCGATGCAAAGGATCTGAAGAGCACTGAACGCGACTTCATGCCGCTGAACGGGATCGACCATGTCGAACTGTGGGTGGGCAATGCCGCCCAGGCGAGCTACTTCTTCCAGCGCGCCTTCAATTTCACCGAGGTGGCCTACCGGGGGCTCGAGACGGGCGAGCGCGACCGGGTCTCGCGCGTGCTCCAGCAGGGAGAGATTCGGCTGGTGGTGACCGGAGGATTGTGTTCGGAGAGCCAGGTCGCCCACGAGCATGCCAAGCACGGCGACGGCGTCAAGGTGATCGCCCTGTCGGTGCCCAACGTCGACGACGCGTACCGTGAGGCGACGAGTCGCGGCGCCGCCGGTCTCGCCGAGCCGCACGACATGGCCGACGCGCACGGCCGCGTGCGGATCGCGGACATCGCGGCCTACGGCGACACGATCCACCGGTTCGTGGATCGCTCCGAGTATGTAGGGCCGTTTCTGCCGGGGTTCGGCAAGTCCGGCGACGGGGCTGGTGGTGGGGCCGGCGGTAGTGGAGCCGGACAGGAGGGCTCGGTCGGCGCCGAGCTGCTCGTCGGCATCGACCACATCGTCGGCAACGTCGAGCTCGGGGCGATGAACGAGTGGGTCGCATACTACGAGCGCGTGTTCGGGATGACCGAGATGATCCACTTCAGCGACGAGGCGATCTCGACCGAGTACTCGGCGCTGATGTCCAAGGTGGTGACCAACGGCGACGGCCGTGTCAAGTTCCCCATCAACGAGCCGGCCGAGGGACGCCGCAAGTCGCAGATCGACGAGTACCTCGAGTTCTACGAGGGCCCCGGGGCGCAGCACATCGCGCTGACCACCGACGACATCGTCCGGACGGTGGACGAGCTCAGCCGCCGCGGCATCCAGTTTCTGCGTACGCCCGACAGCTACTACGACGACGTGCCCGAGCGGGTGGGGGAGATCGGCGAGTCGCTGGAGGATCTGCGCCGGCTGGGGATCCTCGTCGACCGCGATGACGAGGGCTACCTGCTGCAGGTGTTCACCGCTCCGCTCGGCGACCGTCCGACGATCTTCTTCGAGATCATCGAGCGTCACGGAGCGCGCGGCTTCGGCGAGGGCAACTTCAAGGCGTTGTTCGAGGCGATCGAGCGCGCACAGGAGCGGCGGGGGAACCTCTGATGCGGGCTGGGGGAATGCGCGGCGTGGTGCGTAGGGGAAGCCTCTGATGCGCTACGTCGCGCGGGGCGAGGTGCCGGCCAAGCGGCACGCGCAGTTCCGAGCTCACGGCCGTCTCCTGGTCGAGGAGGTGATGGGCTACGAGGGCTTCTCGGGCAACGAGTCGATCCTCTACCACCATCACTCGCCCTGCCGGATTGAGGCGGTGGGGGAGTTCCACCCGCTCGCGCGCGAGGAGTGGACGCCGGAGAGCTACGTCCACCGGCTCGCCAGCCTGAATGACGCCGAGGCCGGCGGCGACCCGCTGTCCGGGAGACGGCTGCTGATGTTCAACAGCGACCTCGAGGTCTCGCTCGCGAAGCCGACGGCCTCGCCCGACGGGTTCTTCCGCAATGGCGAGGGCGACGAGGTCGTATACGTCCATCGTGGCGGCGGCGTCCTACGGACGATCTTCGGGCGGGTGCCGTTCAGCGAGAAGGACTACGTGGTGATCCCGCGCGGCACGACGCACAGCTACGAGCTCGAGCCGGGCGTCGAGCAGTTCTGGCTCTGCTTCCACACGCCGGGGGAGCTCGAGCTGCCGACGCGCTACCGCAACCGCTACGGCCAGCTGCTCGAGCACGCGCCCTATTCCCAGCGCGACTTCCGGCCTCCCGCAGAGCTCGAGTGCCGGGACGAGGAGGGCGAGTACCGCCTCACGGTGAGGGTCAGGGACGGGTTCCAGGAGTACCTGCTCGATCGCCACCCGTTCGACGTGGTCGGATGGGACGGCTACGTCTGGCCGTACGCGTTCAACGCGGCCGACTTCGAGCCGCGCACCGGGCGCTTCCACCTGCCGCCTCCCACCCACCAGACCTTCCAGGGACAGGGCTTCGTGATCTGCACGTTCGCGCCGCGGCCGCTCGACTGGGATCCGACGGCGGTCCCGCTTCCCTACCACCACTCGAACATCCAGTCCGAGGAGGTGATGTTCTACGCCGAGGGCGACTATGCGGCACGCAAGGGCGTCGATGTCGGCTGCGTCACCCTGCACCCCTCGGGCCTGCCGCACGGACCCCAGCCGGGCACCGTCGAGCGGGCCCTCGGGGCCAAGGCGACCAACGAGCTCGCGGTCATGTGGGACACCTTCCGGCCGCTCAAGCTGACCGCGCTCTGGCGCGAGCACGACGATCCCGAGTACGCGTACTCGTGGAATCCGGACCGGGAGCATGGGGCGCTTCGGGACGCGGATTCGGTCGCGGTTACCGGGCCGTCGGCCTGAGCCGCGGTGACCCCGGGGGCTCGGGCGCCGGACGGCGGCGGAACGTGGGTGGCGGGCGCTGAGGGGACCTGGGTGCCAGGTGCCGACGGCTCCGGGTTCGGAATCGAGCATCTTCCTTACGGGGTCATCCGCGGCGCGGCATCGGAACCGCGGGTGGCGGTGCGCGTCGGCGACCGGGCGTTGGACCTGGCGGCGCTCCACGAGGCCGGGCTGCTCGCGGTGCCCGGGCTGTCCGCCGCGGTGTTGAGCGCACCGACGCTCAACCGCTTCCTCGAGCTCGGGCGCACTGTGTGGTCGGCAACGCGGGCCGGTCTGATCGAACTGCTCTCGGCGGGCGAGTCGGGCGCGGATCGCGTCGGTGCGCTCGGCGAGCGCGCGCTCGTTCCGCTGGCAGAGGTCGAGGTGATGCTGCCGGTGGCGGTTGGCGACTACGTCGACTTCTACTCCTCGCTCGAGCACGCGACCAACCTCGGGCGGATCTTCCGGCCGGGCGGCGAACCGCTGCTGCCCAACTGGCGCCACCTACCGGTCGCGTACCACGGCCGCGCGGGGAGCATAGTCGTGAGCGGAACGCCGGTCCGGCGGCCCTTGGGCCAGCGCCCGCCGCAAGCGCCGAACGGGGCCCCGAGCTTCGGGCCGGAGCGTCAACTGGATTTCGAGCTCGAGCTCGGGTTCGTGACGGGCGCGGGGCCTGGGGCGGCGGTTCCGGCCGGGGGGTCGGGGGCGGCGGTTCCGGCCGGGGGGGCGGCGGTTCCGGCCGCGGCCGCCGCCGAGCACATCTTCGGCGTGATGCTGGTGAACGACTGGAGCGCGCGGGAGATCCAGCGCTGGGAGGCGCAGCCGTTGGGGCCGTTCCTCGGCAAGTCGTTCGCCACCTCGGTGGCGGGGTGGATCACGCCGCTCGAGGCGCTCGCGGCGCATCGGGTGCCCGGAGCTGAGCAGGATCCGCCGCCGCTGCCCTACCTGCGCACCGAGGAGGCGTGGGCGCTCGACCTGGAGCTCGAGGTGGCGATCGTGCCGGCGGGCTCGGGCGCCGAGGTCACGGTCACTCGCACGAACGCGCGCGAGCTGTACTGGAACATGGCTCAGCAGCTGGCGCACGCGACCTCGGGCGGCGCCGTGGTGCGTGCGGGCGACCTGTTCGCCTCGGGCACCATCTCGGGTCCCGACCCGACGAGTTACGGCAGCCTGATCGAGCTCAGCTGGGGCGGCAGCCGACCGCTCGTGCTCGACGGAGTGGAGCGGACGTTCCTCGAGGACGGTGACACGGTGGTGATGCGGGGCGTCGCGCCCGGCGGCGGCGGCCGTGCCCTGCTCGAGCTCGGTGAGGTCCGCGGCACGGTGCTTGCGAGCTCCGCGGGTTGAGCATCGGGCGGGGAACGTCGCCCCTCGCAAGCGAGCCGATAAGCACACGGCGGCCGCCACCAGGAGTAGGCTCCGCGGCTGCAGTCACTTCGAACGAGGGGGAGGGCCACGGATGAGGCCGACAAAGCGCGCTGGAAACCACCACGTCCGGCGGATCGGAGCGCTGCTCGCGCTGTCGTTCGCTTCGTTGCTTGCATCGGCGGGCCCGGCGCTCGCGTTTGGCTCGCTTTACATCGCCAATGGCCAGGCCTCGGGAACCGTGAGCCCATTCGCCTATCCGGGCCTCGCGCCCACGATGGCGATCCCGGTGGGCAGCGTACCGGTCGGGGTCGCGCTCACGCCGGACGGCAACACGGTGTACGTGGCGAACGGTGGCGGCACCGTTTCCGTCATCAATGCCGCCACCGGAGCGGTGACGACGACGCTCTCGCCGATCCCGGGAGGAGCGCTGGAGCTCGCCGTCTCGCCCGACGGGTCGAGCGCCCTGGTCGTCGGCGACTCGACCATGGTGACGCCGATCAACACCGCGACGAATGCGATCGGGAGCCCGCTGACGGTGGGCGGAAACGCCCTCGCCGTGGCGTTCGCGCCCAACGGGCAGACGGCTTACACGGCGAACTTCGGAGATCCCGGCTCGGTATCGGTGATCGCGGGCGTCAACACCGCGTCGCCCTCCGTGACCACCTTTGCTACCGGCGTTCCGGCTCTCGCGCGCACCATCGCCGTGACGCCGGACGGGTCGAAGATCTTCGTCGCTGGTGGCGGCGGGGCCGCGGTGATCGCTGCCGGCGCCAGCAGCGCGACTCCGATCGCCGGGCTGACCGGCACCTACGTCGGCGTCGCGGTGTCGCCGGATGGAACGAAGGCCTACTTCCTGGCCGCGGACACGGGCGCCGGGACGGGCGCTGTCGAGGAGCTGGACATCGCAACCGGAACGGTGACGGCGCTGACCGGGGATCTCGGCGCGGCCACCCAGTCCGCGCTCGCGGTCTCACCGAACGGCTCGACGGTCTATGCCGTCCTCGGCCACGGTACGCCGGAGGCCGTCGCGGTCAACACCACTACGGGCGCGACCACCGTATTCAACTCGGGCAACCGCGGGTACGGCGAAGCGATCACCCCCGACCAGGCGCCGGTCGCCGCGCTCACCGACACTCCGGCCGCGGCGGGCAGCGCCACGACGCTGAACGCGGGCGCCACCACCACCGCCGACGGCGGCTCAGCGAGCTACGCCTGGAGCTTCGGAGACGGCGCGACGGCCACGACGAGCACGCCGACCACGACGCACGCATACGCGGCCGCGGGCACCTACAGCGCGACGGTGACGGTGACCGACGACCAGGGCTGCTCGACTGCGCTCATCTATACCGGCCAGACGCTGTCGTGCAACGGCGGTCCGAGCGCGACGAAGACGGTCGCCGTCGTGGTCCCGGCGAAGGCCACGCCCGCTACTACCTCTACGCCGCCGCCAACGCCGCCGTCGCCTCAGTCGACGAACGCCGCCTTCGGCAACCAGCAGATCACGCTCACCACCCCGTCATTGCAGACGTGCACCGCGACAACGAAGAAGCTCGTCCTGACGCTGGCCTCGACCGCGATCCCGAAGTCCCGCGCCACCAGGCTCCGCTTCTCGAGCGCCGGGGTCTTCATCGGCACGGGCATCAAGCACACCCGCAAGAAGTCCGAGCGCCTGAAGAACGGTACGACCAAGCAGATCCACGTCACGACGTACACCGCGAACGCCACGGCGCGCCACGTCGCGACCGCGATCTCGCTGAGCGTCAAGGGCCTGAAGTCGGGCTCGCACCCGCTCAAGGTCGTGATCTCCTACAAGAAGACCGTCACCAAGCACGGCCACAAGACGACGGTGACAGTGACCAAGACGGTCCGGTCGACGTTCACGGTCTGCTAGCAGGTCGCGCGAAACGGGCCACTCGTTTTGCGGGACTGGCCGTCGTACCATCCGCCGTCAGTGGCGATCACGAGCGAGATCGAGTTCCGCCCCGCGCACGTCGACGCCGGCCCGGGGGGTGAGCTCGCGCAGGCGATGCGCGAGGAAATCGCGGAGATCTACGACGGACTGGAGCTGGACGGACCGTCGATGCCGAGAGCCGGCGCGGAGGAGCTCAGCCCGCCGGGGGGCGGGTTCATCGTCGGGTGGCGAGACCGCGAGCCGGTGTGCTGCGGCGGAGTCAAGTACCTGAGCGACGGGACGTGCGAGATCAAGAAGATGTACGTCGTGCCGAAGGCGCGCGGGCAGGGAGTGGCGCGGACCCTGCTGCACGAGCTCGAGCGCACGGCGATGGGGCTCGGATACGTGGTCGCGCGGCTGGACACCGGCCCGAAGCAGGTTCACGCCCAGGCGCTGTACCGGTCCGAGGGCTATGAGGCGATCGAGGATTTCAACGGCAATCCGGTGGCGGTGTTCTGGGGGGAGAAGCGGCTGCGGGAGTAGGCGGCGGCGGTGAGAGGCGTCGGCTCCGCGCATGTCGGCCGGCGAAGAGGTAAAGAGTGAGATGTTCACGTTTTTGTATTTGCGGGACTTTTGGTGGCCGTGTGTGCGCTCGCCACGGGTTAGGCGCGGGTTAGGCGCTCGTTCTCCACGTTCTGCACCGGTTTTCTGTGTGGTGCCGTCGGCAGCAAGCTTT
>Ga0302314_10005935_pt1 | contig 22185 bp, 20 predicted proteins | sample III_Palsa_N2_3_FD_200533 | JGI IMG/M metagenome (GOLD analysis project Ga0302314, IMG submission 200533) | Peat permafrost microbial communities from Stordalen Mire near Abisko, Sweden - III_Palsa_N2_3 | ecosystem: Environmental > Terrestrial > Soil > Palsa > Peat permafrost | place: Sweden...
GTTCCTGATCATCGGCATCTGGGGCGGCAAGCGGCGCGTCTATGCCAGCTTCAAGTTCTTCCTCTATACCTTCGTCGGCTCGGTGCTGATGCTGCTCGCGATCATGAGCATGTACTGGTATTCCGGCACCACCGACATCGCGACCCTGCTGGCCGGCGTGCATTTTCCCCGCGCCATGCAGACCTGGCTGTGGCTTGCCTTCTTCGCCAGCTTCGCGGTCAAGATGCCGATGTGGCCGGTTCATACATGGCTGCCGGACGCCCATGTCGAGGCGCCCACCGCCGGCTCGGTCATCCTGGCGGGCATTCTCTTGAAGATGGGCGGCTACGGCTTCCTGCGCTTCTCGTTGCCCATGTTCCCGGCCGCATCGGAGATGTTCGCGCCGCTGGTCTTTACCCTCTCCATCGTCGCCATCATCTACACCTCGCTGGTGGCGCTGGCGCAGGAGGACATGAAGAAGCTGATCGCCTATTCCTCGGTGGCGCATATGGGCTTTGTCACCATGGGCATCTTCACCGTCACCCATCAGGGTGTGGAAGGCGGCATCTTCCAGATGCTGAGCCATGGCGTGGTGTCCGGCGCGCTGTTCCTCTGTGTCGGCGTGGTCTACGACCGCATGCACACCCGCGAGATCGCGGCCTATGGCGGGCTGGTCAACCGCATGCCGATCTACGCGGCCTGCTTCATGGTGTTCACGCTGGCCAATGTCGGGCTGCCGGGCACCAGCGGTTTCATCGGTGAATTTCTCACCATGCTGGGCGCCTATCTGCACAACAGCTGGATCGCCATCTTTGCCGCCACCGGCGTGATCCTGTCGGCGGCCTATGCGCTGTTCCTTTATCGCCGCATCATCTTCGGCGCGCTGGTCAAGCCGAGCCTGCAGACCATTCAGGACCTGACGGCGCGAGAAATCGCGATCCTGGCCCCGCTGGTGGTGATCACCATTGCGCTGGGCATATACCCCAAGCCGGTGCTGGATGTGACCACGCCCGCGGTGGCCAAGCTGATCAGTGACAACAAGACGGCATTGGCGCTGGATCATGTCCACAAGGTCGCCGAGTTAAACAAGGGAGTGGGCCGGTGAACCTGCAAGCCGATCTTCTGGTTCTTCTGCCCGAACTGATCCTGGCAGTTGGCGCGATGGCGCTGTTGCTGTTTGGCGCCATCAGCGGTGAAAAGAGCGCGCCCGTCATTTCCTGGGGCGCCATCGCGCTTCTGGCTGCCGCGGGTGCGGCCACCGTGATGGGGCCCGACCATGTCACCGCTTTCCACGGCGCTTTCGTCGCCGACGGCTTTTCGCGCTTCGCCAAGATCCTGATCCTGATCGGGGCGGCGCTTTCCATTCTTCTGGCGGATGAGTTCTTTTCCACCATCCAGCTTTCGCGGTTCGAGCTGCCGGTGCTGATGCTGCTGGCCACCCTGGGCATGCTGCTGATGGTGTCGGCGTCAAGCTTCCTGTCGCTCTATATGGGGCTGGAGCTTCAGTCGCTGGCGCTTTATGTGCTGGCCGCCTTCAACCGCGACCATCTGCGCTCTACCGAAGCCGGCCTGAAGTATTTCGTCCTGGGCGCGCTGTCGTCCGGCATGATGCTTTATGGCATTTCGCTGATCTACGGCTTCACCGGCTCGACCCAGTTCTCCACCATCGCCACGGTGACCCATGCCGGCACCCCCGGCTTGGGCGTGGTGTTCGGCATCGTCTTCCTGATCGCGGGCCTCGCCTTCAAGGTCTCGGCCGTGCCGTTCCACATGTGGACGCCTGATGTGTATGAAGGCGCGCCCACCCCGGTGACCGCCTTTTTTGCCACCGCCGCCAAGGTTGCCGCGCTGTGCCTGTTCCTGCGCGCCATCCTGACCCCGTTCCCTGACCTGCTGCATCAGTGGCGCCAGATCATTGTTTTCATCTCGGTGCTCTCCATGGCGCTGGGTGCGATCGCTGCCATCGGCCAGAAGAACGTCAAGCGCCTGATGGCCTACAGCTCCATCGGTCACATGGGCTATGCGCTGCTGGGCCTGGCCGCGGGCACCGCGCTGGGCGCGCGGGGCGTGCTGATCTATCTCGCCATCTATGTCTTCACCAATATTGGCGTGTTCGCCGCCATCCAGGCAATGCAGCGCAAGGGCAAGCCGGTCGAAACCATCGCCGATCTGGCGGGCCTGGCGCGCAACGACATCAAGCTCGCCAGCGTGTTTGCGCTGCTGTTCCTCAGCCTTGCGGGCCTGCCGCCCTTGGCCGGCTTTCTCGCCAAATGGTACGTCTTCGTGGCCGCGATACAGGCGGGGTTAATTGTTCCGTCGGTGATCGGCATGCTCGCCAGCACCATAGGCTTGGTCTACTACCTGCGCCTGGTGAAGGTGATGTTCTTCGACGAGCCGGCGGAAGCCTTCGATCCGGTCGCCGGCATGGGCTCCAAGGCGATCCTGGTGATTTCGTCCGTCGTGGCGCTGTTCTTCATCGTTGCGGCCTCGCCGGTGATCACCGCGGCGGATGCGGCGGCGAAAGCGCTGCTTCCTTGAGCTTTTGGCCGCAAGGCTATTCGAGACAGGTTCACGCCGAACTGGATTCCACCAATGCGGAGGCGCGCCGCCAAGCCGAGGCTGAGTCCGAGACCGGCGGTGCGGAGCACGGATCGTTGTGGATCATGGCGGAGCGGCAGACCGCAGGCCGTGGCCGCCGGGGCCGGGCGTGGCAGACCGCCGAGGGCAATCTCGCCGCCACCCTGTTGCTGCGTCCCGATGCGCCGCAATCCGTGACCGGACAACTGTCTTTTGCTGCGGCGCTGGCGACAGCCGATATGGCGGCGCACTTTGCCCCCAATGCCGCCATCGCGGTCAAATGGCCCAACGATGTGCTGGCCGAGGGCAAGAAGCTGGCGGGCATCCTGCTGGAAGGTGGTGCGGACAAGTCGAACAAGGCCTGGCTCGCCATCGGCATCGGCGTCAACCTGGCCAGCCATCCCGACGGCACCGAATTTCCTGCCACCTCGCTGGCCGGGCTGGGCATTGCAGCGCCGTCACCCGAAGACGCGCTCACCATCCTCGCCGCCCGCTTCGCCCATTGGTATGCTGTGTGGATGAAAACCGGCTTTGAGACCGTGCGCACCGCCTGGCTGGCGCGGGCAAAGGGAGTGGGCGCGCCGATCCGCGCCCGGCTTGCTACCCACGAAACCCGCACCGGCGTGTTCGAAGGCATAGACGCCAATGGCGCGCTGCTGCTGAACGAACAGGGCCAGGTGCGTGCCATCGCCGCCGGCGAGGTGTTCTTCTGATGCTGCTCGCCATCGACGCCGGCAATACCAACATCGTCTTCGCGCTCTATGAGGGCGACAAGATGCGCGCCCAGTGGCGGGCGGTGACGCAAGTCTCGCGCACTGCCGACGAATATGCGGTCTGGCTGTCCCAGCTCCTGGGGCTGGAAGGACTGACCTTCGCCGATCTCAAGGCCGCCATCATCGCCACGGTGGTGCCGGCGGTGCTGTTCGACCTGCGCCAGCTCTGCCGCAAATATGTGAAGGCCGAGCCGCTGCTGGTGGGCGATCCGGCGTTGGACATCGGGCCGCGCCCCAATGTGGACCGGCCCGAGACGGTGGGCGCCGACCGGCTGTGCAACACGGTGGCCGCCCATGAACGCTATCCCGGTGCGGTGATCGTGGTGGATTTCGGCACCGCGACCAATTTCGACATCGTGGCCGCCAGCGGCGCCTTTGACGGCAGCGTGATTGCGCCGGGCGCCAATCTCTCCATCGAGGCGCTGCACCAGGCCGCGGCGCTGTTGCCGCGCGTCGCCATCCACCGCGCCCAGAAGGTGATCGGCCGCGATACCATCTCCAGCATGCAGTCCGGCGTCTATTGGGGCTATGTCGGGCTGATCGGTGGGCTGATCGAGCGGATCAAGGCCGAGTATGCCCAGCCCATGACCGTGGTGGCGACCGGCGGGCTGGCGCATCTGTTTCGGCCCGATCTGCCGGCGATCGATCACATTGACCCCGACCTCACCATGCGGGGGTTGATGCTGATTCACGCCCGCAATCGAAAGTCTTGATGGCGCATTCCCTAAAAACCGACGAGCTGGTCTTTCTGCCCCTGGGCGGTTCGGGCGAGATCGGCATGAATTTCAACGCCTATGGCTTCGGCCCGGCGGATGACCGGCAATGGATTATTGTGGATTGCGGCGTGCTGTTCGGGCGCGAGGGCCATACCCCGGGCGTGGACCTGATCATGCCCGACATCCGCTATCTGGCCGAACAGCGCGAGAATGTGCTGGGCATCATCGCCACCCATGCCCATGAAGACCATATCGGCGCCATCGCGCCCTTGTGGCCCTCCCTGCGCTGCCCGATCTATGCCACGCCGTTCACTGCCCGGCTGATCACCGGCAAGCTGGACGAGGCGGGACTGGCCGGGAAGGTCAAGGTGAAAGAAGTGCCGGTGGGCGGCCGCCTGACCTTGGGGCCTTTCACCATGGATTTCATCTCCATCACTCATTCGATCCTGGAGCCCAATCTGCTCGCCATCCGCACGCCCTTGGGCGTGGTGGCCCATACCGGCGACTGGAAGATCGACCCCGATCCGGTGCTGGGCGAAGAGACCGACATCGCGGCGCTGGTGAAGCTGGGCGATGAAGGCGTGCTGGCGCTGGTCTGCGATTCCACCAACGCGCTGGTGCCCGGCACCTCTGGCTCGGAAGCCAGCGTGCGCGATGTGCTGATCGATCTGGTCGGCACGCTCAAAGGCCGGGTGGCGGTGACCGGCTTTGCCTCCAATGTGGCGCGGCTGGACACGGTGGCCCGCGCGGCGAAAGCAAACGGCCGCAAGATCGCGCTGGTCGGCCGTTCGATGCAGAAGATGACGCAAGCCGCGCGCGAAACCGGATACCTGAAAGACTTTCCCCCCGTTCTGGACGAGACCGAGGCTGCCGATCTGCCGGCCCACAAGGTGCTTTACATGTGCACCGGCAGCCAGGGCGAGCCGCGCGCGGCCCTGGCCCGCATCGCCGACAACAGCCATCCCCATGTCGAGCTGGGCGAGGGCGACACGGTGATCTTCTCCAGCCGCATCATTCCCGGCAACGAGCTTGCGATCTTCGAGATGCAGAACAAGCTGGCGGCGCGTGGCGTGGGGCTGCTGACGGTGGAAGACCACCACGTCCATGTCTCCGGCCATCCCTGCCGCGACGAGCTGGCCCAGATGTATCGCTGGATCAGGCCCAAGCTGGCGCTGCCGGTGCATGGCGAGATCCGCCATCAGATGTCTCATGCCAAACTGGCCCGCGAACTGCAGGTGCCGCAGGCCCTGGTGCCGGAAAACGGCCAGATGTTCCGCCTGGCGCCAGGCCGGCCCGAGCTGATTGATGAAGTGCCGTCGGGGCGCATCTTCATGGACGGAAGGGTGCTGGTGGCCGAAGGCGAGGGCCTGACCAAGGATCGCCGCGCCATGGCCTATGCGGGTCTCCTGGTGATCGCGCTGGTGGTGGATCACAAGGGCCGCATCGCCGCCCCGCCGACCGTGCTGGGCGAAGGCATGCCCGAGCCGGTGGAGGAAGCCGTGCTGAAGGCGGTCGAAGACACTTTGGACAAGAACAAGCGCAGCGATCCCGACGACCTGGCCGAGAATGTACGCCGGGCCGCGCGGAGAGCCGCCCATGATGCCTGGGGCAAAAAACCGGTCACCCGTGTACTGGTGAGTGAGTTATGAGAGGCCGGTGCCGCCCTTCGCTTACGCTTCGGGCGTTCGCCGGGCAATCGCCTGCCGGCGATTGCTTTTTCCGGCTCACGGGCAAAAAGCCGGTCACGCGCGTGCTTGTGAGCGAACTGTGAAGATGGCGATCTTCCTGCACTATGTCGTGCTGTTCAGCGCTTATGCGGTGCTGTGGTTTCTCTGCCTGTTCTGTCTGTTGCCGGTTGGGCTGGGTTCTGAGCGCGATCCCGACAGCGGCGCGCCGCTCAATCCCATGCTGAAGAAGAAGGCCCAGATTGCCACCGGCATCGCGGCGGTGCTGTGGATCGGCTTCTTTGCTTCCATCCACTTCGGTTGGCTGGAGCTGTGAGCCGCGGCGCGCAACGCGCGTGAGCAGGTCCGGTGGACCTGCGAAAGCGGCGAACGCGCGAGCACAAACGAGCGGCCATCCCACAAACGAAAAGGCCGGAGCGGTGAGCTCCGGCCCTTCAATTTTCTCCCCGAACTTGGCCGTTCTAGCGCGGTCACGTTCTTTTATGGGTTGGTTGATATAGTGCTTCGTGGCTCAAGTCACGAAATATGTGGGCATATTGCAATGCAGCATTTGGAATTAAATTTCGTCCGAGATGGAACCAGATGCCTGGTTTTCATAATCGCTCTGACCGCCAGCTCAGCGGCCTTTGCCGCCAAGCCTGATCCCATTCTCGACCCCGGTCCGACGGTCCCGTGTGCTGCCGGAGTGGACTATTCGGGGGGGATCGACGTCAACGGCAACGCCGTGGCGCCCGCCGATGTGGCGCCCCAGCACGTGCCGGTGCCCGGGACTGTGATGGTTCCGTTGCACGGCAATGGCAATGGCCGCGACAGCGCCTATGCTGCCCTGGACGGCAAGAAGCTCGATGCGCTGGTCAATCCGAAGGCGTGCCACTGATTTGAGCAATGCCTTGTCACTAACGGATTAACCATCCGGCCGGCTGCGCCGTATTCCGGTGCCCGCCCGCTGCTAAATACGGATCATGCGCACTGTCCTCGCCGCCCTGATTCTGATGCTTGGTTGCGTTGGCGCGCAGACCCAAGGTTTCAGCCAGCCGTGGCGCATCACCAAGGATCATTGGGATGCCTCCGACGAGGCGGGCTTCGGCGCCTTCATCACCGCCCTGGGCGATTCCGGCTGTTCCTCGTCCCAAAGCTGTCTGCGCGATCCCGCCAATCCCTATCGCGGCAGCGACGGCCGCTTTCTCGACATAGACGTGGACTGCGCCAAGCTGCCCTATCTGTTGCGCGCCTATTATGCCTGGAAGCATGAGCTGCCCTTTGCCTACGTCGATGGCGTGGCGGGTTCGCGCTTCGGCCATGCCTACAACCGCATCGTCAGCCGCGCCGGCATGATTGACCATGGCGGCGGCATTGATGGCACAAGCGCCATCCGCACCATGCTGGAGAATGTCTATTCCGGCACCTTCCGCACCGATGCCGCCCGCGACAGCGCCATCCCGGCCGATTTCTATTCGCCTGCGCTTGCCCCCGGCAGCATCCGCCCGGGCACGGTGATCTATGACACCAATGCCCATGTCGGCATCGTCTATCGCGTGGATGCCTCGGGCCGGGTCTATTACATGGACGCCCATCCCGACTTCACCATCTCGCGCAGCGTCTATGGGCCCCAGTTCGGCCAGAGTCCGGCGGCGTTGGGCGGCGGCTTGAAGAACTGGCGGCCGCTGCAATTGCAAAATGCGCACTGGCAGAACGGCGCGCTGGTCGGCGGCCATTACGCGCTGGCGAGGAACGATCAGATCGCTGATTTCTCGCTGGTCCAGTATCTCGGCACCGAGCCCGGCCCGCGCTGGTCCTACAACGGCGCGCCCTTGAGCTATTACGAATATGCCCGCGTCGCCATCTCCGGCGGCAAAAGCGACTTCAATCCGGTCTATGAGCTGGAAGCGACTATGGGCACTCTGTGCAACGACCTGAACGATCGCGCCCAGGCCGTGAACCAGGCGGTGGCCAATGGCATCTCGGTCAAGCCGCATCCGTCCCAGATCCCGGCCAACCTCTACAACAGCGACGATACGGAATGGGAAAGCTATGCCACCCCGGCACGCGACGCGCGGCTGCGCGCCGCTTTCGTCGCCTTCCGTCAGGAGATGGGGCGGATGATCGGGCTGTGGCTGAACCGCGACCCGCGCGTGGTCTATGACGGGCTGGACCTGAAGCGCGACCTGCTGGCGGGTTATGACCGCCAAAGCCAGGCTTGCACCATCACCTTTCTGTCCAGCGACAAGCGCCCGGTGCCGATGAGTTTCGACGACATCTCCCACAGCCTCTTCGCCATGAGCTTCGACCCTTACAATTGCGTGGAGCTGCGCTGGGGCCATGACAGCCCTGCCTGCCCGGACCAGGCCGGCAAGCGCCGCTGGTACGGGACGGAAGAACAGGCCCGGCATGTGACCGATCCCGACCGGGGGGCGCTGGCGGGTGCGGCTGACACCGATATCCGCGGCCTGATCCTGTCCATGCCGGCCCGGGTGCCTTTTGTGCAGCCCATGCCCGGGCGGGCGTCAGCGCTTCCGTAAGACCTCAGACAATTTAGCGGCATCCTTAAAGCGCCGGTAACGACTTGGTCCTAGCATCGACCCCAACAGCACGAAGGGGCCAAGAATGCTGCAGGACAGCTGGTGCTTTTACGAAGAGCGTCTTCCCAAGAAGCGCATGTTTCATCCCCGCAAGCGATCGCTGGCGGGATCATTCCTCACCATCGCCGCAGCGCTGGGCGTGCTCATCGTGGTGGTCAGCCACCTTTAATAGGCGCGGCCGATCAGGATTTCTTCCACGCCCGCAGCACCTGTGAACAGGCAGGGCGCGAATTCCGCCGGCTGGTCCAGCGGCGCATTGCGGATGGTCAGCTTCAGACCTTTCAGCTTCTGATCCACTTTTTCCAGCTCTGCGCCTGTGGGCTTTGACCAGGACACGCGTAGCCAGCCTTTGAACTCATCCTCATTGCCGGCGTAATAGTCTTCCACGCCCGCCCAGTCGGTGACGCCGCTTTTGATATTGCCGTCCAGCCGCGCCTTGGCTTCGGCATAAAGCCCGGCCTGGATCTCAGCCAGAAGCTGCACGGCCTTTTCTTCCAGGAATTCCTGGCGGGGCAGGGCGATGGACTTGACCTTGTCGCCGTCGCGCAACTGGTCGCGGCGCATATAGGTGATCTGGCCGCCGGCCGCGTCGCGCGGACCGATCTCGATGATGATGGGTGCCCCGCGCCGAACCCAGTTCCAGCGCTTTTCCGCCGACTTGATCTTCTTGGTGTCGAGAAAGGCGCGCAGCGGCTGGCCGAATACCCGCTCGCGGCTCAGCATGCTGACCAGATCCTCGCAATAGCGCAGCACCTCGGCGTCTTCCGGCTTGTCGCGCAGCATCGGCACCACCACGATCTGGCGGGGCGCGATGGCGGGCGGCAGGCGCAACCCGTCGTCATCGCCATGGGTCATGATCACGCCCCCGATCAACCGGGTGGAAACGCCCCAGCTGGTGGTGTTGCAGAAATCCATGCCGCCGGCATCGTTCTGGAATTTTATGTTCTGGGCTTCGGCAAAATGGGTGCCGAGGAAATGGGAGGTGCCGGCCTGCAGCGCCTTGCCGTCCTGCATCATGGCTTCGATGGAATAGGTGTTCACCGCGCCGGGGAAGCGTTCGTTCTCCGGCTTCTCGCCGGCGATCACCGGCATGGCCAGATAATCTTCGGCAAAGCTGCGATAGACTTCCAGCATCTTCAGCGTTTCTTCGACCGCTTCGGCCTCGCTGGCATGGGCGGTATGGCCCTCCTGCCAGAGGAATTCGGTGGTGCGCAGGAACAGGCGCGGCCGCATCTCCCAGCGCACCACATTGGCCCACTGGTTCATCAACAGCGGCAAGTCGCGGTAGCTTTTCACCCAGCGTGAGAAAGCGTCGCCGATGATGGTCTCAGACGTCGGGCGCACCACCAGCGGTTCTTCGAGTTTCGCGTCCGGATCGGGCTGCAGTTTGCCGTCGATGTTCTTCAGGCGATGGTGCGTGACCACCGCCATTTCCTTGGCGAAGCCTTCGACATGCTCGGCCTCCTTGGCGATGAAGGAGAGCGGGATGAACATGGGGAAATAGCAGTTCTCATGTCCCGTCGCCTTGATGCGGCGGTCCAGCTCCTGCTGGATCTGTTCCCACACGCCATAGCCCCAGGGCTTGATCACCATGGCGCCGCGCACCGGCGAGGTCTCGGCCATGTCGGCGTCACGCACCACCGCCTGATACCAGTCGGCAAACCGGCTGCGGTTGATGTCGAGGGCGCGCTGCATGGAAAATACTCCGGAAAGTTTGGCCGTTCTTAGCCCGGGGCGCGGGGCCTGAACAGGAGATAAGTGGCCACGCCCGCAAGCCCGAACCCGGCCATCAGCCCGGCCAGCGGCACCGGCGTCGCGGGGGTGGGAAAGGCGCCCATCAGGGCCGAAGCCAGGGTGCCGCCGCCGTAGAGCAAAATACCGATCAGGGCCGAGGCCATGCCGGCGGCATGGCCGAAATGGTGCATGGCGAGCCCTGAGCCGGTAGCGTTGATCGATCCGATCATGGCGCAATAGACGAAGATCCAGGGGATCAGTCCCAACAGCCCGCCCCAGCCCAGCCAGCCGAACGCCAGCGCCAGTACGCCGGCGGTGGCGTTGGTCAGAAGACAGGCGAAGAACAGCGGCTCGCCGGGATGGTTCTTCAGCCAGCGCGCCGCGCCCTGGCTGAAGGCCACCAGGCCGACGCCGTTCAGGACAAAAGTGAAGCCGAAATATTCTGGACGCACCCGGAAGATGTCTTCCACCACATGCGGCCAGCCGGTGAGGAAGGCGTAAAGCCCGCCGCCGGTCAGGGTGGCGGGAATGACAAAGCGGAAAAAGCGGCGGTCGCGCGCGATCACCCAATAATCCGCCAGCACATGCAGGGGATGAAGCCTGCGGTCCGAGCCGGGGTGGCTTTCCGGCAGCATCTTCCACACCACACCACAGGCAAGTGCTGCGGCCGCGCCTTGCAGCCAGAACAGGCTGCGCCAGCCGGTGATGGGCAAGAGCCAGCCGCCGACAAAGGGCGCGAACAGCGGCGATACCGACAGGATCATCAGCATCTGGGCGAAGATGCGCGAGGCTTCCTGCGGCGGAAACAGGTCGCGCACGCAGGCGCGCGCCAAGACCGTGCCGGCGCAGCCGCCCACCGCTTCGGCAAAGCGGGCAATATTCAGCGTGATCGGGCCTTCCGACAAAGCGCAGGCCGTGGCGCCGGCGACATAGAGCAACAGCCCGATCAGGATCGGCCAGCGCCGCCCGAAGCGGTCGGAGATGGGGCCGACCATCGCCTGGCCCAGGCACAGGCCCAGGAAGAAGGTCGCCAGCGATTGCTCGATCACCGAGATGGGGGTGTGGAAATCACCCGCGATGGTGGGCAGCGCCGGCAGATAAAGGTCGATGCCGATGGGGGTGAAGACCGTCAGAACCCCGAACAGGGCGATCAATTCGAACCGTTGTGCACGGGTGAAGGAATCGCTGGGAGAGGCGGCCATAACAGGGGTATGGGGCGGCCCGTATCGGGACGCAAGGCTTAGTGATGGACGGATTCGCGCAGGCCCCTTACGTTGGCCGCATGCCAGAATCGACCCCCAAAAACACGGGCATTTTCGCGCCCTTCGAGTGGATGATCGCCGCCCGCTACCTGCGCGCCAAGCGCCAGGAAAGCTTCATTTCGGTCATCTCGCTGTTCTCGCTCATCGGCATCGCCCTGGGGGTGGCCACCCTGATCATCGTCATGAGCGTGATGAACGGCTTCAAGGTCGAATTGCTGAAAAGCATTCTGGGCCTGTCGGGCCATGTCACCATCCAGTCGGAAATGGGCAACCTGTCCAATTATGACGCGGTGGAGGGGCGCATCCTCAAGGTGCCGGGCGTGGTGCGCGCCACCCCGATCGTGGACGGCCGGGTGATGGCCAGTCAGAACGATGAAAATGAAGGCGTGATCGTGCATGGCATCCGCCGCGAGGACCTGGCCAAGGTCACCGACCTGGTCGGCAAGCTGCGCGCCGGGTCGCTGCCCTATTTCCAGGGCGACGATGCGGTGATCGTGGGCTCCGGCCTGGCGATGAAGCTGGGCCTGCATGTGGGCGGCGAAGTCACCCTGACCGCGGCCAAGGGTGATGTCACGCCTTTCGGCCGCACACTCCGGACCAAGACCTATCACATCATCTCGACCTTCCATGTCGGCAACACGCTCTATGACGGCAATTACGTCTTCATGCCGCTGGACGAGGCCCAGGCCTATTTCAACATGGGCAATACGGTGAACGGCATCGAGGTGATGCTGACGGATGCGGAAGCCGATCTGAAGCTTCTGCCCGCGCTGGGCAAGGCGGCGGGACCGCTGACGCGCGCCGTGCCCTGGCAGGATATCAACAGCGCTTTCTTCGAGGCCATCCAGGTCGAAAGCAATGTGATGTTCCTGATCCTGTCGCTGATCATCCTGGTGGCGGCGCTCAACATCGTTTCCGGCCTGATCATGCTGGTGAAGGACAAGTCGGCCGACATCGCGATCCTGCGCACCATGGGAGCGACACGGGCGGCGGTGATGCGCATCTTCTTCATCGCCGGCGCCAGCATCGGGGTGGCGGGCACCCTGATCGGTTTCGCCATCGGCGTTCTGTTCTGCGCCAATATCGAGAATATCCGCCTGTTCCTGTCCAGGCTGAGCGGCGTCACTTTGTTCGACCCCACCGTCTATTTTCTGTCGCGCATGCCCGCCGAGATGGATCCGGGCCAGGTCGCGTCGGTGGTGGTGATGGCGCTGGTTCTGACCTTCCTGGCGACGCTTTATCCGTCCTGGCGGGCGGCGCGTCTCGATCCGGTCGAGGCGCTGCGCTATGAGTGACAAAGAAAGCAGAGAAGTTCTCAAGCTTGAAAACATCACCCGCCGCTACCGCGAGGGTGAGGGTCAGCTCGAAGTGTTCAGCGGCCTGAGCCTTCAGCTTCACCCCGGCGAGATCGTCGCCCTGGTGGGGCCGAGCGGGGCGGGCAAGTCGTCCCTGCTGCACATTGCGGGCCTGCTGGAAGCGCCCACCAGCGGGGAAATTTTCATTGACGGCGCCGCCACCTCCCAGCTGGCGGACACCGAGCGCACCCGCATTCGCCGCAACACCATCGGCTTTGTCTATCAGGCCCATCACCTGCTGCCGGAATTCGACGCGCTGGAGAATGTCGTGTTGCCGCAGATGATCGCGGGCCGCACCCGTGCCGAGGCGGCGCAGGAGGCCACGCGCATTCTGGACCTGCTGGGGCTGGGCAAGCGGTTGACCCACCGGCCTTCCCAGCTTTCCGGCGGCGAGCAGCAACGCGTCGCCATTGGACGCGCGCTGGCCAACCGCCCGCGCATTCTTCTGGCGGACGAGCCTACCGGCAATCTCGATCCCCGCACCTCTGGTGGCGTGTTCGATGCGCTGATTGCGGTCACCCGCGCCGAGGGGTTGGCGGCGCTGATCGCCACCCACAATTTCGAACTGGCGTCGCGCATGGATAGGGCGTTGCTCTTACATCAGGGCAAACTTATCGAAGGCACCCAGCTGCCTCGTTAGCGCGACGCATTTGTTTAAGGGCGGCTCCGCCGCCGGGGCGCATGGACCGTGCCCTGCTGCATCAGGGCAAGTTGATCGAAGGCACCCAATTGCCGCGTTAGCGCAATGGGCCCGCGTCTTAGACGCAGGCCCACCGATGCGTGTGGCAGAAATCAGGCGATATGGCGCGCCAGGCGGTCGAAGGTCGCGCTCCAGCCGCCATTGTGGCGGTCGCGCAGATCTTCATTGATGAAGCCCGCATGGATCAAGGTCATCTCGGTGCCGGCGCCCTTGGGTTTGAAGATCACGGTGACGGTCGTGTCATCGGGGCCGCTGAAGCAGCCGTGCCAGGTGAAGACCAGCCGGTTGGGACGGGCGATCTCGCGATAGACGCCGTTCATCGTCACCTCGCGGCCATCGGGCATGCGCGAAATGATGCGCCATTTGCCGCCGACGCGGGGATCGATCTCGCAAGACAGGCAGATCACACCTTCCGGTCCCAGCCAGTCGCCCCAGCTGTCATCGAGCCAGGCATCGAACAGGGCTTCGGGCGGACAATCGAAGTTGCGGGTGAGCGACAGCTTCACGGGAGATTCGATGACGGCGTTCACGGTGTTTCTCCTTTGACATAGCGGGCAAGCTTGTTGAGGGCGGAATTCCAGCCCTTGCCATGGCCCTCGCGGTCTTCCGGCGTGGGCAGGCCTTCGTGGATGAGGGTGAGTTCGGTGCCGTCCGCGACCGCCTTGAAGCTCAGCCGCACCAGCGTACTGCCGCCTGCCAGTGCCCAGCTCCAGGTGAAGACCAGGCTGTGAGGCCGGTCCACAGTCTTGAACTCGCCCTCGACCGGGATTTCGCGCCCGTCGCTCAGATGCATCTTGATGCGGTAGCGGCCGCCGACCTTGGGCTCCAGCAGCGGCACTTCGCATTGGCAGCCTTCCGGGCCGATCCAGGCCTGCCATTGCTCGCGGTCGAACCAGGCGTCGAACAGTTCTTCGGGCGTGGCTTCGAACACGCGGCGGACCTGAAGCACGGGATTGACGGTTATGGTGCTCATTTCTTCTTCTCCGGGGTTTTCTTGAGGTGGGCGTCAAGGCGATCGAAGGCGCCGCTCCAGAAGGCGCGGTAATGGTCCAGCCATTCCTGCGCCGTCTTCAGGCCTTCGGGGTTGAGGCGGCAGATCAGCTGCTGGCCATTGCGGGTGCGGGCGATCAGCCGGGCTTCCTCCAGCACTTTCAGATGCCGCGAGATGGCGGGACCGGAAATGGGGAAGGGTTCGGCGATTTCACCGACCGTGGCTTCTCCCAGCGCCAGCCGGGCCAGGATGGCGCGGCGGGTGGGGTCGGCGAGGGCGGCGTAGGCACTGTCCAAGTTCATAACTGATAAGTTAAATAACCTATCAGTTAAATACAAGGGGTGCTTGCGCGAAAAATTTGATCCCGCTTCGTTCTTGTTTTTGCTGTGGAACGAAGATAGAACATATCCACAGAAGAGGGAGATCAGACAATGTGGATCAAGGATGCGATGGCAGGGGCCGGACTTGTTCTTTTCATGGTGTCGGCCTTTGTGCTGGCCAGCGGCGCCCATGCGGTGCTGAGCCTCACCTGATCTGTGGATAGGGGCAAAGCCAGCCTCCATATCGAAGACGGGCGCGCGATACTGCCGCCCTGACTCTCCTCGGAAACTCCTGTCATGGCGTCCTTCGTCCATCTGCGCGTCAAAAGCGCCTATTCGCTTCTGGAAGGCGCCGTCCGGCCCAAGGAACTGGCCGGCCTGGCAAGGGACGCCGGCACGCCGGCGGTGGCCGTCACCGACAACAACAATCTGTTCGGGGTCTATGAGATTTCCGACACCCTGGCTAAGGCGGGCATCCAGCCCATCGTGGGCGCGCTGGTGTCGGTGGAGTTCGCCGTGCGCGGACCCCAGACCGGCACACGCAAGAAGCCGCCGCATGTGGCGCTGCTGGTCCAGAACGAGGTGGGCTATCAGAACCTGACCAAGCTTCTGTCGGCGGCCTATCTGGAGGTGGAAGCCGGCGACTGGCCGCATATTAAGGCCGCCAAGCTTTATGCGCATGGAGAGGGCCTGATCCTTCTGACCGGCGGCCCGGGCGGGGTGGTCAACCAGCTTCTGCTGGACGGCCAGCGCGAGCAGGCCGCGGCCACCTTGGACGAACTGGCGGGGGCCTTTCCCGATCGCCTTTATGTCGAGTTGCAGCGTCATAATCTGCCCGAGGAACGCGCCTGCGAGGACGGGTTGCTGGACATGGCCTATGCCAAGGGCCTGCCGCTGGTCGCCACCAATGATGTGCATTTCGGCGCCGCCAATATGTATGAGGCCCATGATGCGCTGCTCTGCATCGCCGATGGCGCCTTTGTCTCCCAGGACGACCGGCGCCGGCTGACCCGCGAGCACCGCTTCAAGAGCGCGGCCGAGATGCAGGCCCAGTTCGCCGATCTGCCCGAGGCGCTCGAGAACACGGTGGAGATTGCGCGGCGCTGCGCTTTCAAACCGGCCAAGCGCAAACCCATCCTGCCGGTGTTTGTGCCGGAATCCGGCAAGACCGCCCAGGAAGAGTTGAAGATGCAGGCGGAAGAGGGTCTAGACCGCCGCCTGACGGGCGCGCCGCTGGCGGCCGAGCGCAAGACCTATGACGAGCGGCTGGCCTATGAGCTTGGCATCATCAACCGCATGGGCTTTCCGGGCTACTTCCTGATCGTGTCGGACTTCATGAAATGGACGCGCGGCCAGGGCATTCCGGTGGGCGTGCGCGGCTCGGGCGCGTCATCCCTGGTGGCCTGGGCGCTGGACATCACCAATCTCGATCCCTTGCGCTTTGGCCTGTTCTTCGAGCGGTTCCTCAATCCGGAACGCCTCTCCATGCCGGACTTCGATATCGACTTCTGCCAGGAGCGGCGCGACGAGGTGGTGCGCTATGTGCGCGGCAAATATGGCCATGACCGGGTGGCACAGATCATGGCGCTGGGATCGCTTCAGGCCCGCGCCGCGGTGCGCGATGCCGGCCGGGTGCTGCAGATGCCATTGGGGCTGGTGGACCGCATTGCCAAGCTGATCCCCAATCCGCCGGGCAAGAGCATTTCGTTGAAAGAGGCGGTGGAAAGCGAACCACGCCTGCAGCAGATCGCCGAGCAGGAACCCATCGCCCAGCGCCTGTTCGAGATCACCGAAAAGATCGAAGGGCTTTACCGCCATGCCTCGACCCATCCCGCGGGCGTGGTGATCGGCGACCGGCCGCTGGACGAGATCCTGCCGCTTTACCGCGATCCGCGTTCCGACATGCCGGTGACCCAGTTCGACTATGAGGATGCGGAAAAAGCCGGGCTGGTGAAGTTCGACTTTCTGGGCCTGAAGACCCTGACCGTCATCGCCAAGGCCGAAGAGCTGCTCAAGAGGCGCGGCATCCAGCTTCACACCCAGACCATCGATTTCGACGATCCGGGCACCTTCGAGATGCTCTCCCATGGCGACAGCGTGGGGGTGTTTCAGATGGAAGGTGCGGGCATGCGCGACCTGCTGCGCAAGATGAAGCCCAACCACATCAACGACCTGGTGGCGCTGGTGGCGCTTTATCGCCCCGGCCCGATGGATTCCATCCCGACCTACATCGCGCGCAAGAACGGCAAGGAGAAGGTGGAATATCTCCATCCCGTGCTGGAGCCGATCCTGAATGAAACCTATGGGGTGATGACCTATCAGGACGATGTGATGCGCATCGCCCGCGAGCTTGCCGGCTACACCATGGGCGAGGCCGACATCCTGCGCCGCGCCATGGGCAAGAAGATCCCGGCGGAGATGATTCCCCAGCGGGAAAAATTCATGAAAGGCGCGGCCGAGCGCGGCATCGCCAGGGACGTGGCCGAAACCATCTTCGAACAGGCGGAAAAATTCGCAGGTTACGGCTTCAACAAGGGCCATGCCGCGGCCTATGCCCAGGTCGCCTATCAGACAGCCTATTTGAAGGCGAACTATCCGGTCGAATTCCTGGCCGCTTCCATGACGCTTGATATCGGCAACACCGACCGGCTCAACATCTTCCGCCAGGAAGCGCAGCGGCTGGGGGTGAAAGTGGCGCCGCCCGACATCAACCGCAGCGAAGCGGTGTTTGCCTGCGATGCCGGGGCCAACACCGTGTTCTATGCGCTGGCGGCAGTGAAGGGTGTGGGCCGCCAGGCGATGGACCATGTGGTGGAGATGCGCGAGGCCGGCGGCAAGTTCAAATCGCTGTCGGATTTCGCCCGCCGGGTGGACCCGCGACTGGTCAACAAGCGGGCGTTTGAAAATCTGGTCCGCGCCGGGGCCTTTGACAGCCTGGGTCCCAACCGCCGCCAGCTGGTGGAAAATTCCGACCGCATCCTGGGCGGGGCGCAGGCCGCCCAGCGCGAGCGCGAAAGCGGGCAGGTATCGCTGTTCGGCGGCGGCGGTGGCCCCACCGAGGAATTGCGCCTGACCGCAATGCCGGACTGGCCGGTGCATGAGCGGCTGGGCGAGGAATTCTCCGCGATGGGCTTTTATCTGTCGGGTCATCCGCTGGATGCCTATGGCCCTGCTTTGAAACGGCTGGGCGCCTCGACTTATGCGGCGCTTTTGGAAGACCGCCGCCGCGGCGGCTTCAAGGCCAAGATCGCCGGCACCCTGATCAAGAAGTCAGAACGCCGTGGCCGCAGCGAGCAGATGTATGCCTTTGTTTCCTTTTCCGATCCCACCGGCATGTTCGAGATCATGCTGTTTCCGGAAGTGCTGACCGCCAGCCGGCCGCTCTTGGAAGCGGGCAAGTCGCTGCTGATCAACGCTTCCGCCGAATGGGATGGCGACGATCTCAAGCTGCGTGCTGCCAATATTCTGGATCTGGATGACGCCGCACAGCAGGCGGGCGAGGGCATGGTGATCAGGCTGTCGGATGCCTCGTCACTGGGCCATCTTGCGGCGGAGTTCGGCCGGGCCGGCAAGGGACTGGTCAACATCGTGGTGCCGGGCAGCGCGGGCGAAGAAGTCGAGATCGAGCTTAAGAAACGCATCGCGGTCAATGCCACACTTCGCTCGCGTATCGCGGCGCTTCCGGGTGTGATGAGCGTTGAGGCGGTCTGACGCGACTTGTCCGTGCTTGATTGGCGTCCTGAGCGAGCCTATTTATTCAACGCGATAATTGAGGCTCACCGCCGTCGCGCTAAGAATCCTCACAACGTGTCCCTCGAACGGCACTGCGTCCGTTCCTTTTGGCACCGTGATCTGTGCTGAGCCTGCCGGAATCACAGCGTGATAATCGGTAGTCGGGTGAATGGTGGTGGATGTCCCGGAAATACTCGTGTTTGCGACTCCGCCTCCATAGGTGGTTGTCGCGTTGGCCTGGGAAAACGTACTGGAGAATGGCGATCGGCTCATCGTCGTTTCGTTCGTGACGATGTTCGTATCTGTTCGATAAAGTACCACCTCTCCGGCTGGAGTGAGGCCCGCGAAGCGAAGCTCAGTGAAGCCCTCGTTCGTTTTGCGGCCCCAGACATCCGAAGCTCCGAAAATGTTCTCCAGATTTCGTTCTTTGTCGACCCGGGCAACCAGATCGCCGATTCCCGCGACACCCGAAAGCGGACGTGTGGTAGAAAGCACCTGTTCATGCTGGATTGGGGCGCAGGCGGCGATTGCCAACAGAGTCAGACATATGACCAATCTCATGAACCCCTCCCTACAACAATCGTCATGCTATCAAACGCGGATCAATTGACCACAGTTGTCCGAAAGCATTTTACTGGGAGTGACGCTGACAAATCCTCAGCCGTTGCCGGGTGGCATCGGCGAAAACAATCTGGCCTGTTGTCGTTACTGCGAGTGCATGGGTACGACAGTTACAACTTGCGGATAGCGCCTTCGAGCCGGCCCAAGGCTTCGGCCAGCTTTCCGGTGTCCTGGGCGAAACAGATGCGCACATACGAGTCGTCGCGCGCATCGCCCAGGCTGAAGGCCCAGCCGGGCGAGACGCCGACCTTATCGTTGCGCACCATGTTCTGGCAGAAGCCCAGACTGTCCGTCAGCCCGTCCACATGCAGAAAGCCGTAAAAGGCGCCGTCGGGCCGCATCCAGCGCACCCGGTTCTGGCGGCCGATCCAGTCGTCCACCACATCGCGGCCTTTGCGGCAATAATCCAGCAACTGGCCGCGAAAGGCGTCGCCTTCCGGCGACAGCGCGGCGATTGCGCCATACTGGGCAAAGTGTGTGGCGCCGGTGTTGTTGCACTGGGCCATGGCGGCGGCGGCGGGCTCCACGCTTTTGGGATGTACCAGCCAGCCGATGCGCCAGCCGGTCATCGCCCAGGGCTTGGAGAAGCTGTTGATGGCGAAGACCGCATCCTCGTCATCGGCGATGGACAGGAACGACGGCGCATGGGTCGCGCCATCATAGACCAGGGTGCCATAGACTTCGTCGGCCAGGATGGCGATGCCGCGCACGCGGCAGAAATCCAGAATGGCCTTTTGTTCGTCCGCCGTCAGCATCCAGCCGGTGGGATTGCCGGGAGAAGCGAGGAACATCGCTTTGGTGCGCCCGTCGCAGGCATCGAACAGCTTGTCCAGATCCAGATGCCAGCGGCCGCTGTTCCAGTCTTCGTCCAGCCGCACCAGGCGCGGCTCGGCGCCCACCACCCTGGTCGCCTGGAAAATGTTGGGCCAGATCGGCGAGACGATCACCACATTGTCGCCGGTCTCGCACACCATCTGCAGCGCGGTCACCACCGCCAGCATGGCGCCGCCCGGCACAGTGATGCGCTCAATTGGAATGTCAGCGCCCGCGGTGCGCTTGTGGAAGTCGCGGATCGCCTCGCGCAGCGGCTGGATGCCGCGCGCGTTGGTGTAGAAGGTCTTGCCGTCTTCCAGCGCGCCGGCCGCTGCCTTGCGGATGAAGGGCGGCGTCACCAGGTCGGTCTCCCCGAACCACAGCGGCAGCACGTCGGGATTGCCCAGCCCCAGCGCGGTCACTTGCGTGATTCCGGAAGGCCGCAGGTCGCGGATGGTCTGGCGAATAGGGTCTTTGCGAGTCATGGGGACGTCAATACCACCGAAATCTTTCCTGCCTCATAATGACTTATGGATTCGCTTCCGCCAGTCATCAAACGGCATTGGCCCCTTGCGGGCGCCGCAGTGCTGTTCGGCCTTTACGGCTGGGCGCTGGTCGCCGCCACGGGTCTCGGCCATGACGGGGTGATCGGCCCCCGCTTTAATGCCTTGGGCGCGGACTGGGTGATCTTCCTGGCCGCGGCCCGCGCGGTCTTCACCGGCGATCTTTCGCATATCTACAACCAGGCCTGGATCACCAGCGCCACCAACAGCCAGTTCAGCAATTGGCTGTCGCAGCCTTTGCCGTTTCCGCTGTTTCCCTATCCGCCGGTTTTTCTTCTGCTGGTGTTGCCCTTCGCCACGCTTTCGGTGGGCTGGTCGCTGCTGGCAAGTCAGCTTGTCCAATTCGCAGCCTTGGCCCTGGCGCTGCGCCGGCTGGGCGGACCCACGCTCTTTCTGCTTCTTGGGGCGGTGCTCGCGCCCGCCGTATCCAACAATGTGCTGGCCGGCTCCAACGCCGTGCTGGTGGCGGCGCTGATCGTGGATGGCGTCGCGCTGCTGGAAACGCGCCCGCTCCTGGCCGGGGCGCTGCTGGGGGTGCTGATCTTCAAGCCGCAGTTCTTTGTGCTTCTGCCCTTCGCGCTGATCGCCGCGCGGCAGGGCAGGGCGTTGGCCGGCATGATCGGCTGCGCGCTGGTGCTTGTGCTGGTCAGTGCCGCACTGTTTGGTCCGTTCCTGTGGCTGGACTGGATCAATGTCTATCTCCATCCCCAGGCCGTGGCGGGGATCAACGGCACCGATTGGGGCCACATCTGGGATGACAGTGTTTCGACCTGCGTGACCCTGCTGGGCGCGCCGCATGGCATGGCGCTTGGGGCGCAGGTGCTGGCGGGGCTCGCCGGGCTGGCGGCCAGCTGGCGGGCCTTCCGCACCCATCATCCCCAGCGGCTGGCCATCCTTTTGTGTGCGGCGCTGCTGGCTAGTCCCCATGTTTCCAATTACGACCTGATCCTGGCCGCCATCGCCGCCCTTCTGTTGCTGCGGACGATGCCGAAAAGTTCCCGGCCCCTGGCCCTGATGCTGCCTTTGGCCGCCTATATCGCCCCGCTTTACAATCCGCCCCGGGCGCTGCCCCTGGGGCTGATCACGCCCCTGGTGCTTTTGGGCCTGATCTGGGCGCTTTTACGGGAAAGGTCAGTCCAAAACCCCTTGTCAGTAAGGGTTTAGGCCCGTATAAGCCCCGCCATCTCGCACGTGCGGGTGGCTTTCGGCGGGTGTTCCGCTGTCGCCGTCCGGTGTCTCCCAAGGGGGATAACCCGCATGTTTGGCCAACCGGTAAAGGAGACTGAACAATGGCTTTGCCAGAATTTTCCATGCGCCAGCTTCTTGAGTCCGGCGCCCATTTCGGCCACCGCCAGCAGCGCTGGAACCCGAAGATGGCGCCGTTCATCTATGGACAGCGCAACGACATCCACATCCTGGATCTGACCCAGACCGTGCCGTTGCTGCACCGCGCGCTGGTCACCTTGCGCGAAGTCGCCGCCGGCGGCGGGCGCATCCTGTTAGTGGGCACCAAGCGCCAGGCCAGCGAGCCGATCGCCGCCGCCGCCAAGCGCTGCGCCCAGTATTACGTCAACCACCGCTGGCTGGGCGGCACGCTCACCAACTGGCAGACCATCAGCCATTCGATCCGCCGCCTGCGCTCGATCGAGGAAACCCTGACCACCGCCGAACAATCGGGCCTGACCAAGAAGGAACTGCTGGGCCTGCTCCGCGAGCAGGACAAGCTCGAGCGTTCGCTGGGCGGCATCAAGGAAATGGGCGGCGTGCCCAACCTGCTGTTCGTGA
>Ga0302314_10005940_pt1 | contig 22183 bp, 24 predicted proteins | sample III_Palsa_N2_3_FD_200533 | JGI IMG/M metagenome (GOLD analysis project Ga0302314, IMG submission 200533) | Peat permafrost microbial communities from Stordalen Mire near Abisko, Sweden - III_Palsa_N2_3 | ecosystem: Environmental > Terrestrial > Soil > Palsa > Peat permafrost | place: Sweden...
ACGATTTTGAGTCTGCCGCGTCTACCATTTCGCCACTGGGGCAGCGCAAGGGCGCGCACTCTACTCATGGGCGGGGCGGGGTCAACGCGGCTTGTGCGGTGGCGTGCAGCGGTTCGCAGGAAGTAGGATTCACCACGAAGCACACGGAGGACACGGAGGGCGCTTATCCGTCGGGGCGCGGGGCCAGGATTATCGCGGGCGAAGCCCGCCTTCAGGCTTGCCCGCCGGCCGGTGCGGATGACCCCTGAACTCCGTGTCCTCCGTGTCTCTGTGGTGAATTCCCCTTGCTTCGCCTACCCCGGCTTGCGGATCAGCTCGCTCAGCCGCACGCCGCGGTCGTAGCGGCTGGGGCCTCGGAAGGCGACGACTTCGCACAGGATGTCGCCGCCGGGCTCGCCCTGCCAGATGTAGCCGCGCTCCAGATAGAGGGGCCCGCCGGAGGGGCCGAAGGCTTCGAAGGTGTCGCCCCAGGGGACCAGGCGCGACAGGGCGGTCCAGCTGAGGGTCAGGGCGGCCTTCATCTCCTCGGCGGCGGCGGCGTTCAGTTCGGGGTCGAAGGTGGTGTCCACGGGTGGGTCCTGGGCGTTGGCGAGGGCAGCATGTGGGGAGGCGGGGGCGGATGGCAAGGTTGGCTGTGAGGACGGTGATGAAACGCCCCGCTGGCGCACCGGCCCCCTTCCCTGCTAGCACCGGTGAAATCGGGGAATTCCGGGCTCATGCTGCGATCAATCTACAACTGGGTGATCCGCCTGGCGGGGGGGCCTTACGCCCTGCCGGCGCTGCTGCTGCTGTCGGTGGTGGAGGCGACGTTTCCCTGTCCGCCGCCGGAGACCCTGCTGGCGCCCATGGTGCTGGCGCGGCGGGACCGGGCCTTTGTCTATGCCGGCCTGTGCACCGCGGGGTCGATCCTCGGCGGCTGCATCGGCTATGGGGTGGGGATGCTGGCCGCGCCCTGGGCCGAGCATCTGGTGGCGCTGACCCACCATACGGCGGCCTTCGTGGCGTTTCAGACCGCGTTCCAGAAGGTGGGGGTGTGGATTATCATCGCCAAGGGGGTGACGCCCATCCCCTTCATGGTGGTGACCCTGGCCGCCGGCATGGCGCACCTGGCCCTGTGGCAGTTCGTGCTGGCGGCGGTGGTGACCCGGGGCGGGCGGTTCTTCCTGGGCGCGGCCCTGTTGCAGCATCCAGCGGCGCAGGCCTTCATCGAAAAGTATCTGAACTGGCTGGCGATCGCGGGGGTTTTGGCGATTGTCGCGCTGTTGTTCCTCGCGTTCCGCTTGGGCTGAGCCGGCTTTCGGCCTAGGTTGAGCCCATGCGCGCCCTGATCGACTGGACCCTGAAATGGTGGCTGTGGCTGGCCCTGGCCACGTCGGCGGCCATGCTGGCCATCGCCCACGCCTTTGAGACCTTTGGCGGGCTGTCGCCGTGCGAGCTGTGTCTCAAGCAGCGGACGGTCTATTGGGTCGCGCTGGCGGTGGCCGCGGTCGCCATCGCCCTGCGCAGCCGCCCGCCCACGCGCCGGACCCTGGCGCCGATGGCGGGGCTGATCCTGGCCGTGACCTTTGCGGTGGGCTGCGGCATCGCGGTCTACCAAGCCGGGGCGGAATGGCAGTGGTGGCCGGGGCCGGAGAGCTGTTCCGGGGCGGCCCTGAGCGCGGGCGCCATCGATCTGAAGAAGTTCCTGAGTGGGGCGGTGGTGCATGTGGTGCGCTGCGACCAGGCGTCGTGGCGCTTCCTGGGCCTGTCCATGGCCGGGTGGAACGCGCTGATCTCGCTGAAGCTGGCGGGCTGGAGCCTGGCCTGGGCCAGCTGGAGCCGCCGTCATGACTAAGGCGCCGCCACCCCGTCCTGGGCTTGGGGCGCCCCAGGCCCGCACGGCGGAGATGCTGCGGGTGGATCACGCCGGGGAGCTGGCGGCCGTGCACATCTATCGCGGCCAGCGCGCAGTGCTGGGCCGGGCGCCGGGCAAGGACCAGTTGGCCTGGCGGCTGCAGGAGCTGGAGGCGCACGAGGCCGAGCACCTGGCCGCCTTCAACCAGATCCTCACCCAGCGCCGGGTGCGCCCGACCCTGATGGCGCCCCTGTGGCGGGCCGCCGGGTTCGCCCTGGGCGCGGGCACGGCCCTGCTGGGGGAAAAGGCCGCCCACGCCTGCACCGAGGCGGTGGAGAACGTGATCGAGCAGCACTATGCCGGCCAGATCGCCGAGCTCGCGGCCGACGAGCCGGCCCTGGCCAAGGACCTGACGCGGTTCCGCGACGAGGAGCTGGCGCACCGGGACGAGGCCGTGGCCGGCGGCGCCCGCGAGGCGCCGGGCTATAGGCTGTTGACCGCGGTGATCGGCGCCGGCTGCCGCGCGGCCATCGCCATCAGCGAGAAGATCTGAGGGCCATGACTCCCGACCAGATCGAGGCCATGCGCCGGGGGGCCGAGGCGCCGGAGATCGCCGACAGCCTGGGCGCGGACGGGGCGGCCCAGGACCTGGCCGCGGCCTTCGTCGCCGATCCCTTGTTCGACTGGTTCTCGCGCACCGATGGCCGGCGCGGGGCGGCGCGGCTGGCCTTCTTCCGCTACCTGATGAAGGCGCTGATCCTCAATGTCGGCGAGGTGATGCGGCCGGCCACCGGCGGCGGGGCGGCGGTGTGGATGCGGTCGGAGACCCTGGGGCCGAACCCGATCCTGAAGGAGCTGGAGGCCCTGCCCACCCTGATCGGCCTGAGCGGCTGGGGCCGGTTTCCGCGCCTGGTGCGCCTGCGCGGGGTGATGGACGCCCACCACCCGATGGACCGGCCGCATGACTATCTGTGGTTCCTGGGCGTGACGCCGGAGGCGCAGGGCCACGGCATAGGCTCGCGCCTGATCAAGGCCCGGCTGGACGCCCTGGACGAAGCCGGCCGGCCTGCGTTCCTGGAGACCGCGACGGAGGCCAATGTACGGCTCTACAGCCGGCACGGGTTCAAGGTGATCGGCGAATACAACGCCCCGCCGGATGGGCCGAAGAACTGGGCCATGTGGCGGGAGCCGGGCGCTAACGCCTGAATCCCTCCCCCAACGGAGGAGGAACTCTTTCAGCGCTCTTAATTAGTCCCCGCCTTAATTACCGTCCCCCGTCCGTTCGCTGAATAAACGCCGCGACGTTGTCGTGCAGCTCTTTCAGCGAGGCCTCGTGGGCGTAAACCATGTGGCCGGACTGGTAGTAGTGGTACTCGATATTGCCGGTCAGGTTGGCGGGGATCGGCATGTGGTGCATCTCGTACCAGCCCTCGAAATAGGGGGTGGCCAGGTCGTAGTAGCCGCCATTGACCATGATCTTGAGCTGCGGGTTGTACTTCATCGCCGAGGCAAGGTCCGGCATGACGTTGAGGATGCCGTGCTGGGGGGAGTCGGCGCCCGGGGGCTGGTGATCGGTGTTCCAGTATTTTCCGACGTCGGTGTCCGGCTTGTAGACCTTGCCTTCGCCAAACCCGAGGACCTTGCGGGTATAGTCATTGAAGGCCGAGACATAGGCCGAGCTGATCGACGCCGACTGCGGGTCATAGTCGGCCTCGCGGCTCAGGGGGTCCATGCTGGGGCCGGAAAAGCGGGTGTCGAGGCGGCCGGTGGTCAGGCCCTCGGCGTCCAGCAGGTTGCGCTCGAACTGGCCGCCGTTGACCCGCAGGTCCGACTTCAGGATGTAGGCGACCGGCAGGCCGATATAGGAGCTGAGCTTTTCGGCGATGGCCTCGCGCTGGGCCGTGTCGAGTTCAGACCCTGCCTGCAGGGCCTTGGCGTAGTCGCCGGTGGCGAAATGCTCGACCTCCTTCAGATAGGCGGGCAGGTCGGCGGGCCGCTGGCCCGGCAGTTTGTTGTGATACCAGGCTGTGGCGGCATAGGTGGGCAGGGCGACGATATAGGGCTGATCCGTACCCGGATTATATTGCGGGCTGTCGGCGCTGAGGTCGAAATTCAGGATCTGCGACAGCAGGATCACGCCGTTGAAATCAACGGAATTGCCGGTCTCCAGCGCGTTGACCAGCACCGAGGAGCGGGGCGTGCCATAGCTTTCGCCGAACAGGTATTTGGGCGAGTTCCAACGGCCGTATTTGGACAGGAAGCCCATGACGAACTGGCCAAAGGCATAGGCGTCCGGGTCGATGCCGTAGAAGGCCTTTTCCTTGTCCTTGCCGGCAACGCGGCTGAAGCCGGTGCCGGGGGCGTCAATGAAGACCAGGTCGCTGACGTCCATCAGGCTGTAGGCGTTTTCCACCAGCTGGTAGGGCGCGGCGGGGGTGTGGCTGTCGTCATTGGTCACCACCCGGCGCGGGCCGACGGCGCCCATGTGCAGCCAGACGGTCGAGGAGCCGGGGCCGCCATTGTAGAGGAAGGTGACCGGCCGGCTGCCCGAGGGGGCGCCGTCCTTGAAATAGGCGACGTAGAAGATCGAGGCCTCGGCCTTGGGGTTGCTGTCGTCGCCCAGGTCCTTGGCGTCCTTGTCCCCAGCAGCCTCGCGGCTGGCGGCGTCGTCCCAGCCCTTGGGATGGACGATGATGGTGCCGGCGACAGCGTGATAGTCGATTCGCTTGCCCTCCACCGTCACCGAGCCCGAGCTGCTAGCGCTTTCGGGATGGAACAGAACGCCATGATCAGGCGAGGCTGTGGTGGCGGCGTCCGGCTTCTGGCTGTCGGATTTCGAGGCAGGCTCGGCGGCAAGCGCCGCCCCGGCCATCAGCGACACACAGGCCGCCAGCATCAAGGCTTTCTTCAACGCGGAACCCTTTGGAATAGGAGGAGATTGCAGCCAGTTACGCCCAGGCTTGGCTGTATGACAAGGCGCAGCCGGCGCCGGGTGAGATTCCGCGAGGTCGGTCCGCCTTGGCGCCCCTACCCCGCCACAGGCACCACCGGGCTGGCCACAGGCTCGCCGGCCAGGAAGCGCCGTACATTGTCGATCGCCTGGGCGACCATCAGCGGCACCGCTTCGGTGGAAGAGCCGGCGGTGTGCGGAGTCAGCACAGCGTTGGGAACGTCGGCCCAACGATCGCCCGGGGTTGGTTCCGTCTCGAACACGTCAAGGCCCGCGCGCCACAGGCGACCCTCCTTCAGCGCCGCCACCAGCGCCGGCTCGTCGACCAGCGAGCCCCGCGCCACATTGACGATCACCCCGGCAGGTCCCACCGCATCGATGATCTCGCGGGAGATGATCCCCCGGTTGGAGGCCTCGGCGCGGCTGGCCACCACCAGGATATCGCTGTCCCGGGCCAGGGCGAGCAGGCTTTCCGCGCGCGGCCAGGGCGCCGGCTTGTCGCGCGGTCCCCACCAGCTGACGGTCATTCGCAGGGCCTCGGCCCGGCGGGCCACGGCGGCGCCGATATTGCCCAGGCCGACGATCCCCAGCTTGCGGCGATTGAGGCTGGGCTGGGGGGTCATGCGGTCCTCGTGCCGCCAGCGGCCCTCACGCACCAGCCGGTCGCCCGAGGGGATGTTGCGCCAGGCGGCGATCAGCAAACCGATGGCGTGGTCGGCGACGTCTTCCGCGTTAAGGCCGTCGGCATGGGTCACCTCGATCCCCCTGCTCCGGCACCAGGCCACGTCGACGCCGTCATAACCCACGCTGACACAGGCAATCAGGCCCAGTTTCGGCAGGGCCGACAGCTGCTCGGGGGTCAGCTTGAACTCACCGGCGTGCAGCACGGCCCGCACCTCGGCGCTGTCCGCTTCCGACAGCTCCCACGCCCGGGCTGTCTTCAGGCCCGCACTGGCGAACACCGGCTCCAGGCCTGCCAGGATCGGGTGGGAGATGAGGATGACGGGTTCGGACATGGCGGCGGGCGCTCCAGAAGATCGGAGGTTCTACAGCCACGGCGCAGCTGGCGTCCATGGTCCGTCCGGGCGTGGCCTTCGCTACTTATCAGCGATCGTCAGGGCCTGGCTGGTCGTGAGGGTGACGCCGGAGACGTGGTCGGTGACGGCCACGCGCACGTGGTACACGCCCACCGGATCCTTGTCCGCCACGGTCAGGGCATAGGCGGAATTGGACAGCTGCAGGTTCAGATCGGGCGGCGGCGGCTTGCCGACCCAGACCTTGGCGGCCTTAGTCTGGTTGATGACGCCGCCCCCCGGGGTGACGGTTTCAAAGTCCGCCGTTACGTTGCAACTGCCGGACGCGTTGGCGCGGCAGCCCTTGAAGATGATGAAGGTGACGATCGGCGTGTTGCGCGCCGACCGGGTGCTGGTAGTCAGCTGGATGCCTGCGGTGGGTCGTTCCCAGTCAGTGACCAGCTTGCGCGGGTCGGTCGTGGATATCTGCAACACGGAAAAATCCCCGGACGCCGCACCGTTGGGCTGTTTCGACCAGTCGCCCTGCACCACCGTGGCGGCGCCGCTGGGATCAGCGGTAGGGGCGCCGATGGCCGCCGCCTTCATGGCCTGGGCCGCGGCCAACTGGCTTCGGGCCGCGGTCCGGTCGGGTTCGCCGAGGGAGCCCCTCGCCGCCGCCTCGTCCCAGCCGATCGCCTCATCGAGCAGGGTGATGTCACCAGGCTTATGACTGGCCAGCCACTCGGAGGCCGCCCAAACTCCCAGCAATGCGCCGGCCTCGGCCTTGCCGTTGTCAAAGGACTGCCGCCACAGGGCCACGGCCTTGGTCCGGTCGGCGGGAATCCCGTCGCCGTTCCAGTAGATTTCACCCAGGGTGAGCTGGGCGTTGGCCTGGCCCTGGTCGGCGGCCTTGGTGTACCAGGCCCGCGCCTGGACCGGATCGCGCGCCACGCCTATGCCACCCAGATAGAAGTTGGCCAGGTCGGTCTGGGCGTCGCGATCCCCGCCCTCGGCGCCCTTCCGGCACAGCTCGGCGCCGCGCTTGGCATCCTTCGGCACGCCCTTGCCGGCGACGTAAAGGTTGCCCAGGGCGCACATGGACTTGGCGTAGCCCCGGTCGGCGGCCCTTTGGTACAGGCTGGCGGCCTTGGCGAAGTCCGGGGAGCCGCCAACGCCGGCCTCGGCGCAGAAGGCGGCGTTATGCATGGCTTCGGCCCGCGCGTTGGCGGCCATCGCGAAATAGCGACAAGCGGCCGCCGGGGTGGCGGGGTTGTTGGGCTCCAGGCCTCGCAGAAGCTCGCCCAGGGTGAGCTGCGCGTCCGAGCGTCCGGCCCGGGCCAGGGCTTCCAGCGTCGCCTTGCCCTGGGCATCTCCTCCGGCCCATTGCCGAGCGGCCGCCACCACATCGGGCTTGGGGGACGGATCGGTCGGGGTCGAGGATCTGGCGGGTGATTGGGCCGCCGCCAAGCCGCTCCAAAGGGCCCAGACCAGCGCCGCCAGAACGGCGCCGGTCGCAATCGACTTTGAACTCACGCGTCCGCCTCCACCGAGAATGGCACTGTCCGGCCCAGGCAGGCGTGTGTCAACGCAGCTCGGCGGCGGCAGGCGGTCCGCGGGGTCGCATCCCGGGGCCGCCCGCACGGTCTTAAGCTGGCCTAGACATTGGCGAGGCCGGTGTTGATATCGTTGAAGGCGTTGGTCAGATGTCCGCCCAACGTGGCGACGGCCGTAATGATCACCACCGCGATCAGGGCGACGATCAGCCCGTATTCAATTGCAGTCGCACCCGAGTCGTCGCGCACAAGTCGTCCGATAAGGTTGAGCATGGCTCGTTCTCCGTTCTGAAGACACCGTTGCGCCCAGCCGAAAGTCTCGCCCCCGCCGAGCTTGTTAAGGGTGCCACAACCGGGTTAATCAACTCCTGATTGTCATCATTAATCGACTCGGCGTTTACGTGAACCATATAGTGTTCGTGATTCAGATTGTTTCACTCCGCAATAAACCGGACGGACGGGCTGCCTTCGTTCGGCATTTCCCGCATCAAGCCACCTAGCGGCGAGTCATCACCACCCCGCGTATCTGCCCCGGGTCGCCCGAATGCTTGGATGTCCCAGATCAATTCTGTTAGGTGATAACGAATTCAGACTTCGATCCAGCGATGCGGCCTCAAACCTGGGCGCCTGGCTCCAGGGTTATCCACTTGCGGGGCCAGCGCCAACCGAGGGAGCGGACCTCGCCGGCCTTGAGCGCCAGCATGCCCACGGTGTGCGGCGTCAGGGCGCTGACAGCATGGACCGGCTCCAGGCCGGCGACGGGGCTTTCGGCCACGGGCCCGATCAGCAGGGCCTGATCGACCGCCCGCCATTCGGCCTTGGCGCGGTCTTCGAAGCCGACGGCGAAGAAATGGCGCAGGGGCGCGGGCTCGTCGGCCAGCTTCACCATCACCCCGATCATCCATCCACCCGGCATGGCGGCAGACCTAGCACGGCACGTGCGCCCCGCCAGGGATTTCCAGAACGGGCGGGGAGGGAAATTCGACGCCGGGTGCGCTAGCAATCGCTCATGGCCGCCAATCGAGGGCGCGGACGCCCGCCGCATGACGATGTCCTGACCCCCGCCGAGTGGCGGGTGGTGGAGGCCTTGCGCCACGGGATGGGCAATGCCGAGATCGCCGCTCGCCAGAGGGTGAGCCCGGATGCGGTGAAGTATCACGTGGCCAATGCGCTGTTGAAACTGGGCCTCTCAAGCCGGGCCGACCTGCGGCTGTGGACCGGCGTGCGGCGGGACAGCAGGCTTTATCTTCAGGAGAAGACCATGGTGGAAGACTTGACCCTGGGCGCGGTGGGGCAGATCGCCCGCAGCGTCAGCGACGTGGCGGCGGCCAGGCGCTGGTATGAGGAGGTGTTGGGTTTGAAACACCTCTACTCCTTCGGCGACCTGGCCTTCTTCGACATGGACGGCACACGCCTGTTCCTGTCCGAGGGCGACGGGGCTTCGGACTCGATCCTGTATTTCCGCGTGCCGGATGTGCGGACGGCGAGCGAGGCGATGACGAGGCGCGGGGTCGTCTTCACCCATGCCCCCCACATGATCCACCGCCACGAAGATGGAACGGAGGAATGGATGGCCTTCTTTGGCGACAATGAAGGAAGACCATTGGCGATCATGGCCCAGGTAAAGGGGGCGGCATGACCGAATCGATCGCGCTTGTCCGGGCGACGCGTGGCGTTAGACTTGGGACGTTTCCGCCATTCGATGCAGCCCCGACGCCATGCCCGACTCCGTTCTGGTCCAGTTGTTCGAGCACAAGGCCTGGTGCAACCGGCGCTTGGTCGAAGCGCTGCGGGCCGCCCCCGCCGATGTGGATCGCCGCCAGATGGCGGTCATACTGCTTACCTTCGAACACACCTCGATCATCGACCGGATCTTCAAGGCGCACTTAAGCGGAGAGGCGCATGCGTTCACGGAGACTGCAGGCAACCGGCGACCCGATCTGGACCAGCTCGCCGCGATCATGGCGGAAACGGACCACTGGTACACCGACTACGTCGCCGCCGCGCCGCAGGCCGAGCTTGAGACTCCGATCGCCTTCACCTTTGTAGATGGCGACGGGGGACTGATGACCAAGGCGCAGATGCTGGCCCATGTGATCACCCACGGCGCGGCGCACCGGGGGGCGATCGGCGTGATGATGGAGGCGGCGAATATCGCCGGCGCCTCCGACATGGTGACAACGATGGTGAGTCAGCGCCGAGGCGCCCTGATCCCGGTCAGCCGGTGCTCGTAACGGCGATGAGGCCGGTGGATGCGCCCAGCGTCGGGGCGCCGGCCGCGTAGGAGCTCAGTGCGACGACGACGATCCGCCGCCGGTGACGGTGTGAGCTACAGCGCCCACGGCGCCGCCGGCGACATGGACCGTGGCGCCACCAACCTTGGCCGCGGTGCCGATCGCGGCGCCTGCGATCCCGACCCCAGCGCCCGCGACAGACGCCACCAGACAACCTTGCAAGGCGACAGCCAGGATCGCGAACAGGGCGAGGGTTGGAACCAGGGACTTCAGCGACCGGGAGGCCATGACGCGTTACTCCGATGACGATGCCGGGCGCCGTGAGGCGCTGGCTTGGCGATCTCGCCGCTGCGCAGTTAAGGTGGATTCGAACGCCCGTGGAATTGCGCGAACTGACGCAAGACCATCCGAGCGATCGGGTGGTGGGGGAAAGACAATTTTCGACTTCAGGCGTTCCGAGACGGTCAGGGTTGGCGGCGTTGTCGCCCTGACGACAGTGATGTTCTTCTGTGCGGCCAAGTGGTTGCCGGCGACGGACATCGGCGTCGAATCCAAGGCGGCCGCGGCCGGCTATACCAATCTCCTATGGCCCCTGGTGGCGCTGCTGTTGATCGGTGGGCTGGCGGCCGGCCTGGTGATGGGCAAGGAGGCCGGCGGCCTGCCCAAACGCATCGCCGAGACCGCCGAGCCTGTCGCCTACTGGCGCTGGCACCTGGCGGCCGCCTGCTTGATCTCGGTGCTGCAGGTCTGCCTGTTTCCCATCTGGTCAAAGGAGGCCAACTATTTCGGGGTGCGCGTCGCCCTGATGGCCGACCACAAGCTGCCCTATGTGGATTTCGAATACGCCTATGGGTATGCGGTGGCCTACCTGCCCTATTGGCTGCACGCCCTGGGGCTGTCGATCGGCCGGGCGCTGGCGGCCACGCTGGCCCTGGCGACGGTCGCGGGGGTGCTGAGCGTCGGCGTTTTGTTGCGCGCCGCGATCGCCCGGCCAGCCATGCGGCTGACCCTGTTCTGGACGCTGGTGGTGGTGGGGGTGGTGGTCGATCCCGGCCCGTCGCTGAACTATAACCTTGGCCGCTACGCCTCGCCGTTCGCGCTTCTGTTGCTGCTGGTGCGGTTCGCGCCGAGGCTGGGGGCGATCGCGCTGTTCGCCGCCGTGGCTGCCGCCAACACCCTGGTCTACTTCATCTCGCCGGAGATGGGCGCGGCCTTCAGCGCGGCAATCCTGGCCTGGCTGGCGCTGGGCTGGCGCGCCCTGCCCCGCCTCAAGCTGATCGCCATCGCCGCCGGCCTGATCGCCAGCGGGGTCGGCCTGGCCGTGTTCGCCGGGCCGATGTTCGCCACCCTGTTCGACTACAGTCAGGCGCAGATTCTAATGCCGGTCGTGCCCAATGTGATCATGCTGCTGTACGGGGTCTGCCTGCCCATCCTGTGCGGCGTCGGCCTTCGGTCTGCCTTCACCGTCTGGCGGGGCGAGGATGTGGCCGGGTCGGGGCCGTTGATCGCCGGTTGCGCCTGCGCGGCGCTGGCCGTGGCCCTGGCGCCCGCCGTGGTCGGCCGGTCCTGGCCGACGATCACCATCGCCTACAGCTTCGCCACGATCGTCATGGCGGCCGGGCTGCTCGCGGCGGCCGGCAGGACCCGCGCCAGCTGGGTAGTGGTCGGCGTCTTCGTGGTGTTCGTCGGCCATTCGGCGATCGACGGGGTCATGTCGACCTGGCCGGCGGCCCTGCATATCGGGCCGCACCGTCATCGTGGCCTCCAGGCCGCCCACCCCGGCGGCCAGCGGGCGCGGCCGGACGACGACGACACGGCGACCTGGCTGAACCAGACCTTCAAGGGGGCCTATGACCCGCTTGCCGTGGTTGGCCACCGACATCCGACCGTGGTCAACCTCGGCCACTATATCGGCATGGAAGACCTGGCCACACACGACACGCTCAATAAAAAGCGCCAGGAATTTCAACACGCGCAAATCTATATTCTTCCGCCAAACGATGCGCGGGCGACGAGATTTGAGGCCCCGATGGACAGCGCGTCATTGGACGGATTTGAGCGCGCCGGCCTCTATCCCTTTCCTATTTCGGTCCGGCCTGACACCACCCCCTCGCTGAAAGCCCAGATCGTCAGCGCCTTCTTCACCCAATGCCATCCGATCGCCACCCACGGCGCCCTCGTCGTCTGCACCCATCAGACCGGGCCGTGAGCCGGTGAGACAGATCGCCAACGCCCTACTCGGGTAGGCGCCGTCGGGCCCCTTGCTCCCAGCCCTGAAAGGTCCCCTACGCCTTCTCCTTCGCCGCCATGGCGCGGATCATCGCGCGGCGTTCTTCCAGGCCTCGGTGGAGTTCGACCAGGACGCGGGCGGCGTGTTCGTTCTTCTGGATGCCGGCCCAGTAGGAGGCGACCTTGCCCTGGCCGGGGATTGGGTCCTCGACCTCGACCGAGGGCAGCACGTTCTCGATCAGGAACAGGGCCGGGACCAGGGTGCAGTCGGCCAGGGTCAGGCGACCGGAGACGGCGAACGGACTGCCGTCGATATAGTGTTCCAGCGCCTTGACGCCCCGCACCACCTGGCCGGCCAGCAGGTCGCGTACGCCCTCGTTGCGGGTGGACTGCCGGGTCTGGCCGGACAGCATGAACATGTTGTTCATCAGATAGATGTCGGCCAGGCGGGAGACGGTGCGGATGGCGGCGGTCTCCCGCGGCGTGGCGCCCAGCAGGCGCGGCTGGGGGTACAGCTCCTCTAGGTATTCGCTGATCACCTCCGATTCCGGGATGATGTCGCCGTCGGGCAATTCCAGCGCCGGGATGCGGCCGATCGGGGAGGTCTTCCACCAGTCGGTGGTGCCGAAACCGACCGGGCGTTCCAGGACCACGTCAGGAATGCCCTTAGCGTAGATCTGCATGCGGACCTTGGCCGAGTAGGGGCTGAGGTCGCCGGAATAGAGCTTGAGCATGGTGCGCGTTTCCCCTGGTTGTTGGCGTGCACAGTGCGCTGGCTGCAGGGGGCGATCAAGCGTCGGCGGCCATGGCTGTGTGGCAAAATGTCGCCGCAACTTATAGACGCAATATCGACGCGCATCGCCCGATCGAAAACAATTATAAGGTGTTTCAATCCGTTAGGAATTGACCGGCCGACCGCCCTCGGCTGACGCCAAAGCTTCCGACGGCGCTATCCGCCGGCAGGTGGTCTGAAGAGATCGACTCACGGCGCTTCGCAAAATAGTTAATGCAATCCAGGGAAGATGCGGGGGCGATATGCAATCGATAGCCGGCGTTGTCGTGTTGGTATTGGCGTTGGTTGCCGCGACCGCGACGCAAGCGACGCCCCCTGATACACCGCCGCCAGACGACTCAACGCCGGCGGCGCACAATGCCAGGTTCACGGTCGCATGTTTTGGCCAACCGACAGGTTTGACCAGCACGAACCTGTACAAGAAGCCAGAGCTGCTTCGCGCGTTAAAAGCTTCGTCGGATCCAAATATTCCGTACCTGCTCGTTGTTGACGAATATCCAGCGGCAACCGATGTCGGCCGATATTTTGCGGATACACAGAAATACTGGAAAGAAAACGAACCTACTCTTATTGACGATGTCAATACAGATATAACGAATCTAAAAGCGGCCGATAACAAAGTCCATGAAGATGAAAAATCCGGCCCCGCGCGGTCAGAAAATACGGCAGCCGACTTGAATGCCGCCGAGGCCGCTCGACAAAAGGCGCAACAATCCAACGACCGCCTGGTGGCGGCGATGCCAATATCGCCGGCAGATCAACGATTTATACTAAACTCAATATTGCTGAATGCGATGCAGACCAACTACGCGGGCTCAGAGAGTCAGCGGGAAGATTGTTCGACTTTAGGCTCGGCTGTAACCGCCGGAGGGCTAGCCGTCGCCACGATCATGCAGATCGTCAAGTCGGGCGCTGGCACGATGACCCTTTATGACTGGGCGATCATTGGCGTCATACCGATTATGGCGCTTGATGTGACGGGAGACACGAATGCTCGTCCGCTCTACCTCGATTCCGCGGAGGGCCTGCGCGTCCTGCATGAGCGCTATATCGCCCTATATACGGCAATTCCGAGCGCGAAAAATTTGGCTCTGCCGGCGACCGGCGATATCGCGGCAGCCGATAATTGCAGCGTTACCCTCAACATGGTCGAAAGTTATTTTGGGGCCGGAAAAGAGAGCGCGGCGCCTGCCGGGCCCCACAATTCGAGAGCCGGCGCCGGAAAAACCGCGCCGACAACGAGTTCCGACATCGCCTTGGACACCCTGAGAAAAACCGACGCGATCCTGATTGCGGGCAACCTCAAGAAGGCCTGCGCCAGCTACATCGCGTCCAGGGAGGCGCTCGCCGAATTCACCGACGCGACCACCCAGTCAAAAGACCTCGTTGCCTCCCTGATGGCGCAGGACGCCCTGGCGCTGGATGACGCCGTGATGCGCCGCGAACGACTCACCCGCCCCGCCCCGCACGACGTGCCGGGGCTGATTCTGGGCGCACCCATTAAGGCGATCACCACGGCGCTCACCGGCGGCAATTCCTACAGCTATTCGGCCGGCGCCTCATTGTGGGCGGACAAGGACATAACGCTCCAGCTTCACAGCCTCGCTCTGCCGACGCTGCCGGCAAACTATGCGATCGACCAGGATATCAAGATGAATCTGGACGCGCTGCGGTCGACCTCGTCCCTCCTGACAGATGACGCCGGCGGCGAGGCGACCAACGCAGCCAGGCTGAAGGCCTGCCTTTCCCCGCCGGCGCTGGTGGATTGCCAGGTCGACAACATGGTCGCCCTCGACAAGAGCCTTACCGCTGCGTCGGCGTCTCTGAACGCGGTGCTGAAGAAAGCCCGCTCGCTGCAAAAGACCTTCAACACCGCGAACAATCAGACCGAGATGGAAATCCGGATCGGATCCATAACCCCGGTGACGTTAAAGGCCGCACCCCAACAATCCGGAGCGCCATCGGGCGCCCAGTCAGCCACCGATGGTTCATAAGTGCGTCAGCGCTCAGCCGCCGGCCGCATCAATTGGCTGGGACACCTCTACCGCGGCGCCGCCTCATCGTAGAACCGCGCCAGGTCGGCCTTCATCGACTTCAGCGCCTCGGGGTTCAGATAGACCATGTGGCCGCTGGGGTAGTAGGCGAAGCGGACGTTGCCGTGCAGGGCGGGGTCCAGCTGCATGTGGCCGAGGTCGTATTCGGTGCCGAAGAAGGGCGTCGCCAGGTCATAGATGCCGTTCAGCGAATAGAGCAGCAGGTGCGGGTTCTCGCGCATGGCCTGTGACAAGTCGAGCGCCACGTCCGTCTGGTTGGGGCCGCCGCCGTTGCCCAGGTCGCGGGCCTTGTGGGTGAAGTCCCACTGCACCCCGGCGGAATAGTAGGTGGGCCGATAGGACAGGTCGCTTGCGTAGCCCAGGTCGCGGGTCAGATAGTCGTGGAAGGCGGCGACGAAGGCGCCGGTGATGCCGGTGTCGGAGGGATCGAATTCCGGGTCTTCGCTGGCGGCGTCGACGTTGGAGCCGGTGAAGCGGGCGTCGTAACGGCCCAGCATAAGCCGCTGGTCCCGCAGCAGCTCGGCGCGGAACCGGCCAGGGGCGATCCGCAGGTCGGCGGCGAGGATGTAGTCGGGGGACAGGCCGATATAGCCGGCCAGCTTGGTCGCGATATCGCGGCGGTCAGCTTCCGACAGGTCCTGCCCCTTGGCCAGGGCGTTGGCGTAGGGACCCCGGGCGAACTCGCGCACCTCATGCAGGAAGGCGGGAATGTCCGTTGGCTGGCTTGCGACGCGGTGATGGTAGGCGGCGATGGCGGCGTAGCTGGGGATGTAGTTGATCATCTCCTGATCGAACCCCGGCGAGCGACGGCCATAGTTGAGGATGGAGGAGAGCAGCATGACGCCGTTCAGCTGCACCCCGTCCTCCTGCAGCCGGTAGGACAGGCCGGCGGAACGGGTAGTGCCGTAGGATTCGCCGAAGATGAACTTGGGCGCGTTCCAACGTCCGTTCACGGACAGATAGCGTTCGATACCGCGTGCGAAGGCGTCGATATCCTGGTCGGTGCCCCAGAAGGCCTGCAGCTTGGTGTCGCCGATGGGCCGCGAATAGCCGGCGCCCACCGCGTCGAGGAAGACCAAGTCGGACTTGTCCAGCAGGCTGGAGTCATTGTTGACCAGCTGGAACGGGGCGTTGTGGGTCGAGGCCGGGCTGTCGGTCAGCACCCGCACGGGGGCCAACGACCCCATGTGCAGCCACAGGGTCGAGGAGCCGGGGCCGCCGTTGTAGAGGAAGGTCACCGGCCGGTGGGGATCCCCGGTGGTGTAGGCGACATAGAACATGCTGGCGGTGGGCTTGCCCTGGTCGTCGCGCAGGGTGAGCGTGCCTGCGGTGGCGGTATAGGCGATGGCCTTGCCGCCGATGGTGGCGGTGTGGTGCGTCACCTTGCGGATTTCGGCGATGGGGGCCGAGACGATGTCGGCGTCCCCCAGCTTGCGGCAGCGGGCGAGATCGGCGCGGGCGTCGCTGTTGGGGCCACTATCGTGCTCAGCGACAGACTTGCAGTCGGTGTCGGCATGGGGCGCCTCGCCGGCGACAGGGCCGCGATCCACTGGCGTCCAGGCCGGCTCGTCCGGCCGGGGCCCGGCGCGTTCCGAAGCGTGCCGGTTCTGGGCGGTCATGCCGGAGTCCGGTCCGGTGTCCTGGGCCCAGACCAGGCCGGGCAGACACATCAGCGCCGCCGCCAGGGCGACCACAACCGGACCACGCATTTCCGACACTCCCACAGCCGCCTTTCAGCGCGGCGACGAGAAGCTATAGCACCGCAACTTTTCCTGTCTCGGGCGAATTGGCGCTGCCGGAGCCAAGATTTCGGTCCGATGTGTACGGATGGAAATGCGGCCGCAACCCGGCCAGGCCCGCCGGAACCATAAGCGGAGCGGCGCGTACTGTTCCCGCCAGGATCGACACCGATGCCGGCGCCGACGCTTTGCGCGTCGTTAGGAATTCCCATGAACAAGTTACTCATCTTGGCGGCGACGCTGTCGCTTGCCGCGCCGACGATGGCGCTAGCCCAGGATCACGACGGCCATGACCACGGCCAGGGCGCGCCGATGCAGCAGCATGCGGGCTGGGGCCAGGACCAGGGCGCCGGCCACAATTTCCATCAAGGCGAGCGCATGGGTTACAACGACTGGAGCGGCGCCCAACCGGTGGACTATCGCCAACACCACCTTCGTCGTCCGCCCAATGGCTATGAATGGCGCCAGAACAACGGCCAATACATCCTGGCCGCTGTCGCCACCGGGCTGATCGCTTCGGTCGTGATTGGCCGGTAGACCCTAGACGCTGTGTCCTTCTCCCGGGTTGGGAGAAGGATCAGCCCTGTTCCAGTCTGCGCCAAGCCTCGTCGCGATGGCGATCGATGGCCTCGCGCAGGCCGGCTACCGTGGGGCCATGGCGGAGGATGGCGCGGGAGGCGGATGGCAGGGTCCGGCCACGTGTCGCCGCAAACATCCGCCCCACATCAGCCAGCCTCGCCCCCTGGGCGCCGACGCCGGGGGCCAGGATCAGAGATTGCGGCAAGCGCGCCAGGATGGCGGCCTGCTCCGGGCCGATGGTCGCACCCACCACGGCTCCGATTGGCCCGATGCCGGCGCCGAGGGTTGCATTGAAGGCGGTGATGTCGTCGGCCAAGGCTTGGGACACCGTCCGCCCGTCTGGGCGCCGCGCCTCCTGCAACGCCCGGCCCTCTGGATTGGACGACTGCACTACGACGAAGACCGACGCGCCGACCTGAGCCGCGCGATCGAACACTGGTTTGAGAGCGTTGAAGCCCAGATAGGCGGTGACCGTCATGGCGTCGGCGCCGAACCCGGATCGCGGCCCCAGAAAGCCCCGGGCGTAGCCCTCCATGGTGCTGGCGACATCCCCGCGCTTGGCGTCGATGAGGCTCAAGGCGCCCTGGTCGCGGAGCCCGGTCACCGCCCGCGCCATCTCGGCCATGCCCGCCGGACCTAGCCGCTCGAAGAAGCCGGACTGGGGCTTGATCACCGCGACCTGGCCGTTCGCGGCCTCCAGCACGATATCGCAGAACCGGCGCAGGCCGGCCGCGTCGTCATCCAGCCCCCAGGCGCGCACCAACTCGGCGGACGGATCCAGCCCCAGGCAGAGCGGCGACCTGGCCTTGGCCAGTTGTGCAAACCGTTCGGCGAAACCGGGCATGGGGAGTGTCCTGTGTGCATAGGGGTCGACGCCGCAGGGATCGGCGTTCGGCGCGCACGCGGCAAACGATTAAGTCGGCGCGGGATGTGAGGTGGGGTCACATGGAGGGGCGACGGCATCAAGGCCGGGACCACCGCACTTCTACGTCATCCTGAGCCGCGCCTCTTGGGGCGGGTGTCGCGGACGCACACTGCCGCCACTGAGTCCTTCGACACGCCGCTTCGCGTCGGCTCAGGATGACTTAGAAGGGGAAACGCTGAGGGCCTGAACCCTCACGCCTCGTCGCCAGCCTCGATCACCGCCTGGATGTGGAGGCGGAAGGCGGGTTCGCCGCGGGCGAACTGGGCGAAGGCTTCCACCAGCTCGGCGCGGGCGGTGTGCAGGTCGTAGGTGCCCTCGGCGTGCCGGATCAGGACGCTCTCGCAGTACCGGTCGAGCAGGCGGCGGGCTTCATCGGAGAGCTTGATCATTCCATACGATAGGCTGCCAGGGGCCTGGACGCCATGGCCCCGGTGCGAGCAAGGTCGCGCACCCGTCGCGCAACGCCAAACCGACCGGGGCGTTACCCCGGGCACGGACGATCAGGAGAAGGTGCCTTGGACCAGACGGCGCTCAAAACCACCGCAAGCCAGCTGTTCTCGGGCGACAAGGGCCTGCTGGCGATGGACGAGAGCACCCCCAGCTGCAATCGCCGCTTCGCCGCCCTGGGTATCCCCCAGACCGAGGAAGCCCGCCGGGCCTGGCGCGAGCTCATCGTCACCACCCCTGGCCTCGCCAAGTCAATCAGCGGCGCCATCCTGTTCGATGAAACCATTCGCCAGAGCACCACCGGCGGGACGCCCTTCATCAATGTGCTTGAGGACGCCGGGATCATTCCCGGCATCAAGGTCGACCTGGGCGCCAAGGACCTGGCCGGCTTTCCCGGCGAGACCATTACCGAAGGCCTCGACGGCCTGCGCGAGCGGTTCGCCGAATACGCCAGGATGGGCGCGCGGTTCGCCAAGTGGCGGGCGGTTATTAGCCTGGGCGAGGGCCTGCCCACCACCGGCTGCCTGGACGCCAACGCCAACGCCCTGGCCCTCTACGCCGCCCTGGCGCAGGAGGCGGGCCTGGTTCCCATCGTCGAGCCGGAAGTGCTGATGGATGGCGACGAGAGCCTGGAAACCTGCCGCGCGGTGACGGAGCGGGTGCTGCACATCGTGTTCGATCACCTGCACCGCCAGCGGGTGCTGATGGAGGGGATGATCCTGAAGCCCAACATGGTCGCGCCCGGCCTCGCCTGCCCGGTTCAGGCGAGCGTCGAGGCGGTCGCCGAGGCCACCGTGGCCAGCCTGCGCCGCTCAGTCCCCGCCGCCGTCCCGGGCATCGCCTTCCTGTCCGGCGGCCAGTCGGACCAGCTGGCGTCGGAGCGGCTGAACGCCATGAGCCGGCTGATCAGCGGCCCCGGCGCCGCCACGCCCTGGGGCGTATCCTTCTCCTATGGCCGAGCGTTGCAGCGCCAGGCGCTGGAAACCTGGCGGGGGGACCCGTCCAAGGTATCGGCCGCGCAACAGGCCCTCCATCATCGCGCCGACTGCAACCGCGCCGCCCGGCGCGGGGACTACAGCGCCGCGATGGAGACCGCATGACCGAGCCACTTCGGCTCTACTACGTCCGACACGGCGAGACCGCCTGGTCCCTGTCGGGCCAGCACACCGGCGCCACCGACATTCCCTTGACCGCCAATGGCGAGACCGGCGCGGGGGAGCTTAGGCCGTGGCTGTCGCGCGTCGCCTTCACCAAGGTCCTGACCAGCCCGCGCCAGCGCGCGCGACGGACCTGCGAGCTGGCCGGCCTGGGGGCCAAGGTCGAGGTCGAGCCGGATCTGGCCGAGTGGGACTACGGCGACTATGAGGGCCGGCTTTCGGTGGACATCAAGGCTGACCGGCCGGGATGGAACGTGTTCCGCGACGGCTGCCCTGGCGGCGAAAGCCCCGAGGATATGACCGCCCGCGTCGACCGACTGATCGCCAGGCTCAGCCACCTGAGCGGCAATGTGGCGTTGTTCTCGCACGGCCATTTCGGCGCGGTGCTGGCGAGCCGGTGGATCGGCCAGCCGGTGGCGGAAGGCCGGCATTTCGTCCTGGCCCCAGCGTCCATGAGCATCCTGGCGGTGGATGTGCGTCACGAGGACACCAAGGTGATCGAACTGTGGAACGCCGTACCGGCGCGGCTGGCCCCTTAAGGCCGCGTCAGCCCGCCAAACCCGCCAGCGCCTGCTTGACCGCCAGCAGGGACTGACCCGCGACCATGCCCTTCCAGTCGTCCGCATCGCCATAGAAGGCGTCGCGGATCTGGGTCTTGATGGCCCTGCCCTGCTCGCTCATCGGGTCGCCATAGGCGTGTAGCCAGGCGTCGGCGCGCAGGGCGTTCAGCACCGTCATGGTCTCCTGGGTGCCCACCTCCAGCGCCATGCCGGTCACTTCGGCATGGGCCAGGATGACCGGAGCGGCGGCCAGGCCATCACCAACGATATCGGCCGAGGTTGAGGTGCCGCTGGATGGCGAGGTCACCACGGCGCCGTACCAACGTCGGGCGCGGTCATAGCCGGGACTGCCGACCAGGTCGGTGATGATCTGCTCGCCATAGCCCCAGGGGCCAAGGCCGGTGTGGTAGTCGATGATCCCGATCCGCGCGGCGCCGTTCAGATAGTGGTCGAAGATCGCCGTCTGGGTCCGGCGCGACCAGGTGGGGCCGGCGCCGCCGAAAAAGACGCCTTTGGGATGACTGTACTGGCCGCCGCTGATCGCCTGCTGCATCGCCATCATGCCATTCTTGGCGATGAAGCCGCCCAGCACCTGGAAGCTGGCCGCCTGGGCCCGCGGCGTCCACTCGGCCGGGCAGATGGCGTCAGCCAGATCCGCATAGCCGGGGTTGGCCGGCAGCGGCGCCGCGAAATCGATCCAGTTGCGGTTCAAGTCGACATTCTCGTGCGTCACCCGCCGCAGCCAGGCGAAGCCGTAGGGGTTGACCGCGTGGATCATCAGCACCGCGACCCCGGCGGGCAAACCGGCCGCGCCGCCGCGCCGCAGCCAGTCGATCTGGGCGCCGGAGCCGCAGAACCCCTCGACCCCGTGAGTCCCCGAGATCATCACCAACACCGCCGGCGCGTCCCTGGGTCCGAACCAGGCTGTGTCGGTCGCCAGCTCGCCGCCGGTTGGCCCACGCTCGGGATGGATCATCGCCTCCAGCGCGCCACCCGCCTCGGTCGCCGCCTGCAGAAACTTGGCCCGCGCCTCGGGATAGTCGGCGCTGAAGCTGTCGGCGCTGTTCATCGGGGCTGTTCCTGGACGATGGGCGATGGGACGAGGAGCCTTCTAGGCGGGTTCGGGCCGTGACTGAAGGGCGTGGGTTTGCGGCGACGCCCCGCCGCGCAGGCCGGGCGGCAGGAACCGAGTTCGGGGACCTTCGCTTAATAGGCTCGCGCATCCAGCGCTCAGCCAGGACGGACATGCCCAGCGAAGCCCCTCGATCGACCGCCCAGATTGGCGGTCACCCCATCCACCCGATGCTCGTGCCGATCCCGATCGCCTGCTTCGTCGGGACCCTGATCACAGACCTGGTCTATTGGAAGACCGCGACGATCATGTGGGCTGACATGTCGGCCTGGCTGCTCACCGTCGGGCTGGTGGTTTCGGTCCTTGTCGTGCTGGCAGGATTGATCGACTTCCTTGGCGACCGGCGCATCCGCGCGCTCAGGCCAGCCTGGATTCACAGCCTGGGCAACGCCCTGGTCATTGTCTTGTCGATCATCAACGCCTTCGTCCACAGCCGCGACGCCTACACCTCAGTCGTCCCCACCGGCCTGGCCCTGTCGGCCGTGGTGGTGCTGATCCTGCTGCTCACCGGCTGGAATGGCTGGGCGATGGTCTATCGCCATGGCGTTGGCGTGCGCCCGGAGGATCGGTCATGAACCGTCTGCGCATCAGCCTCTGCGCCGCCGCCGCCCTGTCCGTCGCGGCCTGCGGCGGACCCAAGCCGATCGATCCGCATCGGCAGATCGGGGCCAATCCCTATCTGCCCGACATCCACCAGTATCTGATGCCGCCGATGCACGTGCCCAAGATCACGCCCTGGAACGGCGCGACGCCCACCGTGCCTGCGGGGATGCAGATCCAGGCCCTGGCCAGCGGGCTGAAGAACCCGCGCTCGCTCTATGTACTGCCCAACGGCGACGTGCTGGTGGCGGAAACCGAAGGACCCAAGGCGCCGATCAACCGGCCCAAGGAGTTCGTCATGAACCTGATCGAGAAACAGGCCCACTCCGCCACCAAGGCCGGCAACCGCATCCTGCTGATCCGCATGGGTCCCGATGGCCACGC
>Ga0302314_10005941_pt1 | contig 22182 bp, 15 predicted proteins | sample III_Palsa_N2_3_FD_200533 | JGI IMG/M metagenome (GOLD analysis project Ga0302314, IMG submission 200533) | Peat permafrost microbial communities from Stordalen Mire near Abisko, Sweden - III_Palsa_N2_3 | ecosystem: Environmental > Terrestrial > Soil > Palsa > Peat permafrost | place: Sweden...
ACTTGTACCCCACATCCGATCCCGTCGTCAGCGGCGAGTTCTCCGACTGCATCCGCATGGTCTCCACCATCGGCACAAAACTCGGCTCCCAGTGATGGATCGCCAGGTTGATCTCCTGGTCGTAATGCCCCGGCTCACCCGCGCCCTCAATCAATAAAAACCCGAACTGCCCCGAGTACGTCCCCAGCGTAAGGTCGCCGCCGGCGCTCGCGTGCGTGTGATACCACCGCGTCCCCGCCGGCCGCGGCGTAAACGCATACCGCAGCGTCTTCCCCACCCCAATCATCGGCGACCCTTCTTCCATCGCGCCATCGCTGATCGAATCGATCCCCAGCCCATGCCAGTGCACAATGTCCTCCACGCCGCTCGCGTTGGTCACGTCGATCCGCACCGGACGCCCTTCCTTCAGCCGCAGCAACGGCCCTGGGACCTGCCCGTCATACCCTGTCGTCTTGATCGAAATCCCCGGCCCAATCTCGATCGTGCAAGGCTGGATCTTCAGCGTGTAGTCGGGCTTTTCAGCCGCGGGACAGAAAGCCCCCAGCGCGCGGCCTCCACCTAACAGCCGCGCTCCGGCCGCAACGGCTGCGGCCCTCGATAGAAAATGCCTGCGGTTCACTGGTTCACCTTGGAAAAGTATTTCATTCTGGAAAAGTATCCTAGCCGGACACGCACACTCTTGTCACAACCGCCGCAATTCATTCCTGTACTTTAGTTTCATGAGCCGCAAACGCATCCTCCTCAGTTGGTCCGGCGGCAAGGACAGCGCCTGGGCGCTGCACCTGCTCCAGCAGCAGCCCGAGTACGAGGTCGTCGGTCTGCTCACCACCGTCAACCAGCACTTCGGCCGCGTCGCCATGCACGGCTTCCGCGAATCGCTCCTCGACCTCCAGGCCGAAGCCGCCGGCCTGCCGCTGTGGAAGATCCCGCTGCCCTGGCCCTGCTCCAACGAAGTCTACGAAGCCCTGATGGCCGAAGCCTGCGCCCGCGCCGTCAGCGAAGGCCTGCACGGCATAGCCTTCGGCGACCTCTTCCTCGAAGACATCCGCGCCTACCGCGTCGCCAGGCTCGCCCCAACAGGTTTGACCCCGATCTTCCCTTGCTGGCTTATCCCAACTGACCAGCTCGCCCGCGACATGATCGCCGCCGGCATCCGCGCTCACCTCGCCTGCATCGACCCACGCCATCTCGATCGCAGCTTCGCCGGCCGCGAATTCACCCTCCAGCTCCTCGCCGACTTTCCTGCCGCAGTCGACCCCTGCGGCGAGCGCGGCGAGTTTCACACCTTCGTCAGCGCCGGCCCCATGTTTGCCGGAGGCTCGCGCAGCATCGCCGTCACCGCCGGCGAGGTCGTCGACCGCGATGGCTTTGTCTATGCCGATCTACTCCCGACAGAACTCGAGTAGTCGGGCGCCCGCCCTGAGCCTGCCGAAGGGTCTCTCGCACTTGGAGTTCGAGCTGTTCGCAGTGGCACGACAACTCGCCAACGCACCAACAACCTGTCAAGCCCCCGACCCCACCCCAAACCCAGCAAACCCCTGCAAACAAACGAGATCTTTCCCCAAAATACTTTGCACATCTATTCCACCCAACGGCCTACAATTGAAGTAGGCATTAAAACAAACGCCCGGCCACCCGCCGGGCTTCCACATTTAACCAGCATCATATCCAACCGGCACTGGAGCACTCAAAACAGGATTCTATGTTTTCAATAACTTACCAAATCGATCGCGGCCTAAGTCTAATCCACACTAGACTTTGCCCGAAAAAGTACCCGGGGGGGGGGGCACCTTATTGACACTCATCAGGTATTCCCGCCCAACCCTGCCTCAATTAGCATCGGAGATTAAGTCCGCCAACAACGGCCCGCCCTCAGCAACCATGCATGCTTCTTTTCGAATCCGGGATTTTTGCCTCATCGCCGCGCTCTTCTGCCTCGCGTCCCTGCCGCTCCACGCTCAAACCCTCGCTCGTCCCGGATGGGCCGGCTCCGGCCTCACTCCCGAACCCTGGTGGCGGCACGCCGTCGTCTATCGCCTCGACAACGGCAAGCTGCCCACGCTCTCCCAGCTCCCCAGCCTCCAGGCCTTCGGCATCGACGCCGTCCTGCTGACTCCGCAGGCCATGCAACCGGCGCCAGATATCGCACCTGTAGCCGAACCCACGCAGCAAGCCACACCAACGCCAGAACCACCACTCTCCCTCGACGACTTCCTCTTCGAAAGCAGCCGCCTCCGCATCCGCGTCCTGGTCCCGCTCGACGTCACAGCGCCCGACCGCGATGTCCTGCTCGCCCTCGCCAAATCCTGGCTCTACCGCGGCGCCGCCGGCTTCGTCCTGATCGGCGTCGACAAGCTCCCCCGCGTCGCCGACGACGACTTAGCCTCTACAACGCCTGGCCCCGTCCATCTCCACCGCAGCTCCACGCTCCACCATCTTGCGAACGCCGAACCGTCCCTGCTGCCCGATCTCCACAAGCTGCTCGCAACCTTCCCCGGCGATCGCATCCTGGTCGGCGAAACCACCGACGACCCCATCGCCGCCGCCATGCCCTCGCTGCAACTCCGCATCGTCTCACTCGGCGCAAGCCCCTCAACCGACCCCCAAACCGCCGCCCGGCTCGCCGCTTTCTCCTCCCTCACCTCCCCGCGCCCGCTGCTCTCCATAAAAGCCGCGGCCATGACCCCCGTGGACGCCGCACTGCTGCTCGCCGGCGACCAGCCAGCCATCCTCGACAGCTCGCTCATCCCTCCCGAAACGCTCGCCCGCGTATTCCCCCCACTCGCTAAAATCACCCTACCCGACGCACCCAAGGCACTCGAGCCTCCACCGCCGCCCCCGCCGCCACAGAACGTCTACGGCACCTTTAAAGCCTATGTGCCCAAGGCCAATAACGCCGCCGCCGAGCGCAAGCGCAAGGCTGACGAGGAGATAGCCAGGGCCGACGCCGCCAACATCGCCTTCGACACCTTCCCTGTGCAGCCCCTCTATCAGGCCATCAGCGATACACCTGAAGGCTTCGTCGCCTTCTACCGCCGCCTCATTCAACTGCATCACGCCAACCCCACCCTGCACGAAGGCACGCTCTACGAGCTCGACACCGCACCCAAACAGGCCCTCGCCTGGAGCGCCTTGCACGTAGGCTCGGCGCCGGTCGTGGTCGTCTGCAACACCTCCAACGCCGACCTCAAGCTCGACCTCAGCCAGGACCTGCTCAGGCTCCACCTCGGCCGCAACATGGCTCGCACCCTGCTCCACACCGGTGCAGCCGCTGGCATAGAACCCGTAGAAGCCATCACCGTCCCCGCGCAAGGCGTCTACGTCGGCGAACTCCAACGCGGCTCCAGCTACGGCCGCTAAGACTGCGTCCTCGCAATATCCGGCCCCAGCTCCGCCTGCGCATCCGGAGCCGGCGTATCCGGGATCGGCTCTTCATTCCGCGCCTCGAACTCCCCATCCAGATGGTTCGCCGTCAACCCATCCACCAGTATCTTGAACGCCTGCTCCGGCGTGTCCGCGAACTGAAACAGATCCAGGTCCTTCGGCGAGATCGCCCCCTTCTCCGCCAGCAACTCCAGGTCGATCACATTCTTCCAATACTTCGACCCATAGATCACCACCGTAATCTGCTTCGCCAGCTTGTGCGTCTGCGCCAGCGTCAGCAGCTCGAACATCTCATCCAGCGTCCCAAAACCACCCGGAAAAACTACGAGAGCCTTGGCCAAATACGCAAACCAGTACTTGCGCATAAAGAAGTAATGGAAGTTCAGGTTCAGCGCCGGCGTAATGTAAGGGTTCGGCATCTGTTCGAACGGCAGCTTGATGTTCAGCCCGATAGTCTTGCCGCCCGCCTCCCACGCGCCGCGATTGGCCGCCTCCATAATGCCCGGTCCACCGCCCGATGTAATCACAAACCGGTGCCTGCGTCCGGGCAGCTTCATGGCCCACTCGGTCATCATCCGTCCCAGCGTCCGCGCGGCCTCATAGTAATGCGCCATCTCGACGGCGGCTTCGGCACGATCGCGCTTCAGCTTGCTGGTCTCAACATCTCCGTCACCCGCCCGCGCCGGCTGCTCTTCAGGAGGCGCCGGCTTGGTCGAACCCGTATTGTCCAGCAGCTCCAACTGCTCATGCGCCTCATCCAGCGCATGAAACCGCGCCGACCCAAAGAACACTACGGTGTCCTGAATCCGCTCCCGCCGAAACCGCGCCTGCGGCTCATAGTACTCGGACATAATCCGCAGCATCCGCCCATCGGGCGAGTCGAGAAACTCTTTATTCTCATAAGCCAGCGGAGCATTCTCCAGCGGCATTGGGTCAGGCGTCACTTCGGGATCGGCAGGGTTCGACATAAGACAGCTATTGTCTCGCGAGCGGATGAAAATGCCTAGTTGGTGAGTCGGGGAATGAATCGGCTGTGATCGTCAGGATGCATCCGCGTTCCACAGGGAACCGAACCCTGGGTCTGTACGTAAGGTTTTCTGAGGGCCCATGCAGCTCCGCTGCCGTGTGCCATTTGCCTTCCGCAGCGCTGTCGTCGTATCAAGCTGAGGTTCCATGAAAAAGTTGCTCTACGCCGCTACTACGGTTGCGGCGCTATCTCTTTCGCATGTCTTCGCGCAGACAGCCTGCCTCGGCGCCACGCTCGCCGGCACGGTACGCGACCCCACGCTCGCACTCATTCCGGGAGCGACGCTTTCGCTCGATGGCGTGCGCACTGTAGTCAGCGGCTCCGACGGCCGGTTCAGCTTCCCGTGCGTCGCCGATGGCCGCCATCGTATTGCTGCGGCCGCCCCAGGCTTCGCGCCGAACGACCTCTCTCTCTCCACCCCGCTTACCAAGCCTGTCGCCCTGGTCTTGAAGCCGGCCGAAGTGGAAGCCGAGGTAGATGTAAACGCCGATACCGCAGCCGCCAATGCCAATAGTCCCACCTCCAGCGGCCCCAGCCAGACCATCTCCGGCAACCGCCTCCAGTCCCTCGCCGACGACCCCGACGACCTCCTCCGCGAGCTCCAGCAGATGGCCGCGGCCGCCGGCGGCAGCCCCGCCAACACCTCCATCGCCGTCGACGGCTTCCAGGGTGGCGACAACAACACCACGCTCCCGCCCAAAAGCTCCATCGCCTACATCAAGGTCAACCCCGACCTCTTCTCCGCCGAATACCGCAATCCCCCCTTCGGCGGCGGCCAGATTCAGATCTACACCAAGCCCGGCCAACCCACCTTCCATGGAGCACTCTTCGCCACCAACGGCAGCCCATGGATGAACGCTCGCAATCCGTTCTCGCCCGGTTCCGCACCGCTCGGCAAGCAGCGTTACGGCTTCGAGCTCAGCGGCCCCATCCGGAAAAAGGGCTCCGACTTCGTCCTCAACCTCGAGCACCGCTCCATCGACAACTTCGCCGTCGTGAACGCCATCGGCATAGACGCCAGCGGAGACCAGACCCCCATTCTCCAGAACGTCCCAGCGCCCCAGCGCCTCTGGATCGGCCTGGTCAAGACCAGTTGGCAGCTCGGCCCCAGGAATACATTCATTGCCAGCTTCGATGCCTTCCACAATCACTTGGAGAACGTAGGCGCCGGTGGCACCACACTCGCCGAGGCTGCCTTAGACGGCGTCAAGTACGACAACAACCTGCACCTCACGGAAGTCACCACCATCTCCGCTAAGCTGATGCACGAGGCCCGTCTCGGCATGGAATTCGACGGCGGCGACCAGGTCCCGAACTCCACCGCGCCCCAGGTACAGGTCGCCGGCGCCTTCACCTCCGGCGGCAACACAAGTGGTCGCCAGCGCGATCACGAAATCGACAGCGAATTCGACGACGATGCGATCCTCAGCCTCTCCAAGCACCTCATCAAGTTCGGACTCCAGTCCGAGTACCTCCGCGAGCGCCTGATCTTCCCGACCAACTTCAACGGCACATGGCTCTTCGGCGGCGGCACCGCCTCGGTACTCGACAGCAACAATAATCCCACCGCTCAGACCGAAACCATCACCGGCGTCGAGCAGTACGTCCGCGCTCTCAACGGATGGCCCGGTGGCTCGGCCACCGAATTCTCCAACGCCGCAGGCAACTCCACCATCAACATGACCCAGTATCGCCTCGCCCTCTTTGTGCAGGACGACTGGAAGGTCCTTCCCAACCTCCACTTCGCCTGGGGCCTCCGCTACTACACCCAGAACAAGCCTATGGTGCATAACAACTTCAATCCGCGTTTCGGACTCTCCTGGTCGCCCGACAAGAAATCCACCTGGACCCTCCACGCGCACGCCGGCATGTTCTCCGGCCGCTTCACCGCCCACAGCTACGCCCAGGTCCTTCAGCAGGACGGGGTCCAGCGCGTCACCAGCCTCATCTACACCCCCACGTGCCCCGGCGACTTCCAACCGAACGCCTGCAACCCCTTCACCGGGGCCACGCCGCTCCAGTCTATCCGCACCATCCAGCCCCACATGCCGAACCTCTTCTTCAGCATTCAGAACCTCGGCTTCAGCCACACGATCGCCAAAAGCTGGATCATCTCCGCAGACTTCTACATCGCACAGATGTGGCACTACACCCGCACCGAAAACATCAATCCCCCAACCAACGATCAGCCGCTCGGACCGCGCCCCTTCACGCCTGACCTCAACATCCTCCAATGGCAGTCCAGCGGCCGGGGCTACGGCAACGTCATCTTCATGGGCCTCAACAACCAGTCGCTCAAACGCGTCCAGTTCTTCCTTGGCTCCGTCCGCCAGGACATCGTCGACGATACCAACGACAGTCCCTTCAACACCCCGCAAACCACCGGCTCCAACGCCGGCGAATTCGGCCGCCGCACCGGCAACGCCCTCTGGAACATCTTCGGCAACGCCACCGTCAAGTTCCCGCTAGCCCTCCAGCTCAGTGCCAACCTCAACGCCCAGGGCGACTCCCCCTACAACATCACCACCGGCTTCGACAACAACGGCGATGGCGACTTCAACGACCGCCCCCAGTACTCTCCGGCGGGCACTCCGCTCTGCTCCGCCAACCCCAACGCTTCGCCATGCGGCTATGCCACGCCCTGGGGCGAACTCGTCCCCTCCGGTGGCATCGGCTCTCTGCCTCGCGATAAAGGCAATATGCCCTGGACCTTCTACCTTGACACCAACCTGCAGCGCGCCTTTAAGCTGACGCATAACGCCAAGGCCGATCACCAGCAGACCGTGACCGTCAACCTCCGCTCCTCGAACGTCCTGAACCACACCAACGTCACTGCGGTCGGTGGAGTCCTCGGGTCACCCCTCTTCGGTGTCCCTTACGCCGCCGACAACGGCCGTCGCGTCGAAGCGGGCCTGCGCTACAGCTTTTGATTCCCGCCAAATTCGCGACTAAACCCGGCCCATCGCCCAAACCATCATCTCCCTGGGTCGCGCGATGGATCTGTCGGTTATCGCCGAAGGTGTTGAGACAGAAGACCAGCGGAAGTTTCTCCACAGTCTTGGCGCTCATTCGTTTCAGGGCTACTTATTCAGCCGCCCGCTGCCCCTGGAGGAGCTTGAGCGAACATGGCTGAGCTAGACCGGCAGTGCTATCTAATCTCAAGGATAGTTAAGTAATATTCGATTGGTGACTAACCGGGCCAGATCATACAACTAAAGACACGTTGGGCTTTACGCCGTCCCTGGGGTAGACTGCTGCCAGCAGTACGAGCAGAGTTGACCATCTTCAAAGTTCTGGGCGGCAGGCAAAAAGATGTGCCGCCGTCGAGAACAACTTGAGAACGCATCATGGCGCTTCGGATCAAAGCTCTTGTGTGCCTGGTCGTGGTTGGCGGGGTCGCCAATCTGTGGTCAATTCTCGGCCATCCGGCCCAGCAATGGCTCCACTTCTCCGTGTACCTCGTCGCCATCCTGCTCAGTTCGGGGATGAAAGTTGGCCTGCCCAAGAGCGAAGGGACGATGTCGGTCAACTTCCCCTTCATCCTGCTCGGCATCCTGCAGCTTTCGCCACTGCAGGCAGTCGGCCTTGCCGTCTTCAGCGTGGTTGCGCAAAGCCGAATCCGGGTCGTTAAGCCATTTACCCTGGTGCAGATCGTCTTCAACGTCGCCAACGTCACTACGGCTACGGTGCTGGCCTGCCGCGGCTACGCGGGTCTGATCCACCTGCATCTCGAGGTCGCCCCTGCACTTGCTTTGGCGGCAACCATCTACTTCTTCGCGAACACCATCCCGTTAGCCCTTGTCCTCGCATCCGACACCCACTCCTCGCTCTTTGCCCAGTGGCGTAAGGACTTCCTCTGGTACCTACCCTTCTATCTCGTCGGTGCGATGTTGGCCGTGGTCGCCAATCTGATCGGCGAAACCTACGGCTGGATGACCTCCCTCCTGCTGGTTCCAATGGTATACACCATCTACCGCGCTTACTCGGCGCAGATGGCCATTGTGCGCGACCGCGAGCAATATGCCATCGACACCGAAGCCCTGCATCTTCGTACCATCGAAGGTCTTGCCATGGCTATTGAGGCCAAGGACCGCAGCACTCACCGGCACCTGCTGCGCGTGCGAATCTATGTCGCGGAACTGGCCAAGGTGATGGGTCTCGATCAATCGCTTATGCAGGCGCTGCTGACTGCCTCGTTTCTGCACGACATCGGCAAGCTGGCGGTCCCCGAACACATCGTCAACAAACCCGGCAAGCTGACCCACGAAGAGTTCGAAAAGATGAAGATCCACCCCGTTGTCGGCGCCAACATCCTGGAGCGCGTCCGCTTCCCCTACCCGGTTGTGCCGATCGTCCGATCGCACCACGAAGCCTGGGACGGAAGCGGATATCCAGACGGGCTCAAGGGCGAGGAGATTCCCATCGGCGCACGCCTGCTTACGGTCGTCGACTGCTTCGATGCTCTCGCCTCCGAACGTCCCTACCGCAAGGCTATGCCCCTCGATGAGGCCATGGCACACATCAGAAGCAGGGCCGGCACACAGTTCGACCCCCAGATCGTCGAGCTGCTCGACAAGCACTATATCCAGCTCGAAGAGCTGGCCAGGCAGCGGATCGTTGGCATGGAACCGCTCAAGACGGACATGCTCGTTCCTCGCGGCGCGGCGCCCGGCGCGGGCTTCGAACCCGAGCACAGCAGCGCTATACCTGCCGATCACGAAGAGTTCAGCGAGGAGGAGGCTGCCGATCCGGCGTCGACACTTCACTATCCATCCTTGAACCTGATCGCCGCCGCAAGTCAGGAGGCCAAGGCGGTCTTCGAGATGAGCCAGATGCTCGGCAGCTCGCTCAGCGCACGCGAGACCAGTTCCATGATGTCCAGGCACTTGCAGTCGCTGATCCCTTACGACTGTTTTGTGGTGTACCTGAAGTCCGATGAATCGCTCTCGCCGCAGTTCATCGACGGCCGCCATGCCCGGGCGTTCTCTACCCGGCGAACTCCCGTGGGGGAAGGGCTCTCCGGTTGGGTCGCGCACAACGGGCACCCTATCGTTAACGGCAACCCGACCGTCGAACCCAACTACGTTGCGGAGACCGGCTTGTTCAGCGCGACCAGTTCCGCTCTTTCGCTCCCGCTGTGCGATCCCAACGGCGTCATCTTTGGGGCACTCACTCTTTACTCTGCCGCCGGCGCAGCGTTCTCCAGGGACCATCTCCGCATCCTTCAAGCTATCGAATCGAAGTTTTCACTCTCGTTGCAGAATGCCCGGCGGTTCGTCGTCGCGGAGACGGACGCCAAGATCGATCACCTCACCAAGCTCCCCAACATGCGGCATTTCCTGGAGCAGGTCGAGGCAGAGGTCGAGAAAGCACGTCCCGCAGGACAACACTTTGCCATCGCCGTCTGCGACCTCAACTCCTTCAAAGCCGTCAACGACCGGTATGGCCACCAAAAGGGCGATCAGATGCTGCGCCTCATCGCGGATGCCTTCCGCAACGGTTGCCGCCCTGCAGACACGGTCGCTCGCATGGGAGGCGATGAGTTCGTCTTCCTGTTTCCCTCCATGGACGCCCAGTCGTCGCATCGCCCGCTTGCTATTCTCGAACAGGCTGTCAATCAGGCCTGCGCCAGTCTCAATCTGGAGGTCAATGTCTCCACCAGCGTTGGCATGTCTTTCTATCCCGAAGATGGCGACTCAGCGGAAGATATATTAGGCACCGCGGACCGCCGCATGTATCTACAGAAGCAGGCCTTATACGCTGTCCTTCAGATCAGCGAGACAATGCCCGCCGTGGAAAGACTGGCAATCTTATGAGCTCCGTCGTGGGCCTGGTGAAGCGGCTTGCCCGGACAACCGTAATCGTGCTCCTGGTGGTTCTTGGTTCTACCATCCTGGTGCGCTTCGCTCCCGGCTATCTCAGCGATGCCCGCGAGATGGACTCGCGCTATGCAGCCGCCGCACGCGTTGAGCTATCGGCGGAAGCCGCACGCAGCAGATCTCTGCCCCACATGCTCGCAACCGAGATCGGCGGATGGACTCACGGCAACCTCGGGCTCTCGCGCCAATATGGCGTTCCGGTGCAGGAGCTGATCGTCCCCCGGCTGGCCGTAACCGGCAGCTTGATGCTGCGCTCGATCCTCCTGGCCTGGACACTCGCCCTTAGCCTGTCACTGCTGTCCAGCGCGGGCCGAAACCCATCCTTGTTATGGCAGGCGCCCGCAGCCCTTCTGCTGGCGGTGCCGACCGCTGCCATGGCGACCCTCTGCCTGCTCGCCGATAGCGGCGGCCCCGTGCTGGTGATGACCCTGCTGATCGCAGCGCGAGACTTCAAGTTCCTCGACCGCATCCTGCGCAAGTCCTGGCGCGATCCCCACCTGCTACAGGCCCGTGCCCAGGGCATTACCACCCTGCGACTGGTACGCGCACACATCCTGCCGAACATTGCCTCGCAGTTGCTCGCGCTCGCGACGCTGTCGATCGTGACTGCGCTCAGCGCTTTGGTGCCGGTGGAGGTGATCTTTAGCGTCCCCGGCCTGGGCCAACTGGCCTGGAGCGCGGCCCTGAACCGCGACCTCCCCGTGCTGCTTGCCATCACGATGATCATGGCCATCGCGGTTACCTGCGCTGGAATCCTTTCAGACCATCCCGATAGTCCAGACCGTCCCGGCGAGTGGCAGACCGCATGAGGTCCAGGCTCATCGCCGCGTGGCTGCTGCTCGGTCTCGTTCTGATCGCCCTGATGCTCGTCGCGGCACCCGGCAGCAGCTACTCCCATCAAGACCGCGAACTCCCGCTCGCCGGCGCATCGAGCCACCATCCCGCGGGTACCGATGCCCTTGGCCGCGACCGCATGGTTCGCGTCGCCGCTGCCTTCCTGCTCAGCCTCGGAGGCGCCATCGCCGCCTCCGCCGCAGCCACCGCCGCCGCTGCCGGAGTAGGCACGCTCGCGGCCTTCGGTCCCGCAGCTCTCGGCGGCCTCGCCATGCTGGTCTGCGATGTCTTTCTCGCCCTGCCCTGGCTGTTCCTGCTCATGATGGTCCGCTCCGCGCTTCCCTTGACCACAACGCCAATATACTCGGCCGAAGTTACCTTCCTCGTCCTCGCGGCCCTGGGCTGGCCGGCCTGCGCGCGCGCTGTCTATAAAGGTGCGCGAAGCCTGCGCAACGCCGAATGGATGCTCCAGGCCCGCGCCGGAGGCCTGCGCCGCAGCCAGATCGTCCGTTACGTGCTACCCAACCTGCTTCCGCTCTTGCTGCCCCAGTTCCTCATCTGCATTCCCGCCTTCGTCATCGCCGAAGCCAACCTCGGCGCGCTCGGCCTCGGCATAGGAGAACCGCTTCCCTCCTGGGGAGGGATGCTGCTCGAACTGGATAACTCCGCCATGCTGCTACGAACCCCGTGGGTGTATCTTCCTATCGCTCTGCTGATTGTCGTCCTGCTGTTGCTGGAAGCTCTGGCTGTCGAGGCTTAACCATGCGTCTGTTCGTCCAATCCGCCGCCACCGTTCTCGCTCTAACGCTCGCCGCAACCGCTGCGGCCCAGGCCGCGCCCCGCTTGCCCGGAGAGCTGGCCTGGACCATCGGCTACGATCCCAAGACCTTCGACCCCGCCAAGGTCGATGACCAGGAGTCCGAACTGGTGCGCTATCTCACCGCCGGCGTCCTGCTCCGCTTCAACCGCTTCACCCAGCAGGTCGAGCCCCAACTGGCAGAAAGCTGGGCCCTTTCACCGGACGGCAAGACGCTGACCTTCAAGCTCCACCCGGGCCTCCAGTTCTCCGATGGCAGCCGCCTCACCGCCAAAGACGCCGCCTGGTCCATCCGCCGCGTCCTGCTCCCGGCAACCGCGGCACCGGTCGCCGACGAGTTCCTCTCAGCCGCCGGCGTCACCGTCGAAGCCCCGGATGAAACCACAGTCGTCGTCCACCTTCCCCAACGCGTCATCGGCATCGGCAAAGTCTTCGACGAGATCGCCATCGAGCCCGCCGACCATCCCAGCGAGGCCCGCGTCACCTCCGGCCCGTTCGTCGTCGCCGACTACCGCCGTACCCAGTACGTCCGCCTACGCCGCAATCCCCACTACTTCGCACACGACAGCAGCGGCGCCGCGCTGCCCTACGCCACCGGCATCCGGCTCGATGTCCTCGACAACCACGAGCAGGAGATCAGGCTCTTCGAACGCGGCGAGTACGATCTCATCGACAGCCTCCCGCCCGACTACTTCGGCCTCCTGAAGCAGAAGATGCCCGCCGCCGTGCGCGATATGGGCCCGTCCCTCAACACCGAGCAGCTTTGGTTCAACCAGTCTCCGGCATCGCCGCTTCCTGCGTGGGAAAAGTCATGGTTCCAGAGCCAGGCCTTCCGCGTCGCCATCTCGCGGGCCATCCATCGCGCCGATCTCGCCCGCATCGCCTACGAAGGCCACGCCACCCCCGCCTACAGCTTTATCTCCCCAGCCAACACCGCTTGGTACGACCGCGGACTCACAGCGCCGCAGGAAGATCTAGCGGCAGCCAAAACCGCGCTGGCAAGTGCCGGTTTCCGCTTGAAGGACTCCGTCCTCGAAGATGCCGCAGGCCACCCGGTCAAGTTCTCCATCCTCACCAACTCCGGCAACGCTGCCCGCCTGAAGATGGCAACCCTTATACAGGAAGACCTCAAGGCGCTGGGAATCGAGGTCACCGTCGTCGCCCTCGACTTCCCCGCGCTGATCGAGCGCCTGATGCAGACCCAGGACTATCAGGCCTGTCTGCTGGGCCTCGAAAACGTCGACCCCGACCCCAATGCCATGATGAATATCTGGCTCAGCTCCTCGCCGAACCACCAGTGGAGCCCATCCGAAAAGACGCCCGCCACTCCGTGGGAAGCCGAAATCGACCGCGCGATGAATATACAGGCCGGGGCCCTCAAGGACGCCGAGCGCAAGCAGGCGGTCGACCGGGTCCAGCAGGTCGTCGCCGACCAGCAGCCGTTTATCTACCTCGTCTACCCCAACGCCTTGTATGCGGTCTCGCCCAAACTGCTGGGCGTGCACCCGGCCGTGCTCGAGCCCGGACTCGTCTGGAACGTCGAGAGCCTCCACTTACAGGGAACGCGATGAGCGGCGAACCTCTCCTCCGGGTCGCTCTGGATGCCGCCTACTCGGGCAAGTCCGTGCTGCATGATATTCGCTTCGAACTCCAGCCCGGCGAGGTGCTTGGCCTGGTAGGCACCAGCGGCGCCGGCAAGAGCACGCTGGTCCTCTCGCTGCTCGGCCTGTTGCCCTGGCGCGGTGGGCGAGTGACCGGCGAAGTCCTGCTCTCCGGGCAAAATCTGCTAACTCTCCCCGAGCGCGACCTCCACAAGCTGCGCGGACGCCAGGTCGCCCTCATCCCGCAGAGCCCCATGTCCGCGCTCAACTCCGCCATTAGCCTCCAGACCCACTTCGACGAGGCCTGGCGGGCGCACGAAAAACATGGCCGCGCCGCCTTGACGCAAAGACTTCATGCCTTGCTCGCCGAGGTCCAACTGCCTTCCAGCCCAGAGTTCCTCCGCCGGCGTCCATCGCAGATCAGCGTTGGCCAGGCGCAGCGTGTCCTGATCGCCCTGGCCCTGCTGCACCGGCCCGCCCTGATCGTCGCGGACGAACCCACCAGCGCCCTCGATCCGGTCACCCAAACCCAGGTCGTCGAGCTGCTGAGGCGGCTGAATCGTCAGCACGGCACCACGCTCCTCTACATCTCGCACGACCTGGTTTCCGTGCTGCAGCTCAGCGACCGGATCGCCGTCCTCGACGCCGGGACGATCGTGGAGAGCTTGGCGGTCGGCGAAATCAGCCAGGCCCGCCACCCGGCCACGCTCGCCCTGCTCAAAGCCCTGCCTGTCCCACCCGAGGTCCTGCTCAGCTACCGCGACAGAACCACCGCGGAAGCCCAGGCGTTCACTTTGCGGCAATAACCCTGACCGTCCCAGGCCGATAGCTCCCGCGAAGACCTCATCCCGATACAACTTTCGTGTCATGGCAGCCCGGGATGGGACTACAACTTGCGTGTCATTGCAGCCTCATGGGTCACCCTATTAAAGTTTGAAGTTCAACAGGCACAAGCCTGCGCACCGTGAGCAGTTCTGCGAGGTGAAAAAGCCGCTAACAGCATTGGGCCCCAGATATTAGCTAAAGAAATCACCTGTAGTGCTGGAGTCCTATGGCTCACTCTCCCTATCGTTTCTCCGTGGTGCTCGGCCTTCTTGTCGCGACCGCAACCACCGTCTCGGCCGGTGCCCAGTTGCTGGGTGCCCTGAGTCCAAAGATATCGCCCGATGCTGCGGCTGCAGCGAGCTCTACAACCGTGCCGGTCATTATTCAGTACCAGCACGATCCCGGAACCCCGGAGAGTAACCATGTCCACGGCGTGGGTGGCCTGGTCAAATCGCCCTTGCACTCTATCCACGCCTTTACGGCGAACGTGTCCCAGGACCAACTCACCCAGCTTGCGGCTGACCCCAGTGTTACTTACATCTCCCTCGACCGTCCCCTCGCCGCGCGCCAGGCAGGCACCATCACGGGCGCCGAGTACACCACCGAGCCCATCAACGCTCCGGCGGTCTGGCAGCAAGGCTACGTCGGCACGCAGATTGGGGTAGCTGTCATTGACAGCGGCATCACACCGGTACCCGACCTCAGCATCAACGCAACCTCTCTCCTCCCCCTGGTTGTGCCGTCGCTAAACCAGATCTTCTCGGTCCTCGACGAAGTGGAGCCCTGGAGCAGCGGCCGGATCGTCTACAGCCAGAACTTCGTTCCCGGCGCGTACGACGCTCTGGACCACTACGGACATGGCACGCACGTCGCCGGCCTTATCGCCGGAAATGGCAACGATTCCACCGGGCAGCAGTACTTCCGCACCTTCTCCGGCGTCGCTCCCAACGCCAACATCATCAATCTCCGGGTGCTCGATGAAAACGGTGCAGGCACCGATTCCTCCGTAATCGCCGCCATCGAAAGAGCGATCGCCCTCAAGAATACGTACAACATCCGCATCATCAATCTCTCGCTCGGCCGTCCCATCTACGAGAGCTACACCCAGGACCCGCTCTGCCAGGCAGTCGAACAGGCCTGGAAGGCAGGCATCGTTGTCATCGTGGCTGCCGGCAACGATGGCCGCGACCTCAACCTCAATCCCGAAGGCTACGGCACCATCAATGCGCCGGGCAACGATCCTTATGTCCTCACCGTCGGCGCCATGAATACCGTGGAGACGGCGCCCATCAATGACGACATCATCGCCAGCTACAGCTCCAAGGGGCCGTCCTTCATCGATGACGTCGTAAAGCCGGACATCGTCGCACCCGGCAACCTGGTCAGCAGCCTACAGTTCTACCAGGACCCGCTGGCGGTCGATAACCCTACTTTTTACACCTGGTACTCTTTCTACCAGAACAACGGCGCGCAGACCCCGTCCAGCAACTACTTCCCCCTCAGCGGCACCAGCATGTCGACCGCCGTCACCAGCGGCGCCATCGCGGACCTGCTTCAGGGTGTTCCCAGCCTGACCCCCGACGAGGTGAAAGCCCTGGTCATGGTCAACGGCGACCGCAGCTACTTCCCGGCCACCAGCAGCGTCACCGCCAACGGCATCGTCTACAACGCAAACTATGATGTCTTCACTATCGGCGCCGGCTATCTCGACATCGACAGTACGCTCTCGGCCGCCCAGGTCAACAATGGCTCTGTGCCCTCCGGCACCGCGATGTCGCCGATCGCAACCTACGACCCGACGACCGGCGATACCACCGCCGTCACCGACCAGACCGCCCTCTGGGGCAAAACCGGCCCCTGGTCCGCATCCAGCGTCTACGGCAACAACGCCTTCATCGCCTCCGACGACGGTTCAACCGCGCTATGGGGCAAGACTGCTCTATGGGGTAAGGACGACCCCGAGGCCTACACGGCTCTGTGGGGCAAGACAGCCCTCTGGGGCAAGAGCTCTCCGGCAGCCGAAACGGCCCTCTGGGGTAAGTCCGGGACAGCGGCGGCAACGGCAACGCTTCCCTACTGAAAACCTGTTGCGTCCGGTTCAGGCGTGGGCAACAGGCCCATCTGCTGATAGATCGGCCGCATCACCGCTCTGATCTTCGGCAACTCCAGCGTGTACCATAATGAGCCCCCCAGGCAACACGCGCCGGTCATCATCACAGTGTGCGGAGCCCCTATCCAGGCGGCCAGGCCGCCGGCCAGTAGGCTCCCGAACGGCGCCGACCCGACGAACGCCATCGTATAGTAGCTCATCACCCGCGCCCGCTTGTCCTCCGGCACCAGCGTCTGGATCACCGTATTGCTGGCCGCCGCAGCCTGCATCATCCCGAAACCGACAAACAGCATCAGCAATAGCGAAACCCACAACCTGTGCGATAGACCAAACAGTATCAGCGCAGACCCGAACATCGCGGCGGCAATCTGGATCATCCGCGTCAGCCCCACCACCGACTTGCGGAACGCCAGCGAGACCGCCGACACCAGCGCGCCGACCCCTGAAGCTCCCGTCAGCCAGCCCAGTGTGTGCGGCCCGCCATGCAGCACTTGCCCGGCAAAGACCGGCAACAACACCGCATAAGGCCAGCCCATCAGACTGAGCATCACAAATAACAGCAAGATGCTGCGTATGGGCCGAAACGTTCGCACGTAGTCCCAGCCCTCGCGCATCTGCTCGATCATGCTGATCGTGGCCCGCTGAATCGGTACATGCTGAATACGCATCATCAGCAAAGACGCAATCACAGCAATATAGCTGACCCCATCGATCAAAAAGCACCAGCCCTCGCCAAAGCCAGCGATCACCAAACCCGCCAGCGCCGGCCCGATCAACCGTGCCCCATTCACCATCGCCGAGTTGATCGCAATCGCGTTCCCCAGGTCCTTGCGGTCAATCCCATTACGGTCCTCCACCATCCGTGCCAGGAACGACTGCCGTGCCGGCATATCGAACGCATTGATCAATCCCTGCAACGCGCTCAGTGCGATGATCTCGCGCAGGTTGATCACCTGCGCCAGCGTAAGCCCCGCCAGCGCCAGCGACTGCACAGCGGCCACGGCCTGCGTCGCCACCAGCAGCTTGCGGCGGTTCAGCCGCTCAATCCACACACCTGCGAACGGCCCCAACGCAAACGTAAGAATCTGCCCCGAAAAGCCAACCACCCCCAACAACAGCGCGGAGTGTGTCAGCCGGTAGACCAGCCAACCCGTCGCCACCCGCGTCATCCACGTGCCCAGCACCGAAATACCCTGGCCATAGAAGTACAGCTTGAAGTTGCGGTGCCGCAGCGCCCGCCAGCCATGCGACAGCGAGGCCATCTTCACAGCGCCAGCGCCTTCAGCACATTCTCCGTCGTCTCCGTCTCGCCCCGCTTGGGAAAGACCTTCTCGATGCAGTAGAGATGCGCCTCAGCTTCCCTATCGGTCATCGCGTCCACCACGAACACCACGTTGTAGCCGAAGTCGTATGCGCTGAACGCGGTCGCCTGCACGCCTGCACTCGTCGCTATGCCAGTCAAAAATACCTGCGTCACCCCGCGCTCCCGCAGGACCTCATCCAAACCCGTGCCGATGAACCCGCCCACTCGCTGCTTGCTCACCAGTATGTCGCCGGGCTGCTGCTCCAACTCCGGAACAAGCTCGGTCCAGTCGTCCGGAAACGAAAACTTGCGCGGCCCAGCGTCCGTCCGGCCCGGCGCTGGAGACGTAACGTTGACCAACACGACAGGCAGACCCCGTTTCCTGAAGGCCCACGCAAGCCGTGCCGAGCGCTCGACAACCTCAGCGGCTGGATGCGCCAACGGCATCCCGACAATTCCTTTTTGCAGGTCGATCACGATCAGAGCAGCGGTGCCGTCGAGTGTTGTAAGAGGCATGTTTCCTTTCGGTCAGGCAGATGCGATGCCGCATTGTTATCTATATGAGAGAAGATCGTCCGGGAGTTCAAGCTGCTTCCAACCACCTGCGTGAGTGCGCAGCTTCACGCCCGGTAGTCGCGATAGTGCAGCATCTCGCTGATCCCGATCCACACATCCAGCAGCCCGATCCCGCTCACCAGCCCGCGCACCCATCCGCGTTGCAATATCGCATCCAGCGCTGGGTGCGACATCAGCCAGCCGTTCTGCTCCCAGTAGCGCGGCAACCACGGCAGGAACGCCAGCACCCCCCCGATATAAAAGCAGAAGATCACCAGCACGATCAGGCTCAGCCGCTGTAGCCACACGGGCGCGGGTGCAGGTTCGCGCTTCGGCATCGGTTCCACTCGCGGTGTCTCTTGAAAAATCTCTTGCTGCGCAGCCATGTCTCTTCCACGGTAGCAGGACGCCGCACAGCCTGTCTCCACAGCCCCCAACCCCTACCTCTGGCTCTTCCCCGAAACCTTCGCCGCAGCTCGCGCCTTCACATCCGCCGCGATCTCCTTCGAGCTCTCATCCGCCGTCCCATGCATTGCCAGCCCAAAGCTCACATCGCTCCCCGTGCCGCTAATCGAGACCGGCAGTTCCAGCCCGGCGCCATCTTTCTTCAGCACCTTGTCAAACGGCTGCAGCAGCGCCGACTTCCACCCCGTAACCATCTGCGAAGCCGTCGCATCCGTCCGCACATGTCCCTTGAACTCAAAAACATCGCCATCGGTCGAGTACACCCCGTTCAACAAAACCGTCACCCCCGGCACCTGGTACTTCAAATCGTCCACCGAGATCAACCCGCCTCTCAGATTGAACTTCGCCTGCATCTGCGACTGTTCCTCCGGCTTCCCATCGCTGCCCGCAGCCTTCGCCTCCCGCGGCCGCCCCTGCGCCCTCATGCTCAGCGAATCGACCTTGTCCTGCCACTTCGGGTTGTTCAGGCTCACGCCCTGCACGGCAAATATCCCCGCCAACTCCATCTTCTCCGTGACGCGCTCATGCCCCGCCGGAAGATGCAGCTTCGCGCGGAGCGTCAGCACACCGCTCATCAGCGGAGGCCTGGTCTTCACCCCTAGGTCCAGCATGTCCTCGATGCGCCCATGGGGCATCGTCACCTCCAGCGCAATATCGTGCCCAACCCCCTTCACTCGCGTCACCGTGCCCCGCGCCGTAAAGTCCGAGTGCAGCAGGTGCGCCTGCACCGGATCGAGCGTCGTGTCGCCTGTCGTGCCATCCACATACGCATGAAACACCGTATGCAACGGCACCGGATACTTGCTGCCATCGATCGAAAAATCCGGCGTATCGGTCGTGCCATCGATCGTGATGTGCTCCAACTGCCCCGCAAAGTGCCCGGTCGACGCCAGCATCCCGCCAATGCCCTTGATCGTGCTCAGGTCAGCATGGTCGAAGCTGTAGTCACCATCCAGCGGCGTCTCCCGTGGACCGTCCGCATCCCACGGCCCAAAGTGTCCCTCCGCATGAATCGCCCCTACCGGCTTAGGATTCGTCAGCTCCGCCTTATAAATCATCGGCTGATCCGGGCCAATATCGTGCAGATCGAGCCGCCCAATATCGAACTCCAGCGGCTCCTTGCCCGGCTTGTCCGTGTCGATCACCAGCTTCACATTGGTGCACAATATCTCGCCCGCAGTAAATGCAATCTTCGGCTTGGTCCGCGGATGCTGCGGATCGGCAAACGGCTCGCCCAGGTTCGTTCCCAAAATCTGCTTGCGTGCAGATCCCGGTGGCACATGCAGTTCCATTCCATCGACACGGATCAACGAAATATGCGTCGGCTGATGCAACAATCCCTGGATCGTCGTGCGAAATGTAAAGTGCTCCACACTCAGCAACTTCGTCTGCTTGTCAGCCGATCCATAAGGCACGCGTAGCCCGTCACCCTCCACCTCAACACCCCGCAACAGAGAAATATCGAGCCGGTCCAGCTCCACCGGCGCATCGAACTTCGCCGAAAGCGTCTCGATCACGCGCTTGCGCACGATCGGCCCGGCGTTATGGATCGCATACTCCGCCGCGATCCCAAGCCCCACCACCCCCGCAGCCACAAGTCCGCCCGTCACCTTCAGCCAACGCCTGCGCCACCACGGAATGTGTGTCTTTTCACCCACCTGCAAGCTCCAACTTTCCTTTCGATGCATTCAAAGTCCGTTGCGACACCCCGCACCCGCGGCAATGAGAAAATAGAATCAGATGCTTCAACTCTCTGCTGCCGGCAAACGTTTCGGCCCCAAACTGCTCTTCGACGAACTCAACTGGCTCATCACGCCTAACGAGCGCACCGGCCTGGTCGGCGGCAATGGCACGGGCAAATCCACCCTGCTCAAAATTCTAGCCGGACTCGACACCCTCGACTACGGCTCCCGCACCAACATCAAGGGCATGACCATCGGCTACCTCCCGCAGGATGGCCTCGCCCTCTCGGGCCGCACCGTCTTCGAGGAGTGCCTGTCCGTCTTTGATGAACTCCGCGACATGGAGACCGAAGCCGAAGCCCTCACCCACATCCTCTCCGACACCGACCCCAAATCGAAAGAGTACGCGGCGGCAGCGGATAGATACTCCGAGATCGCCGACCATCTCCACGTCCACGACATCTATACCCTCGACGCCCAGGTCGGCGCGGTCTTAGGCGGCCTCGGCTTCAGCAAGGAAGACTGGGAACGCCGCACCGAAGAGTTCTCCGGCGGCTGGCAGATGCGCATCGCCCTCGCAAAATTGCTGCTACAGAAGCCGAGCCTGCTTCTTCTCGACGAGCCCACCAACCATCTCGACCTCGAGTCCCGCAACTGGCTCGAAGACTATCTCCACAACTACGAGAACGCCTTCATCCTCATCTCGCACGACCGTTACTTCCTCGACGTCACCGTCAACAAGATCGTCGAACTCTGGAACAAGCGCATGCAGGTCTACCACGGCAACTACGAAAAATATCTGACGCTCAAAGAAGAGCGCCGCACCCAGATCATGGCCGCCTACAAAAATCAGCGCGACCGCATCGAAGCCCTCGAAGCCTTCATCAACCGCTTCCGCGCGCAGGCCACCAAGGCCAAGCAAGTCCAGTCGCGTATCAAGGAGCTCGAAAAGATCGAACGCATCGAAGTCCCCGACGAAGAAGCGACCATCCACTTCAAGTTCCCACAACCGCCTGCCAGCGGCCGCACCGTCATCGAGGTCTCGCACCTCACCAAGACCTACCCCCTGCCTGACGGCTCTCCCAAGCGAGTGCTTGAAGACATCTCCTTCACCATCGAACGCGGCGACCGCATCGCCCTCGTCGGCGCCAACGGCGCGGGCAAATCGACGATGATCCGCATGCTCTCCGGCCTCGAATCACAAACCAGCGGCAGCATCAAGCTAGGCCACAACGTCCTCGCCGACTACTTTGCTCAAGATCAATACAAGGTATTAGACCCCACCGCCGAGATGCTCGACGACATCACCGGCTCCAACCCCAAGGTCGACGTCGTCACCCTCCGCTCGCTGCTCGGCTGCTTCATGTTCACCGGCGACGATGTCTTCAAAAAACTCGGCGTCCTCTCCGGCGGCGAGCGCAACCGTTACGCCATGGCCAAGATGCTCGTCTCGCCCGCCAACTTCATCCTGCTTGACGAGCCCACCAACCACCTCGACCTCCGCGCCAAGGATGTCTTGCTGGAAGCCATCCGCGACTTCTCCGGCACGGTCCTCTTCGTCTCCCACGACCGTTACTTTATCGACGGCCTTGCAACACGCGTCTTCGAAGTCGAAGACCGCCGCGTCCACATCTACCCCGGCAACTACGAGGACTACCTCTTCCGCAAGCAGGGCGGCGTAGCCAAGATCGCCGCAGCCG
>Ga0302314_10005942_pt1 | contig 22180 bp, 19 predicted proteins | sample III_Palsa_N2_3_FD_200533 | JGI IMG/M metagenome (GOLD analysis project Ga0302314, IMG submission 200533) | Peat permafrost microbial communities from Stordalen Mire near Abisko, Sweden - III_Palsa_N2_3 | ecosystem: Environmental > Terrestrial > Soil > Palsa > Peat permafrost | place: Sweden...
GGCGCTGTTGACGGCGCGGTAGCCCGCGTAGACGTCCTGGCGAAACGTCATCAGGCCGAGCCGGTACAGCAGCAACGGATACAAGGTTCCGTTGGCGAAGCCGACATAGTAGCGCCGGTAGTCGGCCTCGCTGAGATCGATGGTGGCGTAGGTGACGCCGCGCACCACCTCGACCGCCGGCTCGGTCTGTGTTGCCGGCCCGCGGTGGCCGCTCCAGCCGAACCAGAGCGTGCCGGGGGTGATCGCGGCGGCCAGACCGGTCGCAAGCCCGCCGGCGGCGGCCGCGCGGGCACCGGGCACCGGCACCCGGTTCGAGACGACAACAAGGCGCGGCATGTCACGCCCTCCGAGCGGCAGGGAATTGCGAGTCTATAATCATCATCCGTCCTAAATCGATCCACCGGCGAAAACCGCCGCACGAACGCCACGCCAATCGTCATCTATCCAACTCGGCGGCACCGCTTTGGTTCAATTCACAAATCGCTGAGCGGAGACTGCCACAGATACCGGGCCGCGTGATATAATGCTCGCCGCGCGGCCGGAAATGCCACGGCGACTGCGATCGGTTCGCGGTGTCCCCGGGGAATGTTGCGGGCCGATGCCGGCTAATCGGCTCTGTCGGCGATCTCGTAGTAGTCGCCCTTCTGGGCGGTCAGGATGTGCTCCCTGATCTTCAGCCCGGTCGGCGGATTGAGGCTGCCGGCGGAGATCGAGATGTGGGTCGCGGACGGCCGTTCAAAGAACAACGCGCTGCCACACTTGCTGCAGAACCCGCGCCGCGCGGCCGGCGAGGACCGGTACCAGCGCAGCGTGCGGGTGCTTGCCACTTCCAGGTCGGCGACGGCGCAGGCGGCATAGGCGCCGACATGCGTGCTGGCGCGACGACAGAAGACGCAGTGGCACACCACCACGTCCCGCAACGGCCCATGCACCTTGTAGCTCACCGACCCACACAGGCAGCTTCCGCTCGCGACCGGCGATGTTTTCGTGGCGTCCGTCATCCGCGACCCTCGTCCCTGTCTTGCAGGCGGCGTCCGATATGACCATGTTTCTGGAACTACGGTCATGTAGGAGGGATGCCATGTCCGGTGTGGTCAAGCAAGTCGTGGAGGCGCTGCGCGAGGCGTGGCGCAGCCACGCGGCGCTTCGTGATCTGAACCAGTTGAGCGACCATCATCTCGCCGATCTCGGCCTCCGCCGGGAACAACTGCCGACGCTCGCAAGGAGATTGGAGGATGAGGCAACGCCCGTGGTTTCGCGCCGGTTGCCTGACTACCGCGCCGAATTGGTGCCGTGCGGATAGGGCGACCGGTTGAGATGACAGGGATGGCGTTCGAGGATGCGGCGCGGTGCCTCGCGGAACTGGGGCACCCGCACCGGCTGCAGATTTTCCACCTGCTGATCAAGGCGGGCGGGGAGGGGATGGCGGTCGGCACCATCCAGCAGGGCCTCGGCATCCCGAAATCGACGCTCGCGCATCACCTCGCGCAACTCGTCGCCGCCGGGCTGATGACGCAGACCCGCGAGGGTCGGGTGCAACGCTGCCGCGTCGATGCGGTGCGGGGGCGAGCGCTGCTGCAATTCCTCGTCGCCGACTGCTGCGAGGGCCTGCCCGATCTGGCGGAATTGCAACGCCTCGCGTCCTGACGACGCCGGCGGCGCCATCACGGGCCGCGTGGTGTAGACGAGTCGCCGGATGGTCATGGCGTTTCGTTGCAAGCCGCATGGAAGGGCGGCGCCACGCCTGCTAGACGCTGCGGCATGAGACCGCCCCAGTTCGATGTCCTGATCGTCGGCCGCGGCATCGTCGGGCTGGCGCATGCGCTGGCTGCCGCGCGGCTCGGCCTGCGCACGGCGGTGCTGGACCGGGAGACCCACGCGGTCGGCGCCTCGGTGCGGAATTTCGGGTTCGTCACCGTGACCGGCCAGCAGGAAGGCATCGCTTGGCGCCGCGCCCGCCGCGCCCGCGACGTGTGGGCCGAGGTGGCGGGGCCGGCCGGCATCGCGGTGCATCATCGTGGCCTGCTGATGGTGGCGCGCCGGGCGGAGGCGCTGTCCGTCCTGCAGGACTTTGCGGCGGGCCCGATGGGCGAGGGCTGCCGGCTGCTGCGCGGCGCCGACCTGCCGGCACCGATCCGCGCCGGCCATGCCGGCGGCCTGCACAGCCCGCACGAACTGCGCGTGGAGAGCCGCGACGCCATCCCACTCCTCGCCGCGTGGCTGGGCGAGGCGCACGGGATCTGCTTCCTGCCGCGGACGATGGTGCACGCGATCGAGCCCGGGTTGGTCGCGACCAGCGCCGGCGCGGTCCGGGCGACGCATATCGTCGTCGCGCCCGGTCCCGACCTCGTGACCTTGTTCCCCGATGTCTACGCACGTCGCCGCGTGACCCTGTGCAAGCTGCACATGCTGCGCGTGAAAAACCCCGGCTGGCGGCTACCGGCCGCGGTGATGAGCGACCTCGGGCTGGTGCGCTACCTCGGCTACCGCACGCCGTCGCTGCCGGCACTGCGGGCGCGGTTGCTGGCCGAGCAGCCGGAATTCCTGGCCGACGGCATCCATCTGATCGCGGTGCAGGGGGCGGACGGCTCGCTGGTGGTGGGCGACAGCCACCACTACGCCGACAGCCATGACACCTTCCAGCCGCGCGACGTGGACGACCGCATGCTGGCCGAGTTGTCCGCCGTGCTCGACATCCCGGCGCCCGAGGTGGTCGAGCGCTGGACCGGCGTGTATCCCTCCGGCCCGGATACGGCGTTCACCGAGGCGGTGCGCCCCGGCGTGCGGCTGGTGAACGTGACCAGCGGCACTGGCGCCTCCACGGCATTTGCCATCGCCGAGGAAACCCTGGCAGACCTGCTGGGCCGCGCCCCGCCGCCACACGCACAGGAGCCCGAGGCATGACCGCGATCAAGGCCGTGATTCTGGACTGGGCCGGAACCGTCGTCGATTTCGGCAGCCGCGCGCCGATGGGCGCCTTCGTCCGGGCGTTTGCCGAATTCGGCGTCGCGATCGATGTCGCCGACGCGCGCGGGCCGATGGGCATGGCCAAATGGGACCACATCCATGCCGTCGGCCATAGCCCGCGCGTCGCTGCGGCATGGCGAGCCAAACATGGGCGGGATTTCTCCGACGCCGACGTGGATGCAATCTTTGCCGTGTTCGAGCCGATGAACGTCGCCTCCGTGGTGGACCATGCCGGGTTCATTCCTGGCGCGCTGGAGGCGATCGATGCCTTGCGGGCGCGCGGCGTAAAAATTGGGTCCACGACGGGCTATACCCGCCCGATCATGGCGAAGCTGCTGCCGGTCGCGGCGGCGGGCGGCTATTCGCCGGAGGTGGTGGTCTGTGCCGGCGATCTGGCGGCGGGGCGGCCGAGCCCGCTGATGATGTGGTACGCGATGGCGAAGCTCGGCGTCTGGCCGGCCGACCGGGTGGTGAAGGTGGACGACACGCCCGTCGGCATCGGCGAGGGCGTCGCGGCCGGCACCTGGACGGTCGGTGTGGCATTGACCGGCAACATCGCCGGGCTCTCGGAGGCCGACCTCGCGGCCCTGGCCCCGGACGCGCGCAGCAAGCTGCGGGGGCGCGCGGAGATCGAGCTTGGCGAGGCCGGCGCCGACATCGTCGTCGACGGCATCGCCGACCTGCCCGCCGCGGTTGCCGAGATCGAGCGGCGGATTTCGACAGGCGGGATGCCGCGCGGCGATCGTTAAGCTGTCACGCGTTGGTGCCGCCATCGACGGTCAGGCTGGCGCCGGTGATGTAGCCCGCTTCGGGACCCGCGACGAACGCCACCAGCGCGGCGACGTCACTGACGTGGCCGTAGCGGTGCAGCGCCGTGTTGGCCGTCTGCGGCTGCGCCCAGTCGCCCGCGGCGGGATTGAGATCGGTGTCGATCGGCCCCGGCTGGACATTGTTGACCGTGATGCCGCGGTCGCCGACTTCCCGCGCGAGACCCTGCGTGAACATTTTGACCGCTCCCTTTGTGGCCGCGTAGGCAACGAGGCCCGGTGTCATCATCCGCTCGCCCACGCAGGAGCCAATCATGATGATGCGCCCGCCATCCCGCATGTGCCGCAGCGCCGCCTGCGTCGCGACAAGCGTGCCCCGCAGATTGATCGCGATCACGCGATCCATGTCCGCGACCGTGGTCTCGCTGAATGGCTTCGGAATCGCCGTGCCGGCGTTGTTGACGAGCACGTCGAGCCGCCCATAGGTGGCGACGGTCTTTTCGACCGCGGCGGTGACGGCCTCGGCATCGGCTGCGTCGGCCTGGACGGCGAACGCCTCACCGCCGGCGCGCTCGATCTCGGCGACGACCGCGGCCGCGGCCTCCGCACCCTTCGTGTAGGTAATGACGACGCGTGCGCCGTCTGCCGCCAGTCGCTTTGCAATGCCGGCGCCGATACCCCGGGAACCGCCGGTAACGAGTGCTGTCTTGCCGCGAAGATGTGCCACGATGGATTACTCCCGAATTTGCGCCCGCGCCGGTCGCCCGGCCGAGCCGTTGGCAGACATCTAGGCGCGCTGGCCGCGAGCGCTAAGACTTTGTAAGTTCAGCGCTATGCTCGGGAGATATAGGGGACGGCCGTGGAACTGAGGCATCTGCGCTATTTCATCGCCGTGGCCGAGGAGGGGAGCCTCAAGCTCGCGGCCGAGAAACGATTGCACACGGCGCAGCCCTCACTGAGCCGGCAGATCCGCGATCTCGAATACGAAGTCGGGGCGCAGCTGCTGCAACGCAGCGCGCGCGGGGTGGCGCTGACCGATGCCGGCCGGGCATTTCTCGACCATGCGCGGCTGTCGCTCGCACATGCCGAGGCGGCGGCCGAAGCCGCGCGGCGCGCCGCGCAACCGGCAAGGCCCGTTTTCGCCGTCGGCTTTCTCGTAGGCCATGAGGCCGACTGCATCCCGCCCACGACGAGCCTTCTGCTGGGCGATCTGCCAAACCTGGAAATCCGGGTGTTCAGCGGGTTTTCCGTGGATCTGGCCGAGGATCTGCTGCACGGGCGGCTCGATATCGCCTTCCTGCGGCGCGAGCCGATCCCGGACCTCGACTACCGGCTCGTGCTCAGCGAGCCGCTCGTCGCGATCATGCCCGCCGATCACCGCCTTGCGGCCGGAAACGCCCTCGATCCGCGCGACCTGGTAGGCGAGACGTATATCGGCATCTCGCCTGTGCCACGCATCCTGCGCGGCGTCGTGCACGCCTATCTCGAACGTTCGGGCGTGCGCATCGCGGCACATCTGGAGATCGACAACTTCGCGATGGCGATTTCGCTGGTGGGATCGACGCGCGGCGTCGCGTTGCTGCCGGCCTCGATCGACGGCTATCTGCCGCCCACGATCGTCAGTCGTCCGCTTGCCGGGGAGCAGCCGGTGATCGACCTGGTGGCCGGGTTCCGCAGGGGAAACAAATCGCCGATCCTCGATAAATTTCTCGCGCACATGGCGGACCTGTCCGCCCGCCTGCAGAGTGGCGAAGCGCATGCCGGCCGCGGCCCATAGGCACCGTGACGTGTGTTTGCCGCGTTTGCCCTACCGCTTCGTTTCCACCCTGCGCTAATCTTGTCGGCGCAGAGGCGGAGTCGGGCGATGATCTTCCGGCAGTTGTTCGATGCGACATCCAGCACCTACAGCTACCTGCTCGCCAGCCGCCGCGGCGGCGAGGCGCTGATCATCGACCCGGTGCTGGAGAAGGTGGACCGCTACCTCAAGCTGATGGAGGAGCTCGACCTGCATCTGGTCAAGGCCGTCGATTCGCATCTGCATGCGGACCACGTGACCGGCCTCGGCGCGCTGCGCGACCGCACGTGCTGCATCACCGTGATGGGCGAGCAGAGCCGCGTCGACGTCGTCTCCATGCGGATCGGCGAGGGCGACCGGCTGGCGATCGAGGGGATCGCGCTGGATGTGCTCTACACGCCGGGGCACACCGACGATTCGTACTGCTTCGCCATGGCGGACCGGGTGTTCACCGGCGACACGCTGCTGATCCGCGGCACCGGGCGCACGGATTTTCAGAACGGCGACGCGCGGGCGCAGTACGACAGCCTGCAACGCCTGCTGCGCCTGCCGGACGAGACGCAGGTTTTCCCCGGCCACGACTACAAGGGCGACACGGTCAGCACGATCGGCGAGGAACGCCGCTGCAACCCACGGCTGCAGGTGACGTGCGCCGACGAGTACGCGGCACTGATGGGCGGCCTGAACCTGCCCAACCCGAAGATGATGGACGTGGCGGTGCCCGCCAACCTGCGCCAGGGTTTTCTGCAAAGCGAGATCGCCCGGCGCGGCTGGGCGGTCAGCGCCACGGAGGCGGCGACGCTGATCGGCGCACGGAATGTGGCGCTGGTGGACCTGCGCGAACGCAGCGAACGCGACAAGCATGGAGTCATTCCCGGCGCCTTGCACGCGCCCTACCCGGATTTGCGCGAAAATGTCGGGCCGGGCGGCATGCTGCACGAACTGGCGAGCGCCACCGGCAAACGGCTGCTGTTCTATTGCGCCTTCGGCGAGCGTAGCGCGATGGCGGTGCAGGCGGCGCAAGACGCCGGGCTTGCGTGCGCCTGCCATATCGAGGGCGGCATGGGTGCCTGGAAGGCGGCCGGCGGGGCCGTGGAGAAGCAGGCGGCGCATTGACGGCGCTGCCTGCGCCGGTTCTATGCCCCCGTCGCCGTCGTCGCCGCCTTGGTGCGCATGCGTTGGGCGTACACGTTCACGATCAACGCCAGCAGCAGAATGATGCCGCGGATCAGGATCTTCAAAAAACTGTCGATCCGCACGTGGTCCAGCCCGTTGTTGAGCACGCCGAGCACGAACAGGCCAACAATCGTGTTGCCGATGCCGCCCTGGCCGCCGAACAGGCTGGTGCCGCCGACGACGACGGCGGAGATGCTGTCCAGAAGATAATTGTCGAACTCGTCCTGCTGCGCGCTGCCGAAATGCGCCACACCCAGCATGCCGGCGAGGCCCGAGCACACCGCGGAGATGACCATCACCGCGCCGATGATCATTTTCGTGTTGACGCCCGAATATTCGGCCGCCTCGCGGTTGCCGCCGGTCATGTACACGTAGCGGCCGAAGCGCGTGTAGGTCAGCACGAAATGCCCGAGCGCCAGCACCACGGCGGCGACGATGATGATCCACGGCACCGGCCCGAGCGAGCCGGCCCCCAGCGTCGCGATCAGGTCGGGCACGTTGTAGGCGATCTGGCCGCGCACCAGCATTGCGCAAACGCCTGCGCCGATCTGCAACATCGCCAAGGTCATGATGAAGCTGGGGATGCCGATCACGTTCATGCCGAACGCCGTGACAAGCCCAAGTACCAGACTCGCCAGCAACGCCAGCACGATCGCGAACGCGCCCGGGATCGGGATGTTGGCGATGTTGACGCTTGCATCCTGCAGCGTGAAGTAGGCGACGACGATGCCGGTGGCGTTGGCGACGGCCGCGACGCTGAGGTCGATCTCCGCGCACAGGATCACGAAGGTCAGGCCGACCGCCATGATGCCGGTGACGCTGATCTGCTGCAGGATGTTGGCGACGTTGTCCATCGTGCGAAAGCTCGGGCTGACGGCGCCGAACAGCACCACCAGCACGAGCAGCGTCGCGAACGGCGCGATGTTGCGCAGTTGGCTGCGCAGCCAGGAGTTCATCGGAAATCGTCCTTCATGCGGCGGCGAGCAGGCGGTCCTTGCTGACCACCTCGCCCGCGAACTCCTTGGTAATCCGGCCGCGCTTCATCACCAGAATCCGGTCGGCCATCGAGAGCACCGTCTCCGGTTCGGTGGAGACGACGACGACGCCGATGCCCTGTTCGCGCAGGGATCGCACGATCTTCAGCACGTCGTCCTTGGCGCCCACATCCATGCCGCGCGTCGGCTCGCTCAGCAGTAGCACTTTGGGGAAATACGTCAGCCATTTCGCCAGCGCCACCTTCTGCTGGTTGCCGCCGGAGAGCGTGCCGAGCGGCCGGTCCACCAGTGGCGGCCGGATTTGCAGACTCTTCACATGCCGACTGGCGATTTTCCGCTCGGCGTTCGGCCGCAGCCACAAGGAGGAAATGCGGTCGAGGATGGCGATGGAGATGTTCTTGTACACCGGCTCCATGTGGAACAGCATGGCGCGCCGGCTTTCCGGCACGAAGGCGAGGCCGGCGCGGCGCGCAGCGGCGGTATTGCGCAGCCGTACCGGCTTGCCTTCGATGTGCAGACCGCCGCTTTCGACCGGCAACTTGCCGAACAGCGCGCGCGCCAGTTCCAGTTGCCCCGACCCCATGAAGCCGTAGATGCCGAGCACTTCGCCGGCCCGCACCTGCAGGCTCACGTCCTCGAACGTGCCCGCCCGCGTCAGTCCCTCCGCGGTCATCACCACCGGCGCTTCCGGCCGGCTGTGCAGGAAGATCTCGCCGGTATAGCTTTCCTCCAGTTGCTCGTGGCCCGAGCCGATCATGCGCTCGATGATCCAGCCCTTGTCCATGGGCGGCGCGCCCGGCGGCGCCACCGGTGCCGTCTCGATGCGGCGGCCGTTGCGAAAGATCGTGACCGTGTCGGAGACGCGCAGAATGTCGTCGAGGAAATGCGAGATGAAGACGAGGCTATGGCCCTCGTCGCGCACCCGGCGCAGGATGGCGAACAGCTTCTCGACCTCGGGCGGCGAGAGCGCCGAGGTCGGCTCGTCGAGGATGATGATGCGGGCGCCGGAAAACAGCACGCGCGCGATCTCGACCAACTGTTGCAGGCCGAGCGGCAGCAGCCCGATCGGCTGCCGCGGGTCCACGTCGATGCCGAGGCGCTTGAGCTGCTCCTCGGCGATGCGATACATCGCAGCGTAGTCGATCAACCCGAGCGAGGTTGTCGGCTGCATGCCGAGCAGCACATTCTCCGCCACCGACAGGTCGCGGACAATCGAGAGTTCCTGGTGCACCATGCCGATGCCCTGGGCCTTGGCATCGCGCGCGGAGCGGAAATGCACCTGCCGGCCGGCAAGGTGCATGGTTCCCTGATATTCGCTGTGCACGCCGGCGATGATCTTCATCGTCGTGCTTTTGCCGGCGCCGTTCTCGCCGACGAGACCATGGATCTCGCCGGCGCGCAGGGTGAAGTCCACGTCGGTCAGCGCGGCCACGCCACCGAAGGATTTGGAAATGCCCCTGAGTTCAAGCAGGGGCATCTCCGCGGTCACGCTGTCCGTCACGTTCAGGGTCGGCGATCAGATCAGGAAGTGGCTCTCCATCCACATCATGCCCGGCGCGTTCGCCTTGGTGACCACGGGGCCGTCGGTGATGATGTTCTTCGGGATCATGCCGATGCTGTCGCCGGTCTTCTCGCCGGAGACCACCGCGGCAACGCCCGCGAAGATCGCGCCGCCATGAATGCGGCAGGACGGGTTGCGCACGGTCGCGTGCATGCGCCCGTCTGAGACCGCCGCCAGCGCCGGCGGCATCGCATCGCACCCGCCGATCAGGATCTTGGTGCGGCTATGTGACTTCATCACGTTGTAGGCGGCCAGGGCCATGTCGTCGTTGTGGAAGTAGGCTGCGTCGATTTCGGGATACTTCGTCAGCAGGGTTTCCCACAGCTTCGAGACTTTGGACACGTCCCAGTCACCGGGCGTGGTGTCCAGCACTTCCATGCCGGGCGAGTTCTTGATCACGCTCTCGAAGCCGCGCGCGCGGCCCTGTGCACCGGTGTGCCCGAGCGCGCCCTGCGTCATGATGATCTTGCCCTTGCCGCCGAGCGCACTGACCAGCGCCTGCGTCACCGAGGCGCCCATGAACTCGTTGTCCGGGGCGAGCAAGCTGTGCACATCGATCTTGTCGAGCGGGGCGATCAGCGTATCCATGTCGATCACCGGCGTGCCGGCGGCGATCATCTTCTCGACGGGCGCCGTCAGCGTGCCGATGCCGAACGCCTGGATGGCGACGAAATCCCACTTCTGGCTGGCCATGTCGTCGATTGCGGCGCGCTGCTTGGTGGCGCTGAGTTCGCCGTCGAACCAGGTCACGTCGACGTTGAACAGCTTGCCCCAGTATTCAGCGGCCTGCTTGCCCTGGGCGCACCATGTCGCCTGCAGGCCGGCATTGGAGAAAGCCGCCTTCAGCGGCTTCTCGGAGCGGCCGGCGACCACCAACTCGGCCGCCAGCGCCTGGGGAATGCCGAAGCCGCCGATCAGGGCGGCGCCTGCCATCGTGGCACTGGCGGCGCGCAACAGGTCACGCCGGCCAGACGTTGTCTTGGTCATCCGTTCTTCTCCCACTCTGCCGGCCGTTCGTTCGGCGGCATTCCAACTTGTCTGACCATTGTGCGCAAAATTTCGGTCGTTTGGCAACGCCGAACAGACTTGCGGCACGGGCCTGCCAGACCCGTGCCGCGTGCCGTCCGAAGCCTGCGTCAGTAGGAGCTAGCCGCCGCGCCCAACCATGGCACCGCGGCCCACCATGGCGCCGCGCCCGACCATCGCGCCGCGCCCGACCATCGCCCCGCGACCGGTCATCGAACCCTGCCCACCGCCGTCGGGCAGCGGCGCGCCGGTAACGTTCGCGTCGGGTGTCACCTCCACATCGAGCAGGATGTCCTGCAACCAGCCCGGGGTGATGTCGATGCGCACGGAGTAGTCCGACTGGTCCATCGCCCACATCCTGACCTGATCGGCGAACGTCTGGTCTTTGAACTCGACGCCGAGCACGTCGAGATTGACCGCCTGGATGGTCGGAGGGATCGGCTTGCCTTCGCCGTAGACGAGCAGCACCGTTGGCTCAGGCATCTTGTAGTAGTTGCCAAGGTAGCTGAAGCCGTAGATCCGGGCGAGGTCGGGTATCAGCTCCTCGGGATTTTGCCCGCCCGCGCGCAACTGTGCCTGCAGCGCACGCAGAATCGGGGGCGCGCCGAGCGGCGTATTGCCGCCCTTGGACTCGGCCGCACACGCTGAAAGTGCTTCGCCCTCATCGTTCACAAGGGCCAGCCCTTCGAATCTACGCCCGAACAGCAGCACCGTACTGCCCGCGAACAAGGTCTCCCGCAGAGTTGATCCAGACATTCCGCCCTCCCGCATCCCCGTTACTAGTCACGATAACAGATCCAACTTACACGCCGTAACCGTTCCAATCGCACTGGAACACCTCAATTTCCGCGTGTATCAACGATATGCCCGGCTCGGATCAGGTTGGCAACGTGTCGCGTCCCGGCCGGGTGGCAGAACGCACAGTGCGGTCGGCGCGGTGACATTTGCACCTGAAACAGCTCCGCCCGGCGGCGGCCAAGGCCGGGCATCGCAACCGGGCTGAAACGCAGGAACGGGCGCGGGTCGATGCCGCGCCAGAGGAAATGCCCCAGCATCGCCGGCATGATCGGGCCGTAGCCCTGCGCCAGCATCGATTCCAGGAAGCGCGCCGCCACCTCGTCGAAGGTCAACCCTTCGGCCCGCACGGTCAGAATGACATGGGCGATCGCATGGGCCACGGTGTCGCGCGCATGCTGGATCACCACGTCGAAAGCACTGTCGAGTCGGGCGAGCGCCTGGGCGAAGTACTGGTGCAGCTCGGCGAATGCCGCGGCCACTTCGGCCTGGGTCCAGCCCTGCGCGTTGGCTTCGTCCGGGATCATTCCTTCGACGACCAGCGTGTCCTGGTAGACCTCCACCAGCACGTCGAAGATCGCCCCGGTCAGTGGTGCCGCGATCCAGTGCTGGTTACGGCCGGCGCCAGTGGGGTCGATCCAGGTTCCGTCCGGCGCAAGCGTGATGTCGTCGACATCCGACATCTTGGTCTGGTTCGCCGCCAGCCGGATCTGCGTATGCGCCGAGGTCTCGCCGATGCGGTTGACGAGGTTGAGTACGTAAAGATTGCCCTGCGTCTGTGTCAGCAAGCGCGTCAGCACGGAGGGGAAGTGCATGACCCCGATCAGCGCCACAAGGTCGGAGAACGATTCGTGAAACGCAAGGAACGGCACGCCGACCGCTTCGGCCATCGGTACGCCGACCAGAGAGAACAGGATCTGGTGTCCGGTTTCGTGCGCGATCACGTCGAAATTCAACGCCAGTGGTTGCGTGCTGCCGTCGGCGTTGCGCCACAACCCGGTCTCCATGAATCCGGGCCCGCTCTGCGCATTCGCCCAGTCCAGCAACGGGATCAACTCCGTGCGCGGATATTCGGCGGCATCCCACCACTCGATCTCGCGGCGCAGGTAGCGCTGCCAGATGTCCAAGGTGTAGCGCATCGAGCCGAACATGTGGGCGGCCAGAAACTGCGGCGTGTCCAGCGGAATGTGATCGAAGTGGCCCGCAGCGTCCGGCAGCGCCGGCGGCAGCACGGCGCCGCGATATGGCGGCGCGTAGGTGGGCGGATCATAAGGCCCGGGCTTCTCGGCGGCATCGGCAACGTACAGCCGGTTGTCCGATGGGCCGGGGCCGATGCTGCCGGCTGGCGAGGGGATCTCGACCGTCTCCGGCGGCATTCCCTCGGCATAGACCGGAAACAGCCTGAACCGCGTCCCGCCGCCCGCGGGCCGGTCGATACGCGCAGCCCGACGCAAACCCCGGCGTGCCGTCATGTGCATCCCCTGTTGATGAACACATACTCGCGCCACACCGACAGGTGGAAGTCGGTTTCGCTTGCCGATCCACCCGCGGCGCCGCCGCCCTGCGGCGCGTGACGCTCGGCCCACCAGACAAGCGCCGCGTCGAGCGCCGGCCCTGGGGGTGGCAGCGGCATGTCGGCGAGCACAGCCCGCTTGGCGCGCGCCCGCCGCAGCAGCGGCGCGAACCGTCCGGCCAGGCGGAGCTGATCGGCGAGTGCCGTTGCGAGCGCCGCAGGCGGATCGGCGAGAACGGCCGCCAACGCCGCCTCGTCCTGCAACACCTGCGCGAGGCCCGTCGGCGGCAGTTCGTTGTCGGCCAGCCAGGTATCGATGTCGGCGCGCCGGCCGAGGCCTTGCGCAATCCGGAACGCATCGAAAGCGTGCCGGATGGCCGCGTCGGGGAGTGGAGCCATCGCAGCGCGCGCGTACAGCCGGCCGAGCGCCGCGCGGGCCGCCTCTTGCCATTCATCAGGCCGCAGCCGTACTTCTTCTAGTACCAGCGCGTCCTCGGCACCCGGAACGGCGGTTTCGGTGCGAACGAAATCCGCCCAGACCTGCACAGGTTCGAAGCGAAACCCGGGGGCGAACGGCGGCGGATCTTCCTGCAGGAAGGCGGCAAGTTCGGACAGCATCGCCTCGGCATCGAGACGCTTGCGTGCGACCTGCCCGCCGGGCAGCCAGCCGCGCAGCCGCTCCGCCCGATCGCCCGGCCACTGTGCATCGGCGACATCGGCGAGCGTGCGAAAGCTGCGCTCCGGGAACGGCAGCGCCTTCAGCGCGGCGAACAGTGCGTCGCGCTCCTCGCGCATCAGCAGCCCGGCCGCCTCGGCGGCCAGCAGCGTGTCGCGCAGATCGACCAGCGCATCGGAGAGCGAAACGGCGCCAAGCTCCGCCGGTGCGTGCACCACGGCCACTTCGTCGTCGTCCTCGAACGCATCAGCAAAGCCGGGCCAGAGACCGTCGCGATACGCCGAAAAAACCCGGCCGACGCCGCGCATGCCGAACGGAAAAAGCTCCGCCGCCCGCAGCGCGCCCATGCTGGCGGCGCCGAACACGTGCACGCCTTCGCTCAGCGCCCACAGGATTTCGCGATGCCAGACCGCCGGCTCGTGCAGGAACACGCCGTCGATCAGGCCGACGGCCAGCGGCCGATGCGTCCTGACGGCGCGAAAGATGTCGCCCTGGCGCGCCGGCGGCAGCACGACCGCGCCAGGGAGCCGCGCGACAACCGCATCCGCCGGCAGGGTCGGGCCGGCGAACACCAAAGCCGTCATGCCGGTTCCTCGACCGGCGCGCGCAGGCCGGGGACGATAATGCGGGCGACCGGAATGCCGATTTCTTTTCGTGTCAGGTCGACGCAGGCGACCTGGCTGCAACCGGCGCGGGCGAGGGCGGCGAGGGCATTGTCGAGATCGGCCTCTGCCGTCGCCGCCCCGGCGACCGGCCGGAACCGCCGGGCCGGCGGCAGGCGCGACAACCGCTCGGCCGTGTCCTGCCGCTCGACGCGGGCCGAGACGGCGTAGCTCGCCGGCGAAAAATCGTCGCGGGCGCCGGAAATCCGGGTCAGCCGCGCCTGCGCCGCCTCCGCCAGCGCGCGGGCCAGGGCGACGTCGGCGCTGGCGTGGCAGCCGGCGCCCGATTCCGGCTCGATGCCCACCACGCCGTCTACGCTCCAGGCCAGCGCCAGATACGCCGGCAAGCCACTCTCCGCGGTGATGTCCCACAGCCGCACCGACACGTGTGCCGCCGCGAGGCGTTCGAGCAGCCACGTGCTTGCCGGCGTTTCGACGCTGGCCGGATCGACCGCGCACGCCGCCTGTTCGCCGGCGGACAAGCCGTGCCAGCGGGCCACCGCGTCGCGCTCCACAACTTCGAAAAGCCCCTGGAGCCTCGCCTCGATCGGTTCGTTGCCCGATCCAAGCCCGTTGGTGGTTTGCTGGAACACCCCGAACCCGGCCGGGGCGTCGGCGGAAAAATCGGCGCTGACCAGTTCGTACGGCACGAACAGCGCCCGGCCGGTGGCAAGGTCGCGCGCTTCCGTCCACAGCACGCGCGCCGCATGCGGATCGGTCCGCCCGGTCAGCGGCAGCCTCTCTACCACCGCCACCTCGCCGTGCCGCGATAGCTCGTCCGCCCGCCCGAGCCGCAGCGGCCCGTCGAATGCCTCGGCGTGAAAACACTCCACCGCTTCCATGACGGCCGACACCTTCGCCGCCGCCAGCGTCCGCCCCTTGCCCTGGTGCACCGCGATGGACCGGGAATTCGGCCGATACGCCGCCACCACCGGAATGCCGACGACATCCAGCCCGGTCAGCACCGCAAGCCGGGTGATGCCAACGCTCGACAGCAACGGTTGCAGGCGGGCGAGGGTGGTCTCGGGCGGGACGCTGCGGTGCGGGCCGGAAGGCGGGGGGCTCTGCCCCTCGACCCCGCCAAAGGCAGGATCTTTTGAATCCATCAGTTGGTTCCGGAGAAGCCCCCTCCCGCAAGGGGAGGGGGAGCCACGCGGCGCGATCTGCTCACGCCGCCGGTTCCATCGCCATGCCAAGTTGCCGGAACCGTGCGGCCAGCGCGTTCGCTTCCTGCCGGTCGGCGCCGCCGTCATCCTCGGGTACCGCCACGAGTGCGCGCTGCAGCAACCGCGCCCCTTCCGCCGCGTCGCCGAGACGCAGGCGCAGGCGCCCTTCGCTGACCGCAATACGCAGCCCCAGCATGTTCGCGCCCTGCTCACCCGCCACCCGCCTGGCTTCGCGGAAATGAACGAGCGCCTGCGCCGCGGCGTGCGGATCGGCAGCAGCGGTCGCCTCGCCGAGCAAACGCACCACTTCCGGGATCGCCACCAGCAGCCCGATCCGGTCGAACCCGTCGCGTGCCACCTGTAACCGCGCCACCGCCTGCGCCGCGTCGCCGCAGCGCAACAGCACCTCAGCCAGCAGCGACACGTAGATCGGGAAATCCTCGTCGGTGCCGATGTCGTGCTGCCGGGCGATGCCTTCCTCCAGCATGGCCCGGCCTTTTGTCTGGTCCTCGCTCAGCGCCATCGCCCACCCGGAGAAGATCAGCGCCTTCGCGTGATGATCCGCCAGCGCATGCTCGGTGGCGAACGCCGCCATGTCGTTGGCGTATTTGTACACGTCCGCCAGATCGCGGCGGCAGGTGCGGTGCACGAGCCGGTAGTCCAGTGCGTGCGCCAGACTGCCGAGGTGCTTCAGTTCGCGCGCCCAGGCCATCGCCTCGCGCTCGTGCGAGAGCGCCCGCAGCGGCCGTCCCTGGAGCCAATACGTCTCCGAAAGCTCGCCGTGCGCACAAACCTTCGCGTCGTGGTTGCCATAGAGCCGCGCATGGTCGCGATAGTCGCCGCCGGCGTAGAGCGCGAGTCCGGCCACCGCATGGTCCCGCGATTCGCTCAGTTCACCCACGAAATAATGGCTCGCCCAGGCACAATGATGCGCCTGCAACAGCAGCTCGTCGTCGCCGCGCAGCCGGGCACGCCGTAACAGCACGGCCGCCCGCTCCTTCGCCGCCCCGAACTCGCGGCTGACCCGCCACCAGCCCCAATAGATCGGGAAGTGCGACCGGTCTTCCGGCAAATCCTGGCAGAGCTGGTAGGCGGACGCGTACAGGTCGTGCGCATCGGCCGATCCCGGGCCTTTCAGCGCAATCAGCGCCGGGCCGAGCAGGGCCACCATCTGCAACCGCAGGTCGCTGCGCGCTTCGCTTGGCGGCGCCTTCTCCAGCGCCGCGAGGCCGCGGTTCAACAGCCGCGTCGCCTCGGTCAGTGCCGAGCGGTTCAGGCTGCGCCGCGCCGCCTCCATCCAGTTCGGCGCCGCGGCTTCCGTCCTGCCGCCCTCGCTGAGGTGCAGCGCCAGCAACTCCGGCTGCTGCTCGACGCTTTTCGGGTCCAGCCGCGGCAACGCCTCGGCCACGCGCAGGTGAAAACTCTGGCGCTGATCGCGCAGCACGCTGTCGTAGGCGGCATCGCGCAACAGCGCGTGGCTGAACGTGTAGGTCACGCTCGGCCCGCCGCCATCGCGGAACAGCACGCCGGCGCCGACCAGGGTCGAGAGCGGCCGCTCCAGGTCCGCCGCCGGCCGCCCCGCCACGGCGGAGAGCATGTCGGGCCGCACCGAACGGCCGATCACGGCTGCGACCTGCGCCACTTCCTTGGCCAGCCCCGCGCGGTCCAGCCGCGCCATCATCAGGTCGCGCAGCGAGGCGGGGATGTCGGCTTCCGGCTCGTCCGGCAAGGTCACGACGCCATCGGCGCCGTCCGGGCTCAGCAGGCCGCGCAGCAACTCCACGACATACAGCGGCACGCCATCGGACTTGCGCACGATCTGGTCGAGGAAATGCGCCGGCAGCGAGGTGCGCTCGAACAGGCTGCGCACCATCGCCGCCACGTCCTCGGCGGCGAGCCGGGCGAGGCGCAGCGTGCTGACCGCGGGATGCGAGAGCCACGGCGCCTCGAACGAATCGCGGGCGCTCAGCAGCAGCATCACCCGCCGCCCGCCGATCCGGGCGACCAGCCGTTCCAGCACTTCGAGCGAGCTGGGGTCGAGCCAGTGCAGGTCCTCGACCACGAGGCACAGCGGTTCGACGTCGGAGAACGCCAGCAGCCGCTCGGTCAGCGCGCCGAGAATGAGTTCGCGCACCTGCGCCGGCGTGTGCGCCAGCCCCGAGGTCGCGGGCGCGATGCCCAGCAGGTCGGCGAGGTCGCTGCGCCCGACCTCCTCGGCGGTCGCGTCGTCGCTGCCCGCCTCGGCGCGCAGCCATGCGGCGAACGGCAGCAGCGCGCTGTCCACGTCGAACGGCGAGGCGCCGAGTTGCAGCACCCGGCACTCCTCCAGGCAGTTCAGCGCCAGGAACGTCTCGATCAGCCGCGACTTGCCGATGCCGGCCTCGCCGCCGATCAGCACCGCCCGGCCGTGGCCCTGGTCGGCGAGCGACCAGTGCTCGCCGAGGAAGGCGAGTTCGGCGCGGCGGGCACAGAACGGGGTGAGCCGGTGCGGCCGCGCGCTCGGCCGCCAGCCGCGGCGGGGCAGTTCGTGCAGCACCCGCCAGGCCTGCCGCGCGGCGGCAAAACCACGCATCTCGACCTGCCCGAGATCCTCGCAGGCGAACAACTCCCGCACCCGCTCGTGCGTCTCGTCCGCGATCACGATGCCGCCGGGCCTGGCCATGCCCTGCAGCCGGGCGGCGAGGTTGGGCGGCGTGCCGATGATGGTGCGCAGGTCGGCGGTGCCGCCGGCCAGCATGTCGCTGATGATGACACGGCCGGTGGCGATGCCGATGCGGACCTGCAACCGTTCCGGCGCCGGGGTGGCGAGGTGCTCGATGTCGCGCACGATGTCGAGCGCCGCCCGCACCGCGCGCTCCGGGTCGTTCTCGGTCGCCACCGGATAGCTGAAATAGGCGAGGATGCCGTCGCCGACCTGACGCGCGATGCTGCCGCCGAATCGGCGGATCGCCTCGCCGCAGAACTCCCGGTAGCGGCGGATCACCTCCAGCAGGTCCTCCGGCTCCAGCCGCTCCCCGAGTTCGGAGGAGCCGACCAGATCGACGAACATCATCGTCAGCGGCCGCCGTTCGGTCAGCGTCGAGGGCAGCGGCGGCGGCGCCGAGCCGCTGGCGAGTTCAAGGACGGCGCGGCGGAACCGCCGTCGCTCGCCGATGCTCAGGCCGAGTTCCTTGAGGTCGTCCTCCGTGAGGTCGGACAGTTGCTCGCGCTCGATCCGTTCCGCCAGGAACGCCTCGATGCGATGGCCCAGCCCGATCGACCTTAGCCAGTCTTCCACCCAGCCACCCCTGCGGGACGCGTTGGCTGAAGTGTACACCTTCCGGGCAGCGTGTTAACTGTTCCCCATCAAACGTTTCGCTATGCGGCACGAGGCGGCCGCAGCATGGCCGTCAGACCACGAGGCTGCTGGCCTGCACCGCCAGGGAGGTGATGCTCGTGTCGTCGCTGGAACTGGAACTGTTCTGCTCCTGCATGGTCAGCAGGTACTGGTCGGTCAGGCTCGTCACGTAGTTCGGATCTTGCAGTTTCGAAATATCGAGGCGGGAACTGATCGCGCTCTGCTGCGCCGAGGCATCCTGGTAGACGATGTCCTGCGGGATGCCGAGGGCGGTGGTGATCACGTCGAAGTTGGTGACGTTGTCGAGCACGTCGTTGACCGAGGTGATCGAGCTCGCCTGGCTCAGGAAGTCGAGGGCGTTGGACAGACCCGGCGTTGCCTGATCGAGCGATTGCCGCCACTGCACTTCGGCATAGGCATCCGTCAGGGTCGAAACGACCGACGGGTTCTGCAGTTCTGCCAGACCGTTGGTGCCGAAATTATAGGTCTGCACGGTGGCGAGCAACGTGCTGTCGCCCAACTGGTTGACCAGCGATTTCGGGTCGGACGGATCGGAGAGCAGCACTTTCTGCACCAGCGCCGTCTGCCCGATATAGTTGGAAAGCCCGTTCGCCGTCAGCAGCACTTGCTGGACATCGGGGTTGGAGAGCGCCTGCTGAATCGTGGTGGCATGGCTCACCGCGGTCTGGAACGCCGTGATCGCCTGGGAGACCTGCGGCTGCTGCGCTTCCTTCGCCACATCGGCCGTCTGGTCCGTCTGCGCAAGCTTGAGGTCGAGCAGCGGGTTACCGGTCGAAACCCAGGTGGACGGCGCCGATGAGGACGAGGAGGTGCTGTACAGCGCGTTCAGGATCGCCGAGGAGGCGTCGGCCGTCGAGGAACTGTCCGACGAGAACAGCAGACTGTAGTTGATCCCGCTGACAATGCCGCTCATGTCCGCCGCGCCCGTGCTGTCGCCCGCCAGTTGCGGCAGCGTAAACCGGAAAAGGTTAAGCAGACGTGCGCTTCACGAAGTCGATGAACGCCCGCAGCGGCGCCGGCACGTGGCGGCGGCCCGGATAGTACAGGAACGGCCCGGAAAAGCGCTGCCACCAGTCCGGCAGCACCGGCTCCAGCGCGCCGCTGGCGATCGCCGGTGCCAGCCATTCCTCGAACATCGCGACGATGCCAAGGCCGTCCAGCGCCGCCTGGATCTGCGTTTCCATCGCGTTGGTGACCAGCCGGCCGGACGGGGCGATGCGGACGATCTCGCTGTCACGCTCGAACTCCCAGGAACTGGCCGCGCCGCTGGCAAAGCGATGGCGGATACAGTTGTGCCGCAACAGGTCGTTCGGGTGCTCCGGCCTTCCATGGGCGCGCAGATAGGCGGGCGAGGCGCCCACGGCGAACCGCTGGCTGCGCGGGCCAATCGGCACCGCGATCATGTCGCGCTCCAGTCGTTCATCGTAGCGGATGCCGGCGTCGAAGCCGGCCGCGAAGACGTCGATGAAGTCGTCGTTGCCGATCACCTCGACGCTGATGCCGGGATATGATGCGAGGAAGCCGCTGACGATCGGCGGCAGCACGGCGCGCGCGACGAAGGAGGGGACATTCAGCCGCAACGTCCCGACCGTCCCGTCGCGAAACCCGTTCACCGCATCCACCGCCGCGGCGACCTCGCCGAGCGCCGGGCCGAGCCGTTCCAGCAGGCGTTCGCCCGCCTCGGTGGGCGTCACGCTGCGCGTCGTCCGCGTCAGCAACCGCACGCCGAGCCGCGTTTCCAGCCGGCGCACTGCCTCGCTCAGCCCGGACGCCGACACCCCGCGCACGGCGGCGGCGCGCCGGAAGCTGCGGGCGCGCGCGACGGCGCTGAAGACATCGAGGTCGGCGAGGTCGACGCTGGTCATTGTGCGATATCTCGGACAGGCCGTACGGTCTATACCGTATTATCGCACGCCGCGGGCGGCCTTATCTACCGCCTACCCACCAAGCAAGGATATCGCCATGGAACATCGTCAACTCGGCACTGCCGGCCCTCAGGTGTCCGCCCTCGGCCTCGGCTGCATGGGGATGTCCGGCATGTATGGCCCGTCCGACCGGGCCGAGAGCATCGCCACCATCCACGCGGCGCTCGACGCCGGCATCAACCTGCTCGACACCGGCGATTTCTACGGCATGGGCCACAACGAGATGCTGATCGGCGAGGCACTGAAGGGCCGCAAGCGCGATCAGGCCGTCATCAGCGTCAAGTTCGGCGCCCTGCGCGACCCCTCCGCCGGCTGGCTCGGCTTCGACGGACGGCCGGCGGCGGTGAAGACCTTCCTCTCGTACACGCTGAACCGGCTCGGCGTCGATGACATCGACATCTACCGCCCGGCCCGGCTCGACCCGAACGTGCCGATCGAGGACACCGTCGGCGCCATCGCCGACATGGTGAAGGCTGGTTATGTGCGCGCAATAGGGCTTTCCGAGGTCGGCTCGGAGACGCTGCGCCGCGCTGCCGCAGTGCACCCGATCTGCGACCTGCAGATCGAATATTCCGTGTTCTCGCGCGGCATCGAGGACGACATCCTCGAAACCTGCCGCAGCCTCGGCATCGGCATCACCGCCTACGGCGTGCTCTCGCGCGGGCTGATCGGCGGGAACTGGACGAAGCCGGCGGGGGCCGGGGATTTCCGCGCCCACAGCCCGCGCTTCCAGGGCGACAACGCCGAAAAGAACCTCGCCCTCGTCGAGCGGCTGCGCGCCGTCGCGGCGGGGAAGGGAATCAGCGTCTCGCAACTGGCGATCGCCTGGGTCGCGGCGCAGGGGCGGGACATCGTTCCCGTCATCGGCGCCCGCCGCCTCGCGCAGTTGGCCGACATGCTCGCCGCCGCCGACGTGCATCTGACCGAGGCCGAGCTGACGGCAATCGAACAGGCGGTCCCGAAAGGCGCCGCCGCCGGCGACCGCTACCCTGCCCACGGAATGGCGACGCTCGACAGCGAACGGGCGCATTCGTGAACCCTCTCCTCCCGCCTTCGGGAGGAGAGGGCAGGGTGAGGAGGGGGCGTCAGCAGAACGACTGGCATCCGTGCGGCGGCCCCACCCACCTCATCCTAATTCCTTCTCCGCCCTCCAGGGCGGAGAAGGACTTTTGTCAATGCGCGTCCGCCGACGGCTTGGCTGGCGCGCCGACCTTCCGCATCAACGGCACCAGCGCCGTCGCCAGCACGAATCCGACCAGGATGACGCCGAACGCGTCCGAGAACGTCAGCGTCAGCGCCTCGCGCATGGTCAGCCGCCACAGCAGTTGCAGCGCCGCGGCGTGGCCCTGCACGGCGTCGCCGACATGCGCCGTCGCCGCCGCACCGGTGCGGCGCAGCATCTCCAGCATCGCCGTGTTGGCCGGCGTCAGGTGCTCGGCGAGCCGCAGCACGTGCAGGTTGGTGCGGTCGTTCAGGATCGTGCCGCAGCCGGCGATGCCGATGGCGCCACCGAGGTTGCGCATCAGGTTGAACAGGCCGGACGCCAGCTTCAGCCGGTCCGGCGCCAGCCCGCCCAGCGTCAGCGTCACCGTCGGCGCCACCGCGAACTGCTGCGAGAAGCCGCGGAACGCCTGCGGCAGCAGCAACTCGTGCCAGCCCCAGTCATGCGTGATCGGGGTGAAGCCCCACATGCTGACCGCGAAGCCCGCAAGCCCGAGCATCAGCAGCCAGCGCAGGTCGAAGCGCTTGGCGCACCACGCATAGACCGGGATCGCGCAGACCTGGAAAATGCCGGTGG
>Ga0302314_10005943_pt1 | contig 22177 bp, 19 predicted proteins | sample III_Palsa_N2_3_FD_200533 | JGI IMG/M metagenome (GOLD analysis project Ga0302314, IMG submission 200533) | Peat permafrost microbial communities from Stordalen Mire near Abisko, Sweden - III_Palsa_N2_3 | ecosystem: Environmental > Terrestrial > Soil > Palsa > Peat permafrost | place: Sweden...
TTGGCCCCGAGCTGCTCCTCGATTCGCAGAAGCTGGTTGTACTTTGCGAGCCGCTCCGATTGCGCGAGGGATCCGACCTTGATCTGGCCGGCATCGGTGCCCACGGCGAGATCGGCGATGAAATCGTCACAGGTCTCGCCGGAGCGAGCCGACACCACAGATGCGTAGCCAGCAGCCTGCGCCTGCTCGATCACCTGAATTGTCTCGGTCAGAGTCCCAATCTGGTTCATCTTGACGAGCACGGCATTTCCGACACCGTCCTCGATGCCGCGGGCGAGGCGCACTGCGTTCGTGGTGAACAGATCGTCGCCGAGGATCTGGACGTCGGCGGCGAGGCGCCGCGTCAGGATCGCCCACCCCTGCCAATCGTCCTCCGCGAGACCGTCCTCGATCGAGACGATCGGGTAGCGCTCAACGAGCTCGGCGAGCCGGTCGACGAGACCTCCCGCGTCGAGCGCGTCCTGTTCCGGGGCCAGTTGGTAGCGAGAGCCGTTGTGAAAATGCGTCGCCGCAACGTCGATCGACAAGGCCATTTGCTCGCCGAGTGCCAGGCCGGTGCGAGCGACCGCTTCGACAAGCAGGTCGAGCGCCGCCGCGGGCTCTGGCAGCGGCGGCCCGAATCCGCCCTCGGTCGCCTTCAGGGTCGACATTCCACGCTCACGCAACACCGTCGCAGTCGCGCTGCGAACCGCCCAGGCCCACTCGAGCGCCTCCCGGAACGATGTCGCGCCGACCGGCGAAGCGAGAAAGTCCTGGAACGCCAAGCCTCCGTTAGAATGCAGCCCGCCGCTGATGATGTTCACCATCGGTAGCGGCATCACTCGACCGCCGCCGAGATGCTGCCACAGCGGCCGCCCACTGGAGCTCGCGGCAGCTCGGGCCGCCGCCGTCGAGACGGCAAGAAGTGCGTTGGCGCCCAGCCGAGAGCGGTCCGGCGTCCCGTCGAGCGATACCAGATAGGAGTCGAGCTCGGCTTGCGCGAACGGGCTGCGGCCGACCAGCGCCGGCCCGATCGTGTCCCGGACATTCCCGACGGCGCCGAGAACTCCGTCGCCTCCGTACCGCGAGTCATCGCCGTCGCGGAGCTCGCACGCTTCGTGGCTGCCCGTCGAGACGCCTGACGGCACACTCGAGCGGGCGGATGTGCCGTCTGTCAGGGTGAGATCGACCTCGACGGTCGGTCGTCCACCGGAGTCGAGGATCTCTCGCGCGCGCACGGCGGCGATCGTGGCTCTCACGACCGTGCGATCCGGACGATCGTGGCACTCACGACCGTGCCGTCCGGACGATCTCAAGCGCGCGATCAAAAGAATCGGGCGCCTGGAGCAACAGTCGTGAACCGGCCTCCCGAGCGGCCTGCCGCTCGTCGCCGACGAGGTAGTCGGCCGGCGACTTCGCATCGACCCTGGCGACCATCAGCGCCCCTACGTGTCCGACGATGTAGTCGACGTCTGCAAGCAGGTCGGCGGACACAGCCTCGCGGTAGGAGTTCCAGAAGCTCACCGTGCACGCCTCGAGCTCGGCGCCCGCCGCCGGCACATGGATCATCTTGAGCAGCAGATGGTGCAGCATGAAGGCCACATCGAACACAGGATCGCCGTAGTGGGCCACCTCGAAATCGATCACCCACAGACCATCGCCGACCAACACGTTCTTGGGCGAGTAGTCGCCGTGAACCAGACACTTACGCGTCTGCTGCATGCAGCGGATCAACTCGTGGATGGCGGGCGCGAGGCTAGGGCGCCGGCTGGCCAGGGTGCGGTAGAACGGGTCGATCCGCAGCTGTTCGAACGACTCGTAGTCGGTGAAGCGCCGCGCCACCGCATCGTCGTCGAACGTGGCGCTGTGCCACGTGGCCAGCAGGCGGCCCAGGCTCGAGGCGATCGCGGTCTCAGCTATGCCGTCGAGCAGCCGTGCCTTCCAGGTGACCCAGCCGGGTGGTGCGGACGCGAGCGTCAGCACGCAACGTTGCCGGTCGACATCGAGCACAGCAGGAACACAGGCTGGGGTGAGGGTCGCCGCGAGCACCAGAGCATCCGCCTCGGTGACCGTGCGCTCCCGCTTAGCCAGCCATTCGTCAGTCACGCGAAGGCGGGGCAGCGCCTGCTTGACGACGACGCTGGTGTCATCGCGAGCGACGCGCAGGACAACGTTCGAGACTCCTCCGCCCAGTTCCCGCGCAGTGAGTCCGTCGATCGTTGGAAAGACGGCACGTTCAGCAAGATACTGCGCTACCGAGTCGGCGGAAAGGAGCTCTTCGGCCGGTTCGCGAAGCTGCGCGGTTATGACGATCTCCCCTCTCGGCGACCTCCCAGGTTTGCCCTCTGGGAGCGATTCAGCGTATTCTAGGGAACGTTCCCACGGGACGTGGTACAGACCTCGGCGACGAGAAGGCAGACAATGGCTCAGGAGATGGTGACCGTCGCCGCGAATTCCGACGAACGTTCGCTGACGATTCTCGATGTGGCGCGGGAGGCGAGCGTCTCGAAGTCGACTGTGTCGCGCGTTCTGAACGGTTCCCCTCACGTCGCGACCGAAACCAGGGAGCGAGTTCTCGAGACCGTCTCGCGGCTCGACTTCCGCGCTAACACTGCCGCGCGCGGCCTGCGCACGACCCGGAGCTTCCTGGTGGGCCTGCTGGTGCCCGCGATCAGCAACGACGTCTTCAGTCGGATCGCCGAGGTTCTGGAGGAGGACCTGCGCCACGAGGGCGTTGGGCTCGTGATCGTCAGCTCTGGCTGGGATGCGGGCGGCGAGCGGATCGCGCTCGAATCGCTCAGGGACCGCCGTGTTGACGCGCTTGTCGTTTCGCTCGTCAACGACCGCGATGCGGCACTCGCGGAGTTGCTCGCGTCGATCACGCGCCCGATCGTCCTGCTCGACCGCGAGATTCCCGGAACGACGGCGGACGTGGTCCTGACCGACCAGCGCGGCGGCATCCGGAAGGCCCTCGAGCACCTGGCAGCGCTCGGCCACCGCTCTGTCGGGATGGCGACGCTCAGCTCGGACGTCCGCCCGGGTCGCCAGGCGGTCGCCGCGTTTGAATCCTTCGTTGCCCGCCTTGGGCTGGAGGCGGTGGCCGAGATGGCTGTGGCCTACAACCGCATCGACCGGCAGTCCGGTGCCGAGATCGCCGCCCGGATGCTCGCGACCGGGGCGACCGCGATGCTCTGCTGCGTACCGAACTCCGTCACCGCAGGGGTGCTCGAGTATCTAGACCAACACGGCATCGCGATCCCCGAAGAGCTTTCGATCATCGCGATGGACGAAAGCGAGCTTGCTTCGGTCAAGAAGCCGCAGCTGACGGTGATCGCTCGCCAGATCGATGACATGGCCCGGTTCGCCAGCCGCATGATCACCTCGAGGCTCACCAACCCCGATCTGGCGCCGCGCGTCAAGGTCGTTCCCACGAGCCTCCAGCTGCGCAGCTCCACCGCCGCACCGTGTCACCGCAGGAGCGAGAGATGAGCGCCGTCCTGGACGCCCGGTCGGCGGTCGATCCCAATCCGGATCCGATCCGGGAGGTCACCTGCTTCGACTGTACGGTGCCACTCCCCCACCCGCTGATCATCGGCCAGGCGACGATCACCCAAAGAACCTACGCCGTCGTCCGGATCAGGACCGCAGCGGGCTTGGAAGGTGCGGCGTACGCCTTTGGACGAGGCCTCCCGATCGCGACGATCATCGAGAGCGCCCTCGCCCCGTTGCTGATCGAGGCTGATGCGTCGCTACCGGAGCAGATCCGCAGCCGGCTCGCGGGCGCTTACTGGCCGTATGCCGAGCGTGGGCTTTTCTCCGTGGCGGCCAGTGCAGTCGATCTGGCCCTCTGGGACGTCCTCGGCAAGCGGCTCGGGGCACCACTGGCCGACCTGCTCGGCAAAACTCGCCGGGCGGTGCCGATCTGCGGGGTCGGCGGCTACCGGAGGGCGGGCACGACTGCGCTCGACGACCTCCAGGAGGAGATGTCACGTTTCGTCAGCCTCGGTTGCGGCGCGGTGAAGCTCACGATCGGCGCGGACGACGCCGCCACCGACGTGCGCCGCCTGGCCGCGGTGCGAGAGGTCGTCGGGGACGCCTGCACGCTCGTGGTCGACGCCTTTCGGTCGTTCAGGAGTCTCGAGGACGCATTGCGCCGGCTTCGGCTGCTGGCGCCGTTCGATCTCTCGTATGTCGAGGATCCGTTCTCCGAAACTCTCTCCCCACTCGTCGCCGATCTGCGCCGGCGAACAGGGCTGCTGATCGGTCTGGGCGAGAATCTCGAGGGTCACCGCTCGTTTCGCCAGCTGATCGCGTCCGATGCCGTTGACGTCGTCCGCTGCGACGCGACGGTCATCGGTGGCGTCCGCGAGTTCATGGCGGCGGCGGCGCTCGCCTCCGCGCACGGTCTCGAAGTCTCCGCGCACGTGCACGCAAACACCCACGTTCACTTCGGCGCAGCGCTTGGCAACCTGCACCCGGCAGGGCTCGAATACATGCCACCCGGTTCCGGCCTCGACGGCCTGGAGGACTTACTGCACACGAAGCTCGTCGTTGAGGACGGCAGCGCGATTGTGCCCGCGCGACCGGGACTCGGGCTCGACTGGGACTGGGAGTCGGTTGCGAGGTATGCCCGTGCCTAGCGCGTGGCGTGGCGCGCCCGATCACGCCCAGCGGCTCGAGAGCGCCGCCTCGGCTTCCGGGCCGTTCTCGATGCCGTGGGACGCTCCACTGGTCCCGCCGTTCCCCTTCGGCTTTCGCGACATGTCGATCCTCACCGCCGTCTGGCGGACCGACCCGCAGGCGGTGGCGCGCTTGCTGCCTGAGCCGCTCGAGCCCACCGCAGACGTCGTCCTCGCCCACATCTACCTGATGCGCGATACCGATTTCGTCGGACAGGCACACGAGTGCAACGTCATGCTTGGAGCACGGTTCGCGCATTCCGGCGAGGTGGTGGAGGGCGGGTATTCGGTCGGGCTATACCTCGATTCGGACGTCGGCGTGGCGCACGGACGCGAAGTGCACGGCCAGCCGAAGAAGATGGCGTCGCTGAAACTCGAGACGAGGGGCGACCTGATCGTCGGCGAAGTCGAGCGCAACGGCATCACCATCCTGACCGCCACGCTCCCCTACAAGCAGCGCGCGGTCGATCCGGCCGAGATGCGCCGCCACTTTGATTTCACCGAGAACATCAACTACAAGCTGATCCCGCACGTCGATGGAACTCCGGCGATCAGGCAGCTCACGGCGCGCCGGCTCGAAGACGTGCGCGTGCACGAATGCTGGACCGGGCCGTGCACCGTGGAGCTCCGTCCGAACGCACAAGCGCCGGTCTGGCGGCTCCCGGTACTAGAGCCCCTGAACGGCTTCTTCTGGAGGGCCGACTTTACATTGGTAGCGGGGCGAGTCCTGCACGACTACCTCGCCGAGGCACCCGCATGAGCGGCCGGCTCGTCGTACTCGATGCCTCCTTTGGCGACGTGAGTATCGAGTCCGCCGTCGCGGCCGGCTACGGCGTCACGATCGACGATGGCGGCGGCGGCGTGTTCGGTCAAGCCGTCGTGGCGCTCGCCGGCAGCGCCGATGGCGTCCTTGTCCAGTACGGCCGGATCGACCGGGAGATCATCGAGCAATGCCCCAGCTGGCGCGTGATCGGCCGCTACGGCGTGGGCGTCGACAACGTCGACCTCGACGCCGCCACCGAACGCGGAATTGCGGTGATCAATGTCCCCGACTACTGCGTGGAAGAGGTCGCGACCCACGCGGCCTCGTTGATCCTCGCAGGATGGCGAAAACTCGCGTTCTCCCGCGAGCTGATCAACACCGGCCGCTGGAGCGACTGGAAGGCCCTGGGGCCCGTGCAGCCACTGTCGAGCTCCACACTCGGGCTCATCGGCATCGGGCGGATCGGGGCCGAGGTCGTCCGCCTACTGGGTCCGTTCTTCGGACGGGTGATTGCATTCGACCCAGTGCAGGAGCCCCCGGCAGGTGTCGATCCAGTCGCGCTGGATGACGTATTCGCCGAGGCGGACGCCGTCACCCTCCACTGCCCGCTGACGCCCGCGACCCACGAGCTCGTCAACGCAGCACGCCTGCGCCTGATGAAACCGGGGGCGCTGCTGGTCAACGTCTCGCGAGGCGCTCTTGTCGACACCGCGGCACTTACAAACGCGCTGCGGACCGGTCAGATCTCCGGCGCGGCTCTCGACGTTCTCCCGCAGGAGCCGCCGGACCCGGACGACCCCGTGTTGAGCGCACCGAACCTCTTGCTCACCAACCACTGCGCGTGGTACTCCGAGGCGGCGCTGGTGCGTGTGCGAGCGCTCCTGACCGAACGCTGCTGCAACTGCTTGGCCGGCAAGCCGGTGCCGACGATCGTCAACGCTCGTGAACTCGCGTCGAGGTCGGTGGGTTGAGCGACATCTTCGACATAAGCGATCGGGTCGCCGTCGTGACCGGCGCCGGTGGCGGGCTCGGGACAGCCATCTGTGCTGGTTTGGCGCAGTTCGGCGCCGATGTCGCGCTGATCGATGTCAACCCCGAGACGCTCGAGGCATCCGGTAGCGGTGTAGAGCGTCACGGGCGCCGCGCGCTGACGATCGCATGCGACGCTAGCGACGAACGAGCGGTTGCCGGCGCTTTCGCCCGGGTCGATGAGGAATTCGGTCAAGTCGACATCCTCGTCAACCTCGCCTACACGCCACTGTTCGCAACGCCCGAGGATCTCACGCTCGACGAGTGGAACGAGGCATTCTCGATCAACGCCACCAGCTATTTCCTCTGCTGCCGGGAAGCCGGAAAGCGGATGATCTCCCAGCGACGGGGCGGCTCGATCATGAACATGTGCTCGATCTGCGGGACGTCCGCGACCGGGCGTGGCTCGTTTGCCTATAGCTTTGCCAAGGGCGGGATCGCGATGATCACCAAGGAGCTCGCGATCGAGTGGGCCAAGTACGGGATCCGCGTCAATGCGATCCAGCCGTGTCAGTTCCTCACCCCGGGACTGCGCCACCGCCTCGAGAATCCGGAGTTGGGGCACATCCGAGACAAGTTCCTGTCAGGAATACCCCTCAACCGACTCGGTGAGCCGCACGAGATCGTCGGGCCCGTGATCTTCCTCGTGTCCGACGCTGCAGCGATGGTGACCGGAGTACTGCTGCCCGTCGATGGCGGCAACCTCGCACTCAACGCGGGCGGGACCAAGGACTAGGGACTAGCACCGTGGTCAGGCGCGGTCGCACACCGCTCTCGTGTCCCTCCAAACGAGATGAAAGATAGCTCCAGATGAAGATCCTCATTCTTGGCGGTACGCGCTTCGTCGGTCGCCACGTCGCCAGGTTGCTGATTCAGCGCGGTGCCGAAGTGACGCTGCTGCATCGCGGCGTGACCGGCGAGCCGATTGACGGGGCCGTCAGCCTCACGGGCGATCGAGGTCGGCCCGACGGCCTCGACGCGATCGAGGAGCGGCGCTTTGACGCGGTCGTCGACATGTCGGCGTACTTCTCGCAATGGACACGCGAGGCCGCCGACCGCCTGACTGGTCGCGTGTCTCACTATGTCTTTATTTCCAGCGGAGCCGTGTATCGCCCGAACGCCGAGCTTCCGTGGCCGGAGAGCACCCCATTCGGACCGATTCCGATCTGGGGACAATACGGTCGTGAGAAGGTCGCTTCGGAGGAGATCCTCTGGCGAGCCCAAGCCGATGGGCGCTTCGCGGTCACGAGCTTTCGCTTCCCGTTCATCCTCGGCCCCGGCAATTTCGCCGACCGCGAGTCATTCGTGATTGGCCGGCTGGCCGCCCGCCGGCCGGTCCTGCTCCCCGGGGGAGGCACAGCACTGAACCAGTTCGTCTACGCCGAGGACGTCGGACGGGCGATCGTTGCGGCGCTCGAGCGCCCCGATCGAGCCGGCGGGGAGGCTTACAATTGCACGTACGCAAAGCCGATCACAAACCGCGGTTGGGTGGAGCTGTGCGCCGACGTCCTTGGCATCGAGGCCAATCTGGTCGAGATCGACGAGGCCGAGCTCGGTGTCAGCTCCCCAACAGTCGATCTTGCGAACATCGTCTTCCCCTACCCCCCCGAGCACTACGTCCTCGACGGTTCGAAGCTCACGCGCGAGCTCGGAGTCGAGATGACGACGCCGAACCGCCGCATGATCCAGGAGTACGCGGCATGGTGGGAAGCACTCGAGCGAAAGCCAGAGCTGCGGCCGTATCAGCGTGAGAACGCGGCGCTCGCCGCGCTCGGGTTGCCGACGATCTAGTACCGCCGGTTCTAGCGTTCGCTCGACGGCCAGTTCTCGAGCGAGCCTCGCACGGCCTTGACGACGTGCTCGACCTGAGGAATCACGGCTTCCATCAGGTTCGGCGCGTGGCCGATCGGCGCGTGTGCCGCCGTCAGGCGAGCGACGGGGGCGTCCAAGTATTCGAACACGCTCTCCTGCACGGATGCCGCGATCTCGGAGGCGACGCTTGCGTACGGTGGCTCCTCAGTTACGACAATCGCGCGGCCAGTCTTGCGTACCGAGGCGTCGATCGTCTCGGTGTCCAGCGGGAAGATCGTCCGGAGGTCGATCACCTCCACGTCGATTCCCTCATCAGCGAGCAGTTCCGCCGCCTTCTTCACCTTATTGACGACGATTCCCGATGACACGAGTGTGGCATCCGATCCTTCCCGGACAACTGCTGCCTTCCCGATCGGCACCAGCTCCTCCGGGCCGCCGACGGGGCCGCGGGCGCCGGTCAGACGCTTGTGCATGAAGAACAGCACCGGATCGTCTCCACGCAGCGCCGACTTGAGGATTCCCTTTGTGTCGTACGAGTTCGAGGGCATCACAACGACCAGCCCCGGCATGTGCATGAACCATGCCTCGAGACTGTTGTTGTGCTGGGCTGCAAACAGCGACACCCCTGAGGAGGCGCGGATCAGCAGGGGTACCGGCTTGCCCCATAGGTAGCGAGCCTTGGCCGCCTGGTTGGCGATCTCGTCCATCGCACCGAACGCGAAGTCGATGAAGTTGAGGTCGATCACGGGACGCATGCCGTTCATCGCCGCGCCCACGCCAGCGGCGACCATCGCGGCCTCGGAGATCGGAGAATCGATCACCCGATCGTGCCCGAATCGAGGGCCAACCCCCCTGACCTGGGCGAAGTGGCCGCCCCTGATGAACAGATCGGTGCCCAGCACGAAGACCGTCTCGTCTCGTGTCATCTCCTCGCTGAGCCCCTGCTGGAAGGCCTGCCCGACTGTGACGAGCTCGCTCATGCCGGTCCTCTCGCGTCAAAGGGAAGACTGATCACGCCAGTTGTGGCTGTCGCTGGATCGGGCAGCGGCGAGCTCTCCGCGAACGCGATCGCTTCGGTTACCACCGCCCGGGCCGCCTCGGCCATTTCCGCGTAGCGGTCGCCGTCGAGCTGCCCGGCCGCCTCGAGTGCTCGTCGCAGCCCGTCGATCGGATCGCAGGTAGAGCGCCAGTGCTCGACCTCCTCGTCGGTGCGGTAACCGGCAACCTCGCCCGTGTTGTGCCCGCGGTAGCGGTATGTCTGCGCCTCGATGAAAGTGGGCCCGCCGCCGCTGGCCGCTCGTTCGCGGGCTTCTGTCGTGGCGCGGTACACGGCGCAGACATCCTGCCCATTGATCTGGACTGCGGGCAGGCCGAAGCCGGCGGCGCGCTCGGCGATTGACGGGCCGGTCAGCGCCCTGCCGATATAGGTCTCGACCGCGTACTGGTTGTTCTCGCAGATCGCGATCAGTGGAAGCCGCTGGCTGGCTGCGAAGTTCACGGCCTCCCAGGTTCGTCCGGTGTTCGCGCCTCCGTCGCCGAAGAAGCCGACGCACACCTGCTCCAAACCGCGTAGCTTGGCTGCGAGCGCCGCGCCCATCGCGATTCCCAGCGACGCTCCGACGATGCCGTTCGAGCCGAAGTAGCCGAGATCGAAGTCGTTCAGGTGCATGGTCCCGCCGCGTCCGCCGGCGCAACCGGTAACGCGGCCCCACAGCTCCGCCATCACGACGTTGGCCGTCATTCCCTTGGCGAGGGCGTGGTGGTGAGGTCGGTGGGGACTGGCGACGATGTCGGACGGCGCGAGCGCACGCATCACCCCGACGGCGACAGCCTCCTGTCCGGATGCCTGGTGCACCGAGCCTGGAATCTTTCCGCTCGCGGCCAGCGCCTCGAGTGACTCTTCGAACTCACGAATCATGAGCATCGTTTCGAGCCATTCGCCGAGCTGATCGAAGGGGACGCCCGCCAGCTCGATCGACGCCTGTGGGGCGACTAACACCGTTGCCTTGTCGTCCATTGGTGTGGCTTCCTCTCTCAGCTGTCCGGAGTTGTTTGCTCGGCTGCCCTCGCGAATGCGACGAGCAGGCGTGCAGCCTCCGCCCCGTCGATGCTCCTGTGATCAGCGTTCAGCGTCGCGTCGAACATTGTCTGTACGCGGATCTCTCCGCCTTCGGCGGCACGGACGCGAGGCAGCGCACGCCCGACGGTCACCAGGCTCGTCTGACCGAGGGCGACGATCCCCGTGAATCGGTCAACGCCGAACGGCCCAAGGTTCGAGAGCGTCGAGCGGGGTGTGGCGTCCAGGTCCTCTCGGCTCAACCTCCCGGCACGGGCCCGCTCGATAGCTTCGGCGCGCGAGCGCGCCAGCGCCGCGGGCTGCTGGCCCAGCACGTCCCGGATCACGGGTGTGATCACGCCGTGGGGGGTTGCGACGGCGAGGCCGACATCGACGACGCCGTCCTCGTCCGCAAGCGCGACCGCAAGCGCTCGCAGCAGCAGATCGGTGAACGTCGGCGTCGGCTCGATCTGCTGTGCACGGAGCGCCTCGAGGTTTGCCTGCATCGGCTCGGCGTTGACCTCTCGCGAGACGGTGAAGTGCGGAATCTCACGCCACGACTCGGAAACCTTGCTCGCGATCAGGGCCCTGAAGCGGCCACCGCGGTCTGGCTGCGACGCCGGCGACGCGGACTCGGTTTGGTCGATCGCCAGTGTTCCCCCTTGATTGCCCGCCAGGCGTCGCGCGCGCGGGCTCATCCGGTGTGGGGGTCGTCCAGCGGGGGCGGTGACGGCGGGGGCCGGAGCGACGCCAACCGGTGTCGGCTGCGCCGCCGTTCCTTCCTCGGGCGGCGCCGCGTCGGAGGGCGCAGCGCGATCATCAGCGGGCATCTCGGGCTCGGAGGCGGGTGTCCCCGCCTCGGCGGCGTCGAGGACGTGGACGATCACCGCGCCCACCGGGACGACGGTTCCAGCCTCGACGAGGTGCGCCCCGAGGGTGCCCTGAACGGGACTGACGATGTCCATCGTCGCCTTGTCCGTCTCGATCTCGGCGATCGCCTCCTCGACGGCGACGGCCTCGCCTGGCTGCTTGAGCCAGGACACGATCAACGCCTCCTCCATGGCGACGCCGACCGACGGAATCACGATCTCCGCCATTACAGCGACCGCGCTTCCAGTGCCGGGAGCGAGGCGGCGAACGCGTCGATCTCAGCTCCGCCTGCAAGCACGCCGACCGCGAGCTCGTAGACTCGCTCCTCGCCCGGTTCCATCATGATCGGGTATCCGGCTTCGATCAGTTCCGGAATCGTTTGGAAGCCGTTGGTCGACGGCTCCATCCCGACGGCGTAAAGGCCCTCACCCATCATCCGCCACTCGAGATACACGGGGAGCGTGCCGGTGTTGTAACGCAGCGAGACGCCAAGGCCGCCGTCGAGCCCCTTGAAGCCCCGGTTGACGACCGCCGCTGCGGCCCAGCCATCCGCACCTACCGCCATCGGCAGCTCGTAACCTTCGGCGAAGAACCTCTCCTCGGGTCCGGTGAAGTGGCGGTAGCGCTCACTCGAGCTCTGCTGTTCATCGAAGATCGAGCCGCCGACCTTGCCCGTCACGGCAGCCAGCAGCTCAGCGCCCTCGTCGACGACGGGATAGCCGATGTTGAAGTGGTACAGAAGCTGATGAGGCGTCGGGTAGAAGCCGTCGTTGCGAACGACATCACGGATCGTGAACGTGCTCGTTCCGACCTCCGCCTCGTACCGACGCGTCAACAGGAGGTTCTCGCCGTAGACGATCTCCTGCCGGACCGAGCCCTCGGCCCAGAGCACGCAGCGCTCGCCTTCCCAGCTTTCGCCAAAGTTGAAATGGCTGGCCGGCAGGATCGCGACCCGGTCGTGCGTGCCGTACCGGTCTTCGTGACGGGAGTGGAACTTGAAGTGAGACACGTCCACCGTTTGGGGGTTTCCGATCGTCACCAGCCCCGCCGTGTTGCACAGGCCGCCGAGGATGAATCGAACCCAGGCGTGATCGTCGTTCTCCCAGAACGACGGTGCCGGGAAGATCTTCGGTGGCAGCCAGGCGAGCGAGGCCCCGTTGAACTCCGCAAAGCCAGGATCCATTCCGCGGTCGACGTTTACCGAGAAGCGGAGACCGCTCCCGGTCCGGAAGTCGAGGAAGCGGCTGCCGCGGGCGTATCCCTCCTCGTGGCTGAGCAATTGGACGCCCGCGACCTGTGCGAGATTCCCCACTCGACGCAGTAACTCCCGCTTGGGGATCTCGGTATTGAAGACTTTCACGCTGTTGTCACTCTCCCTAGCTCGCTCACTGGTCGCTCGGCCTTCCGCCCGGCCCGATGTAGGCGGCCACCCCTCCGTCCGCCAGAATCGTCGTGCCGGTCACGAAGCTGCTCGCGTCGGACGCGAGAAAGACGGCGACCTGCGCGATCTCGTCGACCTCGCCGAAGCGGCCGAGCGGAATACGTTCCTCGAGCGCGTCGAAGTCGAGCACGCCGGGAAACGACTCGTTGTACCCGCGCAACGCATCGGTCAGGATCCACGCGGGGGCGATCGCGTTGACGCGCACTCCATGCGGAGCCCACTCGACGGCAAGCGTCTTCGTCAGGTTGATGATCGCTGCCGCACTCGACGTGTAGGCGGCGCGGCGGGGCAGTCCCCCGTGGCCGCCGATCGAGCTCATGTTGATGATCGACCCGCCCCGACCCGCGGCGATCATCTGCCGAGCGGCGGCCTGTGCACCGGCGAACTGTCCGAGCACCGTGGCCTCGAAGACCTTCCTGAAATCGGCGAGTGACAGGTCGACGGACGGCACCAGCACGGTCGTGCTGGTCAGGTTGTGCAAGACGTCGATCCCGCCGTGACGGCCGACGACCTCGTCGATCAGCGCATCCAGCTCTCCCGCCGCCAGGACGTCGATCCTGGTGCTCCAGGCCTCGCCCCCGGCCTCGCGCACCTTGACCACCGCAGCCTCAGCAAGGTCCCCGTTGATGTCGGCGACGACTACGGTGGCGCCCTCGCGGGCGTAGGCGAGCGCGGTGGCGGCGCCGATCCCGCCGCCGCCACCGACCAGGACGCAGACCTTCTCACTCAGGGTCGCCATGGCTTGCCTCCACCGCGGTCTGGTTGGGCCCCGGACCACGTCTCAGTGCGCGGGGCCATCTGTTCGCGCCCCGCAGGCGGAGCGTCGCGAGATACACCGTGACGAGCAGAATCACACCGTACGCAATGTCGATCGCCGATTCTCCGAGTGAGATCAGGTTGAGGTTCGCCGTGATCAGCGCAAGGATGATCGCCCCGGCAACGGTCCCGATGTAGTGGCCCTTGCCGCCGAGGATCGAGGCCCCACCGACGGCGACGGCGACCGCCGATGAGAACAGGTACGTATCACCCATCGTGATGAACGCCTGACCCAGGTATCCGAGCAGCAGGACGCCGGTGACCGCCGCACCGGCACCCGAGACGACGTACGGAATCACGAGCACGCGTTTGACGTTCACGCCCGCAAGGCGTGCCGCGGAAGCGTTCGTCCCGACGCTATACAGCTTGCGCCCGAAAGTGCTCAGGCTGAGCACGACCGTGGCAACTAGGGCGACGAGCACCCAGATCAAGAGCATCGTCGAGAGGCCGAGCGTGTCTCCGTCGACGAAGTTCACGAGGCCCGCCGGCGCCGACGACGCGAGGCCGCCGTGCGTGTAGATCAGCAGCAGGCCTTGGATGGCACTGTTCATGCCGAGGGTCATGATGATCGGAGGAACGCCCGCATAGGCGACACCGAGGCCGTTGATCAGCCCGATGACCATGCCGAAGCCGATGACCATCGGGATGATCCAGATCAACGGCGCAGAGCTGCCATTCGCCAGGAAGGCGGTGAGCACCGCAGCACCCGCGAGGTTGGACGGAATCGACAGATCGATCCCACCGGTCAGCATGCAGAACGTCTGACCGACGCCGACGAGCCCGATGAACGATGCGGTGATCAATACCGTGCGGATATGGTCATAGCTCGCGAAGCCGCTCGCCTGGACGGTGCCGATCAGGAACAGCACGATTGCCAGCGCGAATGCCAGCACGATCGAGCGATGCTTGCGGAGTGTGTCGGCGACTGACTCGATCATCCGCGGGACCTCGCTTGGATGAGAGAGTTGAAGGTGACGGCGATTATCAGGATCAGGCCCTGGAAGAAGATCCCCCAGAAGGAGGTGAGGTTCAGGGCGAACACGAGGATCGGGATCAGCAGGAACGCGATCGCCCCCATCGTCGAACTGGCCGCCGAGCCCTTACCGCCGAAGATGTTCGTACCGCCGATCACGACGGCAGCGACCGAGGCGAGGATGAACTGATCGCCGCCGTCCGGCGAGCCGGACTGCGTCTGGCCGGTCACCCAGAGAGCAGCGAGCGCAGCCAGCAGACCGGAGGCTGCGTAAGCCTGGACCTTGCGGCGCGGGATCCGCACGCCGAGCAGGCGCGCACGTGTCTCGTCGCTGCCGATGGCCACTAGATCATCGAGAAACCGGGTCGATCGAATCCATCGCCACACCAGCAACAGCAGCGCGACGATCCAGACCGACTTGGGGAGCCCGACGATGTTCCCGGACGTGGCGTTGATCAGGGTGGGCGACACCTTCCCGCCCTCCACCGGGAGCACTCCGAACGCGACGCCGTCCCAGATCGACCAGGTGGCGAGCGTCACGATGAACGGCTGGATCGAGGTGTAGGCGATGATCATGCCGTTGAGGCAGCCGATCAGCCCGCCGAGCACGACGATCGCGAGCAGCTCCGGCACGAATGCCCAGCCCTGCGCGTTGAGGTGGGTCGCGAGCAACGCGGAGCCGGCGCTGATCACGCCCCCGACCGACAGGTCGATGCCGCGGGTCAGCATCACGAGCGTCTGGCCGAAGCAGACGGCCGCCAGCGGCACGACGAGCGAGAAGTTGGCCCCGATCGCGCCCGGGCCGTCGAGCAGCGCCGGCGAGATGATCAGGACCGCGACGACCATCGCGACCACGTAGACGTAGGCCATCAGCAGCGGCAGATCGCCCGAGCTGATCCGCAAGCTCGGTCGCCACTGCACGGCGCGCCGCGGGGTCGTGGCTCCGGGCGCGAGGCTCATCCGACCTGCCTTCGCAGGCCACCACCGACCGACTCGGCGACGATCCGGCTCTCGGTGATCTCCACGCCCTCGAGGTGGGCGCGGATCTGCCCGTCGTGCAGAACGATCACACGATCGGACATGTTCACGAGCTCCACCACGTCGGTCGAGTAGAACAGGATCGAAGTGCCGCTCTCGCACTGCTCGCGCATCAGCCGGTAGATCTCCGCCTTGGTACCGACGTCAACGCCTCGGGTCGCGTCATACATGAGCAGCAGTGACGGGCGCTGGGCGAGCACGCGGGCGAGGATCACCTTCTGCTGGTTGCCGCCCGAAAGCGCTGCGACGTCCTGCCGGAGGTTCCGCATCGCCACGTTGAGCTGCGAGACGGCGAACTTGATCATCGCCCGTTCCTTGGAGCGGTTCACGAAGCCCGCGGTCGCAATGCTTGAAAGGCTTCCAAGAGAGACGTTGTCCCGCACGCTCAACGTCATGCACAGGCCATCGCTCGCCCGGTCCTCGGGGATCAGCGCGATCCCGGCATCGAGCGCAGCTCGCGGGTGCCGGAGCCTAACCTGCCTTCCCCCGACGACGACCTTGCCGGTCGAACGCACGGCCCCGAACAGTGCAAGGAACAGTGCCAGCTGTCCCTGCCCCTGCAGGCCGCCGACACCGACGATCTCTCCCCGCTTGATGCTCATCGTCACACCTCGAAGGCGAGGCGGCGATGCCAGATCAGTGATCTCGCAGATCGTGTCCTGCGACTTGCGGTCCGGCGCGTCCGGGAACACACGGTCGACAGGGCGGCCGAGCATCAGCTCGACCAGCCGCGCCTCGGCCATCTCCGTGATCGGCCCGCTACCGACGTCCACGCCGCCGCGCAGCACGGTCACGTGATCGCAGAGGCTCTCGATCTCCTCGAGCCGGTGGGAAATGAACAGCGCGATCCCGCCGGCCTGCGCGAACTCGCGCACCTTGCCGAACAGCCAACCCACCTGCTCGGGGAGCAGCGCCGACGTGGGCTCGTCGAGGATCAGCACGGATGGTGCACGGTTCAGGGCCTTGCAGACTTCGAGGACCTGCCGCTGACCGAGGCTCATGTCACGTACGGGGCGACCAGGGTCGATTCCGTCGACCCCGAGCCGCTCGAGCAGCGCCACCGCGGCCTGCCGAAGCGCTCGCCGATCGATGCGCCCAGCCTTGACCCGGGGCTCCATCCGGTAGAAGAGATTGCTCGCGACGGTGAGATCGGGGATCAGGCTGAGCTCTTGGAACGCCGTCGCAATGCCTGCTTCCTGCGCCTCCAGTGGCGAGGAGACATCGAATGGCCGGCCGTTGAGCGAGATCTCGCCGCTGTCGGCCTTCACGGCTCCCGAAAGCACCTTGACCAAGGTGCTCTTTCCCGCCCCGTTCTCGCCGATCAAGGCGTGTGTCTCGCCCCCGGCGCAGCTCAGGTTGGCGCCGCGCAGCGCCTCGACCCCACCGAAGGACTTGCGGAGCCCGGAGATCGTGAGCGAACCCCCGCTCATGCCACGTCGGCTTCCGGGCGCAGCACTAAGGGCGGCAGTACTTGCATTTTGTTTCGCTTGGGACTCATCGTGGGCGTCGTGCGTACGGACTCGGCCAAATGGAAACAGATGCATCGCTGGCTGGCGACAGATCGAGACGGCCGGTGCGGCGCACGGCGCTGCACCGGCCGTCTCGTCTGCGGCGACCACCGGCGGGCCTCTTTCGCATGAGCGCGGTGGAGGCCCGCCGGCAGGCGGTGGTCGGCCGGACTGCGGGGTTACGAACCTGCGGCCTGCTGGGGTGTGATCTCCTTGGCGTACGCGGGCAGCGTGTACGGCAGTGAGAGACCGGAGGCGAGCTTCGGGAAGAAGTTCACGCCGGACTTGAGCGTCTGTACCGATGTAATCGTCAGGCCAGCGGTGTTCAACTTCACTGCCGGCTTAGCCGTCACGTACAGGTACATCGGGTAGGGGATGATCGTGTTGCCGTGCGCCGGCGGCTTGCCACCCTGGAGGATCTTCAGCGCCATCTGCATGGCGAGCTGCACCTCGGCGGGCGTGTTCGTCAGAACGGCGCACTCGTGCCCACCGGTCGCGCACGCCCCCATCTCTCCGTTGTAGCCGTAGCAGACTGCCGGGACGGCAGCCTTGCCTGCAGCCTTCAGCGCGTTGAATACGGGCGTGCAGTAGCCCTCGGTCATGATGCCGCTGACGTTGGGATGCGACGCCAGCAGGTTCGAGATTCCGGTCTGCTCGGGACCGGCGGCATAGTTTCCGACGTACGTGCCGGCCACCTTGATGTTCGGTCCGTACTTCTTCAGACCTGCCAGGAACCCGTCCTCGATCGAGCCGGACACGTTGACGCCGGCGATGCCCTGATCGATGAACACGCTGCCCTTACCACCGAGCGCCTTCGCCATCCACTGTCCCATGGCCTCGTTGCCCTCGTAGAAGCTCTCGTTCAGGTTGTAGACGCACGGGAGGGCAACCGGCGCTGACAGCGTGAACACGAGGATCCCGGCGTTACACGCACGCTGGATTGTTGGATTCAGCGCGGTGGTCGAGCCTGGGATGAGCAGGATGACGTCGGGCTTGGTCTGGATGATGTTGTTCAGATCGGAGATCTGTGCCTGATTGGTGTTGGCCGAGTTGACGACCTTCATCGTGACGTTGCCCTTGAACGGCGCGATGTTCGCCGTCAACTGGGCGAGACGCTCGACTTGCGGGCGCCAGTCGTTCCCGAGAAAGTTGTTACTCAGCACGAACGTGTACGGCTTGGTCGCCATCCTCGGCGCCTTGCTGGCACTCGCTCCTGCAGAGGCCAAGGCTGCTGTGACGGCGGCAATGAGCACCACCGCCATACCGACACTGATGCGCCGACGCCCAAGGCGACGGCCTCGCTTAACGTCCTTCATCTCCACCTCCCTCGTCCGGGCCGAGGCCCGGATTGGTATCGTTCCCACACCCTCTGCCCGCGAGCATAGTCAAAGGCTCTTGGCGATGTCAAGCGAGAGCGTCAGAGGCAGGGATCAAGCCGTTCGGCGCGGCCTTAGGGCGCTCCAACGCCGGTTTTGGCCGGTCGAACGCCGGTTTGGGCGGTCGAAACGCCGGTCTGGCCGGTCGAAACGCCGGATCGGCGGCGTCAAACGCGCAGGCGGACGGCTTTCCCTGCCAATTCGGCCTCGGAATCGGGCGGGCAGCCGGCTCCTTGCCGGCGGCAGAGCTCGTTGCGGGTGACCTACGCGGCGGCGCCGGCGCTCAGCACGGGATCTCGCCGAGACCGTTCCCATGGCTGCCGCGGCCACTTCCTGCCCGCGCGGTCACTCCCGCATCACCGAGCAAGTTCGGCCGACGGTCACTTCCACCATTTGCTCTCGCGGGCCACCGCCGTGCCGCCGGTCCGGTCGAGCCCATCGAGCTCCGACAGATCCTCGTCGGTAAGCTCGAAGTCGAACACCTGCGCGTTTTCCTCGATCCGCTCACGGTGGGTGGACTTCGGGATGACGATCGTGTCTCGCTGGATCGCCCAGCGGATCAGGATTTGCGCCGGGGTCCGGCCGTGCCGCTCGGCGATCGCCGCGACCGTGGAGTCGTCGAGGTGTCGGCCTGTGCCGAGCGGGCTGTACGCCTCGACGGCCAATCCGCACTGCCCGCAGTCCTCCAACAGCGCCCGGCGGTACTCGAACGGGCTGAACTGGACCTGGTTGACGACCGGTTTGGCGCTGGCGACCGCAAGCAGGTCGTGGGTTTCCTCGACACTGAAGTTCGACACGCCGATCGAGCGGGTGTGACCGCTCTCGCGAGCCCGCTCCATGCCGGGCCACGCCCACGTCGGGCCGCCCTCAGGCCAATGGATGATGTAGAGGTCGACCTGGTCGACCTCCAGCCGCCGGAGGCTCTCGTCCAGCGCGGCGACAGGGTCGCGATGACGGGGAACGAACTTGGTGGTGATGAACACGTCCTCGCGCGGGACGCCACTGTCGCGCAGCGCCTTGCCCACGCTCGCCTCGTTGCCGTACGCCTGCGCCGTGTCGATGTGGCGGTAGCCAAGCTCGAGCGCCCAACGGACTGCGTCCTCGGTCTCCCGCCCATTGCGCGCCTGCCACACGCCCAGGCCCAAGATCGGGATCGAGACTCCATCGGCGAGAGTCCGGACGGGCTGTGCGACAGACTCGGGCATGAGCTCGCCTCACGGTAGCGGATGGTCGGAACCAGTAGGTCATACCCGGACAGCACCTGACCCGGCCGGCACATGGACACGTACATGTTCAGTTGTGGGTCGACACAGCTGCGGGGGGTTGAGTCCCGGCTAACGACCCGGGCACGACCTCAACTCCAAACACCCCGTCGATCATCACGGGGGTAGTGGGATTGGGGTCCTCTGGGATACCCCAACTCCGCACACCCCTCCGAGCAGGTGGGGGTGTGTGGAGTTGAGGTCATCGTGGCGATCGCGGCGCCGGCCAACCGGCGGGTCGAGACCAAGCCGGAGCGGGCCGGGGCGCGTGGACTCAAGGCCCACACCGTCCCGCGGCGCCGGCGCTATGGCTCGTCGACAAAGAGCTGCTCGCCGCTCTCGTGTCGGGCGGGCTGCGGGCCGTTCGGTACTGAGGCCGTCTGCTCCGTGAAGTGCTTGCTGAGCATCGTCTCCTGTCCCTGATAGTTGGAGCCGACATCGCTGCCGTACAGCCGGTCTGGGATGGCGAGCATGTGCTCGAAGGCGAGCTTGCAGATCGGCTGACGGTGCTCGACCATGAAGGGGACGTCCCGCGCCCGCACCTCAAGCGCAGCTCGCGAACCGAACCGGCGGCCCGTCGCGTCGTAGCCGAAGCCTGGATCGAAGAACCCCGCGTAGTGCGTCCGAAGCTCGCCCGCGGTCGGGTCGTAGGCCATCATCTCGGCTGCGTAACTTGGCGGAACGCAGACTCCCTCAGCCGAAATCAGCAGGTAGAAGACTTCCGGGTCGAGCACGATACGTCCGCCAGCTTCAGGCGTGACCGGTTCCCAGTAGTCACGCCAGCGGTAGTGGTGGAGCTTCGCCATGTCGAGTCTGTAGCTGTTTTTCTTCGCCCGGTAACCGACGATGCGGTTGTGTGGGCCGCTGAGATCCACGCTCAGAAACAGCCCATCGGAGATCGAGAGGTCGGCGCTCGGCAGTGCGTGTTGATCGATGTAGAGCAGCGGGAACTCTTCGTGGATGCGCAGGAGGTCCGGGTCGCCAACCCGCGGGTCGCCAGCGGCGAGCCGTAGCTGATTGAGGCTTAGGCGCTCCTCGACGCGAACGGCGAACGAGCGCGGGACGACCTCGAGGTACAGCTTGCCGCGATAGCCCGCCGGGATCTCGTCGAAGCGGTGGTTCCCGTCGGTGATCACGCGGGTGAAAACGTCCAAGCGGCCCGTCGAGCTCTTCGGATTGGCCTTGGCACGCACGTGGCGCGGCAGATCGAGTTCCTCGATCAGTGGGATCAGATACGGCCGGTCGCGCTCCAGCGTGGCGCCGTGGCGCAGGTCTACGCGGTCGAGGGCGAGATCCTTGACGCGGTCCATCACGGCCGTTCCGGCGCTCGGCAGAAAGCTACAGCGAAGCGCCCAGGCGTGGTCCGCGAGCCGCAGATCGATGCTCGCCGGCTGGATGCTCTGACGGCGAATCCGGAAGTCGCCGGATGAGATCCACCCCTCTTCGACGGCCTGCCACAGCCCTTGCGAGGGAACCACACCACGCAGCGACGCGGGGGGAACTTCGCCCTCTGCCTCAGTTGTCTGTTGGACTTCCCAGGTCACGCCGCTGCCTGAAGTATGACCGGCAACCCCGCGTCAGTCCCAGCGCACCTCGAGGCGCGGTGGCTTGCGGAACACCAGCCCCTGGATGCGCGGCGCTTGGGCGCCGGCGAGCCGCAGCCTGGGAAGCCTGTCCAGCAAGGCCGCGATGCCGACGCGAGCCTCGAGCCGCGCAAGGTGCACGCCTACACACACGTGTGGGCCCTGGGCGAACGCGAGGTTCGCGCGGCGCGGGCGGGACAGGTCGAATGCGTCGGGCTCTTGAAACACAGCCGGGTCCCGGTTAGCGGCGGTCAGCGAGATGCGCACGAGCTCGCCGGCCCCGATCTCGGCCCCCCCGAGGCGCGTGTCACTCGTCGAGTAGCGGTCGATCACGGCCGCCGCCGGCTCGAGGCGGAGGGACTCGTCGATCGCCGCGTCGAGGGCCTCTGCAGCAGAGCGCGCGGCCGCCAGCGCAGCCGGCCGCTCGAGCAGCATCAAAGCGCGTTCGCGATCATCCCCTCTGTCGTCTCGATCCCTCCGAACAGCAGCACCGCGGCGTTCGATGCGATCTCGTCGGCGCTCAGCCCGGAGCCCTCGGCAGCCGCCGCCAGCAGTGAGGCGCCTCGCCGGCCGGCGATCACCGGCTCTAGACGTTCGGTCAGCTGTGCGTAGGCCTCCTGACCCGCGGTGGTCGGCGGTCTCCCCGCGGAAAGTGCCGTGACAGACGCGACGATCGAGTCGTACCAGCGCAGGAGCTCGGCGACCTCACGCTCGTCCAGACCGAGCGCGCGGGTCATGACGGCGGCCGCCAGCGGCCCGGCGAACCCCCGCCGGAGCTCGCCGCCGGGCCCGCCGTCGGCGAGTGCCTGCACGAGCCGGCCCGCCTCGTCCGCGACCGCGTCGGCGAACCGGCGGTGAACCTCGGCTGCCCGGAACGGCGATACGAACGGCGCCCGGTGACGGACGTGCTCGTGACCATCGACGCTCAGCATGCTCGCACCGACCACGCGCCCAGTTGAGAACCGGTCGTCCTGGACGGTGAACCGCTGCGC
>Ga0302314_10005944_pt1 | contig 22176 bp, 20 predicted proteins | sample III_Palsa_N2_3_FD_200533 | JGI IMG/M metagenome (GOLD analysis project Ga0302314, IMG submission 200533) | Peat permafrost microbial communities from Stordalen Mire near Abisko, Sweden - III_Palsa_N2_3 | ecosystem: Environmental > Terrestrial > Soil > Palsa > Peat permafrost | place: Sweden...
CATTGCCGCGGCCCTCGCGACCATTGAACGCCAGGCGACGTAGAGCCGGCGCGAAATACGCGGGTAACAACCAGTCCATATCGCCATGGATGCATTTATCATGGACGGACCATGACCACCCGCGATGCCCGACCGATATCACGACGCGAATTTTTCAGGGAAGCCGGGGGCGCGGGGCTGGCGATAGCGGCTTCGACCGTAGCGAACGCCCAGGCGGGGACCGGATCGTTGCCCGGGGGCGGCACGCCCGAACAGATTCATCTCACCTGGGGCGATGATTCCTCGCGCACAGTGGTCGTGTCCTGGGCTTCCCCCGCCCAGGCCGTCAATCCGCGCGTACTGCTGGAACGCACCGGAACCGGCCCGCAGGTCATCCACGCCGTTCAGCGCACCTATACGGATGGGATCAACGGGCAGACCGTATTCACCTACCACGCGACGCTTACCGATCTCGAGCCCGACTCCGCGCATGAGTACGCCGTTACCGCCGACAATGACGCGCGGGCAAAGCCGTTCGCGGCGGCGTTCCGAACGGCACCCCGCGGACGGGCACCGTTGCGTTGGACGAGCTACGGCGATCTCGCGACACCGGTCACGTCGTGGGCCTTATCGTCCCCTCAGAGCCATCACGCGGTGGATGCGGTCGAGCGATTCAAGCCGCTGTTTCATCTGCTCAACGGCGATCTTTGCTATGCCAACATGAACCCCACGGCCCAACCGGCCGTCTGGGCCGATTTCGGCAACAACGTGCAGCGCTCGGCGGCCCATCGCCCCTGGATGCCCTGCCCCGGCAACCACGAAATCGAGTTCTGTAACGGCGAGCAGGGATTGAATTCCTATCTCACCCGGTACTCGCTGCCGGACAACGGTACGAAGTTTCCCGGTCGCTGGTATCGCTTCAGGGTCGGATCCGTTCTGTTCATCTCGCTTGCCGCCGATGATGTCATCTACCAGGACAGCGGCGCCTTTGTCGCCGGTCCCGCGCCCCTCATGCCCGCACCGAACACCGGCAATGCGCCGATCAAACCGGGCACGTCGCTGTACGTGAGCGGCTACAGCGGCGGTGCTCAAACCCGCTGGCTCGAGGCAACCCTGGCCGCGGCACGCCAGGATGACAGCATCGACTGGATCATCGTTCAGATGCATCAGGATGCGTTGAGCTCCTCGAAGAACGGCAACGGTTCCGACAAGGGAATCCGGCAGACCTGGCTACCCCTGTTCGACCAATACGCTGTGGATCTCGTTCTGTGTGGCCATGATCACGACTATGAACGCAGCTGGCCCGTGCGCGGCTGCAATCATCATGTCGGTCGTGATGTCGCAAGTGGTGCGCCAGTGGACACCTGCCAGCCACGGCCCGTCGTCACCGCTGCGCCTGTCGGAGGCCGCTTCGACACCGGCGCGGGCACCATTCATCTGATCCTCGGTGGCGGGGGCACCAGTGCACCCCTGGATGCCTATGGCGTGAATCCGCGTGACGGAACCCCACAAGCCAAGATCATCACCAAAGCCAACCGACCGGTTCCCGGCCCGATCTCCGGCGTGTTCGTGAAACCTCCCGCTGACGCCGTGGAAGATGCCATCTGGTCGGCCCGCCGCGATACGGTCACCGGTTATGGGATTGCCGTCTTCGATCTCGACCCCGGCGAACCAGACGGCAAGACCTCGATTACCATGCGCTATTACCACGCGGTCGGGGCCGATCGGACGCCCACCGCCAGCTATGAGCTCTTCGATACGGTGGTGCTCGCCAAGAATCGACGCGACGGCAACGGCAACGGCAACGGCAACGGCAACGGCAACGGCGGTCAGTAAACGCTCTATTCAGTAACGGGCCGATGAGTCGCCAGGAATGAGCCGACCAGGATCACGATGAAGGCGACGATACCTCCCGGCCCGAGGCTCTCATGGAGCAGTCCCACCCCGAGCAGCGTCGCAACCGCGGGGTTGATGTAGGTGATGATTGCCGCACGCGACGCGCCGGCTATCCGCACCAGATAAAACATCAGCAGCAACGCTACGGCGCTGCAGAGCACACCCAGCACGGCGATTGAGTACAAGGTGACGGCGGACGGCCAGTGGTCGGGAAAGGTTGCCAGCGCCGGCAGCAGCAGAATGGCGCTCGCCAAGGTGAGACTCGCCGCAATGGGCCCGATCGAATCGAGTCCCTGCAGATGTCGCTGGATGATGAGTGGGCCCAATGCGTAGCCGATGGTTGCCAGAACCATGCAGCCAACTCCCGCCCAGCCAAGGGGTCCTGAGATGGGGCCGAAACCGACGAGTGCCACGACGCCGCACAGGCCGAGCGCCAGTCCGGCAATCCTGCGCCGGCCGAGACGCTCGTTCACCCCGAAGAAACGGCTGATGAGCACGATCGTGAGCGGCACTCCGGCAATCAGGATGCCGGTGATCGATGAACTGATCCAGCGCTCGCCGAACGAAATCGCCGAAAAGGGCACGACGAATTCGACGACGGCAAAAGCGCACACCGCGCCTCGGTGGTTACGCAACGGGCGCAGCGCACCGCGATGCCAGGCTATCGGCAGCAGGATGAGTGCAGCGAGCGTCAGACGACTCCAAGCGACGACGAACGGCGATATTTCCTGAACAGCAATGCGAATGAAGAAATACGGTACGCCCCAGATGATGCCCAGGGCCGCAAATGCCAACCAACCTCGCCAGCTCACAGATAAATCCCCCTCGCAAACGCGACCTGACCTCTCCAAGTCAGCCGATTCTTACACGGCTTCCGGCCGGTAGCCGGCAGACCGCCGCAGATGTGCCGACCGCCGGATCGATAACTACCGCACCTTAGCGTGAACGTCGCCGAAGACGATATAATTTTTCGGTTTTTACCCCCGGAACTCATTCATGTCCCAAACATCAGCCCACGCGGGCCCGCCGCTCCCGCCATCCGTACTGACGGGCTTCGGGGCAGCGATCTTTGCCGTGATCCTGATGGCCGTGCTCTCCTACCAGGCGCAGATCAGAAGTACCGCGGCGGCGGATGAGGTCACGACCGGCGTCGAGCTCATCGTGCAGATCCAGAATCTGCTCTCGAGCGTCAAGGACACCGAGACCGGGCAGCGCGGCTATCTGCTGACGGGTGACGATGCCTATCTCGAGCCCTTCAACTCGGGCAGGGCGGCAATCGATGGTGAGCTCGACAAGATACAGGTCCTCACCGCCAAGGATCCCGAACAGCAACAGCGACTGCAGCAGCTGCGCGGACTGATCGCATCGAAAGTGGATGAGCTGCTCAGCACCATCACGCTCAAGCGCGCCGGCAAATCCGAAGAAGCCCTCGCGATCGTGCGGACGGACCGCGGCAAGATCCTCATGGACCGCATCCGGGCGCTGGTCAATGACATCGAGAACGCCGACCGCGCGCTGCTGAATCAGCGCCAGCAGGAATGGGCGCGGGCGGCGGATCTCGCCAGCAAGATCACCTGGGTGGGCGGGATCGTCCTGCTGGTACTCACTGCGGCCGCTGCCGGGCTCGTATCCCGCGACTATCGTGCACGACAGCTTCAATCCTGGCTGCGCGTCGGACAAATGGGCCTGAGCGAACGCATCCAGGGAGATCAGCCGCTGGAAACCCTCGGCGACAATGTCGTGAGTTTTCTCGCCCAGTACCTCGGTGCACAGGTCGGATCGATCTACATCGCAGAAGGACCCGATCGTTTTCGGCGCTTCGCCGGTTATGCCCTTCCTGCGCATTTGCCCAACGATACGATCCGCCGCGGCGATAGCCTCATCGGCCAGGCGGTGAAGGACGACCGCCAGCTGCATCTGCGCGAAGTACCGGCCGATTACACGCTGCCGGTCGCTTCATCGATCGGTCAAAGCCCGCCCCGGGAGATTCTGATCGCGCCGGCCAGCATCGATCGCACGGTGCACGCGGCAGTGGAGCTGGGCTTCCTGGGGCGCACGGATGCCTCGCACGAACAGTTGCTCACGCTGCTGTCGCCGATGATCGCGGTCGCCGTGCGCTCATCGAAGGACCGCACCCGCCTCGAGGAGCTGCTGGGGGAAACGCAGAGCCAGGCTGAGGAGCTGCAGACCCAGCAGGAGGAGCTGCGCGTCAACAACGAGGAACTCGAAGAACAGAGTCGCGCGCTCAAAGTCTCCCATGCGCAGCTGGAATCCCAGCAGGTCGAGCTCGAGCAGACCAATTCCCAGCTCGAAGAGCAGGCGCAGCTGCTGGAGCACCAGAAAGACGAGCTTTCGAAACAGCAGAATCTGCTGATCGACCGCGCGGCGGACCTGCAGCGCGCCAACCTCTACAAGAGCCAGTTCCTGGCCAACATGAGTCACGAACTGCGCACACCGCTCAATTCGACCCTCATCCTGGCGAAACTGCTGGCCGACAACCGCGATGGAAATCTCACCGAGCAGCAGGTCAAATTCGCCCGCACGATCACCACCGCCGGAAACGACCTGCTGGCGCTGATCAACGACGTGCTCGACCTTTCGAAGATCGAGGCCGGCAAGATTGATCTCAAACCTGCGCGGGTGCAGATCGCCAAGGAAATCGAAGAGCAGAGCCGGCTGTTTCAACCGCAGGCTGAAAAACGCGGCATACAGTTCAGTACGACGATCATGCCCGGAACCCCGGCGACGATCGAAACGGATCCGCAGCGCCTGGGCCAGATCCTCAAGAATCTCTGCTCGAATGCCGTGAAGTTCACGGAGGCCGGGTCGGTCGCGCTGCGCGTTTCGGCAAATGCGGACGGCGTTTCCTTCGCCGTGACCGATACCGGCGTCGGCATCCCCGAAAACCAGCATCAGAATATCTTCGAGGCGTTCCAGCAGGCCGACGGCAGCATCCATCGCAAGTTCGGCGGCACCGGGCTGGGCCTTTCGATCTCCCGTGATCTCGCCCGCCGGCTGGGCGGAAAGATCACGCTGCAGAGCACCCCCGGCAAGGGCAGCACCTTCACGCTGACGCTACCGCACGTCCTCACGAGCGAAACCGTGGCGGAGGCCGCCGCGGTCCAGGACATGGGCGCAACCGACATCATCCCCGCCTCCGCGGCGCCCAGCCGCCGCCGGACGGCGCCGGCGCAGATCGAGGATGACCGCGGCGCGCTGCTGCCGAATTCGCGCCTGATCCTGGTCATCGAGGACGACGTGGCGTTTGCGGGCATTCTGCGCGACCTCGCGCGCGAGCTGAAATTCCAGTGCATCGTCACCCACTCGGCCGGTGAAGGCCTGCTGGCGGCCACTGAGTTCCGGCCGAGCGCGATCCTGCTCGACGTGAACCTGCCCGACCACTCGGGCCTCGGGGTCCTCGAGCAGCTCAAGCGCAATCCGGAAACGCGGCACATACCGGTGCACATTGCGTCGGTGGCGGATCACGCCCACGGGGCGCTGGAGCTGGGCGCCGTGGGCTACGCGCAGAAGCCGGTCACCCGCGAACAGCTGATCGAGGTGTTGGGTCGCATCGAGACCAAGCTCGCGCAGAGTGTCCGGCGCGTACTCGTCGTGGAGGACGACGAGCGGCAGCGCGAGAGCATCCGCGAGCTGCTCGGCCTGGCGGACCTGCAGATCACCGCCGTCGGGAGCGCCGGCAAGGCGCTCGAGGCGCTGCGGACCGTGACCTTCGACTGCATCGTCATGGACCTGAGCCTGCCCGACTTCAGCGGCTTCGAACTGCTCGAGCGCATGCAGGAACAGCATGAGATCTCGGTGCCCCCGGTGATCGTCTACACCGGCCGTGCCCTGAGTGCCGATGATGAGCAGAAGCTGCAGCGTTTCTCGAAGTCGATCATTCTGAAGGACGCACGCTCCCCCGAGCGCCTGCTCGATGAAGTGACGCTGTTCCTGCACCAGGTCGAATCGACGCTGCCGGCAGATCGGCAGCGGATGCTGAAGATCGCGCGCGATCAGGACAGCGTCTTCGAGGGGCGGCGGATCCTGGTGGTCGAGGACGACGTGCGCAACGTCTTCGCGCTCACCAGCCTGCTCGAGCCGAAGGGGGCGAAGATTCAGATCGCCCGCAACGGCCACGAAGCCCTGAATGCCCTGCAGGCCGCGCAGGGACGAACTGCAGAACGTATCGACCTGGTGCTCATGGACATCATGATGCCCGAAATGGATGGGCTCACGGCCATGCGGGAGATCCGCAAGCGTCCGGAGTGGAAGAAGCTGCCGGTGATCGCACTGACCGCCAAAGCGATGCGGGACGATCTGGATGCCTGCATGGCGGCGGGCGCGAACGACTATATCGCGAAGCCCCTCGACGTTGAAAAACTGCTGTCGCTGATCCGCGTATGGATGCCGAAATAGATTCCGCCGCGCCGCCCGGCAAGCATTGGGAGATCGAATATCGTCTCCTGATCGAGGCGATCTATCAGATGTACCATTATGACTTCCGGGGCTATGCGGCCGCGTCGTTGAAGCGGCGCCTGCGCGCCGCCATGGTGCGCTTCGACTGCCGGACGCTTTCTCAGATTCAGGACCGGTTGATCAACGAGCCGGGATTCTTCAGTGCGCTGCTCAACTTCCTGACGGTACCGGTGAGCGAAATGTTTCGTGACCCGGCCTACTTCCGCGCCCTGCGCGAGCGGGTGGTGCCGCTGCTGCGAACCTATCCTTCCATCAAGGTCTGGGTTGCCGGCTGCAGCACCGGCGAAGAAGTCTATTCGCTCGCGATCCTGCTGCGTGAAGAAGGACTTCTGGAAAGAACACTCATCTACGCAACGGACATCAACCCGCAGACGCTCGAGAAGGCTGAGGCAGGCGTCTACGATGTCGATCGCATTGCCACCTTCACCGAAAATCATCAGCGCTCCGGCGCCCGCTCCTCGTTATCGGACTACTACGTGGCCGCCTATGGTCGGGCCGTGTTCGACAAGTCCTTGCGGCGGCGGATCGTCTTTTCGGATCATAGCCTCGCCACCGACAGCGTGTTTGCCGAGGTACAGCTGGTCTCGTGCCGCAACGTCCTGATCTACTTCAACCGCGACCTGCAGGATCGGGCGCTGCGACTGTTTCGTGAAGCCCTGTGTCGCAAGGGCTTCCTGGGCATCGGCTCCAAGGAATCATTGCGATTCTCCTCCGAGGCGGGTGCGTTCGATGATTTCGTGCGCGAAGAGCGGATATTTCAGAAGCGGGATCCGTCATGAGTGCACCCTCTCTCGCCGGACGCGTCGATGCCATCGTGATCGGAGCCTCCGCGGGCGGCGTGGAGGCCCTGATGACACTCCTGCCGCCGCTGTCCGAATCCTTCGGCGTGCCGATATTCATCGTACTGCACCTGCCGCGCGACCGACCCAGCCTGCTCGCTGGCATTTTCAGCCGAAAATGTCATGTGACGGTCTGTGAGGCCCAGGACAAGGAACCCGTGCGGCCGGGAACGGTATACTTCGCACCGCCGGACTATCATCTCCTCATCGATGAGGGTCCGCAGCTGTGCCTCGCGGCGGACGAACTCGTCTGCCATTCCCGCCCGTCGATCGATGTGCTGTTCGAATCGGCCGCCGATATCTACGGGCCCCGCCTTCTCGGAATCATTCTCACTGGCGCAAATGAGGACGGCGCAGAGGGCCTGGCCGCGATCCATGCGGCCGGCGGCATTACGGTCATTCAGCAACCCGACAGCGCCCAGGTTAAACAAATGGTGGTTTCGGCCCTGATTCGCAATCCCGGCAGCCATGTTCTGGATCTGCATGGTATTTCCGCGCTGCTGCGCACCCTGGAACGGGACGTCGCGGCATGAGCGAGGTCGTGAAATGCCTGCTGGTGGATGATCTGGCGGAAAACCTACTGGCGCTCTCAGAGTTGCTGCGGCAGGAGAATGTGGAAATCCTGGAGGCACGATCCGGAACCGAGGCGCTGGAGATCCTGCTGGTCCACGATGTTGCGCTGGCGTTTCTGGACGTGCAGATGCCCGATATGGACGGATTCGAGCTGGCCGAGGTGATGCGCGGCAGTGCCCGAACCCGGCATATCCCGATCATATTCGTCACGGCTGGCGCCCGGGACCAGCATCGCCTGTTCAAGGGCTATGAAAGCGGCGCGGTGGACTTTCTCTACAAACCTATCGAGTCCCAGATCCTCAAGAACAAGGCTTCCGTGTTCTTCCAGCTGGATCGGCAACGGAGGCAGCTCGATCGTGAGCTGCACGAACGCACCGAAACCCTGCGCCTGAACGAGATGTTCACCGCCCTGCTCGCCCATGACCTGCGCAATCCGCTCAACGCCATCGTGACGTCGGCTCACCTGGTACATCGTATTGCGGGTGAACGGGTGGCGAAAGACGCCGCGGCCCGGATTCTCTCGAGCGGGCAGCGCATGAGCCGCCTGATCGAGGACATGCTGGACCTGGCCCGCGCCAGAATCGGCGGCGGAATTGCCGTAAAGCCGCAGGATGGGGACTTCGAAGTGCTGGTCGGCGCCGTGGTGCGCGAGCACCAGGCCGCCTCTCCGGACCGGAACATCGAGGTGGTGAGCAGTGGCGCGCTGGACGGGCAATGGGATCCCGAGCGCATCGCGCAGGTCGCCTCGAATCTGATCGGCAACGCCATAAAGCACGGCGACCCGCGCAGTCCCGTAAGAGTGCTTCTCGACGGCACCGGCCGCGATGCGGTGGTCTTCTCCGTCGAGAACGACGGCTTCATTCCGCGCGAACGCCAGGCGGGACTGTTCGACCCGTTCAAGGACGGACAGCAACGGGTCGGTCGCAACGAAGGCCTGGGCCTGGGGCTCTACATCGTCCAGCAGATCGTTTCGGCCCACGCCGGCAGGATAGACGTTCGCTCCGAACAGGACCGCCGCACCATCTTCCGGGTGCAACTGCCGCGCCGATCAGCCTGAGCGCAGCACCGGGAGTGGCTCGACCTTCGGAAACGGCCTAAAGGTCATTGCGATCAGGAAAGCGCCGATGCCGATTCCGCAGGCGCCGACGTAGAGCCACTCGTAGCTGCCGAAACTGTCATAGATCAGCCCTCCGACCACCGGACCGGTTGCCATACCGAGACTCCCGGCCATCGAGGTACCCCCAATGATCGTGCCCATCATCCGCAGCGGGAAATTCTCACGCGCCAGTACGGCGTAGAGCGGCATGATCCCGGCGTAGACGAAGCCGAATATCACCGCGACCGCGTAGAAGGCACTCAGCTCGCGCACGAAGACGTAGCCGAGCGCGCCCAATGCCTGCAGCAGCAACCCCGAGACCAGGACGCGCTTGGCTCCAAGGCGGTCGCCCAGCACGCCGAAAACAACCCGGCCACCCAGGCCCGCGAGCCCTTCCACGCTGTAGATCGAGACGGCGGCAAGCAATGGAATCCCGCAGGTCATGGCGTAACTGACGGTATGAAAAATCGGACCGGAGTGGGTGGCACAACAGAAGAAATTCGTCAGCATCAGAATGATGAACTGTGGCGAGCGCAGGGCCTGCGCCGGGGTCATGGCTGATTGGGGCTCGGCCGCCGTGGAACCTGGCGAATCCGCACTTTGCAGCGCTGGCGGGGTGCGCACCAGGAACGCCACCGGGATCATCACGGCCGCGACCAGCACCGCGATGATCTGCAGCGAGAGGCGCCAATCGTGGTGTGAGATGAGCCACGCCGCGAGCGGCGACATGGTCAGGGGCGCCATGCCCATCCCGGCCGATACGAGCGAGACGGCGAGGCTGCGGTGGGTGTCGAACCAGCCGGTCACACAGGCCATCATGGGCGCAAAAATCGCCGCGCTGGCGCCGCCTACGAGCACCCCGAAGGCGAGCTGGAAGCCGGTGAGGGTGGTCGCGCGGCTCGCCAGCGCCAGACTCACCGCGAGGATTACCGAGCCGAGCAACACGATCGGGCGCGGGCCGAACCGGTCCGCCAGACTTCCCCACAGCATGCTGCCGACCGCCATGGCGAGGAAACCAAACGTCATGGCGCTGGAGATGCCGGTGATCGACCAGCCCGTGTCCTGCGAGATGGGTCGAAGAAAAACCGGCAGCGAAAACATGGCGCCGATGGCGATGCAACCGAGAAGACCACCGGCGGCGACAATCACCCAGCGATAGTGAGATCTGTTCATGCCGACCCTTTCTACGACTCCTGGTCGAAGGCTTCAAGGGTCCTGGGCCAATCCTGCTTCAGCAGCCGGGACAGGGCGCGGTCCGCCAGCAGGCGGCCCCCGGTCTGGCAGCGGGGACAGTAGTTGGTCTCGTTGTCGGCATAGCGTATGCGCTGCACCGGTGTCCGACAGACGGGGCATGGCAGACGGAAGCGGCCGTGCACGGCCATTTCCGGGCGGAAGGCGGTGACTTTTTCGGGAAAGTCCCCGGCGGCAGCCCCGCGCAGCCGCTCGATCCACAACTGCAGCTGCCCGCGGATCGCGTCGTACAGACGTGCCACCTCCTCGTCCCCGATGCGTCGGGTCAGCATGACGGGAGACAGACGGGCCGCGTGCAGGATCTCATCCGAATAGGCATTGCCGATGCCGCTGAAGAGTTTCGGGTCGGTGAGCGCACGCTTGAGTGTGTGATTCTCGCTGCGCAGTCGTTCCCGGAACTGCGCGAGGTCCGCCTGCATGACCTCGATGCCACCGGGGTTCTCCCGGCGCAGCGCCTCTTCACCCTGAAGCAGCTGCAGCGATGCGCGCCGTTTGGTACCGGCCTCCGTCAGCGTCATTATTCCACTGGTGAATTCCAGGCGCGCCAGCGCCGCCCGCTTCGAGACCGCGGCGCCTGGCGCGAACCAATGCAGACGGCCGGCAATCATGAGATGAAATACCAGCCACAACTGCGCCTCCAGGCCGATCGCAATCCGCTTGCCGATTCGCCGCACCTCAGTGACGCACTTGCCCTGCGCCGTTTGAATGGGTGGTACCGCCGTGCGCAGCAGAAACGGGGACGGGATCAGGATGCGCTCGAGGCGCTGACCGATGATGCGCTGCCCCAGCGCCTCCACATACACGGTCACATCGGGGAGTTCCGGCACCTGCAGATACCTCTGTCGGGCTTCGACATTGAGCGGTAAGCTTGAGCCCGACCCCACAATTAGACAGGGAAGGGAACAATGAAGACAATGACCGCGTTTGCATCGCTCATCGCAGGAACGCTGTTGACGGCAACGGCAATGGCACAGGCACCGTCTAGCGCGCCGGCCGGCACCACCGGCCTGTGCAAGGATGGCTCGTTCTGGTCGGGCCCGACGAAGAAAGGCGCCTGCCGCGGCCACAAGGGCGTTCAAACCTGGTATGCGGCCTCCGGCGCTGCCGCTAGCGCCCCGGCAGCCGCGCCCGCGGCTCCGGCACCGACGGCTGCAGCGCCGGCCACGACCACGACCGCCGGCCCTGCGCCGAAGAAGACCGCTGCAACACCTTCCGCAACTGCGGCGCCGGGCGGTGGTCCGGGCCTGGTGTGGGTCAACACACCCACCCATGTCTACCACTGCTCGACGGACAAATGGTACGGAAAGACCAAGACCGGCAGCTACATGACCGAAGCTGCCGCAAAGGCCGAAGGTGATCACGCGGATCACGGGAAGGCCTGTCAATAAGGCCGCAGCGCCACCCGGCGCCTCTGCAGCTAACCCGCAGGGGCGCCGGGCGGGCCCTCCAGCACGCCTCCGACCTTGAGCCGGATCCTATAGACCGCATCGCAGGCAGCGATGTACAGGGTTTTTCCGTCCGCATCCCCGAAGGCGACATTGGTCGCACAGATCTGTTTCTTGGGCTCCGCGCCGAGGATCGGCAGATTGATCGTGCCGAGCAGCGTTCCCGCGGAACTCGTCACGCGCACCAGACCGGGACCGGCGCCGCCGGTCGAGTAGATATTGCCCCGGGAATCGGATCGCATGCCATCGCCGATGCCCACGCCCTGCGCAAACAAAGTGCCCGCGCCAAGGGTGTCATCCGGCTTCACGACGTAACGCATCATCTTGCTGAACGCGCTCAGATACAGAAACTTCTCATCCGCCGAGAGCGTGACGCCGTTGGGAATTCCGCCGAGTTCCTTGTCGGTGAGCAACTGGACCGTCCTGCCGTCCTTGATCAGCCAGACGGCGTCCTGAAGCTCCTTCAGCGGGCTCTTCATGGCGCCGCGCAAGCCAAAATCATTGTCGGTCAGATACACCGCCCCGTCTGATTTGATCGAAATGTCGTTCGGTCCGTTGAATCGACTGCCCCCGAGTCCCGCGGACAGCACCGTATGGCGCCCATCCGCCTCCAGCCGCATCACCCGGCGATCATCATCCGCGCACCACAGGATCCTGCCCTGTGGATCAACGCCGGTGCACGACGGACCGATGAGCAGTACGTGGGAGCGGCCGGCCCGGGTCTGCGCACCGACACTTTCGATGTCGTCACCCGAATAACCCGCCTTCTCCATGAAGACCGATACGGTGTTGTCCGAGTCGATCCGGTACAAGACGTTGTCGAGCAGACCACCCAGCAGCAGGAAGCCGCTGCCGTGCCCGTCGCGAACCCAAGTGGTGCCCTCGTCGAGCCCGAACCCCGAGGCCACCAACTCCACCTTTGCATCCGGCGCAATCAGCGCATCGAGAGCCGGATCCAGCCGCGAGATGCTCCATGCCTTGGGCGCGGGCGCCGGCCCATCCCCGCGCATCTGCCCCTCCGGCGCAGCAGAGGCAGCGGCGCACAGCAGGCCCCCCAACAGGATCGACAGCGGACCATCTGGCTTCGACTTCATGATCATTCCCCTAAGCGCCGCATTATGAACGCGCGCGGCCACTCTAGCTCAAGCATGCTCCGGCGCCGATGGCTTTAACTAGTAACAACGGTTACTATCTTGCCCTAACCGGCGACCACTCCATTTACGCGGGGTTCGTATGTCAACACCTCTTTTCGACAATCCTCTGGGCACCGATGGCTTCGAATTCGTCGAGTTCACCAGCGATGATCCTGAGGCCCTGAGTCAACTCTTTGTATCGATGGGCTTCACCGCCGTATCGCGGCACCGCTCGAAGAACGTCCTGCGCTACAAGCAGGGCGGCATCAACTTCATCCTGAACATGGAACCGCGCGGCCAGGCAGCCGAGTTCCGTGGGGTGCATGGACCCTCGATCAACGCCATGGCCTTCCGGGTCCGCGATGCAGCAAAAGCCCTCAGGCTGGCGCTCGAACGCGGCGCGAAGGAGATCAAGGGTTCGATCGGCCCCATGGAACTGAACATCCCCGCGATCGAAGGCATCGGCGGCACGCATCTGTACCTGGTCGACCGCTACGGTGCCCGTGCGATCTACGACGTGGACTTCGTGCCGATTCCCGGCGCTGCCGAGAAGGAACCATCGAACAGCGCGGGATTAACCTACATCGATCACCTCACCCACAACGTCCGCCGCGGCAACATGCAGACCTGGGCGGACTTCTACGAGCGCATCTTCAACTTCCGCCAGATCCGCTACTTCGACATCGAAGGCAAGGTCACTGGGCTCTTCTCCAAGGCGATGACGAGTCCGGACGGCAAGATCCGCATCCCCCTCAACGAGAGTCAGGACGACAAGTCGCAGATCGAGGAATTCCTGCGCGACTACAAGGGCGAGGGCATCCAGCACATCGCCCTGGGCACTGCGGATATCTACTCGACGGTCGATCTGATGCGCTCGCACGGCGTGAACTTCCAGGATACCCCGGACACCTACTATGACGGCGTGGACGCGCGCGTGGCCGGACATACCGAAACGCTTGAGGAGCTGCGCAAGCGCCGCGTCCTGATTGATGGTGCCCCCACCGAAGGACAAGGCGTGCTGCTGCAGATCTTCACGCAGAACGTGGTCGGACCGTGCTTCTTTGAAATCATCCAGCGCAAGGGCAACGAAGGCTTCGGCGAGGGGAATTTCAAGGCGCTGTTCGAGTCCCTGGAACTCGACCAGATCCGGCGCGGAGTGGTCTCGCTGAACAGCGGCGCCGACAAGAGCGCGTAGATGGAGTATCAACCGGGATTCGGCAATTACCTCAGCAGCGAGGCATTGCCGGGCGCTTTGCCGGAGCACAATTCGCCGCAGCGCTGCCCCTACGGGCTGTACGCCGAGCAGTTGTCGGGGACCGCCTTCACGGCTCCGCGCGCGAGCAATCGCCATACCTGGTTGTATCGCATACGCCCGAGCGTCATGCACTCACCCTTCGTGCCCGTGGCGAGCGAGCGCCTGTCCTGCGATGCGCCGCAGGCCGGCCCTTCGCCGAACCAGCTGCGCTGGGATCCACTGCCAGTTCCCGAAACACCGACGGACTTTGTCGACGGTCTGATCACGTACGGCTCGACCGGAGGTCCCGACCTGCAGTCGGGCACGGCGATCCATTTGTACGCGGCCAACCGGTCGATGGTCGACCGGGTTTTCTACGATGCCGACGGGGAGCTGCTCATCGTCCCGCAGCAGGGGCGGCTGCTGGTGCTGACGGAACTGGGGCGGATTGCGGTGGAACCCCAGGAAATCGTCGTCATTCCCCGCGGCGTGCGCTTTCGCATCGAGCTGCCGGATGGCGTTGCCCGCGGTTACGTCTGCGAAAACTTCGGCGCGCCGTTCCGGCTGCCCGACATGGGTCCCATCGGTTCGAACGGGCTGGCCTGCGAGCGTGATTTTCTGACTCCGGTCGCGGCCTATGAGGATGTCGAGAAGCCCCACCAGCTGCTTGCCAAGTTCGACGGCCGGCTGTGGGCTGCGCAGATGGACCATTCACCGCTGGATGTCGTCGCCTGGCGCGGCAACTGCACGCCGTACAAATACGATCTGCGCCGCTTCAATACGATCGGCTCCATAAGCTACGACCATCCGGATCCATCGATATTCCTGGTGCTGCAGTCCGTGACGAGCACGCCGGGTGTGGACGAGGTGGACTTCGTGATTTTCCCGCCGCGCTGGCTCGCCATGGAGAACACCTTCCGGCCGCCCTGGTTTCATCGCAATATCGCGAGCGAATTCATGGGGCTGATTCACGGCGTATACGATGCTAAAGCCGCGGGCTTCCAACCCGGCGGCGCCTCCTTGCACAACTGCATGAGCGGTCATGGGCCGGATGCCGCAACCTTCGAGCGCGCCAGCCTTGCCGATACCAGTCGCCCGGAGAAGGTGATCGAGACCATGGCGTTCATGTTCGAGACCCGCCGCTTCATCCGCCCGACACGACAGGCGCTCGAATCAGTGCTGCTGCAGAAGGACTATGCATCCTGCTGGCAGGGCCTGCAGAAGCGCTTCGATCCGCGCAACCGCTGATGAGCCTCAACGAGACACACGACGCACGCCTGCGCAGCTGGGTTGCTTCGGCGAACGCGGCCGGAACGGATTTCCCGCTGCAGAACCTCCCCTTTGGAGTCTTTCGCCGCCGTGGCAGCCAGGAGAAGTTTCGCGGCGGGGTCGCCATCGGCGATCAGATTCTGGACCTGCGGGCGGCGGAGGCGAGCGGCGCGTTCCGTTCGGCGCAGAACGGGACCGAAGCATCGAACGCGCTGACGAGTGCCGCCTCAACAACCCTGAATGAACTCATGGGAGCCGGGGTGCAGGCACGGTCGGCACTGCGACTGGCGCTGTCGCGCGCGCTGCGCGAGGGATCTGCGCACCAGTCCGCGCTTGCGGAGTGCCTGGTCAGGCGGTCGGACGCCGAGATGACCGTGCCGGCGCAGATCGGCGATTACACCGATTTCTACACATCCCTGAATCACGCAACGGCCGTCGGCAAGCTGATGCGTCCGGATAATCCGCTGTTGCCGAACTACAAGTGGGTGCCGATCGGGTATCACGGTCGTTGCTCCTCGATCGGCGTCTCGGGTCAGACATTCCCGCGACCCGTGGGACAGAAGATGCCCCCGGGCGCCGACACGCCGATCGTCGGAGCGAGCGAGCGTCTGGATTACGAACTCGAGCTTGGGGTCTTCATCGCGAACGGCAATGAGCTCGGATCGAGCATCGGTGCGGATCAGGCGGAATCCCACATCTTCGGCCTGTGCCTGCTGAATGACTGGTCAGCCCGGGACCTGCAGGCCTGGGAATATCAGCCGCTGGGCCCGTTTCTGGGCAAGAGCTTTGCGACGACCCTTTCTCCCTGGATCGTGACCCTCGAGGCACTCGCCCCGTACCGCCTGCCCTGGAGCCGTGCCGCAGGAGAGCCGCAGCCCCTGCCCTACCTCGATTCGCCGCAGTTGCGCGCGAGCGGCGCAATCGACATCGAACTCGAAGTCCTGATCGAAACCGACTCGATGCGGGCCGCCGGGATGGCACCGTATCGGCTCTCGCGCAGCAATTTCCGTGACTGCTTCTGGAGCATTGCGCAGATGGTGACCCATCACACGATCAATGGCTGCAACCTGCGGCCGGGTGATCTCTTGGGCACGGGCACGCAGTCGGGGCCGACGCCTGCAGAGGCCGGATCGTTGCTCGAGCTTTCATTCGGGGGCAAGCAACCACTCACGTTGCCCAATGGCGAGCAGCGGCGGTTCCTGAGCGATGGCGATACGGTTATCCTGCGCGCCGGCTGCGAGCGCGCAGGGCATTCCCGGATCGGCTTCGGGGAAGCAACGGGGCGCGTTCTTGCTCAAGCTCTATAGTTATTTCCGCAGCTCCTCGGCCTACCGGGTCCGCATCGCCCTGAACCTGAAGGGCCTGCCCCACGAGATCATCCCGGTGCACCTGCTGCGCAACGGCGGTGAGCAACATCAGGCGCAGTTCGTCCGCAGCAATCCCGCCCATCTCGTGCCGGTGCTGCAGGATGGATCGTTCACGCTCAGCCAGTCGGTGGCCATCATCGAATACCTGGAGGAACTTCATCCGGCGCCATCATTGCTGCCGGGTGACCCGGCACTGAAGGCGCAGATCCGCGCGCTCGCGTTCGACATCGTCTGCGAAATTCAGCCGCTGAACAATCTGCGGGTGATGCAGTTCCTGAAGTCACAGTGCGCGCTTGATGAAGCGGCATCCGCCAAGTGGTCGCGCGAGTGGCTCGACCGCGGCCTCAAGACGGTCGAGAGCCGGATCGCGGCCCATGCTGCCGACTATTGCTGCGGGCCGACTCCCAGCCTCGCCGATTGCTGCCTGATCCCGCAGGTGTTCAATGCGCTGCGCGTCAATTGCGACCTGGCGCCCTTCCCCAACATCAGCCGCGTCTACGCAAAGTGCATGAGTTCTGCGGCATTTCAGCAGGCGGCGCCCGGGCGTCAGATCGATGCCGAATAGGCCGCCGGAACGGCTCGACCTGCAGGAGTACCTGCCCTATCGGCTTTCGGTCGCGGCGAATGCCGTATCCCGCCTGATCGCGCGGGCCTATGAGGACGAGTTCGGATTGACGATACCGCAATGGCGCCTCATGGCCGTCCTGGGTGATGAAGGCGCGCTGACCCAGCAGTCACTGTGTGGCCGTACCCTCATGGACAAGGTCACCGTGATGCGCGCGGCGCAGGGTCTGACCCGGCGGCGCCTGGTCAGGCGCCTGCCGAACGCGCGCGACGGCCGCTCGCACCGCCTGGATCTGAGTGAGTCCGGCAACGCGCTTTACTGGAAAGTCGTCCCGCTCGCCCGGGAGTATGAGGCGCAATTGTTTGCCGGCATGAAGGCCGGTGACGTTGCCCAACTGCACCAGCTGCTGCGACGGGTCGAAGGGGCCGCGCTCGCCATCAGCGCGCGGACGGCAGATAGCGACTGAATGCCTGTTCGATATCTGAAGGGTCGGCGATGCGCCAGCCTCTGCGGGTGAACTCCGCCCATTCCTGTGCGCTCGGGTAGGAATAGTAGGCGCCCTGCTCGCGGCCCTGCCGCTGTGTCCGCAGACGCATCTCGTCATCCTGTCCCAGACGTGCAAGGGCCCTTCGCATCATGCCGATCCCTTCCGGATACAGCGCCAGGATGTGCCACAGCAGTGAGCGCTCGGGTTGTACGCGCAGTCGCGACACCGAGACGATGTCGCCGGTATCTATCGTCGGATCGTCGATGTAATGCAGCGTGCAGCCGATCTCAGTGTCGCCGTTCATCAGGGCGCGGAAGGTCGCGAGCACCCCCCGGTAATGTGGCAACAGCCCGGAGTGCAGATTCAACACCCCGTATTTCGGGATGCCAAGTAGGGGTGCTTTGAAAATGGCACCGAAGCGGATCGAGAGAATGAGATCCGGGGCGTAATCCCGGATGCTCGCCAGTCCCGGTTCCCGATTTGGATCCGGCAGCGCCTCGACCCGGATGCCGTAGCGGCTCTGCAGTTGTGCAAAGGTCAGATAGCGATCGCCGCCGCCTGGCGCGGGGAGCTGGTCCAGTAGCGGAAAGAAAATCTCGTTGGGAAGTACCTGTTCGGCGGTACGCAGCTCGCGGCGCTGCGGCGGCTCTCCGGGTATGACAGCGCCCACCCGCTCGGTGAGCGCCACCCGCACTTCGTGCCCCTGCAGATCCGGCAACAGCAGGTTCAGGGCCAGATTGCTGGCCAGGTCGCGGTTCACACAGCACAGGATGCGCATCATGCGGTGACGATCAGCAACGCGAGCATCAGCGTGTAGAGCACAGTGGCGGTAACCGCCTGTGCCAGTGCCATGACCACCGCCAGGCCTGCCGAGGCCAGGGGACCGGTGCCATAGAAACGGTGGATCGCGAATCCCCAGTAAAGCGGCAGTGCACTAAAGGCGAGGATCTGTTGAACCGAGGTCGTGATTTCCGCGAACCTGGCCGGCACCACCAATACCACCACGCACCCGATACCGATGAGCGCAACCAACAGGAAACTGGTGACGGTGAGGGCAAGCGCCAGATGTTCGACGAAGCGCCTGCGCCGTGGCCAGAAGACCAGTCCCTGAATTGCCGCAACCCCGATGAAGGTGACCAGACTTGCGATCTCGGAGAACCAATGCGCGCGCTCGGTGAGCTTCACCCGCAGCTCCAGGTCGTTCCACGCCACGTCCGAGCGGTGCGCGAGCAATCGATGCAGCACCCCGGTGGAATCGATGGCATTGACGCTGTCCGGCACCGACTGACCGTGCCCCACCATCAGCGCCGTGAAGCTCGCCTGGATCAGAAACAGGACCAGATACAATCGCAGCGGACTCACGAAGGGCTTGCGGCGCCCGTTGACGAACTCCACCGCAAGCTGGCCGGGACGACTGACGAGCAGCCCAAGGGTGCGCAGCACCTTGCCATCGATCTCGAAGAACTCGCGCCACAGGTGCGAGAACAGGAAAGACCGCAGTTCCAGATCCACGGCCTGCGGATAGCGCTCGCCGCAACTGGCGCAATAAGGTCCCACGCGCGCGGCCCCGCAGCTCGGGCAGTGGTTCAGGGTCGGATGCGCTTCCATCCGCGCATCATCGCCTTAAACCCGGCGGCGACAAAAGGCCGGGTGGGTGAAATTCGTCAATTCGATAAGGGCGGGGTGACCTTGCGGATTGCCCACACACCATGATTCACGCGGGTGTAGTCGACCGTGAGCGTCCGATGCTCGGTACGACGCACGGTGCCGTCACCCTGGACGTAGGCCATCTGTGCAAGCGTCGAATCCCGGGCCAGCGGCGTTTCGAGCTGAACCGCAAGGTCATAATGCCCCACAGCGCTGTGCCCGTCAGCGGCAATTTCGATTTTGTCGGGGGCCCCGGCATGATGCGCGAATGCATTGATCTGCCTCAGCCAGGATTGATGCAGGGTACGGATCGCCGCCTCGTCCTCGAGCCGCGTGAGCCGCTGCTTCAGCCCGTCATCGGCCAGTGCCACGACAGTGACGGAGGCTGCCGCGAGCGGGGCGGCCAGCAGCGCGCCGCCTTTGAGAAAGGTACGCCGCGTGGCGCCCGGATTGTCGGCCATGCGTGCCTCCTCAAGTCCTGACCTGGAAGTACCTGTCGACATCGAACTTGCCCGCGTGCCGGACGATGGCGCCGATCGTACTCATGTTGAGTCCCTTCGCACCGCAGTTATAGCCGATGCCGGCGTCATGCATGATGTTCAGATTGAGGAGAATGGTCCCCAGAGTGCCATTGCAGGCCTCTTCCAGCCAGTACATGAAGTAGATGCCGTCGCGGATTTTCACGAAATCCCCCGGACCGCACCATTCCAGGCCGCCGTGCTGATCCGGCGTAAAGATGATCCACGACACGGTGTTGGGCGTCGAGTACAGGTGCATCGACACCAGCCCCGGGGCATAACTGTAGGTGATGCAGCGGCCGAGCATCTCGGTGGTACGGGTGTGGCGACGGTACATGGGCGGCTGAATGCCCTCCATTTCCAGCACCCCGAACAGCGTGCGCGCTCCGGCCTCGTTGGCGAAATACGGCGTGTTGAGAAAGCCGTTGTAGCAGGTCACCAGTGCCTGGTGAAAGTCGGCCGCGATGATGTGGCCATCGTGGTTGGGCGCGCCTTCGAGGAGGTGTCCGAACAGGATCAATCCCGGGGCCACCTCGTAGGACTGGTAGCGCGCCTTGGTCCAGTCGCCCTTGCCATCCATGCGCCAGTTGAGTTCGTCGGCGGCGTCGATCCGGTATTCCATCACCGGTCCGCTGTCGTAGCGCATCGTGAAGGTCTTGCCCACCAGAAAATCGCTTGTGGGCAACGCATTCCCGCTCATCCCCGCGGCACCGCCGGCGGTCACACGCGCCGGGAAGGCGTTGGAGCGTTCCTTGACGACCTTGTCGACCTCTTCCTTCGTCAGTTTCTCCATGGTCTTCAGCGGCCGATAGACCGCCCGTCCGCCCTTGATCGGCTTACCGTCCTTGTCCTTGGGTCCCGCCACGGGATTTCCGGAGTTGTCCTCGAACTTCTCGAAATGGGCGATCTGACCAAGGATGTCGCCACGCCCCCGGTACAGGTCGTAGTGAAGTTCATCGTTCTCATCGAAACCGAGCCGGATGCCCATCTGCAGGGAGCGGTTCATGTCGAGAACATAGCCGGTGAAGGTGCCCGAAAACTCGCACTCCGTGCGGGTGTACACGAAGAACTCGTTGTCGAGCTTGACGTAATCGGACGGGGCGCTGAACCCGAGTTCGCCACCGGTACGGGACAGCTCCACGAAATGTGAATAAGCGGACGAAGGGTAGTATTCCAGCGTTTCCATGCCGGTATCCTGCATCCAGTGATACGCCCGGCCCTCCAGGCGGTTCGTCACCTCGTGACGCTCCTTCGGCGGCTCACCACCTGCATCGACATAGCCGAAGTAGATCTGGCGCTGGACTTCGCGGTTGTCCTCATAGCCGCTGAACCACAGTTCGATGACCGTGGCCAGCTTGCTCTTGCGATTGACCACCACGAAATAGCCCCGTTGCGTGCCGGGAATCATGTGGCTGATCAGACAGTAATTATCAGTCTCGAGCGCGCCGAATCCGGCATTGATCGCTTTGGCGCCATTTTCAGCGAGCGACAGTTTGCTGTTGCTGGAAAATCTGTAGCTGAGTCTGGGGCCACCATCGGTGACGATCAGCAGCGCCTGCCCGGCGAAATCGCTGGCCAGCGCGGCGACGCTGCGGGGCCCGCGCTGGGCGATGGGTTCGAGCTTCGCAGAAATCTGCTCCTTCGTGAGCCTCGTAAAGGGGATGCGGTGCAGCGGCTTCTTCGGATATGGCGTTCCCAAAATGCGATTCCCCCTCAATTTGCGAGGAATCGTGCCCACTCGGACGCCCTTCTGCAATCGCTATCCGAGGTATCCATCAGCGCGGCGCGCATTCGCGCCACAGGATCTCCGCAATATCGATCCCACCGACCGGAGTGCCCAGAACGAATTTCATGCTCGGGGTGAGTTTCAGCGTTCCCTTGTCCGAGAAGATCGTGACGGTGTGCGTTGGCGTCCAGGAACCATTCGAATTCTGTTTGAAGTCGATGCAGGACAGACTCATGCTGCTGAGAGTCGTCAAGGTTGCCGCGGAAGCGGAAACCGCCGCAGCCGACAGCACGAGTCCCGCGACCGAAGCGTAGAGAAAGTGTCTGGTCGGATGCGAATTCAACGCAAGCTCTCCTTAAACCAAACCCATCATAATGGATCGGGGAGCCGGTCGCGAAATCAGCTGGGACAATAGCTTAAGTAAAGACGCGGATGCCGCGGCGGAGAACGCAGAACGGACTGCTACCGCCGCGGCAAAGTCCGCGTCAGCTGCATCGACTATCCCATCTTGAGACGATTATCCACCCTCACGACGCCGTCGGTCCTGTTGGCATCGCGCAGCGCCGTCTGGATGTCGCCGGGGCTCAGCTCCTGGCCCATCAGTGTCACCACGCCATCGTGGGTGCTCACCAGAATGCTATTCGCAACGGCCGGTTCATCCGTCGCCAGCTTCTC
>Ga0302314_10005946_pt1 | contig 22172 bp, 18 predicted proteins | sample III_Palsa_N2_3_FD_200533 | JGI IMG/M metagenome (GOLD analysis project Ga0302314, IMG submission 200533) | Peat permafrost microbial communities from Stordalen Mire near Abisko, Sweden - III_Palsa_N2_3 | ecosystem: Environmental > Terrestrial > Soil > Palsa > Peat permafrost | place: Sweden...
TTGCCCCCGGGGGTTGGAGTATCGACGGCGTGCGCTCGTACGCGGGGCTGTAGGGCGCGGGGCTGGCGGCCGGGGGGCCGGGGGTTGCCCCCGGGGGTTGGAGTATCGACGGCGTGCACTCGTGCGCGGGGCTGTAGGGCGCGGGGCTGGCGGCCGGGGGGCCGGGGGTTGCCCCCGGGGGGTTGGAGTATCGACGGCGTGCACTCGTGCGCGGGGCTGTAGGGCGCGGGGCACGGTGGCGCGGAGTTGTCGGTCAGGGAGTGGAGAATGTGACCGCGTACAGCCCTGTCGGTGCGGAGCCGGTGGGGGCACCGACATGCGGGGAGACGGCGGCCATGGCTTCACAGGACACGGTGGACCAGTTCGGGACGGCCGGTCTGCGGCGGCGGGTGCTGGAGGCCTGGGCCGCGTCCCCCGCGCGGTTCCGCGAGGACGCCAACGCCGAGGAGGAGCTGGCCCTCGGCGGCTACCGGGACCGGCTGGTCGTCGAGCTCGCGCAGAACGCCGCCGACGCGGCCGCGCGGGCCGGCGTGCCGGGGCGGCTGCGGCTGACGCTGCGTGAGGGCGTGCTCTGCGCCGCGAACACCGGCACGCCGATGGACGCCGAGGGCGTCGAGTCGCTGTCGACGCTGCGGGCCTCGTCCAAGCGCGAGGAGGGCGGGGGAGCGGTCGCGGGAGCGACGGTCGGGCGGTTCGGCGTCGGATTCGCGGCCGTGCTCGCGGTGTCGGACGAGCCCGCCGTGCTGAGCCGTTCGGGTGGGGTCCGCTGGTCCCTGGCCGAGGCCCGGGGCCTGGCCGCCGAACAGGACAGCCTGGCCGAGGAACTGCGCCGTCGGGACGGCCATGTCCCGCTGCTGCGTCTGCCGCTGCCCGCGGAGGGCACCGCCCCCGACGGCTACGACACCGTCGTCGTGCTGCCGCTGCGCGACGCCGCCGCCGAGGATCTGACCCGCCGTCTGCTCGACGAGATCGACGACGCACTGCTGCTGACCCTCACCGGCCTGGTCGAGGTGACGGTGGAGAGCGACGCCGACGGCGTCCGCACGCTGACCCGCCGTGACGAGGAGCCCGCGCACGACCTCGCCGGACCGGCCGTCGTGGTGGTCGCCGACGAATCCGGCGAGCGCCGCTGGCAGGTGGCGTCGGCGGCTGGTGAGGTCGCGGCGGAACTGCTGCGCGACCGCACGGTCGAGGAGCGGCACCGCCCGCACTGGTCCGTCACCTGGGCCGTCGCGGCCGAGCAGTCGGCCGAGGGCCACGGACTCTCCGACGTCCCCGACGCCCCCGCCGTCCGTGCGGTCGTGCACGCGCCGACGCCCACCGACGAGCCGCTCGGCGTCCCCGCGCTGCTCATCGCGTCCTTCCCGCTGGACTCGACGCGCCGTCACATCGCACCCGGTCCGCTGACCGACTTCCTGGTCGAGCAGGCCGCCGACGTGTATGCGTCGCTGCTGCGCGAGCGCGGCGCGGACGTCGGCAACCTGCGCCTGGTCCCGGGCCCGCTGGGCGAGGGCGAGCTGGACGGCAGGCTGCGGCGGGCGATCCTGCAGCGGCTGCCCGACGTCCCCTTCCTCCCGGCCGCCGGGACCGCCGCCTCGACCGCCGCGACCGACCAGACCGACCCCACCGACCAGACCGCCCCGACCGACCTGATCGACGACGCCCCCGGCGGTTCCGCGCTGCGCCCCCGCGACGCGGTGCTGCTGGAGGGCGCCGACGCGGAGATCGTGCGGGCGGTCAGCGAGGTCCTGCCGGGGCTGCTGCCGGCCGGGCTCGAACGGCGGCAGGAGCTGCGCACCCTCGGCGTGCGGCGGATGGCGCTGGCCGAGACGGTCGACCAGCTGGCCAACCTCGAACGCGAGCCCGCCTGGTGGCGCGCCCTGTACAACGCCCTGCTCGGCGCGGACCGGGACGCCCTCGGCGCGCTCCCGGTGCCGCTCGCGGACGGCCGCAAGGTCACCGGGCCGCGCCGGGTGCTGGTGCCCGGCGGTGAGGAGGTCGCGGCCGAGGACCTCGCCCTGCTCGGCCTGCGCCTGGTCCACGCCGAGGCCGCGCACCCGCTGCTGGAGCTGCTCGGGGCGGGGGTCGCCACCCCCGTCGGCGTGCTGGAGACGCCGGAGCTGCGCGCCGCCGTGCTGCGCTCCACCGAGCTGGACGACCAGGACGAGGCCGAGGAGGTCGCCGAGGCGGTCCTGCGGATCGTCCGGGCGGCCGGCATCGGCGCGGACCGGTACCCGTGGCTGGCCTGGCTCGCCCTGCCCGACGAGGACGGCGAGCCCGTCGCCGCCGGGGAGCTGGTCCTGCCCGGCAGCCCACTGGCCGCCGTCGTCGACGAGGACGACGCGGTCTTCCTGGACGAGGAGTGGGCCGAGCGCTGGGGCGCCGACGTGCTCTGCGCCGTGGGCGTGGGCCACAGCCTGGGCCTGGTGCGCGCCGAGGAGGTCGTCCTCGACCCCGACGACCTGGAGCGGCTCGACCCGACCGCCACCCCCGACCGCGCCGCCGGGGGCGAGCCCAGGGGCATGCTCGACGAGGCCCCCGAGGGCTTCGCCGACTGGGCCGAGAGCGTCGCCGAGGACCTCGCCGACCAGCTCAAGCCCTCCCACGCCGGCCGCTCCGACCGTCCCGACCACGGGGACGTCCCCGAGGTGCCGCCGGTCGCGGCCGAACTGCTGGCCGTCCGCGACCTGGACCTGGTCGCCGACGACGCCTGGGCCGGGGCCCTGGCGCTGCTCGCCGTCCCGCCGCTGCGCGACGCGGTGGTGAACCCGGTCCGGCTGCTGCTCGCCGACGGAAGCTCGGCGGAGGTCCCCTCCTACACCTCCTGGTGGCTCCGCGACCACCCGGTGCTGGAGGGCCGCCGCCCGGCCGGTCTGCGTGCCGCCGGAGCGGACCCGCTGCTGCGCGGCCTCTACCCGGAGGCCCGCACCAGCCTGGACGAGGTCTTCCTGCACGCGCTCGGCGTGCGGACCACGCTCGCGGCGCTGCTCACCGAGGCCGAGGGGCCCGACGAGCTGCTCTACCGGATGGGCGACCCCGCCTGCGAGGTGTCGCACCGTCAGCTGCACGGCATCTACACGTCCCTGGCCGGGGTGGCGCTCGAACGGATCGCCCTGCCGGAGGAGGTCCGCGCCCTGCCGCCGATGGATCCGCAGACCCGCCGCCGTCCCTCGCAGACCGTGGTCGTGGACGTGGCCGACGCCGTCGTCGCCGACGCCCCCGACCTGGTGCAGCTGCTGGACGGCTTCCCGCTGATCACCGTCGCCCCGGCCCTCGCCGGGGCCCTCGCCGAGCGGCTGCACGTCTCGCTGGCCAGCGAGGTCGCCGGCGGGCGGGTGCTCAGCGAGGGCAGCGTGCACCGGGTCCCCGACGCCGTCCGCGAGCTGCTGCCGGGCTGCCCCGAGGTCTACGAGGAGCACGAGGAGCTGCTGGTCGTCGGTCCCGACGGTGAGGAGGCCGCCGTGGACTGGCGCTGGGACGCGGACAGCCCCGCCCCGGTCCCCGTCCCCGGGCCGGACGAGGCGGACGGCGACCCGGAGGCCGAACCGGACGAGTTCGCCGCCCCCGTCCCCCACGGCGCGCTGCACGCCGCCACCCCGGAGGGCCTGGCCGCCGGGCTGGCCTGGGCCGCCGGGCAGTGGCACCGCCGCTTCGAGGCGCTGGCGGTCCTCTCCGACCCGGAGCGGGCCTATGAGCTGGGCGCGGCCAGGGACTTCGAGGGCTGAGCCGCCCTACCCGCCCCACCCGTCGTCCGCCATGCCGGGGAGCCGTCTGATGGTCCGCCAGGAGACCTCCAGCAGCACCCCGGCCGCCAGCGCCACCCCCACCGCCGTCCACGGATCGCGCCACCCCTCCAGCTGCAGCTGGAAGAAGTGCTTCAGCCAGGGGACGATCAGCACCAGCGCGAAGCAGCCGGCCATCGCCAGCACCAGCACCACCCGCCACCAGGTGTAGGGGCGGGCGATGATGGCCAGCACCCACAGGGCGACCAGGAACAGCGTCAGCGTGGTGCAGCTGGTGTCGGCGACCTGGCCGGTGGTGTGGTCGGCGCGGGCCAGCATGTAGGTGAGGAAGGAGGCCGCCCCCGCGATCACCCCGGCCGGGACGGCGAAGCGCAGCACCCGGGGGACGAAGCCGGTCCTGGCCCGCTCGTTGTTGGGCGCCAGCGCCAGGAAGAAGCCGGGGATCCCGATGGTGAGCGCGCTCAGCACGGTGGAGTGGCGCGGCAGGAAGGGGTAGGAGACCCGGGTGATGATCACTTCCAGGGCGAGCAGCACCGAGTAGACGGTCTTGACCAGGAAGAGGTTGGCGACCCGCTCGATATTGCCGATGACCCGGCGGCCCTCCGCCACGACCAGCGGCAGCGTCGCGAAGCTGTTGTCCAGCAGCACGATCTGCGCGACCGCCCGGGTCGCCTCGCTGCCCGCGCCCATGGCGACACCGATGTCGGCGTCCTTGAGGGCGAGGACGTCGTTCACCCCGTCGCCGGTCATGGCGACATGGTGCTTCCTGGCCTGGAGCCCGTGGACCAGGTCGCGCTTCTGCTGCGGTGTCACCCGGCCGAACACGGAGTGCTTCTCGACCACGTCGGCGAGCTCCTCCGGGTCCTGGGGGAGGGTCCTGGCGTCGACCGGGTCGTCGGCGCCGGGCAGCCCCAGGGTGGTGGCCACCGCTCCGACGGAGAGGGCGTTGTCGCCCGAGATGACCTTGGCGGAGACCCCCTGCTCGCCGAAGTACGCCAGCGTCCTGGCGGCGTCCGGGCGCAGCCGCTGGCGCAGCACGACCAGTGCCAGCGGCTCCAGGCCCACGGCCGGGTCCGGTGCGTCCAGCTGGGTCGCGGTCCGTCCGAGCAGCAGCACCCGCAGGCCCTGCGCGCCGAGTTCGTCCACCTCGGTGAGGGCGGTGTGGCCGGGCGGGAGCAGCACGTCGGGCGCGCCGAGCAGCCAGGTCGCCTCGTCGCCGCCCGGCTCCCGCAGCCGCGCGCCGGACCACTTGCGGGCGGAGGAGAAGGGGGCGGCCTGCAGCATCCGCCAGCCCTCCCCGGCCGGGTAGGCGTCGATGATCGCCTGCAGGCTGGCGTTGGGGCGGGCGTCGGCGGCGCCGAGGGTGCCGAGCACGTTCTCGGCCAGGCCGCTCGCGCCGCCGCGTCCGTCGCCGCTGCCCCCGGGGCTTTCGCCGCCGGTCCGGGTGAGCACCCCGTGGTGCGGGGGAGCACCGTCGGCGAGCACCTCCTGTCCCTCCAGCAGCCGCAGCTCGGCGATGTCCATGCCGCCCTCGGTGAGCGTGCCGGTCTTGTCGAGGCAGACGGTGTCCACCCGGGCCAGGCCCTCGATCGCGGGCAGTTCCTGGACCAGGCACTGGTGGCGTCCGAGCCGGACCACCCCGATGGCGAAGGCCATGGACGTCAGCAGCACCAGGCCCTCGGGGACCATGGGGACGATCCCGGCAACCATCCGGCGCACGGCTTCGGCGACGTCGTTGCGCTCCACCAGCAGCTGACTGAGGATCAGCCCGGTCGCGGTCGGGATCAGCAGCCAGGTGACATAGCGCAGGATGGTGTCGATGCCGCTGCGCAGCTCCGACTGGACCAGGGTGAACCGGCTGGCCTCCTCGGCGAGCTGGGCGGCATAGGCCTCGCGTCCGACCCGGGTGGTGGTGAACGCGCCCGATCCGGCGACCACGAAGCTGCCGGAGAGCACGGGGTCGCCGGGGTGCTTGTGGACGGGGTCGGCCTCGCCGGTGAGCAGCGACTCGTCGATCTCCAGGCCCTCGGCCTCGGCGATCTTCCCGTCCACCGTGATCTTGTCGCCGGTGCCGAGCTCCACCAGGTCGCCGAGGACGATCTGGGCGTTGGTCAGCTCCTGGCTGCGCCCGTCCCGGCGGACCCGGGGGTGGGCCTCGCCGACGACGGCGAGGCTGTCGAGGGTGTGCTTGGCGCGCAGTTCCTGGACGATCCCGATGCCGGTGTTGGCGACGATGATGAAGCCGAACAGGCCGTCCTGCGGGGGCCCGACCACCATGATCACGGCGAACAGGCAGCCGATGATCGCATTGAACCTGGTCAGCACATTGGTGCGGACGATCTCGGCGGTGCTCCGGCTGGACCGCACCGGCACGTCGTTGACCTCGCCGCGGGCGACCCGTTCGGCGACCTCGGCGGAGCTGAGGCCCGGCAGCAGGGCGCCCGGTGCGGGTGTGGTCATGCTGCCGACACTAGGCGGGCGGCTCCGGGTCCGCCGCCGGGCCGGTGGCCTCCGCCTGCGAACGGGTGATCGCCGCGCGGCGCGCCCGGCAGTACCAGACGCCGATCAGGCCGAGGCCGAACCCGGCCAGGCAGATCCACGGCCAGTTGCCGTGGCCGTGCGCGGACAGCCGGCTGTGGAAGGGGAGCAGCGCGATGAAGGCGACCAGCCACAGGACGGTCCCGCCGGTGACGATGCCGACGTCATTGGCCTCCATGGGAGGCGCGGAGGGGAGCTTGGTCGTCTTCACAGGGACAGATTACGGGTGCGGCCGGACCGGCGGACGCGCGGAGGCGGTCCACCCGTATGGAGGAAGGTCCAATCTACGCGCGCAGATGGCCATGTCGTTTTATCCGTTTCATACTGACGATTCCAGATCGAACGGCCCGTCCTCTTGACTAACGCGTGTTCCTTCCGGTCCGACCGTGCACCTGAACCACCGAGGAACGTCTACATGTCATCCGTGGCCAACGCCGAGGAGCAGTCCCCCGACCCCTGGTCGAACCCGCCCCGCAATGCCGTCGACCGCTATTTCAAGATCTCCGAGCGTGGCTCGTCCGTGGTGCGCGAGATCCGCGGCGGTGCCGCGACCTTCTTCACGATGGCCTACATCATCGTGCTGAACCCGATCATCCTGTCCTCCGGCACGGACAAGCTCGGTCACCACCTGAACAGCGGACAACTGGTCACCGCAACAGTGATCACAGCGGCGTTCACCACCCTGCTCATGGGGGTGATCGGCAACGTCCCGATCGCACTGGCCGCCGGACTCGGCACCAACAGCATCGTCGCGCTGCAGCTGGCACCCAAGATGAGCTGGCCGGACGCCATGGGGATGGTGGTCCTGGCCGGATTCGCGATCATGATCCTGGTGGCCACCGGGCTGCGCGAACGGGTGATGAACGCGGTCCCGATCGGGCTGCGGAAGGCCATCGCCATCGGCATCGGCCTGTTCATCTGCCTGATCGGCTTCGTCGACGGCGGCTTCGTCAGCCGGGTCCCCGACGCGGCGCAGACGACCGTGCCGGTCCAGCTGGGCGGCGACGGGCACCTGGTGGGCTGGCCGGTGCTGATCTTCGTCATCTGCGCGCTGCTCACGCTGATCCTGCTGATCCGCAAGGTGCCGGGCGCGATCCTGGTCAGCATCGTCGCCAGCACGCTGATCGCCGTCGTCATCGACAGCATCGCGACCATCCCGGCCGCCGAGTGGGGCCTGACCGTCCCGAAGATCCCGCACGGCATCGTCGCCACGCCCGACTTCGGGCTGCTCGGCAAGGTCAGCCTGTTCGGCGGGTTCCACCAGGTCGGCGTCATCACCGGCATCCTCTATGTCTTCACGGTGCTGCTGTCCTGCTTCTTCGACGCCATGGGCACGATCCTCGGCGTCTGCGACGAGGCGCACCTGCTGGACGCGGAGGACAACCTGCCGGGCATGAGCAGGGTGCTGATGGTGGACGGCTTCGCCACCGCCCTCGGCGGCGCGACCTCGAGCTCGGCGAACACCTGCTTCGTGGAGTCCACCTCCGGCGTCGGCGAGGGCGCCCGCACCGGCCTGGCCAGCGTGGTCACCGGGCTGTTCTTCGGGGTCGCGCTGTTCCTGACCCCGCTGGCGACCATGGTCCCGACCCAGGCGGCCACGCCCGCGCTGGTCGTGGTCGGCTTCCTGATCCTCTCCAACGGCATCAGGGAGATCGACTGGTCGGACTACACCATCGCGATCCCGGCCTTCGTCACCATGGTGATCATGCCGTTCACCTACTCCATCACCAACGGCATCGGCATGGGGTTCCTGGTCTTCGTGGTCCTGAAGCTCGCCTCGGGCCGCTACCGCGAGGTCCCCGTCGCCCTCTATGTCGTGGCGGCCGTCTTCGCCTTCTACTACATGATGCCCGCCCTCGGCCTCGCCTGAGCCGGCCGCTCCGGCGCGTGGGGAAAGCAATTATCCTTAGCCTGGGTAATGAGATAGACTAAGGACTATGCCTGATCTCTCAGAGGGAGACGCAGCAGCGCTCAGCACGCTGCGCTCCGCCGTGATGCGCCTCTCCCGGCGCCTGCGCAACCAGCGCGTCGAGGAGTCGCTGACTCCTACCGAGATGCAGGTCCTGGCCACTCTCGCCCGTTGCGGGCGGGCCACGCCCGGTGAGCTGGCGCGCAAGGAGCACGTCCAGCCGCCGTCGATGACCAGGATCGTCGCGATGCTCGAGGAGAAGGGGCTGGTGCGGCGCGAGCCGCACCCTGACGACCGCCGGCAGGTCGTCGTCAGCAGTACCGAGCAGGCCGAGAGCATCCTCGACCAGAGTCGAGCCAAGCGCGACGCCTGGCTCGCGGATCTGGCCACCGGCCTCACCGAGGAGGAGTGGGCGGTGCTGCGCGCCGCAGCCCCGGTACTGGAGCGCCTTGCCCAGCTCTGAGATCCGGCACACACCCCACAGTTGATCCACCGCCACAGACCCAGGGGACGAGCTATTGACTTCGCGGACCGGAGCCACCACACACCACACTTCCAACAGCGACACCACCAGCACCGCTGGTCCTGCCACTGAAGCCGACACCGCCGACGCCCCGCTGACGTCACCCCTCGTCGTCCCCACGGACGACGACCCCGACGAACGCACCGCGCCGGACGTGGGTGCCGAGGCCCCAACGACGGCGCGCCGGCGCGGGACCCGCGGAGGAATGTTCTCCGCCCTGCGCATCCGCAACTACCGCTACTTCTTCATCGGCCAGGTGGTCTCCAACTCGGGGACCTGGATCCAGCGAATAGCGCAGGACTGGCTGGTCCTCAGCATCACCGGCAGCTCCTTCGCAGTCGGCATCACCACCGCCATGCAGTTCCTGCCCTTCCTGCTGTTCGGCCTCTTCGGCGGCGTCCTCAGCGACCGGTTCCCCAAGCGGAAGCTGCTGATCGCCACCCAGTCCGCCATGGGGCTGCTCGCCGCCGGACTCGCCGCGCTGACCCTCGGCGGGCTCGTCCAGGTCTGGCAGATCTACCTCTTCGCCTTCCTGCTCGGCCTGGTCACCGTGGTCGACAACCCGACCCGGCAGACCTTCGTCTCCGAGATGGTCGGCAAGAAGGACCTCGGCAACGCCGTCAGCCTCAACGCCGCCAACTTCCAGACCGCGCGCCTCATCGGCCCGGCCGTCGCCGGAGGACTGATGGCCGTCGTGGGGACCGGCTGGGCCTTCGCGGCCAATGCCATCTCCTTCGGCGCGGTCATCCTCGGGCTGCTGGCCATGCGCCGGTCCGAGCTGCACCCCATGCCGACCCAGCCTCGCGAGAAGGGCCAGCTCCGCGCGGGCCTGCACTATGTCGCCGGACGCCCCGACCTGATCTGGCCGATCGTCCTGGTCGGATTCATCGGGACCTTCGGCTTCAACTTCGCGATCATCCTCTCCTCGTTCGCCTACCACGTGTTCCATGTCGGACCCGGGCTCTACGGGCTGCTGAACACGTCCATGGCGGTGGGCTCGCTGGGCGGCGCGCTGCTCGCGGCACGGCGCAGCAAGCCGAGGCTGCGGCTGCTGGTCGGCGCGGCCCTGGCCTTCGGGGTCCTGGAGACCACGGCCTCGTTCGCGCCCTCCTACTGGACGTTCGCGGCGCTGCTCACCCTGGTCGGGATGTTCGGCGTCACCCTCAACACCGCTGCCAACTCGCTGATCCAGCTGCGCACCGACCCGGCGATGAGGGGGCGGGTGATGAGCCTGTTCATGATGGTCTTCGCCGGCGGCACCCCCCTCGGCGCGCCGCTCGTCGGCTGGATCACCGGGCTCTACGGGCCCCGCGTCGGGCTGGTCATCTGCGGACTGGTCTCGGCGGTCGCGGCCGGGGTGGTCGCGGTGGTGCTCGCCAGGATCGGCAACCTGCGGGTGCAGGTCGACCTGCACCGGGGGGCCGAGCACCAGCTGGTGGCCTTCGTCCCGCGCCAGGTCCGGGCAGGGGCACAGACACAGGCACAGCCCGTCCGGGTGTGACCGGACCCGATCGGGAACCTGTCCAGGAAAGCGGGACAGGTTCCCGATCGGGTCAGTCGAGCCGCAGGGCGAGCAGCATCCCGGGCCACTCCGGCCGGTCGTCGCCCTGGTGGACGCTGATCGGCTCGACGGCGGTGAAGCCCTGGCCGCGGTAGTAGTCCACCAGCTTCTCGTCGTCGCCCCGGTAGCAGTCGACCCGCAGCAGCGGCAGCCCCCGTCGGCGGGCCTCCGCCTTCGCCTCCTCCAGCAGGGCGGCGCCGACGCCGCTGCCCTTCACCCGGCGATCGGTGAGCAGCAGGTTGACGAACAGCTCCGGCTCCCCGGCGGGGCGCACATAGTCCGAGGGCTTCTCCGAGATCGAGAGCACGCCGACCACCTCTCCGTCCAGTACGGCCACCCGCGTCTCCCCGCGCTCGATCCGGCCCGCGGTGTTCTCCGTCAGCCGCGGATTGGCCGAGAGCGGCTCGGAGCCCCACTGTCCGGTGCGGCCCTGCGCCACCAGCCAGGTCACCGCGCTGTCGAACATCGCTATGACGGCTCCGAGGTCCTCGGGCCTACCCGGTCGAATGTCCAGTCGAATATCCATGCGATGTATCTACCGGGACCTGCGTGCCGGGTCCAGGGGATTCCGGGAGGATGACCGGGTGAAACTCTTCGCCGCGATCATTCCCCCGCAGCCGGCGGTCGAGGAACTGGCCGCCGCCGTCCGGCCGCTGCACGCACTGCCGCAGGCCGCGGCCCTGCGCTGGACCGGACGGCCGACCTGGCACCTCACCCTGGCCTTCCTCGGACAGGTCCAGGACGAGGCGCTGCCGGAGCTGGAGGCGCGGCTGGCGCAGGCCGCCGCCGGGCAGCCCGGGTTCGACCTGCGGCTCGGCGGCGGTGGGCACTTCGGCGACCGCGCGCTGTGGGCGGGGGTCGGCGGCGGCGCCGGTCCGCTGCGCCTCCTCGCCGAATCGGTCGCGGACGCCGCCCGCCGGACGGGCATCGACGTCGAGGACCGCCCCTTCCACGGCCATCTCACCCTGGCCCGCAGCAGCACCCCGCGCAGCGCCGGCCGCGACGCCCGCCGTCCCGGCGGGCCCGACCTGCGCCCACTGGCGGCCGCGCTCGACGACTTCCGCGGCGGGCCGTGGCCCGCGGGCCCGCTGCAGCTGATGCGCAGCCACCCGGGCGCCGGGCCGGCCCACTACGAGTCGCTGGGCGCCTGGCCGCTCACGGGGTGAAGTCGCCGAAGCCGCCCCGGTAGAAGAGCAGCGGTCCGGTGTCCTCGCGGGAGACCGCGAGGTCGGCCACCCGTCCGAGGACGATCAGGTGGTCGCCGCCGGTGTGGACGGCGTGGATGGTGCAGTCGACCCAGGCCAGCGCCCCGGCCAGGCGCGGCGCGCCGGTGGCGGGCGCGGGGGACCAGTCGACTCCGGCGAACTTGTCCGTGCCGGTGGAACTGCTGACGGCGAAGGTGCGGCAGAGGTCGCCCTGGTCGGCGGCCAGCACGCTGACGCAGAACGCCCCGGCGTGCGCGATGCGCGGCCACGAGGACGAGGTCCTGGCGACGCTGAAGCTGACCAGCGGCGGGTCCAGGGAGAGCGAGGAGAAGGACTGGCAGGCGAAGCCGACCGGGGAGCCGTCGTCCGCCGTCGCGCTGATCACGGTGACCCCGGTGCAGAAGTGCCCGAGCACCGAGCGTATTCGCCGGCCGTCGGCGACCGGGGCGACCGGCGTGGACGGTTCGGGCAGCCGCTCGTCCGGGCGCACGGTGCGCAGCGCCCGCCGGTGGGGCTCGGCGGTCCCGGTGGATCCGGCGTCGGACTCGATGTCGGTGCCGGTCTCGCGCAGATAGCGGATGACCGCCATCGCCATGCCCTCGTGCCCCATCGGGTCGCCTCGCAGCCTGGTGTAGGTGTTCTGCAGTCCATTACAGCTGACGGAGCGTCAGATTGGAAGTGGGCGGGATTGTCCCTTGACGCCCCCGAACCCCCGCTGCATAGGGTGTGCGAACCGATCCCGGGGGAGCGTGGCGATGACAACGCAGGTCAAGCACTGGCTGCAGGCGGCCGGTGCGGTCGCGGGCGTCACCCTGCTGCTCACCCTTCCCTCCCTGTGTGCCCAGTGGCAGCTCGCCCAGAACATGGGAGCGGGCAACAGCTTCACCGGCGGCGCTTGGGGCCCGCTTGAGGAGGAGGTGGTGACCACCGGCGGCGAGATGCTCGGGGTGCTCGCGCTGCTCGCCCTCACCCAGGCGATCAGCCACCACCTGTTCCACGACCGGTTCCGGATCCTGACCGGGACGCTGCTGATGGTGGTCGCCTCCGCGGTGGCCTCCTGGTTCCTCTTCCAGGGAGACACGGAGGGCGACCTGGCGCTGCTCTTCGGCATCAACAACCTGCTGGGGGTCGTCGGGCTGCCCATGATCGCCGGTGCCTGGATGCTGCGCACCCGCCACCCCGCCCCGGTGCCGTCGAAGGCCGTGGCCGCGTTCGAGGGCGGCTGGGAGTCCGAGCTGGGCCTGCTGTCCCTGGATCCCGGCGCGGTGTTCACCCTGCTGCGCGGCGAGGGCGAGCCGGTCTCGGGGACCTGGGAGCTGCAGCTCGACGAGTTGCCCCGGATCGTGCTGACGACGGTCGCGCCGACCGCTGTCGGCGAGGGCCGGCACGCCACCGCCCTGCTCGTGGAGCACGGCGCGGACGGCCGCCCGCGGCTGCGGGTCGACCAGGACGTCGCCTTCGCCAGGGTGGAGGAGCCGGAGGACGACCTGGCGCTGGAGCCCGCCCAGGGCTTCATAGGCCAGGTCGAGATCCTGGAGGGCTGACCACCGCCCGCCTCACCGCCCGCCTCACCGCCCGCCGAACCGCGGCGGGCGCCGCTCGACGAAGGCCCGTACGCCCTCCTGGGCGTCCGCCGTCGTCATGTTGATCTCCTGCGCCGTCGCCTCGGCGGTGAAGGCCGCCGCCCGGTCCGACTCCAGCGACGCGTTCACCAGCTGCTTCGTCAGCGCCATCGACCTGGTCGGCCCGGTGGCGAGCCGCAGCGCCCAGTCCCTGGCCGCCTTCTCCAGCTCGGCCGCCGGCAGCACCCGGTTGACCAGCCCCAGCCGTTCGGCGTCGGCCGCGGGCAGTGCCTCGCCCAGCAGCAGCAGTTCCTTCGCCCGCTGCGGCCCGATCAGCCTCGGCAGCAGATAGGCCGCGCCGCCGTCGGGGACCAGGCCGCGCCGGACGAACGCGGCGACAAACGTCGCCGTGTCGGCCGCGAGCACCAGGTCGCAGGCCAGCGCCAGCGACAGGCCGACCCCGGCCGCCGCGCCGTTGACCGCCGCCAGCACCGGCTTCTCGCAGTCCAGCACCGCCGCCACCAGGCGCTGCACCCCGCGCCTGATCACCCGCGCGACATCCCCCGGCACCCGCTCCGCACCCCCGCCCGAGGACCCGCGCAGGTCGGCGCCCGAGCAGAAGCCCCGCCCCGCCCCGGTCAGCACCACCACCCGGATGTCGGGGTCCGCAGAGGCGGCGTCGAGCAGCCCGATCAGCTCCTCGCGCATCTCCGCGGTGATCGCGTTCAGCGTGTCGGGGCGGTTGAGGGTGATCCAGCTGACGCCGTCGTCCACCCGGTGCAGCAGCAGCTCCTTCACCGGCACACCGCCAGCGCGTCCAGGGCGACGACGCCCTTGCCGCGCTCCAGCACCATCAGCGGATTGATGTCCAGCTCCGCCAGGTCGTCGCCCAGCTCCAGGGCCATCCGCTGCACCCGCATCACCACCTCCACCAGCGCCTCCACATCCATCGGGGGCCCGCCGCGCACGCCCTCCAGCATCGGCCAGCCGCGCAGTTCGCGCAGCATCGTCCACACATCCGCACAACCGAAGGGCGGGACCCGGACGGTGGTGTCGCGCAGCACCTCCACGAAGACCCCGCCGAGCCCGACGGTGACCGTCGGACCGAAGGTCGGGTCCTGCCCGATGCCCAGGACCATCTCCACGCCCGCCTCGACCATCTGGCAGACCAGGACGCCGTCCATCCGGTCGATCCCGGCCGCCCGCGCATTGTCGGTGAGCTCGCGGAAGGCGTCCCGCACCTGGCTGGCCGAGGTCAATCCGACCTTCACCAGACCGAGTTCGGTCTTGTGGGCGACCTCGGGGGCGGAGCCCTTGAGCACCACCGGGTAGCCGACCACGCTCGCCGCCCGCACCGCGCCGGCCGCGCTGGTCACCAGCTGCTCGCGCGGCACCCGGATCCCGTAGGCGCGCAGCAGTTGCTTGGCCCCGACCTCGCTGAGCTGCTTGCCCGGGTGCAGCACGCGCTGCGCCTTGGCCTTGCCCGCGCAGGGCGTGCGCGGAGCGTTCTCGAAGGGGCTGACGTAGTCGGTGGTGAAGCGGTGGTGCCCCAGGTAGGCGGCGACGGCGCGCACGCAGTTGCCGAAGGTGCGGAAGGTGGCGACCCGCGAGGAGCCCAGCAGCGTCTCCCGGTAGGCGGCCTCGGTGCCCACCGGGGAGCCCCACACCACGCAGACCAGTTTGTCGGTGGTCTCCGCGACCTCCACCAGGTCCTGCGCCAGCTTGTCGCTCATGGGCGGGAAGGGCCCGGTGATCGGGCAGATCAGCACGCCCACGGACGGGTCGGCGAGGATCGCGTCCAGGATCCTGCGGCCGCGCCAGTCGCCGACCGGGTGCCCGCCGTTGTCGATGGGGTTGGCGACGCTGAGGTACTCCGGTATCCACTGGTGCAGCTCGGCCTGCTTGTCCTCGCTGAGCCGGGGCAGTGTCAGTCCGCTCATCGAGGCCAGGTCGGCGAGGTGGGCGCCGGTCCCGCCGGAGATGGAGTAGACGGCGACGCCGTCCGCCGTCGGCGGCTTGGCGCGGGCCAGCAGGGCGGCGGTGTCCTGGAGTTCGTCCAGGCCGTCGACCCGGATCACGCCGAACTGGCGGAAGGCCGCGTCCACCACGTCGTCCGCGCCGGTCAGCTTGCCGGTGTGGGAGGCGGCCATGCGCGCACCCTCGCTGGTGCGGCCGACCTTCACCGCGACGACCGGGACGCCCCGGTGCGCGGCGTGGTCGGCGGCGAGCAGGAAGCTCCTGCCGTCCTTGAGGCCCTCGATGTAGGCGGCGATGGCGCCCACCTCGGGCTGGTCCGCGAACCACTGGACGAAGTCGGAGACCTCCAGGTCCGCCTCGTTGCCGGTGGGCGCCCAGTGGCTGAGGCGAATGCCCAACTCCTGCAGCGCGAACAGCGGGCGGCCCTGGTGCCCGCTCTGCGTGATCAGTGCCACGGCCGGTCCGGTGAGGTCCTCCCGGAAGCGCTCGAAGGCATTGAGGTTGGTGTTGGGCCCGAGCAGCCGCAGGCCGGTCGGGGCCTCGGCGATCAGCTGCGCCAGCTTCTCCTGCGCCTCCGCGCCGGCCTCGCCGGTCTCGGCGAAGCCGGAGGCGAAGGCGACGGCGAAGCGCACCTTGGCCTCGACCAGCTGCGGGACCACGGCGGCCGGGTCGCCGAGCAGGATCACCGCGAGGTCGAGCGGTTCGCCGCCCGGCACCGGGACCGCGGCGAGGTCCGGATAGCAGGTCAGGCCGTCGACCTCGGTGCGGCCGGGGTTGACCGGGTACATCCGCGCCCCGACCCGGTCCGCCCAGGCCCGCAACTGCCGGGTGATGCCGGTGTTGGGCCGTCCCGCGGTGTCCGACGCGCCGATCACCGCCACCGTGGCCGGGCGGAAGAAGGCACCGAGGTCCACCGGACGGGGACGCAGCGGTCGTCCGCTGACATCGTGGCCATCCTCCGCATCCAGCATGGCGCAGCCTCCACTCCACTAAATCTGACGTACCATCAGATTACTTGCCGGGAGCTTCCTCTGGAAAGGGGTGTGCGGCGGAGGTGTCGCTGTCCTGTCATGGTGCGGCACTTGCGGAGCCCTGTACCCATGCGCTGAACTGACGACACGTCAGAAGATGGCGCGATTGCCGGAACCCGACAGGAGACCCCGTATGACCGCCGCCACCGACCTGCCCGAGCCGGACGACTTCACCCGCGCCTACTGGGACGCCGCCGCCGAGGGCCGGCTGCTGCTGCGCCGCTGCGCCGCCTGCGGCGAGGCCCACCACTATCCGCGCGAGTTCTGCCCCGGGTGCTGGAGCGAGGACGTCTCCTGGGAGCAGGCATCGGGGCGGGCAACCCTCTACACCTGGTCGGAGGTGCGGGTGAACGACCTGCCGCCGTTCCGCGACCGGCTGCCCTACCTGGCCGCCGTGGTGGACCTGGAGGAGGGGCCGCGGATGATGACCGTGCTGGTCGGCTGCGAGGCGGAGCAGCTGCGCATCGGCATGCCGCTGCGTGTGACCTTTCCCATAGTCGACAACGTCCGTGCCGGAGAATCAAACCCGGACAATCCGACTGCCGTCGTACCCGTGTTCCAGCCCTGTGACCGTTGATGATGCCTCGGCGGCGGTGCGCGAAGCGGCGTGCGCCAGCGGATCGGCCACGAACGGGCGGGATGTGAAGGGACCGTGCTCCTTTCCTGGCGCCGGGGGTCGGTGGGGGTAGCGTGACCCGGGTGACGGCCGCGGCAGAGGGGCGCGGCGAGCGCGCACCGACACTGCGAGGACCCTGTACATGTCGAGCCACTCCCGTTCCGCCCACTCCCGTCGCACCGGACGGCGTCCTGACGCCGGTACCGGCGCCGTCGGCGGCGGCGGATACGGCGAGTACCGCCGGAGCGACGCGGCAGCGGCGCCCCGCCCCAGCCGCACCCAGGCCCGCGCTGCCGTCCGGGCGCGGGCGCAGCGCAAGCGCCGGGTCCGCAACGGGTTCCTCGGCCTGGGCTCCGTGGTCGCCGTCTCCGTGCTGGCGGTCGCCGGGTTCCTCAACCCCCACGGCTCCGCGCCGAAGTCCACGGCCTCGGACGCCGCCCCGGCCCCGGCCGGCTCCGCCCCCTCCGCGCACTCCGCCGCTGTCCGGCCCCCCTCGGTCCCCGGGAGCGCGGCCGTGCTCAGGCAACTGCCGGGTCTCGGCGCCTCATTCCGCGCCCGGATCCCGGCCGACACCGACCAGGTGCTGATCGCCACCGGTCCCGGCGTCAACACCACCACGGTCCAGGTCACGCTCTACACCCGCACCACGGGCAACACCTGGACCGCGGGCACCACCTGGCGCGGTCACAACGGCGACGCGGGCTGGATACCGGAGGCCCAGCACACCGCGGGCGACCTGCGCAGCCCCATCGGCGTCTTCACCCTCACCGACGCCGGCGGTCAGGAGGCCGACCCCGGCACCAAACTGTCCTACGACCACTCCGTGTCGGGGTTCGTGTCACCGGGGACGGGCTTCGACGGCGAGTCGCTGGCGGACGCCTTCCACTACGTCATCGCCATCAACTACAACCATGTCGCGGGCACCTCGCCGCTGTCGACGGACTGGCCGCTGGGCGTGGACCGGGGGCACGGCATCTGGATCCATGTGGACCACGGCGGCCCGACCCACGCCTGCATCAGCATCCCCGAGCAGGACATGGTCACCCTGCTCAGGACGCTGGACCCGGCCAAGCACCCGGTCATCGTGATGGGTGACGCCCCCGCGCTCGCCGGGTGAGAATCCGTATGATTTGCACACCGAGGTGTGAGTTGGCTGAACTCCGCGCCGCTCGGGTCAGTCCCCGCACGGTCATTGTCCGCCCCCTACAGCATCGCCCGCCGGATACTGTCCCAGGCGACGCCCTCGGACCGGCCGGTAACCGGCTTGAGTAGAAGGCATGACTGGCTCCCGGATCGTCGCGCTCGGCCACTACCAGCCGCCCAAGATCCTCACCAACGACGACCTGGCGAAGCTGGTCGACACCGACGACGAGTGGATCCGCAGCCGCGTCGGCATTCGCACCCGGCACATCGCCGAGGGTGAGAGCGTCGCCGACCTGGCCTTCCGGGCAGCCGAGAAGGCCCTCGCCACCAGCGGGTTCGACGCCTCCACGATCGACCTGGTCGTCGTCGCGACCTGCACGGCGATCGACCGCAGCCCCAACACCGCCGCCCAGGTCGCCGCCCGCCTGGGCATCGCGGCCCCGGCCGCCTACGACATCAACACCGTCTGCTCGGGCTTCTCCTACGCCCTCGCCACCGCGGACCACGCGATCCAGGCCGGAGCGGCGACCCGGGCGCTGGTGATCGGCGCGGAGAAGATGTCCGACGTCCTGGACTGGACCGACCGCACCACCTGCGTGATCTTCGCCGACGGCGCGGGCGCGGCCGTGGTCACCGCCACGGCGGAGGGCGAGGAGCCGGGCGTCGGCCCGGTGGTCTGGGGCTCCGACCCGTCCAAGAGCGACGCCGTCCGCATCGACGGCTGGGACCCGACGATCAGCCAGCAGGGCCAGGCGGTGTTCCGCTGGGCCACCACGCAGATCGCCCCGCTGGCCCGGCAGGCCTGCGAGAAGGCCGGGATCACCACCGAGGAGCTCGAGGGCTTCGTCCCGCACCAGGCCAACCTGCGCATCATCGACGCCATCGCCGCGAAGATCGGCGCCCCCAACGCCGTCGTCGCCCGCGACATCGTGGACTCGGGCAACACCTCCGCCGCGTCGATCCCGCTGGCGCTCTCCAAGCTGGTCGAGCGCGGCGAGCTGCGGTCCGGGGCGCCGGTCCTGCTGCTGGGCTTCGGCGGCGGGCTCGCCTACGCGGGACAGGTCATCCGCTGCCCCTGACCGGGGCGGCGGCGCCGCTCACCGCCCCAGCACCATCGTCCCCGACGAGCAGAACCAGCCACCGGTGCCGCTGACCAGGGCCAGCTCCGGCAGCCCCCCGCGCCGGCGGACCTGGCGCTCCGGCGCGGTCGCCGCGTAGTCGCCCCGCAGCTGGCGGACGGCCTCGACGATCAGGAAGAGGCCGCGCATCCCCGGGTGGCAGGCGGAGAGGCCGCCGCCGTCGGTGTTCACCGGCAGCTCGCCGTCGCGCAGCAGCCGTCCGTGCTTGGCGTCGACGAACGGACCGCCCTCCCCCTTGGCGCAGAAGCCCAGGTCCTCCAGCGCGACCAGGGGCATGTAGGTGAAGGCGTCGTAGATCTGCGCCAGGTCGATGTCCGCCGGCGCCACCCCGGCGCGCCGGTAGGCCAGCCGCCCGGAGACGGCGGCGGGGGAGACGGTGAAGTCCTCCCACTCGGACATCAGGCTGTGGCTCAGGTGCTCGCCGGTGCCGAGCACCCACACCGGGTCGCGCAGGGTGTCGGGAACGTAGTCCTCGGCCGCGAGCAGCACCGCGCAGCCGCCGTCCGAGCGGATGCAGCAGTGCAGCTTGGTGAAGGGGGAGGCGATCTCCGGCCCGGAGAGCACCTCGTCGACGGTGACGGGGGCGCGGTACATCGCCTCGGGGTTGGCGGCGGCGTTGGCGCGGGCCTGCACGGCGACCCCGGCCAACTGCTCCAGCGTGGTGCCGTACTCGTGCATGTGGCGGCGGGCGGCCATGGCGTACTTGGAGATCAGGGTGTGCCCGTAGGGGGCCTCGAACTGCTGGGGGCCGCGGGCGCCGAGGGAGATCCCGGCGGTGCGGCGGCGGGCCTTGAGGTCGGCGCGGGCGGTCGAGCCGTAGACCAGCAGCACGGCGTCGGCGTGGCCCGCGGCTATCGCGTCGGCGGCGTGGGCGGCCATGACCTCCCAGGTGGAGCCGCCGACGGAGGTCGAGTCGGTCCAGGTGGGCCGCAGTCCCAGGTACTCGGAGACCTCGACCGGGGCGAGCATCCCCAGCCCGGCCGAGGCCACGCCGTCGATCACCGAGCGGGGCAGGCCGGAGTCGGCGAGGGCGCGGCGCGCCGCCTGGGCGTGGAGCTGGAAGGCGGTGGCCCCGTCGACCCGTCCGCAGTCGGAGTGGGCGACGCCGACGACCGCGACGCGGCGGCGGCGCGGCGAGTCCACGGGTACGGCGGAGTGCAGCGACGGTGCGGGCACGGGATCAGCTCCCTCGGAGTGGACCGGTGGACCGGGCAATACGGCTGTCCACGGCTGTCGTTGACAGAATCTGACGGTACATCAGATTTATCCCTCCGCACCCCTGTGCCCTTCGGGTTGCTGCTCCTAGTATGACGATCCGTCAGCCACGAGAGAGCTGGAGGCGGAATGAACCCCGCGCTCACCCCGGAACAAGACGCCATCCGCCGTACCCTGCGCGAGGTGCTGGCCAAGCGCTGCGCCCCGGAGGAGGTGCGCACGGCGGCGGCGACGCCGGCCGGATACGACCCGGACCTGTGGCGGCAGCTCGCCGAGCAGCCGGGACTGCCGGGCCTGGCCCTGCCCGCCGACCACGGCGGGACCGGCCTCGGCCCGGTCGAGCTGGCCCTCGCCTGCGAGGAGACCGGCCGGGTGCTGCTGCCCTCGCCGCTGCTGGCCTCCTCGGTGCTGGCCGCGAACGCCGTCCGGCTGCTGGGCACCGGCACCCAGCGCGCCGAGCTGCTCCCCGCCCTGGCCGGCGGCGCGCGGACGGCCGCCCTGGTCCTGCCCACCCCGCTGCCCGACGGAGCGGAGGCGGGCGGCGGACGGGCCGGGGGCGTGCAGGCCAAGCCCGCCGGCGAACCGGGGAGCTGGCTGCTCTACGGGGAGTCCGCGCACGTCCTGGACGGGGCGCGGGCCGACCTGCTGGTCGTCGCCGCCCACGCCGGGGGGTTCCCGCGCAGCCGGACCGTGCTCTTCCTGGTCCGGGGCGACGCCGCGGGGGTGACCCGGAGCCGCTGCTCGTCCATGGACGAGACCCGGGCCCTGGGCCGGGTCGAGCTCCGCGACGTGATCGCCGCCCCGCTCGGCGATCCGGCCCGCGACGCGGGGCAGGCACTGGCCGCCACCGGGCTGCTCGCGGACCTCGCCGCCGCCGCGGAGGCGGTCGGCGCAGCCGAGCAGTGCCTGACCAGGACCGTGGAGTACGCGCAGGTCAGGGAGCAGTTCGGGCGTCCGGTCGGCTCCTTCCAAGCCATCAAGCACCGGCTCGCGGACGTCTATGTCGGGGTGGAGTCGGCCCGGTCGGCGGTCTACTACGCGGCCTGGGCGCTGGACAGCGGCGCCGAGGAGGAGGAGACGGCCTCCGCCGTGCTGCTGGCGCTGGCCCAGGCCCTGGAGAGCCTGCACGCCGCCGCCGCCGAGGCGATCCAGGTGCACGGCGGGATCGCCATCACCTGGGAGCACGACGCCCACCTCTACTTCAAGCGCGCCATGGCCGACGAGCTGCTGTTCGGCGCCCCGCACCGGCTGCGCGCCCGCGCGGCGGCCCGGGCCGGCTTGTTCGCGAGCTGACACGACACCTCCGGGAGGCACCGCATGACGACCGCAGAGCCACGACCGCCCCGCTCCCGCCAGGAGGCCGTGATCCAGAAGGTCTCCACCTCGGCGGCCTTCGCCAGGATCGCCCCGCATGTGCTGCCCAGGCTGGACCGGGCCGTGCACCGGGTGACCGGCGGAAAGGTGATGATCAGCGCCTATATGCTGCCGTCGCTGTTCCTGACCACCACCGGCCGCCGCAGCGGCGAGCCGCGGGTCACCCCGCTCGCCTGCCTGCCCGAGCCGGGCGGGAGCTTCCTGGTCATCGGCAGCAACTTCGGCCAGGTCGGCCACCCCGCGTGGACCGGGAACCTGCTCGCCGACGCCTCCGCGCAGGTCGAGCACAAGGGCCGGACGGTGCCGGCCACGGCCCGGCTGCTGGAGGGCGAGGAGCGGGCCGAGGCATGGGCCGCGCTGCTGCGGATGTGGCCCCCCTACGCCACCTACCAGGCGCGGGTCGACCGCCTGCTGCGGATCTTCCGGCTGGAGCCGGACGCCCCAGGGCCCGGAGCGGGCCCCGAGGACTGACCCCGGCGGGTGAACCGCACGGGGCCGAACGAGTGGGAAGGGCGGCTCTCCTGGAGAACAGGAGAGCCGCCCTTCAGCGGGTGTCGGGCCGTACGGGGACGCAGCGACCGGACCGGTGTACCTCCCCCGAGGCGCAGCCGGCCCCGACTGCTCGCGTGAGCCCTC
>Ga0302314_10005947_pt1 | contig 22171 bp, 14 predicted proteins | sample III_Palsa_N2_3_FD_200533 | JGI IMG/M metagenome (GOLD analysis project Ga0302314, IMG submission 200533) | Peat permafrost microbial communities from Stordalen Mire near Abisko, Sweden - III_Palsa_N2_3 | ecosystem: Environmental > Terrestrial > Soil > Palsa > Peat permafrost | place: Sweden...
AGGTCGGTGTCGACCGAGAGCCCGTCGAGCACCTCGGTCCCGTCGAGCAGCCCGGCCACGACCCCCAGGTCATCCGGCGAGGTGGCCACGGAGGCGAACGCGCGAACGTAGGCGAGCTGGTGGTCGGAACCGGCCGCGGCCGTCGTGAGCAGCGACCGCAGCGAGGTCGCCATCAGCGCGAGCCCGGCCTCCCGCCAGGCCGGGTCGGCGTACTCCCTGACCGCGAGCGCCGCCTGCCGGAGCAGCGGCTGGACCACGCTGATGTCGCGCACCGAGTCCACGCCGCTGAGCACCAGCCGGACGTAGTCCCGGGCGGCCATCTCCCCGTCCCGGCACATGTCCCAGGACGCCGCCCAGACCAGCGCGGCGGGCAGCGAGGAGGTGAACGAGCCGATGGCCGAGACCGCGGTGCTCAGCGAGTGGTCGTCGAGCCGGATCTTGGCGTAGGTCAGGTCCTCGTCGTTGACCAGGACCAGATCGGGCCGGAGCTGCCCGATCAGGGCGGGCACCGGCGTGCTCGCGCCGACCACGTCGGTCTCGATGACGGAGGTGCGGACCAGTCCCTCGTCCGTGGCCGTGTAGAGGCCGATCGCGATGCGGTGCGAGCGCAGCACCGGGTGCGAGGGTACCGCCTCCTGGAGCACCGTGAACGACGTGAACCGGCCGTCGGCGCCGACCTCGTAGGACGGCCGCAGCGTGTTCACCCCGGCGGTCTCCAGCCACTCCCGCGACCAGGTCGCCAGGTCGCGCCCGGACACCTCGGCCAGCGCGGACAGCAGGTCCGCCAGGGTCGCGTTGCCGTAGGCGTGCGCGGCGAAGTACTTGCGCACCCCGGCCAGGAAATTCTCCCGGCCGACGTAGGCGACCAGCTGCTTGAGCACGGCCGCGCCCTTGGCGTAGGTGATGCCGTCGAAGTTCACCTCGACCGCGTGGATGTCCGGGATGTCGGCCGCGATCGGGTGGGTGGACGGCAACTGGTCCTGCTTGTAGGCCCACGCCTTCCACGCGGTGGTGAACGTGGTCCACGAGTGCGGCCAGCGGGTCGCCTCGGCCTGCGCGGCGGTGCCCGCCCAGGTGGCGAACGACTCGTTCAGCCACAGATCGTCCCACCAGCGCATGGTGACCAGGTCGCCGAACCACATGTGCGCCATCTCGTGCAGGATCGTCTCGCCCCGGGCTTCCCGGGAGAAGTCGGTGACCCGCGACCTGAAGACGTAATCCTCGAGGAAGGTGACCGCGCCGGCGTTCTCCATCGCGCCTTCCTTGAACTCAGGCACGAAGAGCTGGTCGTACTTCCCGAACGGGTACTTGATGCCGAAGGCCCCGTGGTAGAAGTCGAACCCCTGCCGTGTCACCTCGAAGATCTCATCGGGGTCCAGGTAGCGGGCGAGTGACTGGCGGCAGAAGATCCCCAGGGGTATGGAGTCGTGCTCGTCCCGCACGACGTGCCACGGGCCCGCCGACACATGCGTGATGTAGGTCGCCATGAGCGGGGTCGGCGGGAAGTGCCAGCGGCGGACGCCGTCCCGGCCGGCGCTGCCCTCGACCACCGTGCCGCCGTCCACATCGGGCGCCATGTTGGACACGACGATCCAGGACTGCGGCGCGCGCACGGTGAGCTCGTAGCGGGCCTTCATGTCCGGCTGATCGAAGCAGGCGTAGATCCGGTGCGCGTCGAACGTCTCCAGGTCGGAGTACATGTAGACGTTGCCGTCGGCCGGGTCGGTGAACCGGTGCAGGCCCTCGCCGCTGCGCGAGTAGGCGCACTCGGCGTCGACCACGAGCACGTTGTGCGGGGCGAGGCCGTCGAGGGAGATCCGCTCGCCGTCGAACGCGCTGGTCGGCACGCTAGTGCCGTTGAGCGTGATCGTGCGTACTCCGGGGGCCGCGAGGTTGAGGAAGGTGCCCGAACCGGGCGCGGTGCAGTCGAAGTCGACGGTCGACACCGAGCGGAAGGTGGTGTCCCCGCCGGTCAGGTCGAGTTCAACCTGGTACGAGCCGACAGTGATCAACTCGGCCCGGGTGCGTGCTTCGTCACGGGTGAGATTAGCTGTCACCAGGTGACCCCTTCACAATCGCCATGTCTTCTTGTGATCTTCCCACGCGTGTGGCTTCGCCATTCCACCCGAGGGTTCTCAGTGAGCTTCCGCCATTATTACACGGTGTGTCCGATTAGTCATTAGTTGTAGTTGCCCGACTATGCGGATTGCGTGAGCGCGATGCTCACGCACTCCCTCAAGCTGGGGATTTCAACCCTATGCGCTCCCGCGCGCTTCGGGGGTGTGTGACCGTGGGGGCCGCTGAGTCTGGCAGACTGAGTCGGTGCGTGTATACCTGGCATCTGACCACGCCGGCCTGGAGCTCAAGGCGGCGCTCGTCGCCTGGCTCGGCGAGGCCGGACACGAGGCCGTGGACTGCGGTCCGGCCGCCTACGACCCGGAGGACGACTACCCCGTCTACGTACTGCGGGCCGCGCGGGGGGTCGTCGGCGATCCCGGGAGCCTCGGCATCGTGATCGGCGGCTCGGGGAACGGCGAGCAGATCGCCGCGAACAAGGTGCCCGGCATCCGCGCGGCGCTGGCCTGGACGACGGAGACCGCCCAGCTCTCCCGGCAGCACAATGACGCGAACGTGCTCAGCCTCGGTGCCCGGATGTACCCGGTGGCCGACGCGGTCGGGTTCGCGAAGGTCTTCATCGAGACCCCGTTCTCCGGCCAGGCCCGGCACGCCCGGCGGCTCGCCGAGATCGCCGACTTCGAGAAGTCCGGCGCCCTCCCGCCCCTGCCGGAGAGCTAGCGGCCCCCAGAGAGCTGGCGGCCCCCGGAGTGCTGGCGGCCCCCGGAGAGCTGGCGGCCCGGAGGCCTACCGCCCGCGCCGCCGCCGCCGGGCGTCAACCGGCTCGCCGTCGGTAGCCGGCTCTGCCCCGGCTGGCTCCGCCCCAGCCAGCGGCATGCCAGCCAGCGGCATGCCAGCCGGCGGCGTGGCGGCCGGTTCCACATCGGTCGGCGGCGTGGCCGCCTTCCGCGCGGACGGTACCGGTGCGGACGGTACCGGTGCGGACGGTACCGCTGCGGCGGACGCGGGTGCCGTGGCTCCCGGTGCCGTGGGTGCCGTCACGGCGGCCGGCCGCGCCGCGCTCCGGGCAATCGCGGCCGGGATCGCGGCGTTCGCGGGCCGGTCACCGCGGCGCGTGACCGCGTCCTCGCGCTCGGCCGCCGCGGCGAGGTGCTCGGCCCGCGGCCGGGATACATCGCGCGCCCGCATCGCCGAGGTCGGTGTGATCTTCAGCCCAGCCATGTCTCCCAGTATCGGCCCAAAGCTCGCCGACGGCCAGGCACCCGCGGCCGCCACCCGTCGGTGCCTCCCGCAGGTCGGCCAGCGGCGCTCCGCATCTTTGTACGGATGCCGTACCCCCATAAGGGGCAAATCGGACAGGAAAGTGGTCATCCCAGGTACAAAGATTCGAAAACGGTCATCTCGGGTACAAAGTTGTCGACGGCACCCGCGGCCGCCACCCGGCGGGCCGGCCGTCGGGGCTCCGCATCTTGTTATCTATGCCGTGATGCTGCTGGCTGATTACCTGTTCGGCAAAGCAGTCATGTGGCCAATATCGCCCGTTCGTGCGGGCCGGTTCGGGCGTGGCCGGGCCGGTTCCGGACATGATCTCTGGCCGCTGGCATGATCGCGAAAATTTTATGGTGCCATGGCGCCATAAATCATTCGCGATCATCAAAGTTTTCGCGATCATGTCGACGAGCCGGACCAATCAACGTGATCAAACGGCACATGAGCCCGCGGAGGTACCCCAGGCCTCCTTGGCTACAGTAAGCGGCATCGGGTTCCCGCAAGAGCCCGGAAAATAGTCCGGCATCACGCCCGGGCCGCGCATGCCCTTCCGGTGGCGGAGGTCATCCCATGGCGGCAAAACGGACAGAAAAAGTGGTCATCTCAGGTAGAAGTTGTTGACGACGACCGCACGGGCACGGCGCCACTGCCGCCCGGCTAGAAGATCGTGGGGCACCAGGGGGCGGGGTCCCAGGTCATGGCGGCCGACAGCTGCCTGAGGGCGCCCGGCCGCGCGCCGCTGACCAGGCCGGCCGCGGCGAGCGGGCCGAGCCTGGTGCCGCCGAGGTAGGCCGCGCCCAGTTCGCGGACGTCGAGGGTCACCTCGGCCGGGTCGGACGTGCGCACGCAGCGCACGCTCCCGCCCGGGCCGCCGGCGGTCAGCCGCCAGCGGCCCGCGTTGGCCGGCAGCAGGTCGTCGGTGACCTCGAGCACCACGTCCACCGGGACGGCGTAGGCCCGCCGCGCCAGCGCCGCCGGCAGGTCGATGATCCGCACCCAGAGGTTGTCGGCGACCTGAGGCCGGGCCCGGCGGGCGTCGGCCAGCTGATAGAGGATCGGGTCATCGACCGGGCGCAGGTCCGCGGTCACCTCGGTGACCAGGTCGCGGCTGAGCAGGTCGCGCCAGAGCGCCGCGCCCGCCGCCGGGTCGGCCGCCACCAGCTCGCGGATGATGAGCGCGCCGCTGGCCAGGACGGTCCCGTCCTCCCACCCGGCCGAGGCGCGGTAGGTCGCGTAGCCGCGCGGGCCGGCGCCGTCCTCGGCGATCAGGCCGCGCAGCGGGCTGAACCCGTGGCGTCGCTCGGCCGGGTCGTTGAGCACCCGCTCCCACCAGTCCTCGTCACGGGCGAAGAACCCGGGCTGCCCGGGCAGCACGCTCTCGTAGACCTTGGCCAGCTCGGCGCTCGCCTCGGCCGGGTCGGCCAGCCTCAGCGTCAGTGCCTGGTCGACGGGTGCGGTCGGGCTGAGCGCGCCCTCGCCCCGGCCGAACCGGAAGTACGCATGCGAAGACGCCCGCCCGTAGCCGTACCGGCCGTACAGCGGGGGTTCCGAGGCCCACAGGGCCGCGACGCACTCCTCGCCCCGGGCCGCGATGCCCGCCAGCTGGCGGCGCATCAGCGAGCGCAGGATGCCCCGCCGCCGGTAGGTGGGCAGCACCGAGACCGCGGAGACGCCCGCGACGGCGAGCACCGCGCCGGGTACGGCCATCCGCAGGCTGTAGGCGCCCGCGGTGCCGACCGGGCCGGCGGTGGACGGCCGCGCGGTGTCGAACGCGGCCAGCGACCGGTCCGCCTCGAACTGCCTGCTTATCCGGGGCCGGTCGGCGGCCAGGTCCGGCCCGGTGTTGAACGCGTGTTCGTGAACCAGACGAAACGCGCCATACTCATCGTCGGTAACGGGACGGATCGGGTACGGGTCTGCCATGATGGTGTTCTTATCCCGCTAGGCCCGCTGGATGCGAATGTTTTTTGTTCGCCGTGTTTTGCATGCGGGGCGTGAGACTAGGGGAGAGGCACCATGGAGGGCGTGCGGCGGCTATCGGGCATGCGAGACCGGCGATCTGCGGATAATCTGCCCAGGTCATGATGGTTCGGCTGCCCTTTCTGCCAGCGCGCGACGCAGCGCGCTCACTTCGTCGTGCCGGAAACCGGCTGTCCGATCAGACCAGGCAGCAGTTCATCACCAGGAACCGCCGGGTCGCGTTCGGGCTCGCCATCGTCACGGTCGCGGCCGCGCTGCTGTCCGCCCACCTGTCCGAGTGGTGGTTCTCGCCCGGGGTCATGATCTTGCCGATCCTCTGCGGCGGCCTGCTGCTCTGGCCGCGGGCGCTGCGGATCCTGTTCGCGGTCGTGGCCGCCGGGCTCATCTACGACGTCGTCCTCGACCGGGCCGGCCCGGGGATCATCGTGACCATCGGGGCGACCGCGTACTTCGCCGACGTGCTGTCCAACACCCGGGGCAAGCTGGGCACCAGGGGCCTGCGCGCGGACCGGATGATGATCGAGCTGCGCGACCGCATCCGCGCGCAGGGCACGCTGCCCGAGCTCGGCGACGGCTGGGGATCGACGGTGGTGCTCCGCCCGGCCGGCGGCTCCTCCTTCGGCGGCGACTTCGTGGTCTCCTACAGCGACGGCAAGACGCTTGAGGTGGCGCTGGTCGACGTGTCGGGCAAGGGCATGGACGCCGCCACCCGCGCCCTGCTTCTTTCCGGCGCGTTCGGCGGCGTGCTCGGCTCGGTACCGCGTGAGCAGTTCCTGCCCGCCGCCAACGCCTACGTGCGCCGGGGATCGGCGGACGAGGGGTTCGTGACCGCCGTCCACCTGTCGATCGACCTGTCCTCCGGTGAGTACACCCTGTACTCGGCGGGACACCCGCCCGCGGCCCGGTTCGACGCCAACACCGGCCACTGGCGTACCTCCACCGCCCGGGGCATCGTGCTTGGCGTGCTCCCCGACCTGGCCGCCGTCCCCGACGTGCCCGACGAGGGCGTGCTCCGCCGGGGCGACGCGATCATGCTCTATACCGACGGCGTCGTGGAAGCCCCGGGACGGGACATCGACGACGGCATCTCGCGGCTGCTGGGCGAGGCCGAGCGCCTGGTCGTCGCCGGCTTCCGCAACGGCGCCCCGGACCTGGTCACCACCATGCAGCGCACGGTCAGCAGCGGCGACGACTGCGCCCTGGTCGTCATCTGGCGTTCCTGACCCGCCCGCCGCGATCGAGGCCCGAACTCAGGCAGCAGCCCCGCGTCACTTGGCCAGCAGCGGGACGGCGTGCAGCAGGCGCGGCTTCAGGTACTTGGTCAGGCTCTTGGCGTAGGTCGCGGTGAGGTGCTTCCCGTCCAGGTAGACGAGGACGTTGCCGACGACCGGATCGCACTCGGCCGGCCCGCAGATGAACCGGTCCATGTTGATGACCTTGACCTTGCCGCCGGTATCGCTGGCCGCGCGGTAGGTCGGCGGGTCGGGCAGCACCGCCTTGGCCGTCGGCACCATGCAGTTGACCGCCGTCCGCGAGTGCTTGGCCAGGCAGTCCGGCTCGGTGAAGCCGATGAACGGGGTCTCGCGGATCGCGACCACGGAGATCCCGTGCTTCTCAAGGTCGTCCCAGTACGTGGCCATCCCGGCGCCGATCTCGGCGAAGGCCGCGGGCGTCTCGGGCACGGGATGCGCGACCGTGCCGTCTTCCGGCAGCCCGGACGTGATCACGACATCGGGCTTGATCGTCGTGATCACGTCGTGCAGGGCGGCCTCGCCCCACTGCTGGCACGCGGTGTACGGGCTGTCGGTGGTGTTGTCGATCAGCAGGGTGGCCGTCCACTCGCAGGTGCCGTGCAGGTCGGTGACCAGCTTCCAGTGGCGCTGCAGCGCGAGCTGCTCAAGCGACGGGAACCAGTTCCCGTCGACCGAGTCGCCGACCATCGCCACCGTGAGCACCGGGTTCTTCGTGTCCCCGAACACGCACACCTTCTCGGTGGTGGCGGTGTTGGCCGCCAGGCAGTTGTCCTGCCAGTACAGCGGCATGTCGGCCGCCGCGTCGGCGATCGGCGGGAGGACCGGGTGGGCCGGCACGCTGGCCTGGGCCACGTCGGCCAGGGCGGCCGCGCCCGGGTAGCCGGTCGGCGGAAGCTGGCCGTTCCAGCTGACCGAGCTGGCCAGGTAGACGGAGACCACGGCCACCGGGACCGCGGCGGCGAGCGCGACGGACACCGAGCGCCAGCCGTGCCCGGCCAGCCGGGGCGACAGCCGGATCTTGTCCTCGACGAAGATCTTGGTGAGCCAGGCGAGCAGCACCGAGACGATCACGATGACCACGCAGGCCAGGCCGTCGGGCGCCCGGCCCTTCCAGTCGGAATACAGGTTGATGATCGGCCAGTGCCACAGGTAGAGCGAGTACGAGATGCCGCCGAGGAACACCATCGGCCGCGCGGACGTCAGTGGCGCCGGGCTGTACCGCCCGCGGGCACTGCCGCAGGCGATGAGCGCGGCCGCGCCAAGCACCGGGATCAGCGCGAGCCAGCCGGGGAACGGTGACGTGCCGCTCAGGGTGAACGCCGAGGTGATCACGGCGGCGAGCCCGGCCCAGCCGAGCCAGCCGTGGCGGCCGACGACCCGGTTGAAGCCCGCGGGCGCCATGGCCAGCAGGCCGCCGACCCCGAGTTCCCACATGCGGGTGGTGGTCACGAAGTAGGCCGCCGCCGGGTCGCTCTTGGTGTCGTACACCGAGTAGGCGAGCGAGCAGGCGACGAGCGCGATCGTCAAGGCGGCGACGGCGATCAGGCCCGCCTGGCGCCCGGCGCCCGGGCGGGTGACCCGGCGGGCCACGACCGCCGCGACGATCGTGGCGATGACGAACAGCAGCGGCCAGACGAGGTAGAACTGCTCCTCGACCGAGAGCGACCAGAAGTGCTGAACCGGGGTAGCGGGGCCGTCGGACTTCAGGTAGTTGACGGCCTCGCTCGCGAGCTGCCAGTTCTGGAAGTAGAGCGCGCTCGCCCGGATCTGCGTCCCGATCTCGTTCAGCTCCGTGGACGGGGCCACCAGGCGGGCACCCAGCCAGGACACGAGCAGGACGAGGGCGGACGCGGGCACCAGCCGCCGGGCCCGGCGCCCCCAGAAGTCGACCAGCGACACCGAGCCGGTCTTCTGGTACACCCGCCACAGGTGGCCCGTGATCAGGTAGCCGGAGATCACGAAGAACACGTCCACGCCGGCGAACCCGCCGGCCAGCAGCGACGGGTGCAGGTGGTAGATGACCACCATGGTCACTGCGATCGCCCGCAGCCCCTGGATGTCGAGCCGGAAGTCGCGAGACGCGCCCTTGCCCCCCGGAGCCGCCTCCGGGGCCGCGGTACTCGCCGGGCCGCCTGCCGTAGCGTCCTTGCCCGGCCCGGACCGCCGCTCCCTGGTAGCGCTCACGCTGGCCGTCTCGGACATGCTGGCTGCCCGCTCACTCACGTGCCATAGGTCCCAACATGATCACGTCATCGCGGCGGCATCCCCGCCGGACGACTCCTTCAGTTGCTCCTCGCCGGAACGGCTGCTCACAGCGGCGCAGGAGAAGCCGATCATATCCAAATCTTTAGGCAAGGTAAGCAACTTCCGGGGATCGGGCCGCTCACCGGGCGAGCGCCGGGGCCGCCGCCAGCAGCCGGGGCTCGAGGTATCTGGCCAGGCTGCGCGAGTAGCTGGCGGTCAGGTGGCGCCCGTCAAAGTAGACGAGTACGTTGCCGACGACCGGCGCGCAGTCCGTCGGCCCGCAGATGAACTTGTTCATGTCGATCACCGGGACCTCGCCGCCGGTGTCCTTGGCCGCCAGGACGTTCGGCGAGTCGGCGATGATCGCCTTGGCCGCCGGCACCTCGCAGTTGCCCGAGGTCCGGCCGTACTCGGCGACGCACTGCGCCAGCGAGCGGTCCGGGACCGGGGTCTCGCGCATGGCGACCACCGGGATTCCGTGGTTCTCCAGGTCCGTCCAGTACGTCGCCTCCCCGGTGGCGATGGTGGCGATGGACGCGGCCGAGCCGGGCGTCGGGTCCCCGACCGTGCCGTCTTCGGGGTAGCCCCCGGCGATCACGACGTCGGGCTTGATCGTCGTCTCCAGGTCCTTCAGCGCGGCGTGGCCCCAGGCGTAGCAGGCGGTGTACTGGTCGCCGGTCTCGGCCTGGACCAGCATCGCGTCGGTCCACTCGCAGGTGCCGTGCAGGTCGGTGACCAGCTTCCAGTGCCGCTGCAGCGCGATCTGCTCAAGCGCCGGGAACCAGTTCCCGGCGGTCGAGCCGCCGACCAGCGCCACCGTGAGCACCGGGTTCTTCGTGTCCCCGAACACGCAGACCTTCTCCGTCGCCGCGTTGGTGGCGTCGAGGCAGTTGTCCAGCCAGTACTGCGGCATGTCCGCGTGCGCTTGGCCCGCTGGCGGCAGGACGGTCTCGGCCGGGACGCTCGCCGCCGCGCTGGAGGCGAGGGCCGCTGCCCCCGGGTAGCCGGTCGCGGGCAGGATCCCGTTCTGGGCGGCGGCGGGCGTCGTCGTCGGCTGCGGCCCGGGCGGGCTAGGCGCGCTGGCCGGGGCCTGGTTCGCCGCGCGGGCCGGCGAGGACGGCGAGGACGGCGAGGACGACGAGGACGGCGAGGACGGCGAGGACGGGGACGAAGGCGCCGAGCAGGCCGCGAGCGCCGTCGTCGCCGCGGAGGCCACCGCGACGGCCACCGCGACCGCCGCCAGCCGCCGCGCTATCGCCGGGATATGCCTGGTCACGGGGGAGATGCTACCGGCGTCTTCAGATCTGGTTAAGGTGTTCCGGTATGTCCCCCGGCCGGCGCCGGCCGTCGAGGCGCGAACCGGGCGTCCCGTGCGCGCCGAAGCGGGCGATATACGGTGCGCGTTCGCCGCGGCACGGCGAGTCAGAATGTTTCCATGATGTGTCTTATTTGCAATTTTCCGCGACGCGGCGAACGGAGCCGTGTAAAAACGGCCGGGACGGGGTATGGCGCCGGATTCTGGTGGCGGCCGGTGCCTTCCGCGGAGCCGCCCGGGGTCGTGCGGAACCGGCATAATAACGCATCGCCGCAGCTCACAGCGTCATAACCGAGGTTTTTGCCCATTCTCTAGCATATCTGTATTGCCTGATGCAAACTGAATTGAGTCGTAATGAGGTCCGCCCCATGTCCGCCCGCGTGTTTCCCTGACAAGTCCGTCATACTTCTCCGACATCGGCGTCAGGTGACGCGGGTGTCATTGTTTGCAATTACTTCTCAGCTGTGCCCAAATAGACAGGTGGCAGGCGGAGGAGTGGCGGGCCGGGCGGGTCGGGGCGGCCTAGACGAGCAGGAAGCCGGGGATCGGGCGGCAGCCGACGGCGATAAGCCGGGCGCCGCGGGCATCGCCGTGGCGTCGGAGGTCTCGCTGGCCGTCGCGGCGAAGGCGGCGGGGGAGAACTTTCCCGTCGCGCTGCGCGTGCTGCCCCGGCGCTACCGCACGCATCTCACCGCGCTCTACGGCTTCGCCCGCCTCACCGACGACATCGGCGACGAGCCGCTGCCGGGCATGCCGGCCGACGCGACCGAGGCCACGATCACCAAGACACGGCTCAGCCTCCTCGACGACCTCCAGGCCGACGTGGCCAAGATCTACGACGCGGGCGGCAAGCCAGGAAAGCGGCAAGAGCCCGAGCTCGACGCGATCAAGGCGCTCAAGGCGACCGTCACCGAGTGCGGCATCCCGCGCGAGCCGCTCGACGACCTCATCCAGGCCAACCGCCAGGACCAGCTCGTCACGCACTACGAGACCTACGCGGAGCTGAAGGCCTACTGCGAGCTGTCCGCGAACCCGGTCGGCCGGGTGGTCCTGTTCATTGTGACGCAGCCCACCCCCGAGCGAATCCGCATGTCAGATAGCATCTGCACTGCCTTGCAGCTCATCGAGCACAGCCAGGACGTGGCCGAGGACCTCGCCAACGGCCGGATCTACCTGCCCAGGGAAGACCGCGACGCGTTCGGCGTCACCGAGGCCGACCTCGCCCGGCCGGCCGCGGGCGAGAACGTCAGGAAGCTGCTGAAGTTCGAGGTGGACCGGGCCGAGCGGCTGCTCGACGAGGGCACGCCGCTCATCGGCACCCTCAAGGGCGCGGCCCGGCTCGCGATCGCCGGCTACGTCGCCGGCGGCCGGGCGGCGCTCAAGGCGATCAGGGACAGCGGTTACGACGTGCTCACCAGCACGCCGAAGCCCGGCAAGGCGGACACGATCACGATCATGGCCCGCTGTTACGTCAAGGGGAGGTGACCGTGAACGCCGACGAAGCCTACGCGCAGTGTGAGCAGATCACCTGGGAGCAGGCCAGGAACTTCGCCTACGGCATCCGGCTGCTCCCGCCGGCCAAGCGGCGCGCGCTCGCCGCCGTCTACGCCTTCGCCCGCCGCATCGATGACATCGGCGACGGCGAGCTGCCCGCCAGCGAGAAGACGGTCCAGCTGGAGGCGGCCCGCGCCCAGGTCCACGCGCTCGTCGCGGCGGCCAACGGCGACAACCAGGACACCATCGACGACACCGACCCGGTGCTCGTCGCGCTGGCCGACACCGGCCGGCGTTTCGACATCCCCCTGGACGCGTTCGGCGAGCTCATCGACGGCTGCCTGGCCGACGTGAACCAGGCGACCTACAAGACCTTCGACGACCTGCTCTGGTACTGCCGCTGCGTCGCCGGGTCGATCGGCAGGCTGTCGCTCGGCATCTACGGCGCCAAGGAACCGCAGAAGCAGGCGAAGATGGCCGACGACCTGGGCGTCGCGCTGCAGATCACGAACATCCTCCGCGATGTCCGCGAGGACTTCCTCAACAACCGGGTCTACCTGCCGGCCGAGGACCTCGCGAAGTTCGGCATCGAGTTCGCGCCGTTCGGCTCGCCCGAGCCGTTCGCGACCGAGGCCATGCGGGCGCGGTTCGCCAGCCTGGTCGAGTTCGAGGCGGCCCGGGCGCGCGAGTGGTACGGCAGCGGCCTGCGGCTGCTGGCCACGATCGACCGCCGCAGCGCGGCCTGCACCGGCGCGATGGCCGGCATCTACCGGCGCCTGCTCGACCGCATCGACAAGAACCCGGACGAGGTGCTGCGGGGCCGGATGTCACTACCCGGCGGCGAGAAGGCCCTGGTCGCGGCCGAGGCCCTGGCCGGCTTCGACCGCTGGAAGTACGGAAAGGGAGCAGCCAAGTGAAGGCGGTAGTCATCGGCGGTGGCCTGGCCGGCATCACCGCCGCGATCGCCCTGGCCCAGGCGGGCAACGAGGTCACGCTGCTCGAGGCCAAGCCGAGGCTCGGCGGCGCGACGATGTCGTTCAGCCGGGACGGCCTGGTCATCGACACCGGCCAGCACGTGTTCCTGCGCTGCTGCACGGCCTACCGCGGCCTGCTCGACCGCCTCGGGATGGCCGCGCATGCGCCCCTGCAGCCCCGCTTCGACGTGACCGTGGTCTCGCCGGAAAAGACCTCGAGAATGAAGCGGGGCCGCGCCCCCGCGCCCCTCCACATGCTGCCGGCTCTCCTCGGGTACAAGTTCCTGACTTTGGGAGAACGGTCCCGGATTTCTCGGGCCGCCCTCGCCTTCAAGCGCCTCAACCAGGCCGACCCCAAGACCGACGAGATCCGCCTGGGCGACTGGCTCGCCGCCCGCGGGCAGGACGAGCGGACCAGGCGCGTGCTCTGGGACTTGTTCTCCGTCTCCTCGCTGAACGTCCCGGGCGATGACGCGAGCCTCGCCCTCGCCGCCACCGTGGTGAAGACCGGCCTGCTCGGCGACGCGGACGCGGCCGACATCGGCGTGCCCGCGCTCCCGTTCAGCGAACTGCACGGCGCCGCGGCCGAGCGGCTGCTCGGCCAGCTCGGCGCCGCGGTCCGCTTGTCGGCCAAGGTCGCCGCGGTCACGGCCAAGGACGACGAATTCCACATCAGGCTCACCGACGAGGACGCGGCCGACGCGGGCGAGGATTTGATTGCCGACACGGTGGTGCTGGCGGTGCCGCACGACCAGGCGGCGAAGCTGATACCGGACGGCGGGCTGCCGGCCGCGACGGTGGACGGCTGGGCCGGGCTCGGCGCGGCCCCGATCGTGAACGTGCACGTGATCTACGACCGCAAGGTCATGGACCAGCCCCTGGTCGCGGCGGTGGACTCCCCGGTGCAGTGGGTATTCGACCGGACGCGGATCTCGGGGATGCACGCCCGGGGCGACGACGGCCAGTACCTGGCGGTCTCGCTGTCGGCCGCCGATGAGTACGTGAACATGACCGTGGCCGAGCTGCGGGAGATGTTCGTGCCCGCCCTCGCCGCCCTGTTCCCCGCGGCCGGCGCGGCCACGGTGACCGAATTCTTCGTCACCCGCGAGCGGCGGGCGACGTTCCGCCAGGTGCCGGGTACGGCGCGGCTGCGCCCGCCGGCCGCGACGGCGCTGCCCGGCCTGGTGCTCGCCGGGTCGTGGACCGACACCGGGTGGCCGGACACGATGGAGGGCGCCGTTCGCAGCGGCCTGTCCGCGGTTATCGCCCTCCACGAAAGTTTCGGGGCTAATCGGGGAACAAATATTGAAGTTTCAACATTTGTCCCTGTTCGGGGAGTCTGAAGTGAGTGCAGTGACTGAAGTGAGTGCAGTGTCTGAAGTGAGTGCAGTTCCTGAAGTAAGTGCAGAGCCTGAAGTGGCTATCGCTGATGATGAGAGGGAGGTGCGCTCGTGACGGTCGTGATGCCCGCCGGCGTCGCCGTGGCCCGTGACCTGGTTGGCCCGGCCACGGAGGCCGCGATCAGCCGGCTGTCCCCCCGCGTTCGCCGGGTGGCTGCCTATCATTACGGTCTCGCCGACGCCGAGGGGAACCCGATCCGCGTGGGGAGCGGCAAGGCCCTGCGTCCCGCGCTCGCGCTGCTCTCGGCCCGGGCCGCCGGGGTTGCGCCCGAGCGGGGCGTCAGCGCCGCGGTCGCGGTCGAGCTCGTGCACAACTTCTCGCTGCTGCACGACGACATCATGGACGGGGACGTCGAGCGGCGCCACCGGCCGACCGCGTGGACCGTCTTCGGGGTCGGCGCCGCGATCCTGGCCGGGGACGCGCTGCTCGCGCTGGCCAACGACATGCTGCTCGAGGACACCGCGCCCGGCGGCCCCTGGGCCGCGCGCTGCCTGTCCACCGCCGTGCAGCGGCTGATCGCCGGGCAGGGCGAGGACCTGGCGTTCGAGTCGCGGGGCGACGTGACCCTGCCCGAGTGCATCGAGATGGCCGGGGACAAGACAGCCGCGCTGATGGCCTGCGCCTGCACGATCGGCGCGGTCCACGTGGGCGCGTCGCCCGAGCTCGCGATGGGCCTGGCCGAGTTCGGCGGGCACGTGGGCCTGGCGTTCCAGCTCACCGACGACCTGCTCGGCATCTGGGGCGCGACCGAGGTGACCGGCAAGCCGGTCATGGCCGACCTGCGGGCCAGGAAGAAGTCGCTCCCGGTCGTCGCCGCCCTGACCAGCGGGACCGCCGAGGCGGCCGAGCTGAAGGCGCTCCTGGCCCGCGAGGACGAGCTGTCGGAGGACGACCTGGCCCACGCGGCCGACCTGATCATCAAGGCCGGCGGCAAGGCCTGGGCCGAGAAGGAGGCCGATGACCGGCTGGCCGCGGCGGCCGCGTCGCTCGACGGCATCGGCGTCCCGGCCGAGGTCCGGGCCGAGTTCCTGGCCATCGCCGAGTTCATCACGGCCAGGCAGTGGTAGCCGGATGACCGCGGTCCACCGGGCGCACACCCGCCGGACGCCGACCCGCGGCACCGAGGCGGCGGGGGCGGCCACCCGCAGGCTCGCGGTCAGCCGCGACGTGCCCCCGATCTCCATGCACGGCACGCCGGCGCCCGACATCACCGGCCTGAACGCGGGCGTCGACGAGATCGCGGCCGCCACCCTGGAGGCGGCGCGCGACCACCTGCTCGGCCTGCAGGACCCGCGCGGCTGGTGGATCGGCGAGCTCGAGACCAACGTCACCATGGACGCCGAGGACGTGCTGCTCCGGCACTTCCTCGGCATCTTGACCGAGCAGGACGCCGTCGAGTCCGCGGGCTGGATCCGCTCACAGCAGCGCGACGACGGCACCTGGGCCAACTTCTACGGCGGACCGGGCGACCTGTCCACCACGGTCGAGGCCTACGTCGCGCTGCGGCTGGCCGGGGACGAGCCCGGCGCGCCGCAGATGAAGCTGGCCGCCGACTGGATCGTCGAGGCGGGCGGGCTGACCGCGACCCGGGTCTTCACCCGGATCTGGCTGGCCCTGTCCGGGCTGTGGTCGTGGGACGACCTGCCGGTGATCCCGCCGGAGATCGTCTACCTGCCGTCCTGGTTCCCGCTGAACATCTACGACTGGGGCTGCTGGGCCCGGCAGACGATCGTCGCGATGGCGGTGGTGGCGAGCTTCAAGCCATCCCGTCCGCTGCCGTTCCAGCTCGACGAGCTCTACGCGAAGGTCCCCGGCCTGCCGCCCAAGGCGGGCAGCAAGGACCCGTGGGCCCTGGCCTTCAACGCGCTCGACGCGGCCCTGCACAAGGTCGAGCACAAGGTACCCAAGCGTGCCCGCCGGGCCGCCCTGCGCCGCTGCGCCGAGTGGATCATCGCCCGCCAGGAGGGCGACGGCTGCTGGGGCGGCATCCAGCCGCCCTGGGTGTACTCGGTCATGGCGCTGCACCTGATGGGCTACGGCCTCGACAGCCCGGTGCTCATGCGGGCGGTCGACGGCCTCGAGCGCTTCACGATCAGGGAGAACGGCACGCGCCGGCTGGAGGCGTGCCAGTCCCCGGTCTGGGACACGGTGCTCACGATGACCGCCCTGGCCGACGCCGGCCTCGAGCCCGATCACCCCGCCCTGACCAGCGCGGCCCAGTGGGTGCTGGCCGAGGAGATCCACCAGCCGGGCGACTGGCAGGTCCGCCGCCCGGGGACCGCCGTCGGCGGCGGCTGGGCGTTCGAGTTCGACAACGACAACTACCCCGACACCGACGACGTGGCCGAGGTAATCCTCGCGCTGCGGCACACCGACACCGACAACCGGGCCGCGATCACCCGGGGCCTGCGCTGGCTCGAGGGCATGCAGTCCAAGGACGGCGGCTGGGGCGCGTTCGACGCCGACAACACCCGCACGCTGGTCAACAAGCTGCCGTTCTGCGACTTCGGCGCGGTGATCGACCCGCCGAGCGCGGACGTCACCGCGCACATCGTCGAGGCCCTGGCGGCCGAGGGGCTGGCCAGCGAGGAGGCCTGCCGCCGCGGCGTCATCTGGCTGCTGAAGCACCAGGAGGCCGACGGGTCCTGGTTCGGCCGCTGGGGCGCGAACTACCTCTACGGCACCGGCGCGGTCGTCCCCGCGCTGATCGCCGCCGGGGTCAAGCCGGGCAAGCAGCAGATCCGCCGGGCCGTCAGCTGGCTGGAGCTGCACCAGAACGAGGACGGCGGCTGGGGCGAGGACCTGCGCTCCTACGACGACCCGGCGACCTGGTCCGGCCGGGGCGCCTCCACCGCGTCGCAGACCGCCTGGGCGCTGCTCGCGCTGCTCGCCGCGGGCGAGCGGCACAACCCGGCCACCGAGCGGGCCATCCGCTGGCTCGCCGCCACGCAGCGCGCGGACGGCAGCTGGGACGAGCCGTACTTCACCGGGACCGGGTTCCCCGGCGACTTCTACTTGAACTATCACCTGTACCGGCTGGCGTTCCCCGTCAGTGCCCTCGGCCGATATGTGAGGGGTAAACCCGAATGACTGAGACCATTCCGCAGCCAAGAACCGAGGTGGCCGCCGATTCCGGGCTGGCCGATCCGGCCGTCGACCGCCGGGTCGCGCCGGCCGGCGCCGGGCTCCTTGTCTACGCGCCGCTGCGGCTTGAGGCCCGCGCGGTCCGCCGCGGTTTCACCCGGGCCGACAGCCAGGTGGTGCGGGCGGGAATGCGCGCCGCCCGGGCCGGGAAATTGGCGGGTGAGAGCAAGCCGGGACCGTTCACCGGGATGGTTGTGATGGGCACGGCGGCGGGGCTGACCGACGACCTGCGCCCCGGAGACCTGGTGGTCGCCACCGAGGTGACCGACGGCGAGACCACCGTTGAGCTGCCCGGCGCCGCCCTGCTCGCGGCCGAGCTGCGGCGGGCGGGGCTGCCCGCCCGGGCGGGCAAGATCATCACGGTGCGCCAGCTGGTCAAGTCGTCGCAGCGGGCCGAGCTTGCCGCGGGCGGCGCCATCGCCGCCGATATGGAATCGGCCGCGCTGGTGGCCGCGGCCGAGGGGCGCCCGGTGGCGGTCATCCGGGCGGTCTCCGACGGCGGGTTCGGCCCGGGCCTGGTCTCGGGCGGCCTGGCCGCGCTGCGCGCGCTGACCGCGGCCGCCCCGGTCGCCGAGCGCTGGGCCGCCGCCTGCCGGGAGCGGACGGTGCTGCTCGCCGGGCCGAGGTCGTTCTGCGCCGGGGTTGAGCGGGCCATCGAGATCGTCGAGCGCGCCCTCGAGCTGCGCGGGGCGCCGGTGTACGTGCGCAAGCAGATCGTGCACAACACCCGGGTCGTCTCCGACCTGGAGGAGCGCGGCGCGATCTTCGTGGACGAGCTCGACGAGGTGCCGAGCGGCGCGACCGTCGTCTTCTCCGCCCACGGGGTCGCGCCGGCGGTGCGGGACGACGCCAAGGACCGTTCCCTCTCGGTGATCGACGCGACCTGCCCGCTGGTCTCCAAGGTGCACGCCGAGGCCCGCCGGTTCGCCAAGGACGGGTACACGGTCGCGCTGATCGGGCACGGCGGCCACGAGGAGGTCGAGGGCACGCTCGGCGAGGCGCCGGACTCGACGGTGCTCGTGCAGACCGCGGCCGACGTCGAGGCGCTGTCGGTGCCCGACCCGTCGAAGATGGCCTACCTGATGCAGACCACCCTGGCGATCGACGAGGCGGCCGACGTGGCCGACGCGCTCCGGGCGAAGTTCCCGACGATGCGCGCGCCCGGCAGCGACGACATCTGCTACGCGACGACGAACCGGCAGGCCGCCGTGCGGTCGGTCGCCGTCGAGGCCGACCTGGTCCTCGTCGCCGGGTCAAAGAACTCCTCCAACTCGGTGCGCCTGGTCGAGCGTTCCGAGCGCGAGGGCACGCCCGCCCACCTGATCGACGGGGCCACGGACATCGATCTGTCCTGGCTGTCCGGCGTGTCGGTGGTCGGTCTCACGGCGGGAGCATCGGCGCCCCCGGCGGTGGTGAGCGAGATCATCACCGCGCTGTCCGGGCTCGGCACGGTGACGGTGACCGAGCGGGTCACCACCACGGAATCAGTACAGTTCGGCCTGCCTAGGGAGGTACGGCGCTAAATGTCCATGCCACTTCGTGTCAGCATGCGCATCGGGGCACACCTGATGAAGCAGAAGCTGGCCGGCAACAAGAAGTTCCCGTTGCTGATCGAGCTAGAGCCACTGTTCGCCTGCAACCTCAAGTGCAACGGCTGCGGGAAGATCCAGCAGCCCGCGAGCGTCCTCAAGCAGCGGATGCCCGTCGAGCAGGCGATCGCGGCGATCGAGGAAGCCAACGCGCCGATGGTCTCGATCGCGGGCGGCGAGCCGCTGATGCACCCGCAGATCGAGGTGATCGTGCAGGAGCTGATCAAGCGGAAGAAGTTCGTCTTCCTCTGCACGAACGCGGTGCTCCTGCCCAAGCACCTGCACAAGTTCAAGCCGTCGCCCTACTTCCGCTGGGTGGTGCACATCGACGGGCTGCGCGAGCGGCACGACGAGTCGGTGTCCAAGGAAGGCGTGTTCGACCAGGCGGTCGAGGCCATCAAGATGGCCAAGGCGGCCGGCTTCAAGGTCAACACGAACACGACATTCTTCAACACCGACACGCCGCAGACCGTCATCGACGTGCTGTCGTACCTGAACGACGAGCTCGAGGTCGACGACCTGCAGATCTCGCCCGGATACGCCTACGAGAAGGCGCCCGACCAGGAGCACTTCCTCGGGGTCGAGGAGACCCGCGAGATGTTCCGCAAGGCGTTCGCCGACGGCCGCCGCAAGAAGTGGCGCCTCATGCACACGCCGCTGTTCCTCGACTTCCTCGAGGGCAAGGTCGAGTACGAGTGCACCGCCTGGTCGATCCCCTCGTACTCGCTGCTCGGCTGGCAGAAGCCCTGCTACCTGATGTCCGACGGCTACGTGGAGACCTACAAGGAACTGATCGAGACCACCGAGTGGGAGAAGTACGGCCGGGGCAAGGACCCGCGCTGCGCTAACTGCATGGCGCACTGCGGTTACGAGCCGTCGGCGGTCATCGCGACGATGTCCTCGCTCAAGGAAGGCATCCGGGCCCTGCGCGAGAGCGGTGTTTAGCGGTGGGTTCGCAGGGTTAGCTCAGCTACCCCTCAGGTATGACCAGCAAGATCATGGCGGTGCGGACCTCGCGCCGGGGTTGATGCGCTCCCCCTGGCTCGAGGTTTCCGCACCGCCATCATTTTTCCTGCTGAGTCCGCATGAGGAGCCCGCCTTGTTCTTTACCTACCTCTGGCGCGAGTTGCGTCGCCGCGCGCGCCAGGCCACCTTTATCGCGGTGGGCCTGGCGCTTGGCATCGGCCTGGTCATCACGGTGACCGCGGCGTCCGCCGGGGTCAAGGACGCCCAGTCCACCGTCCTGCACTCGCTGTACGGCGTGGGCACCGACATCACCGTGACCACCAGCCCGAAGGCGGGCTCAGGCGGGGCGCAGTCATTCGGGTTCGGCTTCCGCACCGGGACCACGAACCGGCCCGCGGCGGGCACCAAGATTGACACCGAATCGCTGCGCAGCACCGGGCTCGGCACGATCACGACGGCGTCGGTCACCAAGATCGCCGCCATCAAGAACGTCGCCGCGGCGGCCGGCGGCCTTGAACTCACCGACACCAAGATCACCGGGACGATCCCGGCGATCAACTCCAGCGGAACCGGCGGAAGCAGCGGCGGTGGCGGCGGCTTCGGCGGCGGCGAGGGCGGCGGAAGCGGCGGCGGTGGCGGCCAGTCCTTCCGCAGCTCGTTCACCCCGACCACGTTCACCGTGGACGGCGTGGACATCGCCAACGGCGAGCTCGGCCCGCTGTCGACCGGCAAGCTCTCCTCAGGCGCGACCTTCACCGCCGCGGACACCGCCGCGCACGTGGCCCTGGTCGACTCCGACTACGCGACCTCGAACAAGGTCACGGTCGGCAGCGCGGTCACCATCGACAAGACCAGCTTCAAGGTCATCGGCATCGTGACCGCGCCGTCCGGTGACACCCCGCCCGACTACTACATCCCGCTCACCGTCGCGCAGACCCTGGCGGCCATGAAGAACGACGTCAACGAGGTCTACATCGCCGCGACCAGCGGCCAGGACATCACCACCGTCGCCAGCGCGGTCGCCGTGGCGGTTCCCGGCTCGACCGTGACCGACCAGAACTCGCTCGCCAGCGAGGTCACCGGCTCGCTCGCGAGCGCGTCGTCGCTGGCCAACAACCTCGGCAAGTGGCTCGCGATCGCCGTTCTGGTGGCCGCGTTCCTGCTCGCCAGCCTGCTCACGATGTCGGCGGTGTCCCGCCGGATCCGTGAGTTCGGCACGCTGAAGGCGCTCGGCTGGACGAGCCGCCGGGTCATCGGCCAGGTCATGGGCGAGTCCATCGCGATCGGCATCGTCGGCGGCATCATCGGCGTGGCCCTCGGCTTCGCCGGCGCGGCCGCGGTCGGGCACTTCACCTCACCGCTGAGCGCCTCGCTCGCCTCCTCCACCACCGGATCGGCGACGCCCGGCGGGGCGCGGTCGTTCGGCGGCGGCGGCTTTGGCGGTGGCGGCACCGGCGGTGGCGGTACCGGCGGTGGCGGTACCGGCGGGTTCACCGGCGGCTTCGGCCGCGCGGCCAGTGACGCCGCCAGTTCCGTCGCGGTGCACCTGACCGCGCCGGTCACGGTCACCGCGGTGGTCCTCGCGGTGGTCCTCGCGATCCTCGGCGGGCTGATCGCCGGCGGGTTCGGCGGCTGGCGGGCGGCGCGGCTGCGCCCGGCCGACGCACTGTCCAAGGTCGCCTGAGCAGGCCGGGCACAAGGGAGAAAATGGCTATGTACAAGCTCACCAAGGTCACCAAGGATTACCCCAAGGGCCGCAGCACCGTCCACGCCCTGTCGGGCGTCGACCTCGAGATCCCGGACGGCGAGTGGCTGGCGATCCAGGGGCCGACCGGGCACGGCAAGTCCACCCTGCTGCAGATCCTCGGCGGCCTCGACCGGGCCACCTCCGGCTCGGTCATGTTCGAGGACCGCGACCTGGCCAAGCTCGGCGAGGGCCAGATGACCACGGTCCGCGCCCAGTCGATCGGCTTCATCTTCCAGACGTTCAACCTGATCCCGACCCTGTCGGCCCAGGAGAACGTGGAGACCGCGCTGGTCCCGCTCGGGGTCAGCAACGAGGCCCGCAAGACCCGGGCGGCCGCGGCGCTGGCCTCGGTCGGGCTCGAAGACCGGGCCAAGCACCTGCCGTCGGAGCTGTCCGGCGGCCAGCAGCAGCGGGTGGCGATCGCCCGCGCCCTGGTCAAGGAGCCGAAGGTGCTGCTGGCCGACGAGCCAACCGGCAACCTGGACGAGGACACCCGCGACGACATCATGGGCCTGCTCGAGAAGATGTGGCAGGACAAGGGGCTGTCGATGGTGATCGTCACCCACGACAGCTCCGTCGCCCGCCGCGCCCAGCGTCTCGGCACGATGCGCAACGGCAAGCTCACGGTGAAGCAGACGGTCAAGTAGCGCCCTGGTTCGGCGTGACCGTCCAACAAGCCGTCTAGCGGGCCATGGTCCCCCGGCTTGGCCCGCTAGACG
>Ga0302314_10005949_pt1 | contig 22166 bp, 21 predicted proteins | sample III_Palsa_N2_3_FD_200533 | JGI IMG/M metagenome (GOLD analysis project Ga0302314, IMG submission 200533) | Peat permafrost microbial communities from Stordalen Mire near Abisko, Sweden - III_Palsa_N2_3 | ecosystem: Environmental > Terrestrial > Soil > Palsa > Peat permafrost | place: Sweden...
ACGTGCCGGGCCGGCACTAGCCGGCTGGGAAGCGTGATCTCCGTCCTCCGCCACTTGGGAGAGTGAACCCGGCCAGCTGCTGGGCGTCGTTTCGAAAACGAATGGACCGGCGAGAGCCGGTTGGGGTGCGACCCCTCCGCTCTCCGCCACGGAAGGGTAAGCCATCGAGGATGGCCGCAGCTTGCTATACTGCTGGGCCGGGAAACCGGCAGCGGGGCGGGACCGCACCCTTCCGCCAATTTCACAGAAAAGGAACCTACGCCGTCCGGGCCGGAGGTTTCGCGCGGGCGAGCTCAATTTCTCCCCGCCATGAACACCAGCATCCTCGACAAGCCCATCGTCCTGGCGCTCAACCGCGCCTGGCAGGTGATTGGACACCGCACGGTGCGCCAGGCGATTGTCGCGCTCACCGGCGGCGATCGCGAGAACCCGCCGGCGGTGGGCCTCGACATCGCCTACCCGCGCGTGGGCGAAGGATGGGACTTCGAACGCCCGCTTTACCTCAACCCGGTGAAGTGGGACGAGTGGATTGCGCTACCACTCCGGGACTTCGACCTCTCGATCTCCTCGGCGAACCTCAGGGTCCGGGTTCCGACCGTGATCGTCGCGACCCAGTTCGCGAGGATGCCGCTGAAGCAGCCGCGGCTCTGCCGCGCCTCGATCTACGAGCGCGACGGGGGCCGCTGCATGTACACGGGCGAGTTCGTCGGACGCGACGGGGGCAACCTCGACCATGTCGTCCCCCGCTCCCGCGGCGGCGAGAACACCTTCGAGAACCTCGTCTGGGCCAAGAAGAGCGTGAACAGCGCCAAGGCCGACCGGCTTCCCTCCGAGGCGGGACTGCGCCTGATCCGGCCCCCCTCGGCCCCCAAGCGGGTGCCGGCCTCCGCGACCATCCGCGAGGCCAAGCACCCCGACTGGAACCACTTCATCAAGGGCTAGCGCCCTATGCCACCCATCTTCCGTGACTGCCTCTTCCCACACCTCCCAGGTCATCGCCATCGAGGACGTCCTCCCGATCGTCGATGCAGTCGTTGCCCAGCTGGGCAGGCACCTTCCTGCCCACGTCTCGGCCCAGGACCTGGCCAGTGCCGGCAAGCTGGCGCTCATGGAGGTCGTGGGCGACTTCGGCGGGTCCTTTGCCCAGGACCGTGGATACGTGGTATGCCGCGTCCGCGGGGCCGTGCTGGACGAGATGCGCCGCCTCGACCCCCTCTCCCGGCATGGGCGCGCCCAGGTGAAGCTCGTGCGCCGGGCCGTCGCGGCCTTGGAGGAGTCCCTCAACCGGGCACCGACCGATCGCGAGCTCGGCGAGCACGTCGGGCTGTCCGCGGATTCCGTCCGCAGGATCAGGGAGCTCGGGACGTCGGCCGACTCGGTCAGGTCCGACGCGCAAGCCGAGGCCAATGATTCCCTGGGGGCGCTTCCCGATGGCACCACGCCCTCGCCGGCCGAGGCGGCCGAGACCAGCGACCGCGCCGAACTGGTGCGGGCGGCCCTCTCGCGCCTGTCGCCCAACCAATCCCAGGTCCTCCAGCTCTACTACTTCACCGGCGCCACCCTTCAGGAAATCGCTGGGGAACTGGGGCTCAGCGTCGTGCGGGTTCACCAGATCCGCGCGGCCGCGGAGGCCCGCGTACGTCAGGAACTAATGGCCGGCGACGGCCGGAACGGCGCGGTCCGGTGGATCCGATAGGTCGAAATGCCGCCGGCCCCAGTCGGTCACAACCTCCAGCTGCCGGAAATGCCAGCGCCCGGCGGTCTTCTTCGCATCGACGTAGACCTTCCCCTCGCCTTTTGGCCCCTTGAGGGGAAAGGAGATATTGGCCGTCCCGTCGTCATTCGTCAGGTCGATATTCCCCTGCAGGAACCAGCCGTCCCGAATCGGCTCGCCGAGCTGCTCGATGACGGCCGGATCCGTGCGCGCCCGGTTGAATGCCATCTGGTAGGCGTCGCACTGCTTCATCAGGTGGACAAGACCCAAGGAGAAAGTCAGAGCACCGGCTGCCAACACCAGTAGACCCAACGGAATGGCCCATTTCCAGTGGCGCTTGAACCACAGCTTGGAGGTGGACTCCGTGGGATTCGACGGAAGAAGCGGCGGAAGAGTGGTCAATGGAGTACGGCCACGGGACCAATGCATCTCCCACCATCCCACGGGTGTCCCGAATCGGGACCACATGGTCTTGCGTGGCTGTGCCGGGAAATTGCCGCTTCCGGGTTAGCTTCCATGCCGATTTCTGCCGATCCGTTCGATCGCTAGCGGCTCTTCCAGACCTCCATCAAATCCTTCGATCCCTGCTCGCGAATGCCGTTGTCGCCGAGGATCCCGTCCGTGATTTCGAGCGCCTTCTGGCGCGGAAAGACGAGCGTCTCCTCGCCGTGCCCGGCGAACACGAAGGTGACAAACTCGCTCTTCGCGTCCCGGAGGACCTCCACCAGGTGCCGGAGGTTGCGAATCTTGATTCCGTTGACCTCCGAAAGCACGTGGCCGATCGGGTTCGAATAGCCCTCAGCCAGCACATGGGGGAGGAACGGCGAGGACACCGCCACGATCTCCTCGCCCTCGAATGCCGGCATGTCGGCCCTGCGGGTGACCATGGGGCTTTCGGCCAAAAGGAGGGCGCCGACCGCCTGCGCACTCACGATGAACCCCGCGGCGAAGTCGTCGGTCACCACGGTGAAGACGATCGGGCCATACACAAAGTACCGCGGATAGGTCCCGGCCAGCGGCGGGATGACCGGATGCCGGTTGGTCGTGACGGGGATCTCGACCTGGAGATGCTTCCCGTCGCGCACGATCTCGGCGGCCACCTTGCCGCCCTGCGTGGCCTGCTGGACCTCATAATGGAAGTCGAGCCGCAGGTCCCCCCGGTGCACCATGCCCTGGTCGTCCACCGGCATCGTGCCGATCCTGGAGATCAGGTCCCATCTCCTCAGGGGGTAGCCCGGATCCTGGCTGTCCGGCTGCAGCACGAGGATCCCGGCGTCCGTCTTGGCGAGGTGGAGATAGGGCCGGAGCGCGGAATTCTCCAGGGTCTGCATGAAGTCGTACAGAGCCGGTTTTGCATAGGCCTTCCCGGCCTTCGCCTGGTTGAGGAAGATGTCGATTTCCTCCGTCGGGATGATGTAGCCGATGTTCTCGGCCCCCTCCAGGCGGCTGAAGGCCAAGCCGATCATCCGGTCATCGGCGACCGCCGGTCCGCCGCTGTTCCCCGGATTGATGGCGGCATCCAGCTGGATCCTCAAACCGGCAACCATGAAATTGTAGGGCGTAAACTCGATCCGGGAAACGATGCCCTTGGTGATCGACAGGCTGCTGCCGCCCGTGGGAAAGCCGTAAACCAGCACGGAGGCCTTCACCGCCGGAAGGTCGCTGGCGCGGGGCAGCGGCGGATGGGTGTCGAAGAACGATTCGTCCTCCAGTTTCAGCACCGCGAGGTCGATCCCGGGGGCAATGGATTCCACCGTGGCCGTGATCTTGTCGCCGGCCTGGTCCGCCTGGATCTGCACCTGGTTGGAATACAGGACCACATGGGCGTTCGTGAGGATCCGCTTCCCTTCGATCACCACCCCGCTGCCGGAGATCTCGGAGGGAGCCTGCTTCGTCCACGGACGGAAGACGTCCGGGCTGCGGACGGTCGAAAAGACTTTGACGACGGAGTTCTCGACTGACGAAGCCGGCGGGGTAGCCGACTGCGCCCGCGCGCCCAGGACTGCGGACGCGAGCAGGGCGCTGAGGACTAGGCGGCGCATTCTCATTGGGGGGGTTTGGCCTCCCAGACCGCGAGCAGCTCGGGCGACGCCTGGGCGCGCACGCCATTGTCCGACAGGATTTGGTCGGTCGCGTCGATCGCCTCCTTCCGTGGGATCACGAGGTTCTCCTTGTTCCGCTCCGCAAATCGAAAGGTGACATAGTCGGTCTTGGCATCCCGCAGCAATTCCACGAGGTGGGTGAGATTGCGCACCGGCACTCCGTTGACGGACACGAGCGTTTGGAAATACGGCCGGTCGTAGCCCTCGCCCAGCTTGCTGGGGAAAAAGGGACAGGGCACGACCACGATCTCCTCCCCCGGGAAGGCGGTGCGGTCGCCGCGCCGGTTGAGGAGCGGACTCGCATTCCAGGTGAGTCCCCCCATCAGGTTGGCATCGCGAAAAAAGGCGGCGGAGAGCGCCTGGGTGGCCTTCGTGAACACGATCGGGCCGAAGATGAAATAGGGGGGATAGGCGCCCGCCACGCCCGGGATCGCCATCTCGCGGCCATAAGGGATGGGCACCTGGAGGTGGAGATGCTGGCCCGCCCGCACGATGTCCATCGGCACCCGGCCGTTCACGGTGTCCTTCTGGACGGCGTACCGGAAATCAAGCCGCAACTCGCCCTCATGGACCATGCCCTGGTCGTCGACGGCGTAATCCCCGACCTTCTCGATCAGGTCCCACTCCTTGAGCGGATAGCTGGGATCATCGGTGTCCGCCTTGTCGACCAGCGTGCCCTCGTCCGTCTTGGCCAGCTTCAGGAACGGCCGGAGGGCGGTGTTCTGCAGCGTATGGGTACTGTCGTAAAATCCCGGCTTACTCTGGTATTTCCCGGCCGCCAGATTGCTCAGGAAAATCTCGATTTCCTGGTTGGGGACAATGTAACCGATGTTCTCCGTCCCCCCCAGGTGATTGAGCGCCAGGCCCACCATTTTGTCCGCGGCCACCGCCGGACCGCCGCTGTTCCCCGCGTTGATCGCGGCGTCGATCTGGATCCGGAGGCCGTAGGTGGGAAAATTGTATTGGGTGAACTCGATCCGGGAGATGATGCCCTTGGTGATGGACAGGCTGGTTCCGCCGACGGGAAAGCCGTAGACGAAGACCGGATCCTTGATCGAGGGGACCCCCGGCGCGCGAACCAGCGGCGGATGGGTATCGAAGAAGGTCTCGTCGCTCAGCTTCAGGACCGCCAGATCCATCTGTTCCGAGGCCAATTCGAGGGTGGCGGGGATCTTGTCGCCGGCCTGGTTGGCCTGGATCTGGATATCGTTGGAGAACCGAACCGCCCGGTAGGCCGTAAGGATCCGTTTCCCTTCGATCACCACCCCGCTGCCGGTTTCTTCCCGGGGGGCCTGTTTTTGCCAGGGTCGGAAGACGTCCGGGCTGCGCTCCGAGGCAAAGACCTTGACCACCGAGTTCTCGACCAAAGGCGATATAATGGGCGCCGGAGCCGCCTCCGGCGGAGGCGAAGGACTGCTGCCGTTTCCAGGCGGGGCGGCCGGATCGGCGATGAGCTGGCCGGCGCCAAGAACCGACAATCCAGCCAGCGAAAGGGCAAATCGGATGTAATCTCGATGGGGCCGGGAGACCATATTCAAAGCACGCAGGACACTAGGACCGGTCATGGGAATGCCAATTTTAATCCAAGGCGCTCTACCTCGGGATGATGCGAAGGGACTTCGGCTGACATTTCGCTGGCTGCGACATCCCAGGTGAGGGGCGGAGCGAGCCCCGATGCGGCAAAACGAGCACGTCAATAGAGCCCGAAACCGCTGCGCTCAGCGAAAGGTTGCAGGCTCCTGCTGCAAAATCTGCTCCATCCTTGCCGCCCGATCCACGTCGTTGGCAGGGCCGCCGGATCCTGCCGGATACCGCCCGTAGGCCGCGTGCAGGGCGCCATCCGGCTGGTCCTCCACGGTAACTGACTCCACCGACATTACTTTTGCCGCGATCCTGCCGCCAAACCAGTGCGCATCATCCTGCTGGCGCCAGGTCACAACGTAGAGAACCGATCCGGCAGGGTACGGCGCCTGCCCGCCGGTCCGCGCGTGGGACGCCGCCACCCCGTTGCCGAACTCCGTCGCCATCGCGGCGTTGGTCGCGTCGACCGAGGACGTGATGACCTCCCCTTGCAATGGGTCGGCGGGGAGGCCCGGTGGCAACGCCGCGGCGCCGTTGAAGGCATCGGGGTTCTCGGCCGTGGCCCGGATGGGCTCGGTGAAGACAAAGTCGTTTGCGCGCATCGGCGCGTGGCAGCTGGCGCATTCAGAGGTGAAGCCCTTGTCCTTGCCGTAGGGGACCAGGCTTGCCCCCCGCCAGCGCGCAAACCCCCAGCCCTCCGTCGCGGCGTATTTCGTCGCGTCCTTGAGCATGAACTCGACCTGCACGAACTCACCCGGGCGCACCACGCCCTGGGCATCCCGGCGCTGCTTCCAGGCGACCTTGGCAAAGGCGGTTCCGTCCGGCCACGGGTGATTCTGCTGCAATGCAATCGCCCGGATCGCCACCTCGTTGCCCAGGATGGAACGGAGGGTGCCGTTGTCGAAGCGGTCGGTGGCGCTTACCAGCTTCCAGGTCGCGTAATCGGCGAAGAACGGGATGCCGTTCGGGGCGGGCGGCACGGCGCCGTGGTCGAGGCCGGTCAGCTCGGCCGGGGCGGCCGCCGCGGGCACCCGCCCGAGTTCAGCCGCGCGGCTCTCCGGGGGGTGGAGGTAATCCTCCAGGACCTTGAGGTCCGGCGCGGCGACCTGGGCGCCGGGATGGAGGGCAAGATAACTCTTCGGGGGCATGACCCCAAAACGGATGCGGTTGACGCCCTCGTAGAGGAACGCCTTCTGCTGCGCCGGCGGCAACGCCCCGAAGTCGGAGAAGTTCAGGTGGGCGCGGGCCTCCCTGACATCATGCACCACCAGGGCATAGCCAGGCTCGATCTGGTCAAACCAGCTGAGCTTTGTCTCGTTGGAGTGGCAGTTGTAGCATGACGCCGCGAGGATCCGCTTCACCTCCGGAGGGGCTTGGAGATCGGCGGTCACCGGCGGGTTCTTGAGCTCGGGTCGCACAAACTGCGCCGCCAGCCCGACGACGCCGATAGCTGCGATCCCGATGCCGATTTTCGTGGTCCACGCTCGGGGAGAATTCATTTTTTTGTATGCCGACGGCCCTTGGATCATTCGGGAAGCGTCCCGAGTGACGACGCCGCGGGTTCGGCCCCAGCCTACAGGGACCACCTTGCGGAGCCGCTCCGGGATGGCAATGGGCGAACCGCGCTTCGTTCCCTGGGTCCGGGGAACCTAGACTCGGACCAAGGCAAGGTTAGATTCGAGGACGTGAACGAGCTGGATCGGCCTTGGAAACCGCTGAAGCCGGACGAAGCCGGCGCCATCCTGGCCGGCTGCCCGGTCCCCTGGTGGGTGGCGGGCGGATGGGCGCTCGACCTTTTCCTCGGCCATCCGACCCGGGACCACGCGGACATCGACGTCGCGATTTCGCGAGGTGACGCCCTCCAACTCCAGCAGCACCTGACCGGCTGGCGGCTTTTCGCCGTCGACCCACCCGGGAACCTTCGCCCATGGAAGCGAGGTGAGCTCCTGGAGCCGCCGGTTCACGACCTCTGGTGCAGCCGGGATCCGGGTTTCTGGGAGCTGCAGCTCATGCTGCATGAGGAGGACGGAGGGCAGTGGATCTACCGGCGCAACCCCGAGATCCGCCTGCCCCTCCACGAAGCCTATCGGATGACTCCCGACGGAATCCGCTATATCCGGCCCGAGTTGCAGCTGCTGTTCAAGGCCAAGGCTCCCCGTCCCAAGGATCATCAGGACTTTGCCCGCGTTTGGCCGGCGCTCGCCGGCGCCGAGAGGACGATGCTGCGGGACCTGCTGCGTCGGGAATACCCGGGCGGCCATTCGTGGCTAACGGGAACCAGCTGAAGGAACCCGCGGCCTGCCAAAGCGTTTCTAGTCCGTGATCATGCCGCCGCTGTTTCCGAGGTATTCCTTCATGATGGCCTGACGATGATTCTCCTCGCTGCGGAAAGTCTTCAGGATCGCGACCTGCGCGGGCGTGAGCACGGTCGCAGCCTGGGTCAGGAACTGTTGGTCCAGCGGACTCAACCAGGTGGATGAGTCGACGGTCCGATAATCCGGATTGGACGCCGCCGGGGTCTTATCGGCCTTTCCCGCGTCGTAGAGCATGAGGGCGAGAGCGTTCGCCTGCTCGGCGGAAGCCGCCATCCCGGAGCCGGCCATGTCCGCCGTCAGGTCGTTCACGCTGTTGAAGTTCCCATTGTCCTGCAACGCCTCCAGCCTGTCTTTGCCGCCCGCTCCAATCAGGGCGACGATCGACTGGTCCGCATCCTTGGTCGCGGCATTCATGGCCTTGTTCAGATCGTCGGGAGAGACCCCGGCTTGGTCGGCGGCTCGGCGGGCATCGGCGGCACTGATCTCTTTTTCCACCAGCAATTGCCTCAACCTGATCTCTTGGTCAGCCGGGAGGTCGAGCGCGGCAATAGCGGTGGCATATCGCCGCATGACGCTATGGCGGATTTCCCTGTCCTCCAGTTCCGCATATTCGGGATGATCCCGAATCACGTCCTTCATGTGGACCACCTTGAAAGTGTCGGATTCAGCGCCTTTGGAACCCGATTTGCCGCCTTGGGCCGATCCGGCTTTCAGGGCCTTAACTTGGACGCGCAGGCTCGCGACGGTGCTGGCGCTGGCGGTGAGCTTGTCCTGCAGCTCACGGGTTCTCTGGCCGCTCTCGGCGACGCTGGAGTGTAGTTCGCGACGCAGGGACGCAATCTCACTCTGTTGCGAAACCCCGAGAAAGGCCGCGCCGGCGGCGACGACCGCCAGGGCGGCGACGAGTTGGGTCTTGGTGATCGTCATAAGGGCAAGAGTGACGGCACCGCTGGCGGACAGGGCGGCGGTCGACATGGCTCCAGTCGTCACGGTAGCGGCGAGACCGGCCGGAATCGCCGCTGCCGCCTGCGAGCCCAGGATAACGGCCAGAGCAGCGGCGGTGGAAGCAATGCCGCGGCGCACCAGCATGCGGCGCAGCTTCTCGAGCGCCCGCTCGACCCGCATGCGGGCGCCATTCTCGGTCAGGCGAAGAGCGGCGCCGATGTCCCGGTAGGTGCGCTGCCCGTAGAAGTGCAGCAGGATCGCCTCCCGGTCGCGCTCGTCCAGGCGCTGGATGGCCTCGTCCAGCACCGGCCGGAGCTCCTCCCAGTCCGGTCCCGCGTTGCCGGCGATCTCTGCCATCACGAAGGCCTTCCGTACCAGGTCCTGATGCTGCCGGTCGCGGCGGACGGCCTTGGCCGCGGCGAAGCGGGCCGCCACGAAGAGCCAACCGACCACCGAATCGCGGCGGCTGAGGGGACCGGCCTTCCGCGCCAGGTCGGCGAAGACCCCCTGGGTAACCTCCTGAGCGAGGTGAGCATCGCCGCCGACCCGCCGCAGCACGACAGCGTAGACCCCCCGAGATGGCGCTGCACCAGCTCGGCGAAGGCCGGCTCGGCGCGGCCGTCGGCATAAAGTCGGAGGAGTTCGGAGTCATGCTGCATGCGCCTACTCCTCCTAGCACCGCGCCGCGGCGAAGACCGCACAAAATCCTGAGCCTGACGGCCCCCTAGCGTTCGGCGATCGCCTTGATCTGGGCCAAGAAGGCCGTCATGCCCGCCTTCGAATGCTGATATCGCTCCTCATTCGGGTACCCCTGCTGCGTCCAGGTGAAGGCCGTTTCCGGACCCCGGGGCTCCAGTGTGTAGGTGATGAGCGCGTGGTTGTCCGGCGTGTCCGGCAGCCCGGAGAAGCCCGACCAGTAGGTGTAGGAGAGGGTTGAACCGGGAACGCAGGCGCGGATGACGCCATGGTCACGGTAGTGGTGCTCCTTCTTCTCGCCATAGGAGCCCTGGAAGACGACCGGGCTCCCGACCTTCCAGTCGGTGACCGTCTCGGTGCCGAAGAGATATTCGGCGATCAGGGCCGGGGTAGTCAGCACCGCCCACACCCGTTCGGGCGTGGCGTGGATGGCGACGGATTCGCGAACAGTCAGGTCGTGGTTCATGGATGGGCTTGTGGTAATGGCCCACTCTACCACGCTGGCGGCGACACTGATTGAAGAAACGCGACACGGCGGCGCCCGCCGCACCAATCCGAAAGACCGAGCCCGCCCGCGGGGTGCTCCGGGGCGCCCTGCCGCCGGGTGAGGCGGGCCCCGAGCGCTACCATCCCTCGCCGGACCTGGCGCCGTTCATCGAGCATTTCTGGGCTGTTCGCTGGAATCTGGAGGGCCTCCCCCCGAGGCGCGTCGAGACGCTGCCGCACCCCGCGGTGCACCTGACGTTCGAGCCGGGGGCGACGCTCCTCGGCGGCGTCGGCAGGGGAAAGTTCTCCCGGCTGCTGGCGGGCAGCAGCTTCGTCTTTGGAGTCAAGTTTCTCCCGGCCTCGTTCCGCGCCTTCTACGGCCGGGACGTCTCCACCCTCACCGGCTGGACGCTTCCGGCCGCCCGCGTTTTCGGTCCGAGCTTCCCCGCCCTGGAGAAGGCGGTGCTGGGGGCCGGCTCGACGCCAGAACGGGTGCAGCTCACCGAGGCCTACCTCCGGAGGCTCCGGCCGGCACCGGACCCGGAGGCCGCACTCGTCAACCCGCTCGTCGCCGCGGTGATCCACGACCGTTCCGTCACCCGGGTGGACCAGCTCGTGGCCCGCTCCGGTCTTCCGGTCCGCCAGCTGCAGCGGCTCTTCCGCCGATACGTGGGCGTGAGCCCCAAGTGGGTGATCGCCCGCTACCGCATCCACGAGGCGCTGGAGCGGGTGCATTCCGGCCTATCCGGGGACTGGGCGACCCTGGCCCTCGACCTGGGGTACGCCGACCAGGCCCACTTCATCCGCGATTTCAAGGCCCTGGTCGGCCAGACCCCCCGGGCCTACCGGGCGGCCGGCCGACCCTAGGAAGGCGCACTCCGGACTGGCCCGGGATGGGCCACCCTCCTCCGATTCCCCCCAGGCGCCATGCGGCCCCGTTCCCTCCACCGCACGGAGACGAGCGCCGGCTCCGCCGCTGGCCCTGCTTCGAGTACTACCCGCCGGACGGCGAGCATGACGAGAAGACGGGGTCCTTCAGCTGCGAACTCCGCATCCCGATCGCCCGGCTCTGAGGATCGGGACGGAAGCTATTTGGCGGCCTTCTTCGGCACCGCCAGGTAGCCGTGCAGGTAGGCGAACTCCGTGAGCACGAAGACGAAGAAGCCGGGGTACATCGACTTGCGGCTGGGCCACCAGATGGTCTTCAGCCGCTCCATGAAGAGGCTCATGTTGGCACCGCGCTCGCGGGCAAAGACCAGGAACTCGTCCCGCAGGGCGTGATCCTGCCGCAGGGCGGACAGAAGGGGGGCGAAGCGCTTCTGCAGCTCCTCCCGCTCCGAGTGCCCGACGGTTGCTGACTTGGCCATAGTCCCAGCAGGCACCCGGGGAGTGCATTTTGCAACACGTTTTTACTGTGGTATATTACAGTGTTGTTTTAATACACTATTTTATTGCGCTATTCCCGCCAACGGCCATGCTGGATCGCAGAAAGCGGCACTCCCGCCGCCTGGTCCCCTCAACCCACTCCTCCCATGTCCTCCCTCCCCTACTTCAACTGGGTCCTGCTGCTCATCGTCGGCGTCGTCGTCATCCTCGGCTACCGCCTCCTGCTTCGGCTCTCCGGCGTCGTCATGATCGCCGACAACCGGGTCGGCATCGTCACCCGGAAGTTCTCGCTGTCGCAGTCGCATGCCACCCTGCCGGACGGCGCGCTCATCGCGCTGAAGGGCGAGGCCGGCCTCCAGGCCGACACCCTGGCGCCGGGCCTCCATTTCGGCCTCTGGCCCTGGCAGTACCTCGTCGCCACGGTGCCGTTCGTCACGGTGCCGGAGGGCAAGATCGGCACGGTCGAGGCCCGGGACGGCATCCCACTGTCCCACGGCCGCGTCCTGGCCCGCCAGGTCGACTGCGACTCCTTCCAGAGCGCCCGGCTCTTCCTCGAGCGGGGCGGCCAGCGCGGCCCGCAGATCGCGACCATCCCGCCGGGGACCTACCGCATCAACACCCAGCTCTTCACCGTGACGGCCGTCGACGTCCTCGAGATCGAGGACAACCGCGTCGGCATCGTCACGACCAAGGAGGGCCTGGGCCTGCCGCCGGGCGAGATCGCCGGCCGCCGGGTCGAGGGCCACGAGATGTTCCAGGACGGCGAGGCCTTCATCAGCCATGGGGGCTTCAAGGGCCTGCAGGAGCAGGTGCTCCTGGCCGGCCGCTACTTCGTGAACCCGCTCTTCGCCACGATCGAGACGGTGAACATGACCGAGGTGCCGATCGCGCACGCCGGCGTGGTCATCGCCTACGTCGGCGAGGAGGGGGCGGACGTCACCGGCGAATCCTTCCGCCACGGCAACCTGGTGGCGAAGGGCAAGAAGGGCGTCTGGGTCGAGCCGCTCGACCCGGGCCGGTACCCGATCAACCCCCGCACCCACCGGGTCGAGAACGTCCCGACCGCCAATGTCGTGCTCAACTGGGCCAACGGCAAGAGCGAGGCCCACAAGCTGGACGAGAAGCTCTCGACCATCACCGTGCGCTCGTCCGACGGCTTCAAGTTCAACCTGGACGTGAGCCAGATCATCCACATCCCGCGGACCGACGCGCCCAAGGTCATCGCGCGCTTCGGCAGCATGGTGAACCTCGTCACCCAGGTGCTCGAGCCCACGATCGGCAACTACTTCCGCAACGCCGCGCAGGGGTCGGACGTCATCGACTTCCTGAACAAGCGCGCCGAGCGGCAGGCCGACGCCCGCGACAAGATCGCGCGGGCGCTGACCGAGTACAACGTCGGCGCGGTCGACACCCTGATCGGCGACATCGTGCCGCCGGAGGACCTGATGAAGACGCTCACTGACCGCAAGATCGCCGAGCAGGAGCGCGTCACCTACGAGACCCAGTGCGGGGCCGAGAAGGTCCGCCAGGAGCTCCAGCAGGCCCGCGCGCTCGCGGACACCCAGGCCAAGGTCGTCGACTCCGAGCGGGGCGTCGCCATCGCCGAGTTCGCGGCGCGGGCCACGATCAAGAGCGCCGAGGGCGAGGCGCGCTCGAAGACCCTGCTGGCGGAGGCGAACGCCAACGTGATCAAGACCGTGGGCTCCGCCGAGGCCGAGAAGACCCGCGCCGTTGGCCTCGCCGAGGCGGAGGTCACCAAGGCCAAGGTCGCCGCGACCGACCCGGACAAGTTCGTCTCGGTCGAGATCGCGCGCGCCCTGTCGGCCAGCGGCCAGAAGCTGGTCCCAGACATCCTGGTCGCCGGGGGCGCCGGCGAGCGCGGCGCGGGCTCGACCATCATCGAGCTCCTGGCGGCGCAGATGTTCAAGGGCAAGCTGGAGGGCCCGCTCCCGGCGCTCCCGAAGGCCTGATCGGGGCTGTCCGGGCCCCTCCCCGCCCTGGGGAGGGGGCCCCGGACAAGTCGGTCCTCGCCCCCATTGCAAGGGCGGACGGGTTCGTTCCCGGCGACCGCCACCGCGCCGAGATCTTCCTCCCCCTCGACCACCCCCGGCGGCCGCCCTTCCGCCGGAGGGTGACCCCGGTGTTCCACCCGAACATCGACCCCCCGAGGATCCGCATCCGCGACCACTGGGGCGCCGGCCAATCCCCGGCGCGGATGGTGGTGCGGGTCGCCGAGATGCTCTGCTACCGGAGCTACAACGTGAAGGGCCCGCTCAATGCCACGACGAGTGGCCGCCGCCGGGCTTTCCCCCTGGTCCGGGAGGGGGGTTCTCGGGACCGGCTACTTGGCCGGCTCGGAGGGCCGGGCCGGCGCGTCGGTATTCAGGGTGCCGACAATCGGCATCCCGTTGGCGCCGATCGGCACGTAGATCTTGGCCGCGTTCTTCATGTTCTCGATCGCCAGGTACTGGAGCAGCTGCGGGGTGATCGAGTCGGAGATCTGCTTGTTGGCCAGGGCCCGCTGGGTGGCGATCGCCAGCTCCTTCTCGCCGTCGGCCTCGCCCTCGGCCTTCTGGATGTTCTTGTTCAGCTCGGCGATCTGCTGCTCGGTCGCCTTGCGCTCGAGCTCCTGGGTCTTGGCCACCTTCTGGGCGATCTGGTCCAGCACCAGCTGCGGGGGCTGGGCGTTGCCGATCACGACCTGCATGACCTCGAAGGGCGTGTTGGCCAGGCGGTCGGACAGCTTGCGGGTGATGTCGGCGCCCATCTCCCCGATCTTGTTCGGGACCTCGAGCCCGTTCTCGGTCGCGAACTCCTCGCGGATCAGCGTCTTGAAGGGCTGCTGGATGTAGTTCTCGTAGGCCAGGTGGGCGGTCTCGTCGGCGGAGTGCGCCTCGTCGAGCCCGCCGAACTTCTCCATGTAGGTCCGGATGCTCTCCTTGTCCGAGCGGATCCGGAAGACGATGTGGGCGCTGCCCTGCATCGCCAGCTTGTCCCGGGCGATGACAGCGTCCGGCCCGGTGAAATTCTCCGAGTAGGAGTAGGGCGTGACGCTCACCCGGTCGCCGTAGAGGCGCCAGCTGAGCCCGGTCGAGTCGGGCCCGAGGAGCACCTCCTTGAAGGTGGTGGCGCCGAAGATCGGCCGCTCGACCACGTAGGTGGCGTAGCCCGCCGGGGCCTGGACGTTGTGGGCGTTGTTGTTCCAGGCGAGGAGCAGCACGAGGGCGGCAAGGAAGATGACGCCAAGCGAGGCGATCCGGGAATTCATAGGGGCGTAGCGTACGGGGGTGAGATCGGCCGGGGAAAGTGGAGGGATCCGGGCCTCCCCCGAGGCTGGGCCGGACCGCGCCCGGCGGCAAAGCCATTCAGGCGGACCCGGCGGCCTCCGACGGCCGGCGCACCTCGACCGTCACGTGCCGCAGTTCCTCGTGCTCGGCGAGGAGCTTGTGGTAGTCCTCGGCCGGCCGGGGATCCTGGGCGACCACCGAAACGATGGCCGAGAACTGCCCCACCCCCACCTGCCAGACATGCAGGTCGGCCACTGCGGCGCGCCCATCGGCCTCGACCGCCCGGCGGATCTCGGTCGCCAGGTCGGTCGTGTCCGGGGTGCGGTCGAGCAGGATGCCGCCCGTGTCCCGCAGGAGGCCCCAGGCCCACTGGGCCACCACCGCCGAGCCCACGATGCCCATCACCGGGTCCATCCAGAACCAGCCCAGGTACCTGCCGGCGAGCAGCGCGCTGATGGCGAGGACCGAGGTGACGGCGTCGGCGATCACGTGCACATAGGCCGCCTTGAGGTTCAGGTCGTCGTGGCCGTGCCCGTGTTCATGCTCGTGGTCATGTTCGTGATCATGGCCGTGGTGGTGATGGCCGTGACCAGGGCCATGGTCGTGCTTGAGCAGCAGGGCGCTGGCGACATTGACCGCCAGTCCCACGGCGCCGATCAGGATCGCCTCCCGGTAGTTGATGCCCACCGGGGAGAAGAGACGCTCGACCGACTCCACGACCATGAAGAGCGCCACCAGGCCGAGGATGATGGCGCTCGTGTAGCCGCCGAGGACGTCGATCTTGCCGGTCCCGAAGGAGAAGGAGGGGTCGCCGCGGTGCCGGCGCGCCAGCGCGTAGGCGAGGGCGGCGATCAGGAAGGCCGCCACGTGGGTGCCCATGTGCCAGCCGTCGGCCATGAGCGCCATCGAGTTGAACTTCCAGCCGGCCAGGAGCTCGACCACCATCATGGTGGCGCAGAGCGCGATCACCCGGCGGGTGTTCTTCTCCGCCGAGCCGCGGTCGGGGGCGTGGTCGTGCAGGGGGCAGAGGGGCCCGGGGGCGTCGTCCTTCATGGTGGTTCTCCGGGATGGAGTATGCCCCCTCCCCCCTTGCCGGTGGCAATCCCGAAATTCGGGGATTGTCGCGCCGGGGGGCGGGCGTAATAACAGCAGCCCATGTCCCACCATCCCGCCCACCCCGCGGCCGACCGCCGGGCCCTGCAGCTGCGCCTGCGCAAGATCTCGGGCCAGCTCCAGGGGGTGCACAAGATGATCGAGGGCGACTACGACTGCGCCGAGGTCATGAACCAGCTGGTCTCGGCCCGGCGGGCCCTCAAGTCCCTGGCCGAGAAAATCATGACCGACCACCTGGACCACTGCCTGGCCGGGGCGGGGCGCCAGGAAGAGCGCCGGCGCCGGCTGGGCGAGGTGGCGACCATGCTCCGGCGCTACGTCGAGTAGGCCGGGCGCCCCAAAGGGGCTAAACGGGCGAGGCCCGATCGCAGTCGTCTTGCCGCTCCGCGCTGGGAACCTTAACTTGCCACCCGATGACCCGCTACGAGGCCTACATCAACAAGGACTGGCAGGAAACCGGGCAGGCGTACGTCGCGGTCGCCCGATTGCGCGATGACGGCCGGGTTCAATTGGGCTCCATGCTGCTGGACTGCTGGTGCCTGGGCGTGAGGGACGCCGTCTTTGCCGATGACTACTCCGAAGGTAAATACCGGGAGATATTGCACGACCATCTGCCGGATGATCTGCGGCAGCCGATCCATCCCGCTTGCGCCAAGAAGCTCGTCGAAGGGGCGGTGGAGTATGCCCAGCAGTTTGGTTTCGCCCCCCATCGCGACTACAAGAAGGCCCGCCGGGCCTTCAGCGGCGTGGAAGCCCGCGCCTGCCCCGAAACCTTCGCCTACGGAAAGGACGGAAAGCCCCTGTTTGTGGCCAGCAAAGACGACGACCCCGAGCGCATAAGGCGCGTGCTCTCCATGCTGGAGGCTCACTGCGGCCAGGATGGGTATCATTTCATTCGGCCCGCCGAGGACGAAGAGTTGTTTGAGGAGGAGCTGGACGCTGACGACGGATATGACCCGCAGGTCACGCGGCTGGATCTATTCGATTGGCTGGAAAACGAGCCGGCGGACGTGCCGCGCTTCTACGAAGTCAGCGGGCTGATCACGGGCATGCAGCTTTGCCCGAAGGTCATCATGCCGACGAAAATCATGGATGTGCTCTGGGGTCCAAGTGGTCGGAGCTGGAACAGCCAGGAAGACACGGAGTATTTTCTAGGCCTGTTGATGGACTACTGGAACGACATCAGTGACGTCGTCATGGACAGCATCTCCTTGGGCAACGCGGAGGATCAGCACCCGGTGGATATCTGGGAGGAGGATTTTGACGGCAAACTCGATTTGATCGCCGCGGGGATTGCCTGGGCCACCGGCTTCAGGCGCGCCTCCGAGATCTGGCCCCATGCCTGGGGCAATGCTCTGGCGCGCCCCGACCTCGCCGCGGAATGGGCGGTAATCGCCTGGTGGGCTGGTCCCACGAAGCGGAGAACCCCGGAGGAGGTGGTCGCGCACTCGAAGAACAACCCCTGGCGCGAGCTCAACCATGCCGTCACCGTCCTCGCTCGCGCGCTCCGAACCCCGGAAGCGTAACCAGGAAGATTGCCCGCCCGGGACGATTCAAGCAGGCAAGTCCTGACCGGCCCCCACGAACTCGGCACCCTCAAGTCAGACCTCCGTTTTCGCGTCTATCAAGCGGCCCATGCCGATCCAGCCAGCCCGTCCCGATGACCTGCCCGCGATCCGCGCGGCCTACGCCCACGCGCGCGAATTCCAACGCGAGCTGGGCGCCAGCCTCTGGTCCGAATTTCCCGATTCGGCCATCGTGGCGGAGATTGATGCCGGCTGCCTGTACGCGGTGCGGGAGGAAGGATTCCTCGCGGGCGTTTTCACGGTCGCTCGGGAAGATCCGGCAATCTGGGGCGACCTCGAGCGGGGCGAGCACCTCTACCTGCACCGCATCGCCCGCGCCGCCGGCTACCCGGGGCGCGGCCTCTTCCGCGCGGTCCTGGACTGGGCCCGGGCGGAATGCCGGCGCACCGGGCGCGCCTGCGTGCGCATGGACACCTGGTCGAGCAATGGGCCGCTGATCGCGTACTACGAGCGGCAAGGATTCCGGCTGGTCGGCCGGCGCCGGATCCCCGCGGATCCGCGGCTCCCGGCCGCCTACCACGGGCTGGAGCTGGCGCTCCTCGAGGAGGCGGGGCCGCCCGCCCCGGCCTAGCCAAAGTCGGATTCCCGCTCCCGGGGTCCCCCCTCCGGAGCCGGGGCGCCGCGACGACCGGCCGGCGGTCCGCGCCCGCGGGCGCGAATCCGGGCGCGTTCCCATCCCGGCCGCAGGGAACCGCCGGTACGGCCGGAGGGAGCAGGCCCGGCAGGCTTCCCACTGGAATGAATTGATGTTGACACTGCCTACATCATAAGTAAGCGATGCTTACATGACGAGGCCGAAGCCCTACCACCATGGCAACCTGCGCGCCACCCTGGTCGCCCACGGCGTGACGCTCCTGGCGAAGAAAGGGATCGACGGCCTCAGCCTCCGGACCCTCGCCCGGCAGGCCGGGGTGAGCCCCGCCGCGCCCTACCGGCATTTCAAGACGGCCGGGGCGCTGGCCGAGGCCATTGCAATCGAGGGCTTTGAGCGGCTCGGCGCCTCGATGGTGGCGACCATGGGCGATCCGAAGCTTTCCCGCGTGTCGGCCCTGGAGCGCATCGGCCACGGCTACCTGCGGTTCGCCGCGGCCCATCCCCACCACCTGCAGCTCATGTTTTCGGGCCGGGTCCAGCCCGAAGGGGAGAAGCCGGACGATCCCCTCCAACAGGCGGCCGCGGCCGCCCTCGCCATCCTCACCGGCACCATCGTCCAGGCGCAGAAGGAGGGGGTTGTTGACGCCGCGGTCAAGCCCGAGGTCCTCGCGGTGGTGGCCTGGTCGTTCATCCACGGGTTTTCCACCCTCTCGTTCGCCGGCTGCCTCGATCCCCAGGAGCTCGCGGGGCTCGACTCGCCCGAGCAGCTCGCGCAGGCGTGCCTGACCTTGATCAAGACCGGCTGGGCCGGCCGGAAGCATCATAAGAGCGCCCCGCCCCGCCCATGAGCTACCTCGCCCTCAAGTTCCTCCACATCCTCGGCGCCTGCCTCTTCCTGGGCAACAACCTGGTGACGCCCCTTTGGAAGGCGCTCGCCGAGCGCACGCGCCATCCGACGGTCGTCGCCTTCTCGCAGCGCCTGGTGACGCTCACCGACATCATCTTCACGGCCGGGGGGATCGCGCTCCTCCTGGGCGCCGGGCAGGCAATGGCCGCGCGCCAGCCCGGCCTGTGGCACCAGCACTGGTTTCTCGGGGCCTACAGCCTGTTCGCCCTTTCCGGATTGGTGTGGCTGACGCTGCTGCTCCCCATCCAGGTGGCCCAGGCGCGCCTCGCGCATGGCTTTGCCAGCGGCGGCCCGATCCCCGCCCGATACTGGGTCCTCTCGCGCCGCTGGATGATCGCAGGGGCCATTGCCAGCCTGCTCCCGTTTGGCAGCCTCGCCTTGATGGTGCTCAAGCCCTGACGCCGGCGCCCGCCCCCTTGTGCTGCCTGAGCTCCGCGGGGCCGCCTCAGCCGAAATCGAATTCCAGTTCCCGCGGCTCCGCCTCCGGGCCTTCCAGGCACTGGGGTCCCTGGTGCCGGGTGTTGCTCACGTAGCGGCCGAGCGGCCGACTCGCCATCCGCCCCGGGTCGAGCGGGGCGCAAAGCTCCTTGAGCTCGGGCTCCGCCAAGGGCTGGTCGCCCAGCCACCGGGGCATGGTCTCCGCCGTCAGGAGGACGGGCATCCGGTTGTGGACGGCGGAAACCAGGGCATTCGGCTCGGTGGTGAGCAGGCAGTAGGTCTCCGGCCAGCTTCCCTCCGCCGGATCCCAGATCCCGCCGAAGGCGAAGGGTTCCTCATCCTTGAGCGTGAACAGGTAGGGGAACCGGGCCGTCCCCACCGCCTTCCATTCGTAGAATCCGTTGGCCGGCACGAGGCACCGCCGGCGCGCCGTGCCGCCGCGGAAGGCGGGCAGGGTGGCGACGGTTTCGGCGCGGGCGTTGGCCAGCAGCCGCGGCCGCGGGTTCGCCCGCTCGTTGGCGGGGATGAGGCCCCAGCGCATGGGCCGGAGCTCCGGACGCCCGCCGGCCCAGGCCACCACCGGCATCGTCGTGGTCAGGGAGACATTGAAATTCGGCTCGAGGGCTTCCGGCGGATCGAGCGGGAAGCCGAGGGCCCGCGAAATCGCGGCCAGGGCGGCGTCCGTCTTATGGAGCGTGTAGCGGACGCACATCGGCCGTCACCCGGCTACCGCGCCTCGAAGGCGCCGCGCAGGTCGGCGCCGAGGCGGTCGTGGAGGACCTGCCGGGCCCTATAGAGGGCGGCGCGCTCCTTGTGCGGGACACAGCGGGTCGACTCGTCCAGGGCCACGCTGCCCCGGCAGAGCTCGGCCAGCGCCGCAGGCTTGCCCCGGCCCGGCGAGTCGCACCAGGCGGCCTGGAGCGCCCCACCGAGGGCCGCGCTCTCGTCCTCGGCCATCGCGACCACCGGCACGCCGAAGACGTCGGCGGCGATCTGCCGCCAGGTGGCCGAGCGCGCACCGCCGCCCGTGAGGCGGATCTCCCTGGCCCTGACCCCCAGCTTGGCGAGGCGCCGCAGCCCGTAGTTCATGCCGAGCATCGCGCCCTCGATCGCGGCGCGGGCCAGGTGTCCCTGGGCCAGCGTCCGGCGGTTGAGGCCAAAGTACACGCCCGTGCCCCTGGGCAGGTTCGGCGTCCGCTCCCCGTCAAAGTAGGGCAGGAGCGTGAGCCCGTCGCTGCCGGCCGGGGCGGCGGCCGCCGCCGCCTCGAGCGCGGCGAGGTCCCAGCCGAAGAGGGCGCGGACCTGCTCGGTGACCCCGGTCACGTTCATGGTGCAGAGGAGCGGGAGCCAGCCCCCGGAGGACGAGCAGAAGGCCGCGATCTCGCCCGTGGGGTCGATGACCGGCTGCCGGGCGAAGGCGTAGATGGTGCCGCTGGTCCCGAAGCTCGCGGTCACCGCGCCCGGGAGGACGTTGCCGGTCCCGATGGCGCCCATCATGTTGTCGCCGCCGCCGGCCGAGACGAGCGTGTCCGCCGGGAACCCGTAGCGGGCGGCGATCTCGGGGCGCAGCGTCCCGCAGGGCTCGTGCGAGGCCGAGAGGGCGGGCAGGCAGGCGGCGACCCGGCGGTCGACGGCGTCCATGGCCGCCTTGGACCAGATGCGCCGGCGGATATCCAGGAAGCCGGTGCCGGAGGCGTCGCCGTACTCCATGAAGTACTTCCCGGTCAGGTGGAAGTTGAGGTAGTCGTGCGGCAGGAGGATGTGCGCCAGCCGCCGGAAGTTCGCGGGCTCGTGGCGCTTCAGCCACAGGACCTTGGGGGCGGTGTAGCCGGGCAGGAAGGGCAGCCCGGACTTCCGGATGACGGCGGCGGTCCCGCCCAGCTTCCTCGTCAGGAGGGCGCATTCCTCCGCGGTGCTGGTGTCGCACCAGAGCTTGGCCGGGCGGATCACGGCGCCGTCGGCATCCAGCGGGACGAAGCCGTGCTGCTGGCCGGAAACGCCGATGCCGCGGACCTGGGCGCGGTCAACCTGGGCCGCGACGGCGCCGATCGCCTGGTCCATGGCCGCGACCCACTCGGCCGGGTGCTGCTCCATGTGCCCGGGCGGCAGGCCGTCGATCAGGTGGTGCGGGGCGCGGGCCTCCGCCACGACCTGGCCGGTCGCGCGGTCCCACGCGATCGCCTTGACGCTTTGGGTGCCGCTGTCGACCCCGACGTACAGGCTCATGGGAAGGTCAGCTCGTCAGGTACCGGTTGACCAGGTTCTCCAGGTACTCCTGGCGCCCGCTCTGCGGCGTGGGCTCGCCCAGCTTGCCGAGGACCAGTTTCTCCAGCTCCTTGAAGCCGACCTTGCCGGTCTCGATGTCCTTGCCGAAGCCGGCGTCGTAGCTCGAGTACCGGTCGGCGACGAAGCCGTCCAACTGCCCGTCCGCCAGGATCTTGCGGGCGATCTTGAAGGCCAGGGCGTAGGTGTCCATGCCCCCGATGTGGGCATAGAAGAGGTCCTCCGGGTCGATGGAGGGACGGCGCAGCTTGGCGTCGAAGTTGAGGCCCCCCTTGCCGAGGCCGCCGGCCCGCAGGATCGAGACCATGGCGAGCGTGATCTCCTTCACGTCGGTGTTGAACTGGTCCGTGTCCCAGCCGAGGAGCGGGTCGCCGGAGTTGGCGTCGATGGAGCCCAGCATCCCCTGGGCCGCCGCCACCTCGATCTCGTGCTGGAAGGAGTGGCCGGCCAGGGTGGCGTGGTTCGTCTCGATGTTGAACTTCAGGTGCTGCTCGAGCCCGAAGGTGCGCAGGAAGGCGATGCCGGAGGCGACGTCGAAGTCGTACTGGTGCTTGGTCGGCTCCTTCGGCTTCGGCTCGATGTAGAACTGCCCCTTGAAGCCGATCTTCTTGGCGTGGTCGACCGCCATGTGGAGGAAGCGCGCCAGGTGCTCCTGCTCGCGCTTCAGGTTGGTGTTGAGGAGCGTCTCGTAGCCCTCGCGGCCGCCCCAGAAGGTGTAGCCGTCGCCGCCCAG
>Ga0302314_10005950_pt1 | contig 22166 bp, 23 predicted proteins | sample III_Palsa_N2_3_FD_200533 | JGI IMG/M metagenome (GOLD analysis project Ga0302314, IMG submission 200533) | Peat permafrost microbial communities from Stordalen Mire near Abisko, Sweden - III_Palsa_N2_3 | ecosystem: Environmental > Terrestrial > Soil > Palsa > Peat permafrost | place: Sweden...
ACCCCGGATCTCGAAGGCGGGGTGACCAAGCATTTCCCCTCCGGCGACGGCATGACCATCTATGACGCGGCCATGCGCTATCAGTCCGAGGGGCGTCCGCTGGTGGTGTTCGCCGGCAAGGAATACGGCACCGGCTCGTCCCGCGACTGGGCGGCCAAGGGCACCAAGCTGCTGGGCGTGCGGGCGGTGATCGCCGAAAGCTTCGAGCGGATCCACCGCTCGAACCTGGTCGGGATGGGCGTCCTGCCGCTGCAGTTCAAGGTCGATGGCTGGCAGAAGCTGGGCCTGACCGGCGAGGAGATCGTCACCATCCGCGGTTTGAACGAGCTCAACCCGCGCCGGACCCTGACGGTCGAGCTCTATCGCGCCTCGGACGGCCGCATCGCCCGCTTCCCGGTGATCTGCCGCATCGATACGCCGACCGAGCTGGACTATTTCAAGTCCGGCGGCGTGCTGAACTACGTGCTGCGCAACCTGGCTCGCGGGGAAGCGGCCTGACGCCTGAAGGGCCACGCGCCAAAGGAGCAGGGCGCCGCTCACGGGCTCGTGAGCGGCGCCGACGCGCGAAACTCGATTTACTCCGACCATGCTAAGAGCCGCCTCCGTCGCCCTCGGTCTCAGCCTTGCGGCGTTAACCTGCTCCGCTGAGGCGCGCACGCCGATCGTGGTGGAGTTGTTCACCAGCCAAGGCTGCTCGTCCTGCGTCAGCTCCGGCGACCTGATCGGCGATCTGGCGACGCGTCAGAACGTCCTCGCCCTGACCTTTTCGGTGGATTATTGGGACTATCTCGGCTGGGCGGACACCTTCGCCAAGCCGGAGTTCGCCGAGCGCCAGCGCGATTACCTCAAGCGGCTCGCGGTGGGCGGGGGCGGCGTGACGCCCCAGGTGGTGGTGGACGGCCGCCTGCAGGCGGCGGCGGTAAAACCGGACCAGGTCGAGGACCTGGTCAAACAGGCGGGCAAGACGCCCCATGATCCGCCGGACCTGGATCTGAAGCCGGGGCGCGTGATCGTGGGATCGGGCCGCCCTGTGCACGGCGGCGCAGATGTCTGGCTGATTCGCTACGATCCCACGGTCCAGTCGGTGCCGGTCAAACGCGGCGACAACCGCGGCCGCACCATCGTCGAGCGCAACGTGGTCTGTGAACTGGTGCGACTGGGCGGCTGGAGCGGGCGCTCAAAGGCCTACCGTCTGCCCAAGCCCAGCGCCGACGGCCTCAAGACCGTCATCATCCTGCAGGCGTCGCACGGCGGCCGCATCCTGGCGGTGCGCAAGACCTGAGCTGTCGGGATTGGAGCGCGTTCCGAAAAGTGGGAACCGGTTTTCGGACAAAACGCGCGTTAGAACAAAGACTGGAAAAGCCAGCACAGACCGCGCGACCCGGGGGGCTGAAGGCCGCGCGGCCTGGCTGTTTAAGCGCCGACCGATCCAAAGACTGAATCCCGGGGCTGGGGGGCAGTTCAAGATTCAGGTTCAAAAGGCTTCGAACCGGTCGACGTCCTCAATGTCGCGCCCCAAACAGGCGGTGCGGAGACCGGATTAAGGTCATTTTGTGGCGCCCAATGCAGATCGGAGAAGTTCGGCGACGGTGTGTCCGTGCTGCAACGTCCAGGCATCCAGGCGGGTTCGGCGTGAGCCTTCCGGACCAGATGGTTTCACCTGAAGCGACGGAAGTCGGCTCTGATTTTTTAAGTCCAGAGCGTGAGGCCCGCTGGAACCGGCTTCCACTTCAAGCAGTCAGGCTCTAGGCTCCGCGTCGTGAGCCTGGACGCGCCATATCCCGGACCCCAGTCGGCCGTGGTCTACTTCGATCGGCGCGAGCTCGACCGGCTGCTCGGTCTTTACGGACGCATGGTCGCCGCCGGCGAGTGGCGTGACTACGGAATCGACGGACTGCGTGAGGCGGCGGTGTTTTCGGTGTTCCGGCGCACGTCGGAGGCCCCGTTGTATCGCATCGAAAAACGCCCCGCCCTGGCCCGGCGTCAGGGCGCCTGGGCGGTCATCGGCCAGGGCGGCCTGGTGTTGAAGCGCGGTCACGAGCTGGACCAAGTGCTCCGCCTGTTCGACCGCGGGCGATTCAGCGTGGTCGATTAGAGCGCGTTCCGAAAAGTGGGAACCGGTTTTCGGACAAAACGCGCTTTAAAACAAAGAACTAGAGCAGGCTACGATTCCGTGGAAACGCAACCTGCTCTAGCGAGCCTGCATGCAAAAAACCCCGGCGATCGCTCGCCGGGGTTCGGTGTCGTACCCGCTGCGGCTCTTAGCGGCGGCCGCCGCCCATCAGCTGCAGCAGGAACATGAACAGGTTGAGGAAATCCAGGTACAGGCTCAGCGCGCCATAGTTGGTGGCTACGCCCATCGCCGCCTGGTCTCCGCCCAGCTGATAGTAGGTCATCTTCAGCCGTTGGGTGTCGAAGGCGACGAGGCCGGCGAAGATCAGCACGCCCAGGATGTTGACCGCGAAGGCCAGCGCCGCCAGGTGCAGGAACATGTTCACCACCGAGGCGATGATGATCCCGATCAGGCCCATGATCAGGAAGCTGCCGAAGCCGGTCAGATCCTTTTTGGTGGTGTAGCCGACCAGGCTGAGCCCGCCGAACGCGGTGGCGGTGATCAGGAAGGTCTGGAAGATCGAGTTGACGCTGTAGACCAGCGCGATCTCGCCCAGCGACGCCCCGAACAGGGCCACGATGGACCAGTAGACGATACCCGAAGAGCGCGGGGTCTGTTTGAAGGCCATGCGGCCGATCAGCATCACCGCGAGGGGAGAAAAGGCCACGATCATGCCCAACAGGGTCAGGCCGACCAGCCGGCCGTCGATCGAGGAGACGCGAAACAGAAGATCGCGCGCCGGCGCGTAGTTGCTGGTCACGAAGGCCAGCGTGGCGGTGACCAGCAGGCCCAGCGCCATCTTGTTGTAGACGCCGAGCATGAAGGCCCGCAAACCCGCATCGACCGCCATGTCCGCCGGGGCGGCGGCGGTGCGCGGATAACCGCGGTTGAAGTCGCTCATGGAGAGGAGATCCCTTTCAAGACGCCCAAAGGGGCGCATCCAAGATATCGTCAAGCATGCGCTTTCGCGCAAGGTCGGGCAAGCGCAACCCCTTTTGGCTACTCGCCGCGCAGGACCGGCGCGGGTCTGCGCGACAGGGCCTGCAGCGCGGCCATGGCGCCGCCCAGCGCCGTCAGCCCGGCCGCCGCGCAGGTCAGGCTGGTCACCCCCGACCAGTCGACGCTCCACTGGACCTGAAACACCAGGGTGACCACTGGCCAAGCCGCCGCCGCGCCGAGGCCTACCCCTGCCAATCCGGCGATCAGGCCGACCGCGCCATATTCGATCACATAGGCCGCGAGGATCTGGCCGCGTTCGGCGCCGAGGACCTTCAGCGTCGCGGCCTCCCGCGCCCGCGCGCCCGCGCCAGCGGCGATAGAGCCCGCCAGCACCAGAAGGCCCGCCAGCGCCGCCACGGCCGCCGCTCCGCGCACCGCCAGCGCCAGTCGGTCGAACAAGGCGCTGGCGGCCTCCAGCTGTTCACGCACGCTGATCACATTGACGGCGGGAAAATCGCGGCCGAGGCGGCGGGTCAGCGCCGCCTCGCTGGCGGGGCTCATCTTGGCGATGGCCACGCCGCGCAGGTCCGCCCCCGCCAGCGCGGCGGGATCGATGATCAGCGCAAAGTCCGGCCCGAAACCGCCGAAGTCCACCTTGCGCAACACCGCCACCCGCGCCTGGATGTCCCGGCCGAGAATGGAGATCGTCAGCGTGTCGCCGAGGCGCAGCCCGCCAGCCTCGGCGACAGCCTGCTCCATCGCCACCAGTGGGGGACCGGCATAGTCGCCCGGCCACCAGCGGCCGCGAGTCACCTGGGCGCCCGCCGGTTCAGGCCCGATCGCGGACAGGCTGATATCGTTGTCGTAGGCCCAGCGGTGACCCTCTCCGATCGCCTTGCGGTCGACCGGCCGGCCCTTGACGGCGGTGATTCGCCCCGTGGCGAAGGGAAAGCGCTGGTAGCGATCCGGGCTCAGAGGGCCCATCGCGGCGGCGACTTCGGCGTCGAAGGCGCCCGCGCGGTCGGCTGGGATTTCGGTGAAAACCACGGCCGGCGCGGTCCTTGGCGCGACGGCGCCGACCTCTGCCAGCAGGCTCGACTGGATCAGGACCACGGCGCTGAGCAGGGCGATGCCCAGGCCGATCGCGGGCGTCGCGGTCCTGGCCGCTGAGCGCGGTCCCGCCAGGTTGGCCAGGCCCAGCTTCAGGGCGCCCCGGGCCAGGCCGCGCGCGCGGCCAGCCGCCCAGACCGCCAGCCGGCCCAGGAGCCAGAGCAGACCCAGCGAAACCGTCACGCCAGCGATCATTACGGCGGCTGTCAGCACTGTCGGCGCGGTCAGCAGGGTCAAGGCGGCCAAACCCAGGCCCGCCAGCATGGCGCCGACGGTTTCCAGGCCCAGCCCGGCGCGCCCGCTCAGATCGCGCCGAAACAGCGAGGCCGGCGGGGTCCCCCGCGCACGGCCCAGGGGCTCCAGCGAAAAGGCGGCGGCGGACAGCAGACCAAATAGACCGGCCTTCAGCAGCGGCGCGGGATAGACCGCGAACAGGGCGGGGATCGGCAGCTGATCCTTGGCGATCAGGCCAAGCAGCAGGGGCGTCGCGGCGCCGATCGCAAGGCCGATCGCCACGCCAAGGGTGGCCAGCAGACCGATCTGGATCAGATAGACGTCACGGATCAACGGCCCCTCGGCGCCCAGGGCCTTCAACACAGCGATCGAGGGTTTGCGCGTCTCCAGATAGGCCGAAACCGCGCCGAATACGCCCAGGCCGCCGGCCAGCAGCGAGGCCAGGCCGATAAAGCCCAGGAAATATTCCAGCCGGTCGATCAACCGCCGCGCGCCCGGGGCCGCGTCGCCGCGGTCGCGGATGTCCAGCCCGTCGCCGGGCAGGGCCGCGCGCAACGCCCGCACCGCGGCGGCCGGCTCCAGTCCGGGGCGCAGGGCGATCCGCGCCGTCTCGGCATGCAGGCTGCCGGCGTCCAGCAGACCGGTAGCGCGCACCGCCTCCAGGCGGGCCAGGACGCGGGGACCCAGGGCGAAGCCGCGCCCGATCCGGTCCGGCTCCGAAACCAGCACCGCGCGGGCTATGAAGACGCCGTTGCCGACGTTGAACCGCTCGCCCAGTTTCAGATTCAGACGGTCCAGCAAGGCCGGCTCGACGGCGGCGCCCGGGGTTCCATCGGGCGACGGCGCCAGGGCATGCGCCAGATCCGGCGCGCCTTGCACCAGCACGGTCCCCGCGATCGGATAGCCGGCCCCCACCCCGCGCAGCTCCACCAGCCGCCGATCGCCCGACGCGGCTTGCGCCATCGCCCGCGCGCCGGCCGAATAGACCACCCGGCCCAGCCTGGCGAACGCCGCCCGTTCAGCCGGGGTGAAGCCGCGCTGCTCGATGGTGACGGCCAGGTCGCCGCCCAGGATCTCCCGGGCCTGGGAGGCCAGGCCCTGGCGAAAAGCCTCGGCCGTGGAACTGGCGGCGGCGATCGCCGCCACGCCCAGCGCCAGGCAGGCCAGGAAGATGCGAAACCCCTTTATCCCCGCCCGAAGCTCCCTTGCGGCGAAGCGCACCGCCAGGAACCGGGTCGACTGGCGGATCATGCGCCGCTCACGATGCGGCCGCCGGCCATGGTCACCCGGCGACCGGCGCGTTCAGCCAACGAGGACTCATGAGTCACCAGCACCATGGCCGCGCCGACCTCGGCGACCAATGCGAACATCATGTCCGCCACCAGGGCGGCGTTTTCGGCGTCGAGGTTGCCCGTCGGCTCATCCGCGAACAACAAGGCCGGCCGCACCGCCAGCGCGCGGGCCAGCGCCACGCGCTGCTGTTCCCCGCCCGACAGCTGATGCGGATAGTGACGCCGGCGCTCATGCAGCCCTACCCGATCGAGCCAATCGGCCGCGACGGCGCCCGCGTTCGCGGCGCCGTCGATCTCCAGCGGCGCGGCGACGTTTTCCTCGGCGGTCATGTTGGGCAGCAGATGGAACGACTGGAACACCAGCGACACCCGGCCCCGGCGCAGGCGCGCGCGGCCATCCTCGTTCAGCCGCGAGAGGTTTTCGCCGAACAGCCGCACGCTGCCTGAGCTAGGCTGTTCCAGGCCGGCGGCGACGGCGATCAGCGACGACTTGCCGGATCCCGACGGCCCCACCACCGCGACGCGCTCGCCCTCCGCGACGGTGAAATCGACGCCCCTCAAAATGGCCACGGGTCCGGCGGCGGAGGGCAGGGTCAGAGCGACCTCATCGAGTTGCAGCGGTGGTGGTGCGGTCATTAAAGCTTTCGTTTGGGCGCCAGCCCGGCTCTCCTACATAAGGGTGATCATGACCGCGACAGCCGAGATTCGCTCCATTTGGCGAACATCCGCCCACCTGACGCGGCGCGGGCTGGTTTGCGTGCTGGCATGGTCGCTGGCGGGGGGGCCGGCCCTGGCCGCCGCCAGGCCGCGTATTGTCACGATGCTGGGGGACTCGATCACCGCCGGCTATGGCCTGCCGGCCGCCGACGCCCTGCCGGCCCAGCTGGCGGCGGCCTTGAAGCGGCTGGGGGTCAGCGCGGTGGTGCGCGCCGCCGGCGTATCGGGCGACACGTCCGCCGACGGCCTGGCGCGGGTCGGCTTCAGCGTCCAGCCTGACACTGATGTCTGTATCGTCGCCCTCGGAGGCAATGACCTGCTTCAGGGAGCGGACCCCAAGGCGCTCTACGCCAACCTGCGGGACATTGCTCGAAAGCTGAAGGCGCGGGGCATGACGGTGATCCTGGCCGGCATGCGGGCGCCGCCGGCGATCGGCGCCGCCTATGCGCGGCAGTTCGACGCCGTCTATTCCGATGTGGCCCGCGCCGAACACCTGGTTCTCTATCCCTACCTGCTCGACGGGGTGGCGCTGGACAGCCGGCTGAACCAAAGGGACGCCATCCATCCCAACGCCGCCGGGGTCAAGGTCATCGCCGGCCGTCTGGCGCCGATGGTGGCGCGGACCCTTAACGCGCGTCACTGAATGGCGGGTGACCCCATGATACGCCTGTTCGCCGCCCTGAGCCTGCCGCCGGAGATCGGTCTGGCGCTCGGCGAGCGCCAAACCGGACTTAAAGACGCGCGATGGCGCCCGTTGGACAGCTTGCACGTCACCCTGCGGTTCTTCGGTGATATTTCAGAGCCTCTCGCCGCCGATCTGGACCTGGAACTGGCCGGCCTGGCCGGCTCGGGTTTCGAGTTGGCGCTGGAGGGGGTCGGCTGCTTCGGCGAAGGCGCGCGCATTGAGGCGGTCTGGGCGGGCGTGGCCGGCAACCCCGGCCTGGGTCGCCTGGCGCGCGCCTGTGAAATGGCCGCCCGGCGGGCGGGTCTTGGTCCTGACACACGACGCTATCGTCCGCATGTGACGCTGGCCTATCTGCGGCGGCCCGATCCTGTCGCCGTGGCCGGCTGGATCCAAAGCAACAACCTGCTGAGGTCGCCGCATTTTTGGGTTGATGATTTCAGACTTTACTCAAGCTGGCAGGGCCGAGACGGTTCTCATTACCGCCTGGAGCGGACCTATTCATTGGGCCGGAGAAAATCGCCAAGCCTTTAATTCAAGGTAAAGCTTATTAATCCACATTATCACGATTATGGACGTGATCGTCGCCGTCGCCCTCTATGGAGCAGCGTTCGGTCTCTTGATGAGGCCGGCGTCACGCGCCGTGTTGCTGGCGGCCCTGTCGGTCGGCGTGGTCCAGTTCCTCGCCATCTGGCTATCTCACTATTTGCTGCATCGTCCGGGCATGGAAGGGTTCGCCTGGGCGCTGCAGGCTTTTGCGGGCGCCGATGTGAAGGACGTGGTGCCCACAGCCTCTGCCGCGGCTTTCGCGGCCATCTTGGGGGCGGCGGTCCTCGCGGTTATCACCCAGTCCGGAGAGCGGCGACGCCGGAACAAACGCCTCTCCGGGACCCAAGACTGAGTCGTTCGCCAGCGCGTTTGATGACCGTTCGCCGTTTTTTTAGGCGCCGACTGGCGCGCCTGCCCGCTCTTTTTCGTGTGACGCGCGAACGCAGCGCCAAAACCGATGCGCTTTGCGCGACGCCAGATATGCGGACTACCTCAAGTAATTATAATCGATAAGGCGCCTTTATACATTATTGTTGCCCTGGCGGCCTAATGATTCAAATAAATCACGGTCGCTAGCGGCTAGACGTATCGTTAACTATCGCCGTTAACCTCAATTCACTGAAAATATACGTCAAGTCCGGGGGTTGGGTGTCGCGTTTTGTGACGTAAAACCTTTGCGTCCAGACTTTGTTCTGAAGCCTTTCGCGGCGACCACACCCGATGGGGCCGCACGCAACGTGGCTTTCTCGTCACGCTGGGCAAAAATTAGCTTTTCATTCGTCTATCGCATGGTTTATCCGGAGGCTGGGTAGCGGGGCGGGGAGACATCCACGATCATGCGTCAACGAACAGGGGCCACGTTTGGCTCCATCGCCATCGCTGTTTTGCTGGCCTTCGCCGCGGCTGGCCAGGCTCAAGCCGAAAACTATTGGCAGTGCGTGCCTTTCGCCCGAATGACTTCGGGCATTGAAATCTTCGGCGACGCCTGGACGTGGTGGCAGCAGGCCGCCGGCAAATACGCCCAGGGCTTCGCCCCCAAGGCCGGTGCGGTCCTGGTGTTCAAGCCCAATGGAGTGATGACCAAGGGCCATGTCGCGGTTGTCAGCCACGTGCTGACCGACCGGGTGATCCAGGTGAACCATGCCAACTGGTCGATCATCGGCGGCGGGCGCGGCCAGATCGAGCGGGACGTGACGGTGATCGACGTTTCCAACGCCGGCGACTGGAGCCTGGTCAAGGTTTGGTTCGACCCGTCCAGGGATATCGGCAAGACCACCTATCCGACCTATGGCTTTATCTATCAATCGCCGCAGACCGCGGCGCGCTCGGCGACTGAGAATGCGATGAGAACCTTGGCCCAGACGGCGATGAGCCAGTTTGCGGCCGCCGTACCCACGCCCGGTTCCGGGGCGGGCCAGCTGCTTAGTAAGGCCGCGGACTCCACGGATCGGATCGCAGCCCTGATCCAGTCCGCCGCCACGGGCGGAGCCGCCGACGGGCGCTAACGCTCCCGTCAGCCGCCCCCGAAAGCGATCCTTCGAAAACTTATTGCGTCCGGCTGCGCGGCGCTGCCGGTGAGGGGTGCGGAGACGGCGCGGCTGGCTCGCGCCAGCCTCAAGTCGGGGGGGCGTTGGCCGCCTCCGCACTTTGGAAACCCTCTTTGCGCGTGTTCGTTCCCGAACTGCGCGATTTTTTTGCCTGGAGCGCGATGCCTCTTCAGGCGGCCTGTTTGTTGCGGGCGGGATGAAAGAACAGCGCCTGGCCGATCGCGGCCTTGACCGTTTCCGGTTGGAACGGCTTGGTGATCAGAAAGGTCGGTTCCGGTCGCTCCCCGGTCAGCAGGCGTTCGGGAAACGCGGTGATGAAGATCACCGGCACATCGAAGCGGCCAAGAATGTCCTTGACCGCGTCAATGCCCGAAGAGCCGTCCGCCAGTTGGATGTCCGCCAGCACCAGGCCCGGCGCCCGGCGCGCCACGGCTTCGCGCGCTTCTCCGCGCGTGGCCGCGATGTCCAGCACCTTGTGACCCAGGTCGCGGACCAGGGCCTCGATGTCGGCGGCGATCACCGGCTCGTCCTCAATGATCAGCACTTCGGTCGCGAGTTCGGCGTCGATCTCGATCTGCGCCTCGGCAATCAACCGTTCGACCTCTTCGAAGTCGGTTTCGAGAATCTGGGCGGTCTCGCTTGGGGTGAAGCCTTCCAGGGCGGTCAACAAGAAGGCCTGGCGCGAACGCGGCGCGATCCGCATCAGTCGTTCGGCGGGGTTGTCGCCGGGTCCGCCCGCATCCGCGCGGGGCGCTTCCAGTTGCGCGCCGCTGGAACACCATATGGCGTGGAACACGTGGTAGAGGGCCACGCGTGGCGTCATGTTGGACTCCATGACGCGATCGCCGGCGGCCACGGCTTCCAGCGCGACGCGGACGTAGGCGTCGCCGGTAGCTTGATCTCCGGTCAGAGCGCGCGCATAGCGACGAACATACGGAAGGTGCGGCGCCAGTCGGGCTAGCAGGCTCATGATCTCTCCCCTGCAAACTTATTGGACGCTACGTTGCCTTACACAACGAGCGCGGTGGCTTCACCGACATACCCACGACCAATGGTCGACAACAAGCGGTGCAGTGATCGGAAAACGCACGAACCCAGCTTCGGTTCCAGGCCTGTTATCCTACCGGAACCCGATTCGGGCTGACGCGTTTGTCGCACTATGATGATCGATGACAAGGGGGGCGTCGGTTGGACCAACGCAGTACCAAGGCGATGATTGATCAGCGTCCCAACGATCCGAAGAGACGGACCTTGAATCCATCGCTGGACGAGGCGCGGCTGCGTCAGCAAGCCATCGGCGTGAAACTGCGGGACCTGTTCAACGAAGTGGTGAACGAGCCCGTACCGGACGAATTCCTTGAGATTCTGCGCCGTGCCGACGACAGGAAAGCGGAGCCCGAATGACCCGCGCCGAAGCGGCTGGCGCGGGACGGCCGGCGGACCCACAATCCAGGGGGGCCGATCCCGCGATGGAGGAGGCGTTCAGGCGCGAATTGGTGGCGCTGATCCCCCACCTGCGGGCCTTTGCGCGCACCCTGGCGGGTGACCCGGCCGGCGCCGACGATCTGGCTCAGGATGCCATGATCAAGGCCTGGGACGCCCGCGCCAGCTATCAGATGGGGACCAACATGAAGGCCTGGACCTTCATGATCCTGCGCAACCAGTTCTATTCGGAAAAGCGCCGGTCCTGGCGCCAGACCCAGCTGGACCAGGAGGCGGCCGAACGCACGTTGGTCGCCATCGACAACCCCGAGGCGCCGGTGGCCCTGGATGAGTTGCGACTCGGCTTGGCCATGCTCCCGGCGGAACAGCGTGAAGCGCTGATTCTCGTGGGCGCGGGAGGGTTCGCCTACGAGGAGGCGGCCGACATCTGTGGCTGCGCGGTGGGCACGGTCAAAAGCCGGGTCAGCCGTGCGCGCAGGTCCTTGCAGGCCATCCTGGAAGCCGGCGCCTACGATCGCGACGGCAAGTCAGCCAGCGACGCGATGCGTTCTATTCTCGCCGAGGCGGAACGGCTAAGCTCCACGCCTTAGGGCCGTGGAGCCGGGGCGGTCAGTAATGGTGAAACCGCGGGCATGGGGGCCTTTGACCACTGTCCGGTTTCGTCTTGGCGCCGCGATCGCCTTGGCGCTGCTGCCGGTGCTGCTCCTGGGCGCCGGCCAGGCCGCGCTGGCCTTTGAGAAATACGCCGAGGAGCAGCGGTTCAACCTCACCTTGGCCGCCCAGCGCAGCGCCGCGACGGCTCGCGCGCGCATGGAGGCGGCCAGCGTTCTGCTGGAAACCCTCACGCCCGAAGCGATCGGCGGCGATCAATGTACTCAGCGGCTTTCCGAAGTGGCCCGCCGCCTGCCCGGCTATGAAAACCTGGCCCGCTTCAACGCGCTGGGCCGGGTCTCGTGCGCCACCGCGGATGTCTCCGCCGATCCGGCTCGCCGCACCAGCGCATGGTTCGTGCGTCTGCGCGACGGCGAACAGAGCGTGGTGGTTCGCGCGCCGCCGAACCTGAGCGCCCAGCCGGCCCTGTTGGCCGCCCAGCGTGGTCAGGACGATCAGGGACGTTTCGATGGGGTCCTGATCGCCGTGATCGACCTGGCCAGCCTGCGGCCCAACCTGGATGATCCGTCTCTGCCGGCGAGAACCGAGGTCGCCCTGGCCGATCAGCAAGGTCGGTTTCTCAATCCTCAGCAGGTCAAGACGTTCGGCCCCGCTCCGCCGCCTAGTTTCGCCGGACGTGTGCGTGCGCGCGAGTCGGTCATCTATTACGGCCGCGACGGTCGCGGCGAGCGCCGGGTCTTTGCCGCTTCGCCCCTCGTGGGCGACGTCTTCGTCATCCTGTCGGCGCCGGCGCCGGCGTTGTTTTCCTGGGCGCGGCTGAACCCGCTCTCCAGTCTGCTGCTGCCCCTGCTGGCCTTCGTGGTGGCCTTTGCCGCCGTCTGGGTGGTCGCCGAACGGGTGGTGGTCCGTTGGCTGCACTATTTGCGCAGGGTCGCGGCCATCTATGCGCGGGGCCGTTTCACGGTGAAGCCATCGCGAGCGGAAAACGCACCGCTGGAAATCCGCGAATTGGCCGGGACCCTGGAGACCATGGCCGCGGCCATCGTCGCCCGCGACCAGTCGCTGCGTGAATCCCTTGCGCAGAAGGACGCCCTGATGCGGGAGATCCATCATCGGGTGAAGAACAATCTGCAGGTCATCACCTCGCTGTTGAACCTCCAGCAACGCGCCCTGCTGGATCCCGCCGCGCGCGGCGCGATGTCCGACACCCGCTTGCGGGTCAGTGCGATCGCCTTGATCTACCGCGCGCTGTACGAGGGCGCGGATTTGAAACGGGTGGACCTGCGGCAGTTCCTGGGCGACCTGATCGGCCAGCTGATCGGGGAGGCGTCCAATGAAGGCGGGGCTATTCGAACCGATCTGGAGGCCGATGATCTGATCATCGACCCGGACAAGCTGGCCCCGCTCGCCTTGTTCGCGGTCGAGGCGATCACCAACGCCCAGAAACACGCCCTGGCGCTCAAGAATGGATCCTTGCACGTGCGTTTCGTCGTGCGCGGCGATGAAGCCGAATTGTCCGTCGCTGACCAGGGCTCCGGCCGGGCGCCCGCGCTGGACGGCCAGGGCGTGGGTCGGGTGCTGATGTCCGCGTTCGCGCGGCAACTGCGCGGTCGCATGGACATGTCCTTGAACGCGGAGGGCGGCGTTACGGCCAGGCTCTTGTTTCCGACGCCCTCCGCTGACGCCAAGAGGGCCCCTGCCCCCACCAAGGCGCAACCTCGGCGGAACCGCCCGCCCGCCAAGGCGTTGTAACTCCGCTGCATTTAAGGAAAAAAGTTATGCGCAAACTCATTCTCTTGTCGCTTCTGGCCGCCAGTCTGGCCACCGCGGCCTGCAACACCATCGCCGGCGCCGGCAAGGACGTCTCGGCCACCGGTCACGCCGTTACCGACACCGCCCATGACGCGACTCCGCACTGAGTCGCTTTGACCTCCGCGTAAAGCGGCCTCGCCACTCCAGTGGCGGGGCCTTTTTCATGGCTCCGGCGGGTGATCCGACCGATCGCTCTTCGCGAAGTCACGCGGCCCGGCGAAATCCGGGGCTGGGGGCATAGACGCCGCGCTTGCCGGGCAGCGGCTGCAGGGATTCGGTGACCCCGACCACCGTCTCGTTCAGGCCGAGCACAAGCCGGCCGTCCTGGGGTAGGGCGTTGGCCAGCTGCTCGAGCACCTTGCGCTTGACGTCCCCGTCGAAGGCCGAGATGACGTTTCGACAAAAGATCACGTCGAACTGGCCCAGCGCCCGAAGGTCGGCCAAGAGGTTGATCCGGCGCCAGCGCACCATCTGGCGCAGCCTTGGCGAGAGGGCCCATAGCTCGTCCGCCTGTTCGAAATGGCGGACCAGGAGCCTGATGGGCAGGCCTCGCTGCACCTCGAACTGAGTGTAAAGACCGGTCTGGGCCTTTTCCAGGCAGCGCTCGGACAGGTCCGAACCGAACAGCTCGATCTGAACGCCCGGCAGCTTTGAACGCTCGGCATCGACGATCATCGCCAGGGAATAGGGTTCCTGGCCGGTCGAACAGGCCGCGCTCCATACACGGATCGGTCGCTCACCGCGTCGCGCGGCTAGCTCGGGCAGGATTTCGTCGCGGAACTGATCGAACGGCGCGCGGTCGCGGAAGAAGCTGGTTTCGCTAGAGGTCAGCGCCTCGGTCAGCGCCCACATCAGCTTGTCGTCGCGGCGGGAACGGACGGCCTGGATCAGCTCGGCGTGACTGGCGAATCCCTCCCGCCGCACCAGCGGAGCCAGACGGCTCTCGATCAGATAGATCTTGGCCGGATCGATCACCACTCCTGAGCGGGACAGGACGACCCCACGCACGACCTCGACATCCTCGGGCCTCATGAGATCAATCCCGCCTGGACGAACTTGGCCTCGAGGATGTCGCCGTCAAAGGGCTTCATGATGTATTCGTCGGCCCCAGCCTCGAGCGCCTGTGTGATGTGCTCCAGGTCATTCTCCACGGTGCAGAATACCACGACCGGCAGATGTCCGTCCGGTTCGCCGCGCAGCTGGCGCAGGAAATCCAGGCCGTCCATCACCGGCATGTTCCAGTCGAGAAGAATCGCTTCGGGCATGGCTGTGCGACACCACGCCATGGCTTCCATGCCATCGGCGGCCTCGGCGATCTCGAATCCGAGATCCTCAAGGATTCGCCGGGCGACCTTGCGGATCACCCGGCTGTCATCGACGACCAAACAGGTCTTCAAATGTAGTGCTCCTCACCCCGTGCGCCCATTTCAGGCGCCTTTGGTTAAGGACCGGTTTGGGACCTCGACAATTGGGTTGGATAGTCTTGTGGACTATCTGCCCAATATAAGATGCGGCGCCAGTGTTTCGGAACGGTGGATCGCGTGAACCTACAACGCCGATAGCGGCAGCCGAACCGCGACGCAAACCTCTCCCTCGCCGATCGTGACCTCCAGGGTCCCGCCGGCGGCGTCGATCAGGCTCTTCAGAAAATAGGCCTGCACCCAATGCCCGCTCAGGCCGTCGCTCAGGGGCGCGCCGTTAAGGCCGTCGACCACCTCAGGCCGCAGCCGCGCGCGTGTACCTGTGGAGCGGACCTGGGCCAGAAGTTCGTCCCGCGCTTCGACGGTGATCTGAGCCACCCCGCCGATTGGCAGGGCTCCGGCGCCGATCTGGGCCAGGTTCAGTACGACGCGCGCGGCGGGCTTGGCCAGGCTCTCTGGAGTGACCGACCACTCCAGCGTCGAGCGGCCGTGGGCGAACACCTCGCGCGTCAGTCGCTCCAGCTCCCGCGAATCGAAGTTCTCCGCCGCCGAGGAGCCGCCGAAGGCGACGCGGTCGAACGACAGCAGAGCGACCAGTTTGCGCGCGCTGGCCGCGATCAGGCTCAACGCGTCGTCGCGCATGTCCTGTGCGGTGGGATCGTCCAGCAGATCCAGGCCGGAGACGATGGCCCCCGCCGGGCTGATGAAGTCGTGGCACATCCGCGCGGCCAAGAGGGCGGCGAGCTGAACGCCCGTGACGGGCTCACTGGCCGGTCCGGGGGCTTCATCGGGTTCGTCGGGCAGGTGCGGATGGTTCATGGACAGGCATCGGGCTCCGCGTCGGGATCGCACGCAAGCGGACAAAACTGACCTGATTTGTCCCTTTCGCAAAGCCGCTCCGCGTGCCACAGAGAAGCCAATGACGTCGCTTCACTCCGCCGCTCCGTCCTGTGATCATCAAGCTTCGGCTTCGCCGGTGCGCCGCCGGGCATGAGCGAGGCCGGAGTCGGGGCGCGCCTGGCGCGGATCGTCGAGGCGGCCAGCGGGATCATCCTGCCGCTCTGGCGCACGGGCCTCACCGTCGACGTCAAGACCGACGACAGCCCCGTCACCGAGGCCGACCGTCGCGGTGAGGCGCTGATCCTCGAGCGGCTCAGATCGGAGTTTCCCGATATCCCGGTGATCGCCGAAGAGGCGTCCAGCGCCTCGGGCGTGCCCCTCAGCATCGCCGAGCGGTTCTTCCTGGTCGATCCGTTGGACGGCACCAAGGCGTTCGTGCGGGGCGAGGCTCATTTCACAGTCAATATCGGCCTGATCGAGGCCGGTGTTCCCGTCGCCGGCGCAGTGGCGGCGCCCGCCACTGGCGAGGTCTGGTTCACCACTCCGGGCGGGGCGGTCAAGCGTCAGATCGGCGAGGACGGCGGCCATCCCATCCATGTGCGCCCTCGCAATGACGCCGACGTCCTGGCCCTGACCAGCCACACCCTGAAGCCCGAGCAGTACGCAGCCCTGCAGGCCCAGTACGGCATCACCCGGCGCCAGCCGATGGATTCCTCGGTCAAGCTGTGCGTGATCGCCGAGGGCGGGGCGGACATCTATCCGCGCCACGGAACGACGATGGAGTGGGACATCGCCGCCGGTCACGCCGTGCTGGCTGCCGCGGGCGGGACGCTGACCGCGGTCGACGGCGGCCGGTTCGCCTATGGAAAAGCCACCGAGGGGTTCAAGAATGGCTGGTTCGTCGCCCGCGGGGGATGATCGGCGCCTTGCTTCCGCCCTCTGGACGCCGATCTAAGGGCGATCCTAAACCCTGGAGATAGACACGATGGCGACAGTAACGGCGGATCAGGCGCCGACGGGTCAGGCGCGCGCCACGCCGATGTTCACCGTCGTGGCCGCCTCGGCGGCGGGGACGGCGTTCGAGTGGTATGACTTCTTCATCTTCGGCAGCCTGACCCAGGTCATTTCCAGGACCTTCTTCGCCGGCCTGAACGACACCGCCGGCACCCTGGCGGCCCTGGCCCTGTTCGGCGTCGGTTTCGCCTTTCGCCCGATCGGAGCCTTGGTGTTCGGCGCGGTCGGCGACCGGCTCGGCCGCAAGGGCGCCTTCCTGGTCACCGTGACCCTGATGGGCGGGGCGACCTGCGCGATCGGCTTTCTGCCAACCTACGCCCAGGCTGGCGTCGCCGCACCGCTGCTGCTGATAGCGATGCGCGTGATCCAGGGCTTCGCCCTGGGCGGCGAATATGGCGGCGCGGCCATCTATGTCGCCGAACATTCCAAGGCGAATGCGCGGGGCTGGAACACCAGTTGGGTGCAGACCTCCGCCGCCTTCGGCCTGTTCGCGGCCCTGGGCGTCATCCTGACGACCCGCAAACTGGTCGGCGAGGACGCGTTCAATGCCTGGGGCTGGCGCGCGCCGTTCCTGGTCTCGGCGGGCCTCCTCGCCATCTCGATCTGGATGCGGTTCAAGCTCAGCGAAAGCCCGGCCTTCGCCGCGCTGAAGGCCGAGGGCGGCGCGACCCAGACGCCCTATGCCGACGCCTTCGGCCAGTGGCCGAACCTGAAACTGGTCTTTCTGGCCTTCTTCTCGATGATGTCGGCCCAGGGCGCGGTCTGGTACTGCAGCTTCTTCTACGTCCAGGTCTTCATGGAGAAGTTCCTCAAGGTCGATCCGGCGACGATCAACCTCCTGATGATGGCCGCGGTGGCGGCCAGCGCGCCGCTCTACGTCTTCTTCGGCTGGCTGTCGGACCGGGTGGGGCGCAAGATCGTCATGCTGGGCGGCATGACCTTGGCCCTGATCTCGTTCTTTCCCGGCTTCCACGCCCTGGAGCGGGCGGCCAACCCGGCTCTGGCCGCGGCCTCGGCGCGAACGCCGGTGGTGGTGGTCGCCGATCCCGCCGACTGTTCGCTACAGTTCGACCTGATCGGCAAGGCGGCCTTCGTTTCGTCCTGCGACATCGCCAAGAGTTTTCTGGCCAATGGGGGGGTCTCCTACGCAAATCAGGCCGCCGCGCCCGGTGCGATGGCCCAGGTCAGGATCGGTGGGGTAGCCGTCGCCTCGGCCAGTGCACGGGGCCTGCCCAAGGCCCAGGCAAAGGTGGTCAAGGCCGCGGTCGAGACCCGGCTCAAGGCGGCCTTGAAGGCGGCGGGCTATCCGGCCAAGGCCGATCCGGCGCGGGTGAACATAGGGGCGATGCTGGCGATCCTGCTGGTCTTCGTCATCGGCTCGACCGCGCTGTTCGGACCGCTGGCGGCCTGTCTGGTCGAGCTCTTTCCGACCAAGATCCGCTATACCGCCATGTCCCTGCCCTACAATATCGGCACCGGTTGGGTCGGCGGGTTCCTGCCGATCACCGCCTTCGCCATCGTGGCGGCGCGCGGCGACATCTATTCCGGCCTTTGGTACCCGGTTCTCTTCACCCTGATCAGCGTGGTCGCGACCCTGTTCTTCCTGCCCGAAACCAGAGGTCGGTCCCTGACCGCCTGAATCTGAAAACATGACGGTCTGAAAACATGAGGCTGAACCCATGAGCGATTTTGTGATTACCGCCGCCGCTGTGCCGGCCCTGCCGGTCGAGGGGACCTCCGCCCTTTTTCCGGTTCGCCGGATCCTGTGCGTCGGGCGCAATTACGCGGCCCACCGGCGCGAAATGGGCGGCGACGACCGCGAGCCGCCGTTCTTCTTCGCCAAGCCCGCCGACGCCTTGGTCGCCGGTGGCGGGGACGTCGCCTATCCCTCCGTGACAGCCAACCTGCACCACGAGATGGAGCTGGTGGCGGCCCTGGGCGGCGGCGGCGCGGACATTTCCCCGGCTGACGCCCTGTCCCTGGTCTGGGGCTATGCGGCGGGGGTCGATCTGACCCGGCGAGATCTGCAAAACGCGGCCAAGGACAAGGGCCAGCCCTGGGAGGCGTCCAAGGGGTTCGACCAGTCAGCGCCGATCGGCCCGATCCGGCGTGTCTCCGGCGGAGCTCAGCCCCAGGGCCGTATCTCACTGTCGGTAAACGGCCAGACGCGCCAGGACGCGCACCTGTCGGACATGATCTGGAACGTCGCCGAGGTGATCTCCCAGGCCTCGCGGCTGTGGCGTCTGGCGCCGGGCGATCTGATCTTCACCGGCACGCCCGAAGGTGTCGGTCCCCTGGTGCGCGGCGACCGGGTGGAGGGGTTGATCGAGGACGTGGGCGCGGTCGGCTTTACGCTCGTCTGATCGAGATCAGGCCGCGACCCAGCGATCGGCGTCCAGCGCCATCGGGTCGTCCAACGCCATGTCGTCCCAATCCAGGTCCGGCGGCGGGCTCATGGCGGCGGCGACGATGGCCTGCAGCTCGGCGGCGGATGTCACGCCCACGATCACGGAGGCGGCTTCAGGCCGCGACAGCGCGAAACCCAGCGCGGCCTGCAGCGGATCGGACCGCCCCTCGGCGATCATTCGGCGCACGCGCGACAGCCGCGAGGCCGCGCCCTTGAGCGGACCCGGCACCCGGTCGGGCGGGAGGAACAACAGGCCCTGCAGGAAGATCGAGCGGATTTGCACCTCGACGCCCATCTCGGCCAGGCTGGCCAGGGTGCCGTCGACCAGCAGGCGCTGGTCGAGCAGGCTGGCGGGCGCCTGGATGATGTCGGGCTTGAAGCGGCGGACCATGCCCAGCGGGTCGTCGGAGGCGTAGACCGAGACGCCGACATATTTGAACAAGCCCTCGTCGCGCAGCTTCAGCAGCCGGTCCCAGGCGTCGGCGCCGTGAGGGCCAAGAAGGTCGCCGGCGATCTGCACCACGACGGCGTCTGCCCGGGGCAGGCCCAGCCGGCGCAGGGAGGCGCGGGCCTCGGCCTCGACATGGTCGGGGCCCCGGTCGATCCGGCCGGTCTTGATGATCACGCGGAAGGGGCAGGGCTTGGGCGACTGCTCGCCGATCACGCTTTCGCCCTGGCCGGAGACGGTGGCGCAGTCCAGGACGCGCAGGCCCGACCGGGCCGCGATCGCCAGGATGTCGCCGACCTCGGCCTCCGCCGAACGGCCGCGCGCGGACGGTGCGGCGTCCAGTCGAAACTGCGCCGAGCCTAGGCCGAGCTTGGAAAGCGGTACGCTCAAAAAACATCCCACCGGTGTTGTTTTTATCAATCCAGGCAGGGTGCGCGCCAAACGATTAAGGAACCTGTATCAGCGCGCGCACCCAATGCTCTTGACGAGATCGGCCCGGAGCCCCAGGTCGGAGCATGGTTTTTGATCTGCCCGAGTGGCCGCTGTTCGGCCTGACAGAGGATGTGCGGCCCGCCCTGCGCGCCGCGATGGCCGCGGGCCAGCCCTGCGCCCTGGTCACCCTTTTTTCACTGAACGGCGGCGGCCCGAGGCCGCTGGGCGCGCAGATGCTGTTCGCCGAAGAGGACGTGCGCGGCTTTCTGTCCGGCGGTTGCGTCGAGGCCGATGTGGCCCTGCACGCGGCTCAAACCCTGGCTGACGGCCAGCCGCGCCGTCTGGTCTATGGCGAAGGCGGCCCCTGGCCGGACATCCGGCTTTTGTGCGGGTCGCGGATGGAACTGCTGGTCGAGCGGGTGGCGCCGGACGATCTGGCCGCCGCCGCGCTGCTGGCCCTGACCGACCAGCGCCGCGCGGCGGTATGGCGAACGGATGGGCGAACGCGCGCGGCCCACGCCGGCGATCCCACGTCCGGTCCGGCCTGCGCCTACCGCGCCGAGCCCTTCGAGCTGCGGCGATTCTACGAGCCGGTCCCGCGCCTGGTGGTGGTGGGCGCCGATCCGACCGCCCTGGCGACGGCGCAGCTGGGCGCCCAGGCCGGGTTCGAAACCACCCTGGTGCGCCCCAAGGGTCCCGCCGCGCCTCCGGCTCTGAGCGGTTTCGCCTATTCCAGGGCCGAGCCGGCCGAGGCCTTCGCGGCGATCGGCCTTGACCCGTGGACGGCGGTGGCGGTGGCGACCCACGACTGGGATGTCGACCAGGCCTCCCTGGTGGCTGCGCTGCCGTCGCGGGCTTCCTATGTCGGCGTGCTGGGCGCGCGTCGGCGCCTGCCCGAGCGGCTGGCCCGGCTGCGCGCCGCCGGCGTGGACGAGGCCGCCCTGGCCCGGCTCAAAGGCCCGATCGGCCTCGATCTGGGCGGCAAGGCCCCCTGGGAGGTGGCCGTGGCGGTGATCGCCGAGATCATCGCCGAGCGGGCTGGAGGCTTGGCCGACCTAGAGCCGGTTCAGCGGTAGGACGTCGACCACCGCGCCGGGCTCGGCCGCCGGCGCATTCGCCGCGCGGCGAATCAGGCCGCTGGATTCGGCGAAGACGCTGACCAATGAAGAGTCCTGGTCGGACATCGGCTCGGCGACCCGCCGGCCCTGTTCGCTCACCAGACGCGCGCGCATCCAATGTTCGCGCGGACCGTTGGCGGGCAGCGCTTGGGACAGCTCGGCCGTCTCCAGCTTCAGCGCCGGATCGGCGCCCTGCATCGCCATCAACAGCGGCCGAAGGAACAGTTCCGCGCAGACCAGCGCCGAGGCCGGATTGCCCGGCAGGCCCAGCACCAGACGCCCGTCCGCCAGGCGGCCGAACCAGGTCGGCTTGCCGGGCCGCACCCTCACCGTCTCGACCATCAGCTCCAGCCCCAGCCGCGCCATGGCCGGCTTGACCAGGTCGTGGTCGCCGACCGAGGCGCCGCCGATGGTGACGATCAGCTGGCCGCCGGCGGCCTTCACGGCATCGGCGATCGCGTCGGCGTCGTCGCCGGTCGAGGGCAGCCGCACGGCCGCCCCGCCCCAGTCCTCGATCAGCGCGCCGAGTGACGGCCCTCCGGAATTGAAGATCTGCTCAGGGCCAGGGGTCGCGCCCGCGGCGACCAGTTCCTCGCCTGTCGACAGGATCGCCACCAGCGGCCGCTTCGCCACGGCCAGTTCGGCGCGGCCGGCCGCCGCCGCCAATCCAATCCGCCACGCGTCGAGCCGGACGCCGGTCTGTAACAAGACCTGGCCGACACCGAAATCGCCGCCGCGCGGGCGGATGAAGCGGTTCGCATGATCATCGATCGGGACCTGAACGCGGTCCGCGGTGCGGATCGCCTCCTCCTGGATCACCACGCGCTCGGCGCCGGCGGGAACCGGCGCTCCAGTGAAGATTCGCACGGCCTGGCCGGGCGACAGAGGGTGGGGATAGCCCTTGCCGGCCGCGCTCTCGCCCACGATCGCCAGGTCCGTTCCTGGCCCCCGCACCGCCCAGCCGTCCATGGCCGAGGCGTCGAAGGGCGGCTGGTCCCGCATCGCCGTGATCGGCTCGGCCAGGGTCCGGCCATGCGCCGCGTGCAGTCCGACCGTTTCGATCTCGACGGCGCCCGCCCGCGCCAACATCCGCGCCCGCGCGTCCTCGACGGTCAGGTTTTTCATGAGTTCCTCCCCCGTTGGGGGCTACCGGATTCACACATCTGGCTGGCGTGTGAGGATGGAGACGCCGCGCTTGGCGGCTTGGAAGTCGGTCCATCCGTTGAGCATGACGAGGGGGCCTGGTTTTCCGTAGTATCCGGTCCAACCGGCGAGGCGGGCGCAGACCCAGGCGGCGTAGGCGAGAGACCCCTTGGGGTGGGGATTTTTCTGTCGTTCGGTCTTGCCCTCGAGGGCTTTGCAGAAGACTTCGAGCAAGGGGGCGTCCTCGGGCTCGAAGGCGTCGGTGATGGGCCTGAGCGGGGCCGGCCCCTGGA